>Ga0308164_10000062_pt1 | contig 325757 bp, 275 predicted proteins | sample PhyTR2_FD_201031 | JGI IMG/M metagenome (GOLD analysis project Ga0308164, IMG submission 201031) | Phyllosphere microbial communities from UC Gill Tract Community Farm, Albany, California, United States - DLSLT.R2 | ecosystem: Host-associated > Plants > Phyllosphere > Unclassified | place...
GTGGAACGAAGTCCCGTCCATCGCTCATGCGATTCCCCGACCCCGAAGGCAACTTTCTTTGGTTACTTTCTTTTTTGCCAGAAAAGAAAGTGACCGCCCCGCGCGGAAGCGGCTCACCCCTACGGAGTAGCAGAAGAAAACCCAGAGCGAAGCGGAGCCCCCAATTCGACCCCCCCCAAAAAAGCGCCTCCAAACCAGCCCAAGCGTTGCTCACCGAACCAAATGCGCCTCTTCCAGACAAGCCTGAAACGCCATCACCGTCCGCGACGGCCTGGGCGAGCGCCTCAGCAGGCTGACGAACCTGCACGGATAGTGAAACCGCTTCGGCATGACCGCCCGCATCAGGCCGCGCTGCTCGAACACCTGGGCATAGTGGTCCGGCAGGAAACCCAGGTAGCGGCCCGAGAGGATCAGCGTGGCGATGGCCTCCTGGTCGAATCCGGTGGCGGCACGGGCCAGCCGGGCGCGGTGGCTCAGTTCCATGTTCGGCGAGTGGTAGCCCAGCCCGGCGAAACGATGCTCCGCCAGCTTCGCCCAGGTCAGCTTCGCGCCGTCGCCGACGAACAGCGGATGCCGCGCACCGCAATACAGCAGCATGGTTTCGTTGAACAGGTCGGCGTACAGCAGGCTTTTCGATGCCCGGTGCGCCGGGATGATGCCCACCTGGTAGCTGCCTTCGAGCACTCCCTGCTCGATCGCGTTGATCGACCCCACATGCACCGACAGCGCTACCTCGGGCGCACGTTCGGTGAACAGTGCGATGGCTTCGCCGATGCGCGCCGCCGGGTTGGTCGCGGTCTTGTCGAACAGCGCGAGTTCGAGCGTGCCGCCCAGGCGCTGGTGGATGTCGTCGATGCTGCCCCGGAAGGCGTCGACCGACGCCATCAGGCGCAGGGTTTCGTCGTACACCCTCTGGCCGTCGGCAGTCAGCGCAAAACCGGCGCGGCCGCGGCGGCAAAGGGTCAGGCCGAGGCGGGTTTCCAGGTCCTTCACATGGCGGCTGATGGTCGATGTGCCGATATTCAGTTCAAGCTCGGCCGCTGCCATGCCGCCGCAGTCGACCACGCTTCTAAACACCTTCAGCAGCCGCAGGTCCATGTCGCTGAGCTGGCCCAGCACCGCCTTGTTGCGGGCGTTCTTCAAGCTGTTTACTTGCATGGATTGCCAAGTGAAGATGGAGATTGCGCCATTCTCCACACTGAAGCCTGCGAGAACAATGCGGGGATCTTTTGATGGGAACCGCCATGCCGCACACCACGCCCGACCTCGCGCCGAACACCTCCACGGTACGCACCGACGCCGCCTGGCTGGATGCGCACTGGATGCCCTACACCGGCAACCGCCAGTTCAAGGCCGATCCCCGGCTGATCGTGGAGGCGAAAGGTGCCTATTTCACCGACCACGAAGGCCGCAAGATCTTCGACGGCCTGTCGGGCCTGTGGTGTTCGGGCCTGGGTCACGGCCGGCCCGAGATCACCGCCGCTGTCAGCCGGCAGATCCACACGCTGGACTATTCGCCGGCCTTCCAGTTCGGCCACCCGCTCTCTTTCGAGCTGGCCAACAAGATCAAGGAAATGACACCCGCCGGCCTGGACTACGTGTTCTTCACCGATTCGGGTTCCGAAGCCGCCGATACCTCGCTGAAGATGGCCCGCGCCTACTGGCGCGCCAGGGGCATGGCCGGCAAGACCCGCCTGATCGGCCGCGAGAAGGGTTACCACGGCGTCAACTTCGGCGGCATTTCGGTCGGCGGAATCGGTGCCAACCGCAAACTCTTCGGCCAGACCCTGGAGGCCGACCACCTGCCCCACACCCAGCTGGCGGCCAACAGCTTCACCCGCGGCCAGCCCGAAACCGGCGCCGACCTGGCGGACCGCCTGCTGGACCTGATCGCGCTGCACGACGCGTCCAACATCGCGGCGGTGATCGTCGAACCCATGTCCGGCTCGGCTGGCGTGGTGGTGCCGCCGAAGGGTTACCTCAAGCGCCTGCGCGATATCTGCACCGCACACGACATCCTGCTGATCTTCGACGAGGTGATCACCGGTTTCGGCCGCATGGGCGCCCTGACCGGGGCGGACGCATTCGGCGTGACGCCCGACATCATGAACATCGCCAAGCAGGTGACCAACGGCGCTCAGCCGCTCGGCGCGGTGGTCGCCAGCAAGGCGATCTACGACACCTTCATGTCGGCCGGCGGCCCCGACTACATGCTCGAATTCCCCCACGGCTATACCTACAGCGCCCACCCGGTGGCCTGCGCCGCCGGCATCGCCGCGCTGCAGGTGCTGCAGGACGAAGACATGGTCGGCCGGGTGCAGGCGCTGTCGCCGCACTTCGAGAACGCGGTGCACAGCCTGAAAGGGCTGAAACACGTGACCGACATCCGCAACTTCGGCCTGGCCGCCGGCATCACCATCGCCGCGCTGCCCGGCGAGCCGGCACGCCGGCCATACGAGATCGCGATGAACTGCTGGAAGAAAGGTTTCTACGTGCGCTACGGCGGCGACACCATCCAGCTGGCGCCGCCCTTCATTTCGGAAAAGGCCGAGATCGACCGCATGGTCAACGCCCTGGGCGACGCGCTGGCCGAAACGGCCTGAGCAACCGCCAGCCCCCGGTTTCGCCACCGGGGGACGGCATCAGGGTTTTCTCTTGCATGGGCGTCAAATGCCGCTACACTGGTCAGACCAGTATGACCAATCCGGTCTTTTTTGTACCGCGCTTCACACGGACCACGCCATGACATTCTTCAAGTCCCTCGTCGCCGTCGTCGCCACGACGCTGACCGCCCTGTACACGCTGCAAGTGCAGGCCGACACCCTGGACGACGTGCGCGCCAAGGGCACGCTGCGAGTCGCCGTGCCGCAGGACTCGCCTCCGTTCGGCTCGGTGGGCACCAGCATGCAGCTGCAGGGCTATGACGTCGACCTGGCCAACCTGCTGGCGAAGGACCTGGGCGTTTCCTTGCAACTGGTTCCGGTGTCTTCGTCGAACCGGCTGCCTTATCTCCAGACCGGCAAGGTAGACGTGATCATTTCAAGCCTGGGCAAGAGCGCCGAACGCGAAAAGACCGTCGACTTTTCCATGCCCTACGCCATTGTTTTCTCAGGCGTCTTCGGCCCGGCTTCGGTGGCGGTCGGCAAACCTGAAGACCTGGCCGGCAAGGTGATCGGCGCCTCGCGCGGTTCGCTGGAAGACATGGAGATCACCAGGCTCGCGCCGCCCACCGCCAACATCCGCCGTTTCGAAGATGCCGCCACCACCATGCAGGCGCTGCTTTCGGGCCAGGTCGAGCTCACCGCCTCGACGAACACGGTCGTCGCAGCCACGGTCAAACGCAATCCGCCGGTGCCGCCGGTGTTGAAGTTCCGCATGAAGGTGTCGCCGAGTTATGTCGGCGTGGCCAAGAACGAACCGCGCCTGCTGGACCGGATCAACCAGTTGATCGTCGCGAAGAAGCAGAACGGCGAACTGAACGGCATGTACCAGAAGTGGTTCGGCCAGGCGCTGCCGGAAATGCCGCTTCAGTAATCCGGGCCGCCGAGAACCGCTTCCAGAACACCAACAGGAGAACCCGCATGGCCGGTGGCAGCAACGACAGGATCTACATCCGCAAGACTTCGGCGATGACCGCCGAAGTGGAGGCATTCGCCGACGACTGGACCAACCTGGCCGACGAACGTCTGGGTGCGGTCACCGTCGCGGTATCCGACGAGTTCTATGCGCCGGCCCAGCGCCTGCTGGAAGCAAGGGGCGCCAATTACTACTTCCATGACGAGGAAGGCATGCGTTACGTGGACGGCTGGGAAACCACCCGCCGCCGCCGCCAGGGCCACGAGTTCTGCGTGGTGCGGCTCGGCCGCGCCGGACGCATCACCGGCGTGGTGTTCGACACCAGTTATTTCACCGGAAACTTTCCGGTCGGCGTCGAGCTGGCGGGCTGCTGCGTGCAGGGCGATCCGGACGCATCGACCGCGTGGACGCCGCTGGTCGGCTTCACCCCGCTGGCCGGCGACGCGCAGCGGCTGGTGACGGTGCAGGACGGCGCTGTCTACACCCATGTGCGACTGAACCTGCATCCGGACGGCGGCATGGCGCGGCTGCGGGTATACGGCGCGGTGGATGCCAGCCGCGCCCCCGGCCTGCTGGACGAATCCCTGCCCGACCTGGCCGCACTGGAAAACGGCGGCCGCATCGTCGGTTGCAACGACCGGCACTTCGGCTCGGTCGCCGCGCTGATCGCGCCCGGTCCCAGCGTCGCCTGGGGCAAGGGTTGGGAAACCCGGCGACGCCGCGAGCCGGGCAACGACTGGGCGGTCATCGCACTGGCGGTGCCGGGTGTCATCGAAGAGGTCGACATCGATACGCACTACTACCTGGCAAACCAGCCCGACCGCTTTTCGCTGCAAGCTGTCCGCATCGCCGGGCCGATGGCCGACGCGCTGCTGGTCAACCAGTCCATGTACTGGCCGCAGTTGCTGGACGAAACCGCGCTGCAGGGTGGCAGCCGCATCAACGTCACGCAGGACATCGCAGCCCTCGGCCCGGTCACCCATGTACGACTGAACATTTTCCCGGATGGCGGTGTCACCCGCCTGCGCCTGCGCGGCCGGCCGGTCGAGCGCTGACCACATCGGCTTCGATTTCCGTCTCGCCCACACATCAAAAAAAGGACAAGAGCCATGGCCAAGAAAATGATCCAGCCACCGGGCGTATTCGCCCACAGCCGCACCGGCAACGGCGCACTCTACGCGGTGATGCCTCCGGAGGGCGTGCTGGAAAGCCGCATGCCCAATTTCGAACGCACCAAAATCTGCGTGCTGACCTCGCCGCACCGTGGTTCCAGATTCGCGCAGATCCTGCTGGAAATGTCAGAGGACGGCGGAATGGTGGCCCCTCGCCTGGACCGGGTGCAGCATTTCTTCTACGTGGTCGAAGGTGATGCGGTGCTGGAAATGGCGGGTGAAACCCATGCGCTGACCGCTGGCGCATTTGCCTACGCACCCGCCGGCACCTCGCTGCGTCTGCGCAGCGGCGCCGGCCGGACGGCCAACGTGATGTGGATCCAGAAACCATATGAAGCCGTCGAGGGCATTGCGCCACCCGCCGCCTTCGTGGGCCATGCCGACCAGGTCGAGAAGGTCAACAAGCACACCCAGGGCCGTACCTGGCAGCACCTGCTGCCCGACAGCGACCTGGCCTTCGATTTCGCGGTGAACATCCTGGCTTTCGAGCCCGGCAACTATTTTCCAATGGTCGAGACCCACGTGATGGAACACGGCCTCTACATGCTCGAGGGCCAGGGCATGTACCTGCTGGAGAAGGACTGGCACGAATGCTGGGCCGGGGACTTCATCTGGATGGGCCCGTATTGCCCGCAGTTCTTCTATGCCACCGGCTGGCAGACCGCTTCGTACCTGCTCTACAAGGATGTGAACCGGGACATCGCCTTCGCCTGATGCCCGGACACCGGCCGGTCAGGGCAGCAGGCGCCCGAAACCCTCGGCCAGTTTCACATGCGCCCGCTTGGCGCTCCGCTGCACGTGCAGGCGCATGGCGTTTTGTGCGGTCACCGGGTCGCGCGACGTGATCGCCTTGACGATGTCGCGGTGTTCCTTCACCCGGGTGCTGATGAACGACGCATCGGCGATGGGGGCATTGCTCATGTCGCGCTCTGAAAAAACCGGCGCCAGCAGAGCCCGCACCACCGTGTTGGGGCAGGCATCGACGATGCGGCGGTGGAAGTCGAAATCGAGGCGGTCAAGCGCCGCATGGTCCTGGTCGGCCAGTGCCTGCTGCATGCCGTCGACCACCGCACCGAGTTCCACCAGCTGCTCGTCGGTAATGGACAAGGCGGCAAGCGCGGCCGCCCAGCCTTCCATCAAAAAACGAGCTTCGTAGATGGCTTCGTCGGAATGCTCGATGGCAACGGCAGCAGGTTTGGGCGCGGTCGCGGCTGCGATTTCGTCGGCGCTCTTGACGAAGACACCACGGCCCGGCTCGACGCTGATCAGGCCGAATGCCTCCAGCGAGGAAACCGCCTCGCGCAGCGTGGCGCGACTGACACCGAACTGCTCGGACAATTCACGCTGTGCGGCCAGGCGCGAACCGGGTGCCCACTCGCCACTGACGATCAAGCCCTGCAACTTGCCCAGCAGATGCTGTGTGACGGGCATGCGGGTGGCGACGGCGCGGTGGGCGGCCGCACCAGGATCGGGCAGCGCGGCGGTTTCGGCCGACACCGCCGGCAGAGGTGCCACGGCGGCGTGTTTGGCTTGGAGACGGGCTCTGGCGGTCATCGAAAGTTCCTTGGCCACGCACCGAACTGGTCTGACCTGTAAGATCAATTTTGCACCAAAACGGTTGACTTGTCGTGCGGCGGCAACCTATGATAACTGGTCTGACCAGTAGTACCAATCCGACCCGTTCGTTCACCACCCATGTCCAGCCTCACCTCGACCGACCTGCCGCTGCTTGCCGTCCTGCCCCTGACGGCTGAAGCTTTTGCCCCTTTCGGCGATGTGATCCAGACCGAGGGCCGAGGGCACTATCCGATCAACGCCGGCAAGGTGCAGCGGTTCCATGACCTGGCCAGCGTCGACACCGCCGAAGCGGGTGGCCAGCCGGGCATCAGCCTGTTCGTGGCCCAGCCTTACGAAATGCCGCTCGAGCTGGTCTACGTGGAACGCCATCCGCTGTCGAGCCAGGCCTTCATCCCGCTGGACGACCGCCCTTTCCTGGTCATCGTCGCGCCGGCCGATGCGGAGCCGAGCCTCGCCACCCTGCGCGCCTTCGTCACCAACGGAAGGCAAGGCGTCAACTATGCCCGCGGCGTGTGGCACCACGTGCTGATCGCGGTGGGCCGGCAGCAGACGTTCGCGATCGTCGACCGCATCGGCACCGGCCCCAATTGCGACCGCTTCGACCTGGCCGGCGCAAACGCCTGCAGCATCGACCTACCCGCCTGAACGCACCATGGCCGGGACAACGGCCGCACCAGCATCGGGAATCCACCGCGTCCGGCGGTGCATATTGGACCATCTGGTCAAAAAACGACTGGCACACGACATGCGTAGGTGACCTCAACAGGAGGTCCTCATGAAAGTCGGAGTCTTCATCCCCATCGGCAACAACGGCTGGCTGCTTTCCGAGAACGCGCCCCAGTACAAACCGACGTTTGCGCTGAACAAGCAGATCACCCAGTCGGCCGAGCACTACGGCATGGACTTCGTGCTGTCGATGATCAAGCTGCGTGGATTCGGCGGCAAGACCGAGTTCTGGGACCACAACCTCGAATCCTTCACCCTGATGGCCGGCCTGGCCGCCGTCACCACCAAGATCAAGCTGTTCGCGACGGCGGCGTCGCTGGTGATGCCACCGGCCATCGTCGCCCGCATGTCCGCCACCATCGACTCCATTTCGGGCGGCCGTTTCGGCGTGAACCTGGTCACCGGCTGGCAGCGGCCGGAATATTCGCAGATGGGCCTGTGGCCCGGCGACGAGTTCTTCAGCACCCGCTACGAATACCTGTCCGAATACATCCAGGTGCTGCGCGACCTGTGGGGCAAGGGGCAGTCCGACTTCAAGGGCGAGCATTTCCAGATGGACGACTGCCGGCTCAGCCCGCAGCCGCAGGCCGACATGAAGGTGATCTGCGCCGGCGCCAGCGATGCCGGCATGGAGTTTTCGGCCCGCTACGCCGACTACAACTTCTGCTTCGGCAAGGGCGTCAACACACCCAAGGCGTTCAAGCCGTCGGCCGACAAGCTCATCGCCGCCGCCGCCAGCACCGGCCGCAACGTATCGACCTACGTACTGATGATGGTCATCGCCGACGAAACCGCAGATGCCGCCCGCGCCAAGTGGGCCCATTACCAGGCGGGCGCCGATCACGAGGCCATAGCGTGGCTGGGCGGCCAGGCGGCCGTCGACACCCGGTCGGGCGCCGACACCAACGTGCGCCAGATGGCCGACCCGACCTCGGCGGTCAACATCAACATGGGCACCCTCATCGGCTCGTATGCCGACGTCGCCCGCATGCTCGACGAGGTGGCCGAGGTCGAAGGCGCCGAAGGCGTGCTGCTCACCTTCGACGATTTCGTTGAAGGCGTGAAGGCCTTCGGCGAACGCATCCAGCCGCTGATGAAGAGCCGTGCCGACGCCGACACACCAGTGCCCTCGGTCGCATTCGCCGAAGCCCAGCCGGCCTGAACCTTGCAACCTTTTCCACATGACTGAAAAGAACCGCACCATCACCTCCACCGTCCCGGTCGGCGCGCCGCAGGCACCCGGCGCACCTGCGCCGCGGGTGATTTCCGCCCGACCGGAACCGGTGGCCTTCCAACCCGGCCAGACCGCGTTGATCGTGGTCGACATGCAGAACGCCTACGCCACCGAAGGCGGTTACGTGGACTCGGCCGGCTTCGACATTTCGGGCGCCAGGGGCGTGATCGCCAGCGTGGTGAAGGCCATCGAGGCGGCCCGCGCGGCCGGCGTGCTGGTGGTGTTCCTGCAGAACGGCTGGGACGCCGCCTATGTGGAAGCCGGTGGCCCGGGATCGCCCAACTGGTACAAGTCGAACGCGCTGAAGACCATGCGCAGGAAACCCGAGCTGGCCGGCAAGTTCCTGGCCAGGGGCGGCTGGGACTACGAGCTGATCGACGCCATCAAGCCGCAGCGCGGCGACATCGTGGTGCCCAAGACCCGCTACAGCGGCTTCTTCAACAGCACGCTCGACAGCACCCTGCGCACCCACGGCATCCGCAACCTGATGTTCACCGGCATCGCCACCAACGTGTGTGTGGAGTCCACCCTGCGCGACGCCTTCCATCTCGAATATTTCTCGGTGATGCTGGAAGACGCCACCCATGAACTGGGCGGCGGCCCCATCCAGCAGGCCACGGTCTACAACGTGGAGACCTTCTTCGGCTGGGTCTCGACGGTCGACGATTTCTGCAGCGCCGTCGCGGCCTGACGCAAACCCATCCACCCAGGAGAACACCATGCCCAAACAAGCGATCATCCCGCCCGGAACCTCTACGCCCATTGCGCCTTTCGTGCCCGGCACCATGGCCGACGGCGTGGTCTATGTGTCGGGCACCCTGCCCTTCGACAAGGACAACAACGTGGTCCACGTCGGCGACGCCACGCTGCAGACCCGCCATGTGCTGACCACCATCCAGAGCGTCATCGAGACGGCCGGCGGCACCATGGACGACGTCACCTTCAACATGATCATGATCAAGGACTGGGCAGACTACGCCAAGGTCAACGCGGTGTATGCAGAGTTCTTCCCGGGCGTGAAGCCGGCGCGTTACTGCATCCAGTGTGGCCTGGTGAAACCCGATGCGCTGGTCGAGATCGCTTCCATCGCCCACGTCGGCAAGGCGGGCTGATCGACATGGCGTTGTTCTTCGAAGTGCTGGGTGAAGGCGCTCCCGGCGCGCCGGCCGTGCTGCTGTCTTCCGGCCTGGGCGGATCGGCCAACTACTGGAAACCCCAGACCGCCGCGCTGGTCGAAGCCGGTTGGCGGGTAGTGGCCTACGACCAGCGCGGAACCGGTCGCAGCCCGGCTGAACTGGCGGCCGGCCATTCCATTTCCGACATGGCCGACGACGTGCTGGAAGTGATGGACCGGAGCAACACGGCAAGCTGCCACCTGGTGGGCCATGCGCTCGGCGGACTGGTCGGACTGCAGCTGGCGCTGCAGGCACCCGACCGCATCGCAAGCCTCACGCTGATCAACGCCTGGGCCGAACCCAATGTTCATTCGGCGCGCTGTTTCGACGCCCGGCTGGCCCTGCTCGGCGCAGTGGGCGTGCGGGCTTATGTCGAGGCACAGCCGCTGTTCCTGTACCCGGCGGCCTGGTCGCTGGAAAACGCCGGGCTGGTGGTGGCGGAGGTCGAGCATTCGATCGCGCACTTTCCGGGCGAAACCAATATGCGGGCGCGGATCGCGGCGCTGCGGGCATTCGACGTCTCGGCCCGCCTGGCCGAAATCACGGTGCCGGTGCTGGTGAGTGCCTCGATGGACGACCTGCTGGTGCCGTGGACCATGTCCACCCGGCTGGCCGATGGATTACCCGCCGCGGTGTTCGACCTGCTGCCCCATGGCGGGCATTCACATAACATTACCGAGGCGACCGCATTCAATGAAACCTTGCTGAGCTTTCTGAAAGACGCCTGATTAATCTCGATTATCCAGACCACCGGCGTCGGGCCAGATAAAACAGCCCGCCGGCCAGGACGGATTCACCCGGTGCGCTGCTGCAAAAGGTCACCCGCCCGGCCGCATCAGGCGCGTGGCAGGACCCCTGACAGGATGATCTGCCGGACGTTGGCCACCGTTTCCTCGAAAAACCCGGGGTCGGCCAGCGTGCGGCCGGTCAGCGCCTCCACCTGCACGGCGAAGTCGGCGTAATGCTGGGTGATCGACCAGAGGGTGAAGATCAGGTGGTGCGGCTCTACCGGGCTCAGCCTGCCGTCGGCGATCCATGCGCGGATGACGTCGGCCTTGCGTTCCACCAGGTCACGCAACTCCAGCGACAGCTCTTCGCCGAAAAGCGGAGCGCCCTGAACCAGCTCCAGGCAGAACAGGCGCGAGGCCTGGGGGTCGTCGCGCGATGCTTCCAGCTTGCGGCGGATGTAGGCACCGATAGCCTCCGCGGGGTTTTGCGATGCACTGAAGGTGCGCAGGGGTTCGAGCCACAAGGCGAGCAGCTGCCGCAGCACCGAGAGGTAGAGGACTTCCTTGCTCTCGAAGTAGTACAGAAGATTGCCCTTGGAAACCTCGGCCAGGGCGGCGATGTTGTCGACGCTGGTTCCGTGCACCCCCTTCTGCGAGAACAGCGTCAGCGCGGCGCCCAGGATCGCCTTGCGTTTGTCCTCGAACTGCTGCTGCCGGCGTCGGGCTGGCGGGGGCGGCGCCGCATCTTCAGGCCGGGTTTGACTGCTTTCTTCCACGAAAAAATCCTCGGGCGACAAGAGTGGTGGACTCTACCGCGCGAGGACGTTTTCAGACCCTTGCAGGGCCGGGGACTGCTGCTCAGGAACAGTTGACCTGAATCGATTCGATCCGGCCGCCGAAGCCAAGCTTCTTGCGCAGGCTTCCTTCGCGGCTGTTGGCGCCGAACTCGACCGAGCGGTCCTTGAAGAGGCGGTGCTCAAACACCACCAGCTTGGTGTTGGGTCCGGTGACGATGCTGTCGATGTCACGCTTGAGCTGCTTGGCGGTGCCCTTGTCCAGGCTGTCGAGCTGTGTCGGGCCGACCAGGGTCAGCATGTCGCCCTTGAAATCCTTGGCACCGTAGAACTGTGCCCAGCAACCGGCTTCGAGCGCCTTGTTCTGGATCTCGACCGGCACCAGCAGGATGGTCGGTGCGGGACGGTTGTCACCGCTGGCGGTGGTGCCGGCGGGAGGCACCGCGGCGGTCTGGGCGAAGGTCATGGAGACGGTGAATGCCAGGCCGGCACCCATCAGGACTTGCTGCAGTTTTTTCATGTTCTTCATGTTTTATCGAACCCCGATGCGACCGTCGCATACGGCTGGTGTGCGGTCGATTCTGGGAGCCGGCAGACCAGCGACTTGTCAGGCAATGGCGCTGTCGGCAGCCAGCCTGAATCTTGAATGTGCGCGGAGCCATAACCGTCCCTTGCTGAACGACACCTGAATGCCATTCGGCGGCTCCGGGACTCTGCCGCCGTTAAGCAAACCACAAGCATGGACCGCCAAGACTCGCCCGCAGACAGCCCCGAGCCTCGCAGGCCGGCAAGGCCGCGCCGGGACGGTGCGTTTCAAGGATAAAAGACATGGATGAATCACAGACGAGAACCACCCCATCCAAGGCGCGGCGCGGATTCGCACTGATGGACCGGAGCCAGCTGAAGGCGGTTTCGAGCAAGGGCGGCAGCGCACCGCACGCTGCCAAACGCGGCTTCGCCATGATGGACGAGGAGCGGCGCCGCCAGGTTTCCCAGATGGGGCTGGAGGCGCGCCGGGGCGTAAGCACCTCGCCGGCGCCGGCAGGCACGCCGGCGGAACCGGCCTGAACAGCCGGTGGCGGCGCATTGACCCGCGCCATGCGTTCCGTGGCGGCCGTCGGTATATTGAAAATCCCCAGATCCCGCTCTTCGGATCTTTCCTTACCGACACCGACCATGACGACCCTGCAAGACATTCCCCTGACCCGTATCGACGGCGCTGCCACCAGCCTGGATGCCTATGTGGGCAAGGTGCTGCTGGTAGTCAACGTGGCCTCGAAATGCGGCCTGACGCCGCAGTACGCCGGCCTGGAATCGCTGTACCAGGCCAAGCGTGAAAAGGGGCTCGAAGTGCTGGGCTTCCCGGCCAACGACTTCAAGGGCCAGGAACCGGGCACCGAAGCCGAGATCGCCGAGTTCTGCTCGCTGACCTACGACGTGCATTTCCCGATGTTCGGCAAGTTGTCGGTACTCGGCGCCGACCAGCATCCGCTGTACGCCGCGCTGACGGCAGCGCAACCCGCGGCCACGGGCGAAGGTCCCATGCGGGAAAAGCTCAAGGGCTACGGTGTCGACCCCGCCAACAAGCAGGACGTGCTGTGGAATTTCGAAAAATTCCTGATCGGCCGCGATGGCGGGGTGGTCGGGCGTTTTGCGCCAGACGTCACCGCCGAAGACCCACGGCTGGTGGCCGCCATCGACACCGAACTGGCCAAGCCTGCGCCCTGAGCATCACACCATCAGCGCGCCCAGGGCGGCCACCAGCGCGACCGGCATCACCACCGCGCCCACTTTAAGGAACTGCCAGGCCGACACGTCTTCGCCCTCGCGCCGGATGGCGACCAGCCACAGCAAGGTGGCCAGCGAACCGGTGACCGACAGGTTCGGTCCCAGGTCGATGCCGATGGCGATGGCGCTTCGCACCTCTGCGGATGCATCGGCGAGTTGACCGATGCTGCCCGCAGCAAGGCCGGCGGGCAGGTTGTTGACCAGGTTGCAGCCGAACGCGGACAGCAGACCGGCGACCCACATCGCCGCCGTGGGCGACTCCCCGGCAAGCGACTTCAAGGCTGCCGCCACCGGTTGCAGCAGGCCGGCCCGCTGCACACCCTCGACCAGCACGAAGAGGCCCGCCACGAGCGGCAGCACGCCCCAGGACATGTCCTTTGCCAGCGGCCAGGGCGCTTCCCGCCTGGCGAGCTGGATGACCAGCGCGCCGACCACCGCGGCGGCCAGCGCGGGCAGGCCCAGCGGCACGTCGCGCGCCGATGCCACCAGCAGCACCACCGCCATCAGCACCACGGCGATGGCGGCCAATCGGCCGTTGCGGCCCAGCGGGACCTGATGGTCGGGCGCCCTGGCATCGACATTCAGCTCGGCCCGGAACAACCATCGCAGCACCAGGAAGGTCGCCAGGATGGACGCCAGCGAGGGCAGCAGGAAACGCCCCAGCCAGGGCCCCAGAGCAGGCAGCTGCGAACCGAACACCACCAGGTTGGCCGGGTTCGAAATGGGCAGCACGAAACTCGCCGCATTGGCGATCAGCGCGCAGGCGAAAAGGTAGGGCAGCGGTTTCACGCCCGCCTGCCGGGTGGCTGCATAGACGGCGGGTGTCAGCACCACCGCCGTGGCGTCGTTCGACATGAAGACGGTGACCACCGTGCCGGCGCCGTAGATCCACAGGAACAGGCGGTTGCCGGAGCCGTCGGCATGCCGCGCCGCGATGCCGGCCAGCCAGTCGAACAGGCCTTCGCGCCGGCCCAGTTCGGACAGCAGCATCATCCCGACCAGGAAACAGTAGACATCCGTGCCCTTGCCGACCGCGTTCATCGCCTCGCGCCAGGGCAGCAGGCCGGCGAGCACCAGCAGCGCGGCGCCGGCCAACGCCCAGACGTATTCCGGAATTCGGCCGGGCCTGAGGATGACGCCGGCGGTGGCGGCGGCCGCGATCAGTGGAGTCGCGATGGAGGCGTTCAGATGCATGGATGCGGCCGGGAGAGAACAGTGGGAAACGTCTGGAGAGGCGCGATTGGACCCTGGATGGTAGAACCCGCCTGTAACCACAAGCCGCCAGGATTCCGCCATGCGCCCTCGTTTCAGTCTCACCCTCCTGCTGGCCGCCGGCCTGCTTGCGACCGGCGCCCGGGCGGACACCGTCAAGGTGCTGACCAGCGGCGCCTTCAAGCAGATCGTGCTGGCGCTGGTGCCCGGCTTCGAAGCCCGCACCGGCCACACGGTGGTGGTGTCCAACGACACGGCAGGTGCACTGGCCAAACGCATCGCCGAGGGCGAGGCTTTCGACCTGGTGGTGCTGACACCGGCCGCATTGAAGGCCATGGCGGTGGACGGCCCCCAGGGCAAGGTGGTGGCCGACACGGTGAAACCGCTGGCCAGCGTGGGCATCGGCGTGGCGGTGAAGGCGGGTGCGGCGCGCCCCGACATCTCGGGCGTCGAGCAGTTCAGGCAGTCACTGCTGCAGGCGAAGAGCGTGGCCTACATCGATCCGGCTGCGGGTGGGTCCAGCGGCATCTACCTGGAGGGGCTGTTCCAGAAAATGGGCATCGCCGACGCCGTGCATGCCAAGGCGGTGCTGGTGAAGGGCGGTTACGTGGCCGAAAAACTGGTCACCGGAGAGGCCGTGCTGGCAGTGCATCAGATCAGCGAGATCTTGCCGGTGACGGGCGTGGAGCTGGTCGGGCCCATCCCGGAGGCGGTGCAGAACTACACCACCTACGCAGGTGCCGTGGGCCGTGGCAGCGAACACCCGCAGGCCGCACAGGCATTTTTGGACAGCCTTTCGGGCGAGGCCGCCGCTGCGGTGCTGCAACAGAAAGGCATGCTGCCGGCCCGCTGAAACCGGGCTCAGAAGTCGGCGACCTGCCACTCGTAGTCATGCGAGATGGCGCTCAGCAGTTCGAAACGTCTGGCGGGCTCGGCCGCCAGCGCCTCGATCACCTTGCGGTTGTAGCCGACCAGGATCGCCTTGGCGCGTTCGGAGACTTCCTCGGTCACGGCCTGGTCTTCGTACACCCGCACATAGGACTTGGCGGCGACGCCGATCAGGAAGTACAGCGCCGCGTTCTCGGGGTCTTCCTTCATCAGGTCGAAGGCGCTCTTGAACAGAGCCTTGAAGGAGTCGCTGCCGGAGCCGGATTGCTCGAAACGTGCGGCGATGTCGGTGAAAGTCATGTCTGTCCTTGATTCTCTGAAAAGTCAGCGGATGGGCGCCGGGGATGCCATGTCAGCGGGGCCGGCGCTACCGGCGATGCCGCCATGCGCCTGCGACCAGGACCCCGGATTGTGCAAAAACCGGCGAGCCTCCGCCAGCGAGCGGTCGTCGAATATCCCGCGCTCGGAGGCCACCGGCAGCAGGTCGGCCCAGGTGCACAGGGAATGGGCGCGCAGGCCCAGCGGCGCGAGCTGGGTTTCGGTGCGGAAGGTGCCGTAGTCGAACACCACGAACAGGTCGCGCACCAGCGCGCCCATTTGCGACAAGGCCAGCCGGAACTTGATCTTCGACTGGGCGGCGGCCATCAGGTCGTCCACCAGCAGCACCTGGGCGCCCGGCTCGACCACGCCTTCGACCGGCAGCTGGGCGGTGGGTTTCTTGCGCACCACCAGCAGCGGCAGGTCGAGCTGGTCGGCCATCCAGGCGGCCAGCGCGATGCCGCTGGTCTCGCCACCGGCGATGGCGCTGACGCCTTTCAGTGCGCCGTCGGCACGCAGCTGCGCCAGGCCCAGCGTGATGATCTCGCGCCGGATGGCGGGGAAGGCGACCAGCCGTCGGCAGTCCATGTAGACCGGGCTGGCCCAGCCGGAAGGCAGGCGGAAGGGTTCGTCGCTGCGCACCGCCATGCAGCCGGCATCGAGCAGAAGCTCGGCCACGCGATGCGCGGTGGCACCCGTCCGGGTGGGTCCGTTCAAACCGTTCATGCCATGCGCTCCAGTAGTTTGCGCAGCTGCTGTGCGCCGCTGCGGCCCTTGTAGGCCTGTTTCCAAAGCCGGTCGATCATTTCGCGGTACATGCGTAATGCCTCCGGCGACGATGTGACCGTGGCGATGCCGTTGCGGATGTTGGGCAGTTCGCCGAAACGGAAGGGGCTGACCGCCAGCACGGCGTGCGACGGCCCGGAAAACACCTGGAAGGTGGCAGCCGGCATGGCGTCGTCGATCAGGCCGATCTGCACGTCCATGGGCTCGTCTTCCATCAGTCGGGCGATGCGCTCTACCTCGTGGCGGGCAGCGGCGATGCGTTCGGTTCGCAGCGCCTCCGGCAGGTCGAGCCGGCCGACCAGGCCGGTGTGCACGAAACGTTCCAGTTCGCGCAGGCCGATCAGGCTGACGATGTGCGGCCGTCTTTTTTCGAAGAACGCCTTGCGTTCGGTGAGGATGGCCAGCATCTGCTCGACCTCGGCCAGCCCGGGGCCCTTGCCCCTGCCTTTTTGGGCCGCGGTCCCGCGGGGCCCGGCCTCTATGAGCATCTCGCGCAGGTAACCGAGATATTGCTCGGACGTCAGCAGCAGCGAGATGGGCTCGAAGTGCGACACGATGCGGTCCGAGCTTTGTTCCAGCTGCCGCATGCGCTCCATCAGGCCGAGTACGGTGGCGTGGTATTCGACTTCCACCCCCAGCAGCGAGGCCATCGAGGTGCCCAGCAGCACGGCCAGCCGCTCGAGGGTTTCGATCTTCACGATCTCGCCCTTTTCCATGCGGTAGACCACCGCCCGCGAAACCCCCAGCCTGTCGGCCACGTCCTCGGCCTGCAGCGAGGCGCCGATGCGGTAGGCCCGCAGGCGGTCGCCGAGCGCCTGGTAGTCGAAGCTGGAAGTGAAGGGTGTCGCATCGCTCATCGGAAGCGGGACTATAGGGGAGCGGTCCGGCGACTGATCGCGTTCAGCCATGACCGCCGCCGATCCGGTCGAAGGCCGCGCCCATCACGGCCACACCACGCATGAAGTCGTCCAGGTCCATGGCTTCATGCGGGTTGTGCGATCCGTTCTGGTTGCGCACGAAAAGCATGCCGCTGGCAATGCCGGCATTGGCGAACAGCGAAGCATCGTGGCCCGCGCCGCTGGGGATGGTGTCGTGCGCCACGCCCTGCTCCGCACAGGCCAGGGCCAGCATCGCGCAGATGGCGGGGTCCATGGTGGCGGGTTCGCTCAGCAGTCGGCGGTCGAACTCGAAACGCACGCCTCGCTCGCGGGCGATGGCGGAGCATTCGGCCTGCACCAACTGGTAGAAGGCCTCGAGCGTGTCCCGGCTCCTGCTGCGGGCTTCCAGGCTGAAACTCACCAGGCCCGGAATACGCGAGATGGAATGTTCGGCCGGGTCGGTGCCGACGATGCCGGTGGTCACCACCAGGTCGGTGCCGCGCTCCAGCAGAACCCGCCAGTGATCGTCGATACGCATGATGAGGTCGGCCACCGCGAACATGGCGTCGTGCCTCAACCACCGCGGCACCACGCCCGAATGCTGGGCGTCACCGTGGCACAGCACGCGGTTGTGGCGCACGTTGCCGCGAATGCCCGAAACCACCGCCAGCGGCAGTTCACGCGCCACCATCACCGGGCCCTGCTCGATGTGCAGTTCCAGGTAGGCCTTCACCCGCTTCAGGTCGAACAGCGGCTGTTGCGCACGGATGGCGTCGACATCGGCGCCGGCTCGCGCCATGCAGGCGGCCAGGGTCTCGCCGCTGGTGCGCTGCTTCAGTTCAAGGTCGGCCGGCGTCATCTTGCCGAACAGCGCGCCGGAGCCCATGTAGGCCTTGCCGAACCAGGCGCTTTCCTCGCCGCGGAAGGCGACCACTTCCAGGGGCAGCGGTGCGGCGCGGCCCGAGCGCTGGCGGTCGACCAGGCACAGCAGGCCGGCCACGACACCGGCCAGGCCGTCGAAATTGCCGCCTTGCGGCACCGAGTCGATGTGCGAGCCGGTCCACACCACCGGGCCGGCCGCATCTCCGCCGGGCTGGCGGAACACGACATTGGCGGCCCGGTCGTCGGCGTGTTCCAGGCCATGGCCGGAGGCAAATGCCCTCAGGTAGTCGGCGGTGGCGGTCTCGCCCGCGCCGTAGCTTTCGCGGGTGACTCCGACGCCGTCGAAGGACAGTGCCCGCACGTCGTCGAAGATCTTTTCGGCAATGGGGTGCAGTTCGGTGAGGTTCATGGATTTCCTTGACTCGGCTGCTGCGAGAACCGCAGCCAGCGGTCTGACAGTTGGCCGTCGAGTTCGACGCCGCCGGTGAGGTCGGCAATGCGTTGCACACCCATCTCGGCGCAGTAGGCATGCAGCCCGTCGATCACCTTCTGCATGACGCCGGGATCGATGAAGGAAGCCGTACCTACCTGCACTGCCGCCGCGCCGGCCAGCATGAACTCGACCGCATCGTCGGCAGTGGCGATGCCGCCGCAGCCGATGATCGGAATATCCACCGCCCGATGGCACTGGTGAACCATGCGCAGCGCGATGGGCTTGATGGCCGGCCCCGACAGGCCGCCCATCACGTTGCCCAGTTTCGGCTTGCGGCTGCGGATGTCGATGGCCATGCCGAGCACCGTGTTGCCCATCACCAGCGCGTCGGCTCCGGCTTCTTCAGCCGCCCGGGCGACCGCCGCGACATGCGATGCGTTGGGCGTCAGCTTGGCCCACACCGGGTGTGCGGTGCGGCGACGGATGGCGGCGATGACCTGGTAGGTGGTCTCCGGCGAGATGGCGAAGGCCATGCCGTCGGCTTCGAGGTTGGGGCAGGAGATATTGGCCTCGATGGCGGCTACTTCCGGTAGCGAAAGGCTGGCGACCGCCTCGGCGAATTCGTCGGCGGTATCGGCCGAGACCGATACCACGACAGGCGTGCCGAAACCACCGTAGGGCGGCAGCACTTCACGCAGGTAATAGTCCAGGCCACGGCTCGGAATGCCGATGCTGTTGAGCATGCCGCCACGGGTTTCGGCCACGCGTGGCGTCGGGTTGCCGGCCCGGCTTTTAGGCGAGACGCTCTTGACGACCAGCGCGCCGAGCTTCCGGAAATCCAGTGCTTCCTGGTATTCGACGGCAAAGCAGCCCGAGGCCGGCATGACCGGGTTGCGCAGCTCCAGCGCACCCACACGAACGGAGAGATCAGCCAAATTCCACCTCCCCGACCACTTCGCGGATGGCGAACACCGGGCCTTCGCGGCAGACCCGCAGGAACTGCTTTTCGCCGTCCCTGTCGAACAGCCGCACGCAGGACAGGCAGACCCCCATGCCGCAGGCCATGCGCTGTTCCATCGCCACCTGGCCGATGGTGTCGGGGTGATCTGCCAGCACCGTTTGCAGCAGCATCAGCAGGCGATGCGATCCGCAGGTGTAGACGGCGTCGTGCGGTTGCGCCGCCAGCAGGCGTCGCACCAGCGACTCCACCGCGTCGACATTGGAGCTGCCGTCGGAGTCATGGACGGTGAAGACGTCGGCGTCGACACCGCGCAGGAACTCTTCCTGCATGAGGTCTTCCGGCCTGCGGGCGGACATCACGGCGGTGATGCCGATGCCGGCTTCAGCCGCCTGGCGCAGCAGCGGCGCCATCGTCGCCAGGCCCACGCCGCGTGCGACCACCAGGATGCGGCGGAACCCGGGCCGCAGGTCGAAGGTGTTGCCCAGCGGGCCGACGATGTCCATCTGGCCGCCCTCGGCCAGGGTGGCCAGGGCGCGGGTGCCGACGCCGGTGACGTTGTAGAGAAACTCGACGGTGCCGGGCGCTGGCCCGGTGCCGTAGACACTCATCGGCCGCAGCAGGAAAGGTTGCTGGTCCGGCGTGTCGGGGCATTTCAGCTGGTAGAACTGGCCGGGCCGGGTGGCCTTCGCCAGATCGGCCGGAGCGCTCAGGCGCAGGTAGCGATACCGCGAGTTGACGGGTCGATGCTCCACCACGTCGCAACGGTACGAGGCGACGCTTTCGGCATTGCGGCCGAAACAGGTGGCCGGGTCACTCAAGATCCACCCCCTTCAGCTCTGGGATCAGGAAGACCGTCGCGACCATGTCGATCAGGTAGATGGCGGCCAGCAGGGCGATGGCCAGCTGGAAGGAATAAGCCGTGGCCAGCGCACCCACCACCACCGGCCCGAAACCGCCCACGCCCCGGCCGATGTTGAACAGCACGTTCTGCGCGGTGGCCCGCGCCGCCGTGGGGTAGGCCTCGGACATCAGCGCGCCATAACCGCCCAGCATTCCGTTGACGAACATGCCCATCAGTGCGCCGCACCAGAGCATGGCGACGGGGTCGTCCAGCCGGGCGTAGGCCAGCACCATCACCACTGCGCCCGCCTGGAAGATCAGGAAGCTGGGCTTGCGCCCGATGCGGTCGGCCAGCTGGCCGAAGACCCAGATGCCGGCCATCATCCCCAGGATGGTGACCGAGGTCCAAAGGGCCGAACGGGTCAGGTTGAAACCCAGCTGCTTCGACAGGAAGCTGGGCATCCAGATCATGATTCCGTAGTAGCCGAAGTTCTGCACCGAGCAAAGGATGGCGATGCCGGCGCTGATGCGGGTGGTGCGTGCATCTTTCACCAGCAGGCCGAAGGACTGCGCCATCGACGGCCGCCCGGTGCTGGCCCGCACGAACACTTCCGGCTCGTGCAGCTTGTTGCGGATCACCCAGGCGACGACCGCCGGTACGACACCCACCAGGAACATGCCGCGCCAGCCGATCACCGGCAGCAGCAGCGGCGTCAGCAGGGCTGCGGCCAGCACGCCGGCCTGCCAGCCCAGCGCCACGTACGAAGAGACCCGGGCACGGTGTTTCGCCGGCCAGGCTTCGGCGGCCAGCGCCATGCCGATGCCGAATTCGCCGCCCAGTCCGATGCCCGCGATGGTGCGGTAGACCAGCAGGTCCCAGTAGCCGCGGGCGAAGGCGCACAGGCCGGTGAATACCGCGAACAGCACGATGGTCCAGGTGAGCACGCGGATGCGGCCGAAGCGGTCGCTGAGCGCGCCGAAGACGATGCCCCCCGCTACCGCGCCGATCAGCGTCCAGGTGACCAGCGAGCCCGCCTGGCCCGGTGTCAGGTGCAGGTCGGCCGAAATGGCCGACAACATGAAACCCAGGATCAGCAGGTCGAAGCCGTCCATGGCGTATCCGACGGCCGAGCCGGCCAGGGCTTTCCAGCCGTAGCGGCTGACCGTACCGTCTTGAGTGTCGCGAGCTTCCACCGTTCGATCCTTGTAGTTTGGGTTTCGATATTCGTCTCGTTTTTGATACGCGTCAACATTTTTTACGGTTCCGTGACTGCGCCGGTGCGCTGGAAAACCCGTTTGTGGACCGCCATCGCAACGTGGCCGAATGCGGCCATGACCTATACCGCACCCGTCCGAGAAATGCTGTTCGCCATCGAACACCTGGCGGAACTCCCCGGCATCGCCAGGCTGCCCGGCTGGGAAGACGCCGGCCTGGACACCGCCCAGGCGGTACTCGCGGAATGCGCGCGTTTCAGCGAAGGCGTGATAGCTCCGCTGAACCGCGTCGGCGACACGCAGCCTTCAGCACTCATCGGTGGCCAGGTTCGCACCACGCCGGGTTTTGCCGATGCTTTCCGCCAGTTCGCCGAAGCCGGCTGGCAAGGCCTGCAGCATCCGGCGGCCTATGGCGGACAGGACCTGCCCAAGAGCATCGGTGCGGCCTGCGCCGAGATGTTCCAGGCCGCATGCCTGAGTTTTGCCCTTTGCCCCATGCTCACCGACGGTGCCATCGAGGCGTTGCTGGCGGCCGGCAGCGACGCACTCAGGTCGACCTGGCTGCCGCCCCTGGTCGAGGGCCGCTGGACCGGCACCATGAACCTTACCGAACCCCAGGCCGGCAGCGATCTTTCGCAGGTCCGCACCCGTGCCGAACCGCAAGCCGACGGCAGCCACCGCATCACCGGCACCAAGATCTTCATCACCTGGGGCGACCACGACATGGCCGCCAACATCGTTCACCTGGTGCTGGCCCGGCTGGCCGGTGCGCCCGAAGGCGTGAAGGGCATCAGCCTTTTCCTGGTGCCCAAACGTCTGCCGGCCGCCGATGGCCGGCCGGCCGAGCGCAATGCGGTCGAATGCGTGAGCCTGGAACACAAGCTCGGCATCAGGGCATCGCCTACCGCGGTGCTGCAGTTCGAAGGCGCGACCGGCTACCTGTTGGGAGCTGAAAACTGCGGCCTGGAAACCATGTTCGTCATGATGAACGCGGCCCGGTTCACCGTCGGCGTGCAAGGCGTGGCGGTGGCCGAGCGGGCATGCCAGCAGGCGCTGACGTTCGCCCGCGAACGGGTGCAGGGCCGGCCGGTGGATGCACCGCGCGGCGCGGCCGGCCCGTGGCCCATCGCTGCCCACCCGGATGTGCGCCGCATGCTGCTCACGATGCGTGCACTGACCGAAGGCTGCCGCGCCCTCACCGCCTTTGCCGCAGGCGCCTGCGACCGGGCGCACCGCGCTCCCGACCCCGAAACACGCGCCGGCCAGCAGGCGCTCCACGAGCTTCTGGTGCCCCTGGTGAAGGGTTACGCCACCGAGTCGGCAATAGAGGTCGCGTCGCTCGGCGTGCAGGTGCACGGCGGCATGGGTTTCATCGAGGAGACCGGTGCTGCCCAGCATTACCGCGACGCCCGCATCCTCACCATCTACGAAGGCACGACCGCCATCCAGGCAAACGACCTGGTCGGTCGCAAGACATTGCGGGACGGCGGCGCGGCCATGCGTTCGATGCTGGCCGGCATCGAGGTTTGCGAAGCCGCGCTGGCGGCGCACCCGCATGCCGCGGCCGCAGCGATGCTGCGCGGCCTGGCGCCCGCCCGGGAAGCCCTGGCCAAAGTGGTCGACTACATGCTGGCACACGGCAGGAGCGACACGGCCGCCGCTTATGCCGGCTCGGTGCCCTACCTGATGCTGGCGGGCTGCGTGGTGGCGGGCTGGCAGCTGGCGCGCGGCTTGCTGGCCGCGCTCGGCCGCCTCGAAACCACGGACGACGCCGCTTTTTTCCAGGCCCGTATCGACCATGCGCTGTTCTATTCGGCCCACCTGCTGCCGCGCGCGCAGGCCTGGAAGCTCGCAATCCTCCATGGGGCCGAGAGTATTCACTCCACCGCCCTGGTTTGAGAATACGTCGCATGTCGTACGTGACAGCCGCATGGGCGCGCGCTAAAATTTTTGCCGCCGGGCCCTGCGCCGAGCCGGGCAGCCCTCTCCCACGACCGATTTCCAAAGCTGGAGACATCCGCGTTGTTGCACCACCTCATTGCCGCCATCCAGGAACGCAAGGCAGTCGCCTTCGTGTACCTCGGTGCGCGGCGCACCGTCGAACCGCATGCCGTCGGCATCGGTCACGACGGGCGTGAGTGGTTCAGCGCATTCCAGATCGAGGGCAAGAGTTTCATCCCCGGCCACGAATGGGTGTACTGCAGCCTGAGGGCCATCGAAGACCTCGAAGTGATGGCCGACACTTTCGGCGAAAGCCGCCCCGGCTACTGTCGCGGCGACTCGCGTTTCATCCGTTTCTTCGCCGAACTTTGACCGGCGGCTTGGGTGGCAGGCCCTGCGCGATGCGGGCCAGCGCATCGGCCTCGGCATTGCGGTGACGCGGTATCCAGGTCAGGCGTACACGCTCGAAGCAGGTCATCAGGCCCCGCACCTCATCCACCAGTCCGGCCAGCCGGACGATCGGCGGCTGGGGCCTGCCACCGTCCAGTTGCGCAACCACGATGCTGTTGTCGCTGTAAAGCAGCAACTCGCGCCCGCCGAGTGCGTGTACTTCCTTCAATGCCGCCATCAACGCCCGAAGTTCGGCTTCGTTGTTGCAGCCGGTCTCGGTGGTGAAGCGTGAAAGCGTGGTGCGCCGACCGTCGGGCGCCACGATGACGGCACCGTAGGCCATGCGCCCGGGGTTGGGCACGGCGCTTCCGTCGCAGTGGACGGTCCAGGGAATCGAGGCGGGGACAGGCGTTTCGGACATGTCCAAAACTAGCATGCCGGCGGTTCGCAGCGGCCTCAGGCTTCCACCTGGCGGCGCAGCTCGTTCTTCAGCACCTTGCCGGTGGCGTTCTTGGGGATCCGTTGGACGAACACATAACGTTTGGGCCGCTTGAAACGCGCGATGGTTTCAAGGCAGGTGGCGTCCAGTTCCGCGGTGGCCACCTCGGCGCCGTCGCGGGTGACCACGAAGGCGGTCACCGCCTCGCCCCAGTCGGCATCAGGCATGCCGACGGCGGCCACCTCTTCGACCATCGGGTGGCGCAGCAGGGCTTCCTCGACCTCGCGCGGGTAGATGTTGGAGCCTCCGCTGATGATCAGGTCCTTGGAACGGTCGCGCAGGTGCAGCAGGCCACGGGCGTCGACCAGGCCGATGTCGCCGGTGCGAAGCGCGCCGTCGACCAGGGTGGCGGCCGTGGCCTCGGGCTGGCGCCAGTAGCCGCGCATCACCGTCGGGCCGCGCACCAGGATCTCTCCGGCAGTGCCGGTGACCGCAGGGCGGCCCTGGCTGTCGGCGATGTCGACGTCGATGCAGCTCATGGCGTAGCCGACAGAGCCCAGCAGGGTGTCGTCGCCGCCCGCCACGGCCCGGCCGATGGCTTCGGCCGATACCGCGCTGATGGTCATGGGCGTCTCGCCCTGACCGTACATCTGCGCGATGCGTGGACCCAGCAAGGTGACGGCCGCCTTGATGTCTTCCACGTAGAAGGGCGCTCCGCCCGCCACGATGCAGCGCAGGCCGGGCGCAATCGTCCCGGCGCCGCCGCCACCGCTGCCGCTGCCGGCCGCATGGCGCACCAGGCGGTTGATCATGGTCGGCGCGGCGAACAGGCTGGCCTTGCGGTAGTGGGCCAGCAGTCCGAAAAGCTCGGCTTCGTCGAAACCGCCGGTGGCCGGCACCACCTGCAGTCCGCCCCGCATCCAGCAGGGAATGCCGTACAGGCCGCCGCCGTGCGACATCGGCGCCACATGCAGCATCACGTCGTGTTCGTCCAGCGCCAGCAGGTCGGCCTGGAATGCGAGCGACATCGCGACCAGGTGACCGTGGTTCAGCATCACGCCCTTGGGCCGGCCGGTAGTGCCGCTGGTATAGAACAACCAGGCCAGCTCCTCTTCGGCGGCGACCGGCGCATCGCTGCCCTGCTCCCAGCCGGGAAGGTCGGTACGCTCGGCCGCCGAGCGCCAGGCGGAGCCTTCGACGTCGACCAGTGCCACGCCCGGCAGGCTGGCGGTGGCAGGCACCAGCGCCCGCCACGCATCCCCGAAAGACAGGCACAGCACGGCGCCCGAATCGCCCAGCACATGGGCGATTTCGCCGGCGTGCAGCTTGCCGTGCACCGGCACCGCGCACAGCCGCGCATGCCACAGCGCCAGCATGGCTTCGGCATACGCGGTGCTGTTGGGCATGGCGAGCACCACCCGCTCACCCGGCCGCAGGCCCAGGTCGCGCCGCAGCCAGTGCGCCAGCGCGCGCACCCGCAGGTCCAGCTGGCGATAGGTGATGGCGGCAGCGGTACCTCGCGCCAGCGCGGGGCGGCCCGGGAACTGGCGCACGGTGCGCTGGAAAAGACGGCTCAGGTGCACGGCGGAATGAACCTCGGCAGGCGGGAGGGGCACGGTAAAGTGCGGCACGAACCCGACAAGCTAATGCCCGTCGGCTCCAAACCGACTCCCCAAATACCCGATGTCCCCTGTCCGTGTCGGCACCGACCTGGTTGAAATCGCCACCGTGGCGAAATCGCTGGCCGCCTTCGGCCAGGCGTACCTGGAGCGCCTTTTCACGGCGGACGAAATCGCCTATTGCCTCGCCGGCGGCGCAGAAACGGCGCAACGGCTGGCCGCGCGTTTCGCCGCCAAGGAAGCCTGCATCAAGGTGCTGCGCCCGCCGGACGGCGGCATCGACTGGCGCTGGATCGAGGTGTGCAAGATGCCCGGCGGCTGGTGTGAACTGCTGCTGCACGAAGGCGCCCGGCGGCTGGCCCAGGATCAGGGCCTGCAGGGCTGGTCGGTCAGCCTCAGCCATGAGCGGCTCTACGCCATTGCCGTCGTCACCGCAACGTTCGTCCCCTGATCGCGGGCGGAAAACGGATGCGGGAGCCCCGCGGCTGAACTAGACTCTGAGCAGTAAGCAAAAGTTATAGCGTTGCTTTTTGTAAGACGGGGAACTCAAATTGAGCAATATCGATGACATCCGCGAGGTCCTGAAGGATCACGGCCGCCTCTCACGCGACGTGTCCGAGCTGGACGACAGCACCGACCTCTATCAGGCAGGCCTGACCTCGCATGCGAGCGTCAACGTGATGCTGGCACTGGAAGGCAAGTTCGACATTGAATTTCCCGACCGCATGCTCAAGCGCGGAGTGTTCGGCAGCATTGCCAGCATTCTCGAAGCCGTCGAAGAACTGACCACCGCCTGAGTTTGGCGCGGCCACGGCCGCGCCTGGGATCTCCAGCATGAACAACGAAGCCAATATCCGGCTGGCCCACCGTATCGGCAGCGAAATCGCGTCGGTCCATGCGGCGGACGTCGACCGAAACGCGCGTTTTCCGGCGGAGTCCATCGCGGCCCTGAAGGCCGAAAAACTCATGTCGGCGCTGGTGCCGCAAGAACTCGGCGGCATGGGCCTGGAAATGGTCGAACTGACCGGCATCTGCACCGCGCTCGGCCAATACTGCGCGGCCACCGCGATGGTGTTCGCCATGCACCAGATCCAGGTCGCGTGTGTCGTGAGGCACGGCCTCGAATCCGAGTTCTTCCGCGGCTACTGCCGTGAACTGGTCGAGCGGCAGATGCTGATCGGCTCGATCACATCCGAAGTCGGCATCGGCGGCGACACCCGCTCCAGCATCTGTGCGGTCGAGGTCGACGGCAGCCGTTTCGTTCTGAACAAGGACGCGACCACGGTGAGCTACGGCGCCTATGCCGACGACCTGCTGGTGACATGCCGCCGCGACCCGGGCGCCGCCCGCAGCGACCAGGTGATGGTGCTGGTGCGCGGCGATCAATACACGCTGGAGCAGACATCGCAATGGGACACGCTGGGCATGCGCGGCACCTGCAGCCCGGGTTTCAGGTTCCGTTCGCAGGGCGACGCGGCGCAGATCCTGCCGGGCGACTATGCGGACTCGTCCAGCCAGACCATGGTGCCGTACTCGCACATCCTGTGGGCCGGCCTGTGGCTGGGAATCGCCACGGACGCCATGAATCTTGCCGCCGCGTTCGTGCGGGCAGCCGCGCGGCGTGATCCGGGCACCGTCCCGCCGACCGCCCTGCGGCTGGCCGAACTGTCGAACACGCTGCAGCTGATGCGCTCCAACGTGCACGACGTGGCACGCGATTGCGAGGAGCTGCAGCGCTCCGACGAAGGCAACGAAGCGCTGCTGACCATCGGCTTCGCGCTGAAGATGAACAACCTGAAGATCTCGTGTTCCACGCTGATGGTTCAGGTGGTGCACGAGGCACTGCTCATCTGCGGAATCATGGGCTACAAGAACGACAGCAAGTTCAGCCTGGGCCGCCATCTGCGCGATGCTCATTCCGCCCAGCTGATGGTGGGCAACGACCGCATCTATGCCCGCAGCGCCTCGATGCTGCTGGTCTACAAGGATTCCTGAAACCCGCGACGCCGACCGGAGACAAGCCGACGCCATGCAATACGACTCCAAATCGCTTTACGACGGGCTGGTTGCCCACGGACTGATCGTGCCTTCGGGCGAACCCGGCGTGTTCGGCCGCAATGCGGTGTTCGAGGACCTGCTGGAACGTTTCAACGGCCTGGTCAGCAAGATCGCCGCCAATGACGGCGCGGAGAAGTTCACCTTCCCGCCCACCCTGGCGCGTGGCGTGTTCGAGAAGAGCGGCTACATGAAGTCGTTCCCGCAGCTGGCCATGGGCGTGGTGTGTTTCTGCGGCAGCGCCGCCGACCATCCCAAGCTGGTCCAGCGCATCGCCGACGGCGAAAGCTACGACGACCTGATGTCGCGTACCGGCGTGGTGCTGATCCCCGCCGCCTGCTACCCGGTCTACCCGAGCTTCACCGGCACGCTGCCCGAAGGCGGCCGGCTGGTGGACATGACGCACTGGGTTTTCCGCCACGAACCGTCTGACGAACCCACCCGCATGCAGGCTTTCCGGGTGCGTGAATTCGTGCGTGTCGGCTCGCCCGAGGCGGTGCTGGAATGGCGCGACATGTGGCTGCAGCGCGGCCTCGACCTGCTGCGTTCGCTCGGCCTGCCGGCAGAAGAGGAAGTGGCGTCCGACCCGTTCTTCGGCCGTGTCGGCAAGATCCTGGCCAACGCCCAGAAGGAACAGAAGCTCAAGTTCGAAGTGGTGGTGCCGGTCATCTCCACCGAGAAACCCACCGCCGTGTGTTCGTTCAACTACCACCAGGACTATTTCTCGAAGACCTTCGAGATCTACCAGGCCGACGGTGAACTGGCGCAGACCGCCTGCCTGGGTTTCGGCCTGGAACGTGTCTGCATGGCGCTGTTCAAGCACCACGGCTTCGACCCGGCGACCTGGCCGCAGGCCGTGCGCGCGCAACTCTGGCCATGAGCATGGTGCTGCCCGGCGCATCACCCTCCCAGGCAGCCGCTCCGGCCGACGGCGCGCAATTGCCGCCGTCGCCCGCCCTGTCGGTCATGCCTCTTTCGGCAGCCGGCTACACGGTGCATGCGCTGCACCGGCAAGACCAGGCCTGGCTGCAGAAGAACTGCTATGTGGACGTGTGGATCGAGACGCTGCACGCGCTCGGCCTGCAGCCCGAAGCCATGCTGGGTTTCACCGTTGCGCTGAGCTTCGAGGGCGACCAGTGGACCTTCTTCAAGCCACCGCACCGTGACCTGAGCGACCTGTACGGCCTGGAGGTCGAAGAGCTGAACCTGTGGCGCGGCAACCTGGTCGACCACGCACAGCACCACCTGGCCGAAGGAAAGCTGGTGATCGCCGAGGCCGACGCCTTCTGGATGCCCGACACCGCCGGCACCGACTACCACCAGCAGCACACCAAGAGCACCATCGTGATCAACGCGCTGGACGTGGCGCAGCGCAAGCTGGGCTACTTCCACAACCACGGCTACTTCGAGCTGTCGGGCGACGACTTCACCCATCTGCTGCGCCACGGCTATGAGGCCGATGCCGGCTACATGCCCTTCTTCGCGGAATTCGTGCGGCTGGACCGGCTGCGCCGGCCGCCGCAGAAGGAACTGGTCGCCACCTCGACCCGGCTGCTGCGTTCGCACCTGGCCCGCATGCGGACCGAAAACCCCATCCGCCGGTTTTCCGGCCAGTTCCCGAAGGACGTGGCCTGGCTTCAGTCCGAAGGCCTGCCGCTCTACCACCGCTATGCCTTTGCCACGCTGCGCCAGCTGGGCGCCAACTTCGAGCTGGCGGCCAACTACCTCGGCTGGCTGACCCTGCACGGAGAGGCCGGCCTGGAAGACGCACAGGCGGCATTCCAGGACATCGCCGGCGGCACCAAGGCCTTGCTGCTGAAGACCGCCCGCGCCGTCAACACCAAACGCCCGGTGCAGTTCCAGGAGTTGCTGGACGACATCGCCCGCGCCTGGGACACGGGCACGGACATCCTGCGATGCCGTTACTGCTGAGGGCCTCGGTTTGACCGGATCGTCGTCGGAAGCCGAACTGCCGGTTTTCCCGACAGCCTGGGAAATGTGCTGCCTGCCCGCGGGCGCGGCCATCGACCCGCAGGCCCTGGCAGCTGCCGCACCGCGCTGGTGGCCGGCGACCGTTCCCGGCACCGCCATGGCGGCGCTGTTCGATGCGGGGCAGGCAGACTTCGACCACCTGCCCGCGCTCGATACCCAGGATTCGTGGTGGCGCTGCAGCTTCGACGCACCGGCTGCCGACATCGGCCCGGCATCGCTGCTGTTCGAAGGCCTGGCCACGCTGGCGCAGTGCTGGCTGGACGGCCGGCTGGTGCTGGAGTCCGACAACATGTTCCTGGCCCATTCGGTGGTGCTGCCGGCCGGGCCCCGAGGCGGTCGGCATGAACTGCTGATCCGTTTCGCATCGGTGCACCAGGCACTGGCCGCACGCCGGCCGCGGCCGCGCTGGCGCACCCGGCTGGTCGAGCAGCAGCAGTTGCGCTGGATCCGCGCCAGCCTGCTCGGCCGCATCCCCGGCTGGAGCCCCGCAGCGCCCGCCATCGGCCCGTGGAAACCGGTGCGCCTGCTGGCCCGCCGTCCGGTCGAGTGGACGGTGACGGACATCCTCGTGGCGCTGGACGGCGACACGGGCTCGGTACGTTTCGACGGCCGGCTGCGGCTGCAACCCGACGCAGTGCCGACCACCGCGCGCCTGCGGGTCGGCGACCATGAAACCGTGCTCGCCCTGCAGCGCCTGGACGAACACAGCTGGCAGGCGACCGGCACGCTGAGCCTGCCCGGCATAGAGCCCTGGTGGCCGCATACCCACGGCAGGCCCGCGCTGCACGAAATCGGCCTGCTGGCCGAGGTGGGCGACTGCGCCCATCACCATGCGCTGGGCCACACCGGTTTCCGGCGCATCGTGCTGAACAGCGAGGGCGACGACTTCGCACTGCAGGTCAACGGCGTGCCGGTGTTCTGCCGCGGCGCCTGCTGGACCACCACCGACATCCTGCGGCTGGCGGGCGATGCCGCCGCCACCCGCGCCACCCTGGAACTGGCACGCGACGCCGGCATGAACCTGCTGCGCCTGGGCGGCACCATGTTCTACGAAGCCGACCACTTTTACGCCTTGTGCGACGAACTCGGCATCCTGCTGTGGCACGACTGGATGTTCGCCAACATGGACTATCCGGCCGACGACGCAGCCTTCGTGGCCAGTGTCGAGGCCGAGGCCCGGCAGTTCCTGCGACGCACCCAGGCATCGCCGAGCCTGGGCCTGCTGTGCGGCAACAGCGAGGTCGAACAGCAGGCCGCCATGCTGGGGCTCGAACAGCCGCTTTGGCGCAACCGCCTGTTCGGCGAGTTGCTGCCGGCCATCGGCCGGGCGCTGCGGCCGGATGTCCCTTACTGGCCGTCCAGCCCGGCCGGCGGTGTGCTGCCGTTCCAGGTCGATTCGGGTGCGTCGCATTACTTCGGCGTCGGCGCCTACCTGCAGCCGCTGTCCGACGCCCGTCGCAGCGGCGTGCGTTTCACCTCCGAATGCCTGGCCTTCGCCAACGTGCCGGAACCCGAGTCGCTCGACCGTTTCCTGGCCGAAGGACAGTCGCCCTTCCACCATCCGCGCTGGAAGGCCCGGGTGCCGCGCGACAGCAGCGCCGGATGGGACTTCGACGACGTGCGCGACCATTACCTGGGGCAGCTCTTCGGCGTCGACCCGATGCGGCTGCGTTATGCCGACATGGAACGCTACCTGGCGCTCAGCCGCATCGTCACCGGCGAGGTGATGGCCAGGGCGCTGGGCGAATGGCGGCGCAACGGATCGTCGTGCGCCGGTGCCGTCGTCTGGTTCCTGCGCGACCTGTGGCCGGGCGCCGGCTGGGGCGTGATCGACGCCTACGGCGTGCCCAAGGCGGCCTGGTTCTACCTGCGCCGGGCCATGGCGCCACAGGCGCTGTTCATCACCGACGAAGGGGTCAACGGCCTGGCGCTGCATGCGGTCAACGATGGCCCGCTGCCGCTGGCGGCCGAAATCGAGATCACCCTCTACCGCCACGGTCAGAAACCGGTGGCGCAGGGCAGGCGCAACGTCGTCGTGCCGGCCCACGGCAGCCTGCAGGTGCGCGCCGACGCCCTGTTCGGCCACTTTACCGACAGCAGCTACACCTACCGTTTCGGCCCGGCCGGCCACGACGTGGCGCATGCGGTGCTGCGCGATGTCGACGGCGGCGCGGTGCTGGCTTCGGACTTTTATTTCCCGCTCGGACACGGCTTCGCAGTGCAGCCAGCGCTCGACCTTTCCGCCAGCGTGACGACGCTCGGCCCCGACCAATACCGCATCACCGTGCGCTGCCCGCGTTTCGCGCAGGCAGTGTCCGTCGACGCGCCCGGTTTCAGCATCGACCACAACTACTTTCATCTCCCACCGGACGGCGAGCAGCACGTCACCCTGACCGCCCGCAAGCCCGGCGCACGACTGCGTGCCCAGGTATCGGCGGCCAACGGAACCGAGCGTGTGACGCCGCAGGCAACGGAGACCCCCGCATGAGTTTCAAGATTCCGCCGGCACTGGAAGCAAGACCGGTCCATTTCGACCGCGAAGGCCGCAAGCTGGCCGGCTGGTTCCACCCGGCCTGCAGCCCCGAAGGCTTGAACCGCGACTGCCTGATGGTGATGTCCAACCCCCTGGGCTACGACGCCATCTGCACCCACCGCCACTATCGTGAGCTGGCCATGCGCCTGGCGCTCGACGGTTTCGCGGTGCTGCGCTACGACCACCACGGCACCGGCGATTCGTCCGGCACCGACGAACAGCCGGAACGCATCCAGAACTGGCTGCGCGGCGTCGGCGAGGCTGTGGATTTCGGCCGCAAGCTGAGCGGCGCCGGACATGTCAGCCTGTTCGGCGTGCGGATGGGCGGCACGCTGGCCATGGCCGCGGCAGCCACCGAGCCGGCCGCCGCGGGCATCGACAGCATCGTGGCCTGGGCGCCGTTCAGTTCGGGCAACCTGTACCTGCGCGAAGCGCGTGCCCTGCGCATGCTGCGCCAGAGCGGCACGAACGACGCCGGGGCCGAAGCCCTGGCCGGCGCACCCGAAGACGCCATCGGCGAGGAATCCGGCGGCTACCTGATGACCCACGAGTCCATCGCCGCCATGGGCACCCTGGACCTGACCACCATGGTCACCGCCGAAAACCTGGGTGGCCGCCCGGTGCTGCTGATGTCGCGCGACGACATCCCCTACAACCCCAGGCTCGAAAAACACCTGCGCAAGATCGGCTGCGAGGTCACCACCACCGACGTGCCGGGCTACGGCGGCATGATGCGCGACACCTTCGACGCGGTGGTGCCCGAGGCTGCTCTTGCCGAGATCGGCGAATGGCTGAAGGCCCGCCACGCACCGTCTGACGTCGTGGCCGCGCCGGTGGCGCCGGTGCCCGAGAGTTTCCTGGTCGACGCCGACGGCGGCCGCACCACGGTGCGCGAGACGCCGGTGCGTTTCGGGCCGCACCGCAACCTGTTCGGAATTCTCACCGCCCCGGTCGATCCGCAGTCGCAGCGCGCGTCTTCCGCGGTGGTTTTCATCAACACCGGTTCGAACCACCATATCGGCCCCAACCGCATGTACGTGACCCACGCGCGGCTGCTGGCGTCGCAGGGTTTCATGGCGATGCGGCTCGACATCGGAGGCATGGGCGAAAGCCCGGCCTCTCCCGGGCAGCGCGACAACCACCTGTTCGGCAGGCATTCGGTGGCCGAGGTGCATGCGGCCATCGCCTGGCTGAAGACGCTGGGTGTGTCGAAGGTGATGCTGGCGGGCGTGTGCTCGGGCGCCTACCTGTCGTTCCGCAGCGCGCTGGCCGAACCGGCGGTGACCAGCGTGATGCTGATCAACCCGCCGAGCTTCAACTGGCGCGAAGGCGATTCGCTGGATGTACGGCCGCGCAAGAACATACGGTCGCTACGTTTCTATCGCAGCCGCCTGCTCGACCCGGCGACCTGGAAACGGGTGGTACGCGGCCAGGTCAACCTGGGCTGGATCGCACGAGGCGTCGGCAAGGTGGTGAAGGAAAGGCTGGCCCGCAGGCTGAAGTCGGCGGTGCAGCGCGCCCCCGAGAGGCCGCTGGCCGACATGCAGGATTCGACCGACATCCAGGGCCTGTTCCACGGTCTGCTGAAGCGCGGCGTGCAGGTTTTCATGCTCTACAGCGACAACGACAGCGGACTGGACGAGGTTGAAACCCACCTCGGCGCCAACGCCGTCAACATGCGCCGGCAGAAACACTTCCGTTTCGAGGTGATGGAAGGCGCCGATCACACCCTGACACCGCTATGGGCCCAGCAGAAGCTGGGCGAATTGCTGGTAGAGCACGTCGCCCGGCTTTGATCCGCGCGCGGATTGCCCGATAGCTAGATGCCGTCGTGGGCCGGCCGGTTGCGCAGGCACCAGACCACCGAAAGCAGCAGCAGCGGCCCCAGCCGGTCGACCGTGCGCAAGGGCAGGCCGCGCTGGCTGCGGCTGAAGACGTAGAGGCTCATGGCCGCCACCGGCGTCACCAGCGTCGCCCGGCGAAGCATGGCCTCGTCGACGGGCTGCGGAGCAGTTGCCGCGCCGCCGCTGGCGCCGGTGGCCGTGCTGGCGGCGACGACCGCGAATCCGGTCAGGGCCGACAGACCCAAGGCCTGCGCCACGCCTGCCAGAGTGCCGCCGGGGTACTTGGTATGGCCGCCGTAGAGGTGCAGCAGGTTGACACCCAGGAAAACCGCCGAAGGCAACACGTCGCCCAACAGTCCCGGCCGTTCCGTTGCCGGTGGTGCACCGGTCAGGCGCCGTGAGCCCGCACCCAGCGGAACCGTGGCGGCCGCCGCCAGGAGCCAGGAGAAAGACTGCACCCAGGGATTGTGCGGAAACGTGCCTGCGGCCACCGAACGCAGGCCGAAGGTGGCAGCGAAGCCGACCGCGCCGGCAGCACCCGAACGCAGGAAACCGGCCAGATCGAAGCCGTCTGGCTGCTGGTGTCGACGTAGTTCCAGCTGCACGGCGGGGTCGGCGTCGAGGCGGTCGAACAGCTGCTGCAACTCGCCGTCGATGCCGGCTCCGGCGACGGGCGCGAAAGCCGTGGTGTCCAGCGGCGGGGCTTCGGTCGGCTGCTGGACGGAAACCGGCGCTTGCACCGTCACCTGCCGATGAAAACCGTCGGCGGCCCGGGTGTAGAGCGCATGCAGGTGCGCGGCTGCGGAAGGAAGAGGAATCATGGCCGCCATGGTGCGCAGCCACCGGACACGCAATTACGGGCGACACGCAGACCCGCACGGCCTGCCGAAAAATGCAGTCGCCATAATCGGCGCCGAATTTCCCGTTACTCACAGACAAACCACCATGAAGATCAGCGCACGCAACGTCCTGCAAGGCACCATCGTTTCCATCGTCCGCGGTCCGGTCACCACCGAAGTGACCCTCGAAATCGCAGCGGGCGTCCAGATCGTTTCGACGATCACCAGCAACTCGGCCGAATCGCTGGGCCTGGTCGAAGGCGGCAAGGCCTACGGCGTGATCAAGGCTTCCAGCGTGATGGTCGCCACTGACTGAACTCAGCCGGCCAGCAGGCGTCGCAGCAGCGCCGTCTTCGGCGTATGCGAGGCGCCTGGCGGCAGCAGATCGCGCACCGCCAATGCACGGCTTTCGCCGGCATGCATGTCGATCTCGCGCACCACCCGGCCTGCCTCATAGACAAAGGCGACATCGGCCAGTTCGATCACGTCTTCCATGTCGTGGGTGATCATCAGCGCCGGTATTCCCCATCGCCGGCGCACATCCGCCAGTTCCTGCCGCAGGCTGCCGCGCAGCATGGGGTTGAGCGCGGCGAAGGGTTCGTCGAGCAGCAACACCTGCGGCTCGCAGGCCAGGGCCCTCGCCAGCGCCACCCGCTGGCGCTGGCCGCCGGACAGGTTCCTGGGCCGGCTGCCGGCCATGTCGGCCAGGCCGAAGCTGGCCAGCAAGTCGTTCACCCGCGAACGGTCCGGCAGTGAAAGCCTCGGCCGCAGCGCCGACGTCAGCCCGAAGGCGACGTTGTCGAACACCGACAGATGCGGAAACAGCGCGTAGTCCTGGAACAGAAAACCCACCCGCCGCGACGGCGGTGCCAGGTCGATGCCGGCAGCCGAGTCATACAGGGTGCGGCCGTCCAGCCGCACATGGCCGGAGGAGGGTTCAAGGAGACCCGCGATCGCCTGCAGCGTCAGCGACTTGCCGGCGCCCGACGGTCCGTACAGCGCCGCGAACGGGGCATCCGTGGCGAACCGCACCGCCAGGTCGAAACGTCGGCGGCCGTCCGAGACGGTCAGCTGCAGGTCGACGTCGATCACGGCTTGCCGAAACCGTAGCGCTTGAAGACCGCCTGGGCTTCGTCACCGGCCAGGAAGACGGTGAAGTCCCTGGCCAGCGCCTTCTGCCTGCTGTCGGCGATGACCGCCACCGGGTAGCTGACCGGCGTGTGGCCGGTCGGCGTGGCGACGACCTTGACCTTGTCGCCGGCGATGGTGGCGTCGGTGCTGTAAACGAAGCCGGCATCGACCTCGCCGCGGCCCACGTAGTCGAGCACCTGGCGCACGCTGTCGGCCTGCACGAACTTCGGCTCCAGCGGCTCCCACAGCCTGGCGCCGTCGAGCACCTGCCTGGTGTACGCGCCCACCGGCACGGTCGCGACCTTGCCGATGGCGATCTTCTTCACTGCCGCGTTTCCCAGGTCCTGCAGCGACCGGATGCCCGCGCCGCCCTGAGCCGGTTCGATCAGCACCAGGCTGTTGGTGACGAAGTTTCGGCGGGTGTCGGCGTCGATCAGCTTCTGGTCGTTGGCGCGATTCATGGTGGCCTGGTCGGCGCTGGCGAACACGTCCACCGGCGCGCCCTGGGCGATCTGCTGCAACAGCGCACCGGAGGCGGCGAAATTGAAACGCAGGGTGCTGCCGGGCCTGGCGGCTTCGAACCTGGGACCGAGTTCCTTGAAGGCGTCGGTCAGGCTGGCGGCGGCAGACACGGTCAGCTGCTGGGCCGACACGGCGAACGGAAGAACGAAGGTGGCGGCCAGGGCGGCGACGGAAGCGATGAGGCGGAACTTGCGCATGGGATAGGTCCTGGGCGAACGGTTAACGAAGGGAAAAGAATCGGTTGGAAACCACCAGTACCAACACCGAGATGACCGAGGTGACCAGCACCAGCAGCAAGGCCCGGTCGTCATGGCCGGCCTGCACTTCGTCGTAGATGGCCATCGAAAGGGTCTGGGTCTGGCCGGGAATGGATCCGGCCACCATGAGCGAGGCACCGAATTCACCCATGGCCCGGGCGAAGGCCAGCAAGGTGCCGGCCAATATGCCGGGCCACGCCAGCGGCAGCGTGACACGCCAGAAAACCGACCAGGGCGACTGCCGCAGCGTGCTGGCCGCGGCTTCGAGCGAACGATCCACGCCGGCAAATGCAGCGCTGGCCGACTTCAGCACCAGCGGCAAGGCCACCACTGCGGAAGCCACCACCGCCCCGTGCCAGCTGAAGATGATGGTGTAGTCGAAATGCTGGCGCAGCCAGGCACCCAGCGGGCTGCGGCGGCCGGCCATCACCAGGATGCCGTAGCCGATCACCGTCGGCGGGAGCACCAGCGGCAGCATGCAGACCGCCTCGGCCACGCCACTGCCCGGGAAAGGCCGGCGCGCGAACAGCCAGCCGAGCGCCACCCCCGCCGCGAGTGCGAGCAAGGTCGCCACGCCGGCCACCTGCAATGACAGCCAGAGCGGGTGCCAGTCGGTCGTCTGGGAGAGCTGGAGAAGGGAATTCGTCATGTTTTCCGGGATATGACGAATTCTTGCACAGGCAGGCGCAGACGAAAAAAGGCCGCCGGCCTCTCCGAAGAGAAAGACGGCGGCCCTTGGCGGCCTTGGCGGCCTTGGCGGCCTTGGCGGCCTTGGCCGCGCGGATCAGGCGACGGTGAGCGTCACTTCGATGTTGCCGCGGGTGGCGTTGGAATACGGGCACACCTGGTGGGCCTTTTCGACCAGCGATTCGGCCAGTGCGCGTTCCACGCCGGGCAGCTTGATGGTGAGTGCGGCCTGGATGCCGAAGCCTTGCGGAATGGGGCCGATGCCGACGCTGGCGTCGATGGACGCGTCAGCCGGGATCTGCACCTTCTCGATGCCGGCGACGTGCTTCAGCGCGCCAAGGAAACAGGCCGAATAGCCTGCGGCGAACAGCTGTTCCGGATTGGTGGCGCCGCCTGCACCGCCGAGTTCCTTCGGGGGAGCAAGCTTGACGTCGAGCAGGCCGTCGTCACTGCGTGAAGAGCCATCGCGGCCGCCGGTGGAGGTGGCGTGGGCGGTGTAGAGAACCTTGTCGAGCTTGATGGTCATGATGTTTCCTTCGTTGGTTGGAGGGCAGGTGAAAAAGTGGGGCGGTCAGCCGGCGAGGCGACCCCGCAGTGCATTGAGCTGGCCGGTGAGTTCGACCAGTGCCGGCACGCTGCAGCCGGTGGCCTGCAGCACGCAGGGAGGAATGGTTTCAGCCTGCGAGCGCAGCGCGCGGCCGTCGTCGGTCAGGCTGACCAGCACACGGCGTTCGTCGGCGCTGTCGCGTTCGCGGCTGACGAGGCCGGCTGCCTGCAGGCGCTTCAGCAGCGGGGTCAGGGTGCCGGAATCCAGGAAAAGGCGTTCGCCGATGGCCGACACCGCGATACGGTCGTTCTCCCAGAGGATGAGCATCACCAGATATTGCGGATAGGTGAGCCCCAGCTCGGCCAGCAGCGGCTGGTAGACCTTGGTCATGGCCAGGGATGCCGAATACAAGGCGAAACACACCTGGTGGTCCAGATGCAGGAGATTCGCGGGGGTCTTGCGGGAAGGCATGAGCGAATAGTATCGAACAATTAAATTGTACGCAATGTATTTTGCGATCAGCTTGCCTACACTGCGGTTTTTTTCATCGCGCACCGACATGTCTTCATCCGTTTCCGTCTCCCGCAATTCCGACGCCAGCCGATACGAAGCCCGTATGGACGGCGCCGTCGCCGGCACTTGCGAATACGTGGTCGAGGGTTCGACCATCACCTTCACCCATACCGTGGTCGACCCTGTCTTCGAAGGCCAGGGAATAGGTTCCGCCCTCGCCAAACGTGCGCTGGACGACGCCCGGGCCGGCGGTCTGAAAGTGGTGGCTCAGTGCCGCTTCATCGCCGCGTATATCCAGCGGCACCACGACTACGCCGACCTGGTGGGCTAGCTGTCGGGGGCTTCGGCAGCCTTGTCTTGGTGCAATGCCTACAAATCCTTCGGGTCCTGGCTCACACGCTGCAGCCCGCCCGGCGCGGCATGCTCCTGCGACCACAACAAGGACTCCCGGAGCCAAAATGACATCCATCGCATCCACTCCCGACCTGCCCGGAGCAGGGGTCGCCTATGCGGCACCGGCATCGGCTCCGGCGACTTCCTTATCGGCCAGTGCTGTCTCATGGGGCGCCATCTTCGCGGGCGCGGCGGGTGCAGCGGCGCTGTCGCTGATCCTCCTTCTGCTGGGCACCGGCCTCGGCCTGTCTTCGGCTTCGGCCTTTTCGTCGCAAGGTGCCAGCGCGGCCACCCTGGGCATGGCCGGCGTCGCATGGATCACCTTCACCCAGCTGGCCGCATCGGGCATGGGCGGCTACCTGGCCGGCCGCCTGCGCAGCCGCTGGACCGCGGTGCATACCGACGAGGTTTACTTCCGCGACACCGCTCACGGCTTCCTGGCATGGGCTGTTGCCACACTGGTGACCGCAGCCTTCCTGGCTTCGAGTGTCAGCGCCATCATCGGTACCGGTGTGCAGGCGGCCGGCGCTGCCGCCGGTGGCGTGGCCAGCGCGGGTGCGGCGGCCGCTGCTTCGGCCCGGCCGGCCTCGGGATCCGGCGCGCCAGCCGGTTCCGACGCCACCGGCTACTTCGTCGACTCGCTGTTCCGTCCCGACATGAACGCAGCCGCCGCAGTTCCAGCACCGGCCGACACGACCACCGCTACCACCGCCCCGACCACCCCTGCCGGCCCATCGACCGGCCTGGTGCAGACCAACGCGGCGACCGGCGCCGAAGTCAGCCGCATCATGGCAAGCGCGCTGCGCAGCGGAAGCCTGCCGCAGGACGACGCCCGTTATGTCGGCCGCCTGGTGTCGCAACGCACCGGCCTGTCGCAAGCCGACGCCGAGAAGCGTGTGACCGACGTCTTCGGCAAGGCCCAGGCCAAGCTGCGCGACGCCGAAGCAGCCGCCCGCGACGCTGCCGACAAGGCCCGCAAGGCGTCTGCACACGCAGCCCTGTGGCTGTTCATCTCGCTGCTGATCGGCGCCTTCGTCGCCAGCTTCGCAGCCACCTTCGGCGGCCGCCAGCGCGACCTCTGAAACCCGAATCCAACCAGATAAAACGGAGGCACTCATGCGTTCCCTTCTCCTGCTTTTCCTCGGCGTGCCGATCCCGATCATCATTTTGATCGCGCTGTTCGTGCATTGACCCAACGCCTTTCCCATCCATCCACAACCACAACTCACAACCGATATGGCCACCAAGAACATCACTCCCCTGGGCAAGAACAACCCTGCCACCACCAAGAACTCGGTTCGCAGCACCGCTACGAAGACGCGTGAGGTCAAGCCCAACCTGAACCAGTTCGAACACGAGACCCAGCGCTACGGCGAAATCGTGAAGATGCCCAACGGCCTGTCCGAGAAGACATGCAAGGAAAGCGTCTCGATCCTCAACCAGGTGCTGGCCGACACCATCACCCTGCGCGACATGTACAAGAAGCATCACTGGCAGGTGGTCGGCCCGACCTTCAACCAGCTGCACCTGATGTACGACCAGCATTTCATCGCCCAGGTGGCCCTGGTCGACACCATCGCCGAACGCATCCAGCTGCTGGGCGGCATCGCCATCGCCATGGCGGCCGACGTGGCCGAGACCACCAAGATCGAGCGCCCGCCGCGTGGCCGCGAACCGGCTGCCGTGCAGATCAAGCGCCTGGCCGAAGCCCACGAAGCCATCTGCATCTATGCACGTGACGCCGCCGAGAAGGCCAACGACCTGGGCGATTCCGGCACCAACGACGTGCTGGTCAGCGATGTGCTGCGCACCAACGAACTCCAGGTGTGGTTCCTGACCGAACACCTGGTCGCCGCGTCGCCTGTCGTGTCCTGATCGGCCGATAAAAAAGCCGCCGCGCCCTGCAAGGGGCCGGCGGCTTTTTCGTGGGCGCGAAACTCAGGCGTTCGCGGCGCTGAGGTGTTCGTAGAGGATGACGCTGCCGATGCAGATCAGCACCAGGCCGCCGACGATCTCGGCACGTTTGCCGGCGATGTTGCCGAGCACCCGTCCGACCATCACGCCCAGCGTGACCATGGCGAAGGTGGCGCAGCCGATGGCGATCGCAACCGGGACGATGGGTACGTCGATGAATGCCAGGCCCACGCCCACTGCCATGGCGTCGATGCTGGTGGCGAAGCCGGTCACGGCGAGCACCCAGAAGGAATGGCGTGTGGGCTTTTCGGCTTCTTCCTCGTCGGGAGCCTTGAAGCCTTCGTAGACCATGCGTGCACCCAGCACGCCAAGCAGGCTGAAGGCGATCCAGTGGTCCCACTGCTTGACATAGCTGGCGGCAGCCAGGCCGAGCGCCCAGCCGACCAGCGGGGTCAGCGCCTCGATGACACCGAAGATCGCGCCGGTGCGCAACGCTTCGGACCAGCGGGGTTTCTGCAGCGCGGTGCCCTTGCCCACGGCGGCGGCAAAGGCGTCGGTGGACATCGCCAGGGCTAGCAAGGCGGTGGAGACGAAATTCATGTGGGGAAGCTTTTTGTGCGGCCGGGCGAGCGCATGGGCGCGCCACCACTGCCCGACCTGCTGTCGTGCTGACGCGCCGATGGTCTCGCCAACCGGTGCACGGTGCACAGGTCGCCGGCGCCACGATGCTGTTCAGGACAGCTCCGAGTATGTTGACGCAGGCGCTTCCGACGCTGGGTACGGAAGCCGGCTACTCCCCAAGGGGTTAGGCCGCGATTCTAGCCGGGCCATCGCTTAACCTCGGCGCATGAAATCCAAAGTGCAGTTCCGGATGCGTATCTACCGCGACGAGGGCATTGCCATCGGCCCCGGAAAGATTGCCCTGCTCGAAGCCATCACCGAGACCGGATCCATCTCGGCTGCAGCGCGACAGCTGGGCATGTCTTACCGGCGCGCATGGATGCTGGTCGACGAAATGAACAAGGCGCTGAAGCTGCCCGCGGTGGTCACGGCGGCCGGCGGATCGCACGGTGGCGGCACCGCCCTGTCGCCCACCGGAACGGCACTGGTGCGCCATTACCGCGCTGCCGAAAACGCCGCCAGGCTGGCCACCGCCGCTGAAGTGACCGCCATGACAGGCTTGCTTGCCGACTGACCGCCGCGCCAGACCTTCAGCGCGGACAATGCCGCATGCCCCAGCCACCCGCCTCTTTCTCGCCCAATGTCTCGCCCAACGCCGCAGGCGACGGCCAGCACCCCTATGCCACGCTAGGCCCCGACACGGTGCTGGACGCGCTGGCCTCCATCGGCCTGCACGGCGAGGGCCAGCTGATGGCTCTTTCCTCCTATGAAAACCGGGTCTACCAGGCACGCCTGGAAGACGGCAGCCAGGTGGTCGCCAAGTTCTACCGGCCCGGCCGCTGGACCGATGCGCAGATCGCCGAAGAACACGCCTTCTCGGCCGAGCTGAGCGCCGCCGAGGTGCCCGCCGTGCCGCCGCTGGTGCTGCACGGCGCCACGCTGCACCACCATGCCGGCTTCAGCTTCAGCGTCAGTCCCAAGCGTGGCGGCCGCACGCCCGAACTCGACGACGACGAGGTCCTCGAATGGATCGGGCGTTTCCTGGCGCGGCTGCACATGGTGGGCGCCGCCCGGCCCTTCACCACCCGGCCTGCACTGAACATGGCGACCTTCGGCGAAGAACCTCGCGACTGGCTGCTGCAGCACCACGCGGTGCCGCTGGACGTGCTGAGCGAATGGCAGGGCGCCTGCCGCGAGGCCCTCGAAGCGGTCGCCGCCAGCGGCCTGGCATCGGTCACGCCGCGTTCCACGGCCACCGAGGACGAGGACGACGAATACCAGGACGGCCCGCCCGACCAGCCGTTGCCGATCGCGGCCATACGCCTGCACGGCGACTGCCACCCCGGCAACATCCTGTGGACGCCGGCCGAATCGCCCGGCGGCGGCCCGCACTTCGTCGACCTGGACGACGCCCGCACCGGCCCCGCCGTGCAGGACTTGTGGATGCTGGCGTCGGGCGACCGCCGCCAGCGCACCGGGCAGCTGGCGATGCTGATCGACGGCTACGAACAGGTGCGGCGGTTCGACCGGCGCGAACTGGCGCTGATCGAGCCGCTGCGCACCCTGCGCCTGCTGCACTACAGCGCCTGGCTGGCCCGCCGCTGGGACGACCCGGCCTTTCCGGCTGCCTTCCCATGGTTCGGCAGCAGCGACTACTGGCGCGGCCAGGCACGCACCCTGCGCGACCAGGTCGAGGCGATGGCCGAGCCACCGCTGATCATCTGAAACCGCCTAGGCCGTCTTGCGCAGCACCGACTCGATCAGGTCCAGCTCATGCATCAGGTGCCGCAGGGTTTCGTCGTTGATGCGGTGCCGCAGGCGCAGCCTCTGAAGCTCGGCGCGTTCGGCCTGCAACACCTGCAGGCGCAAGCGCATTTCCAGCGCCAGCATGTGGCGCGAATGGCCTCGATCACTGGCATCCGGCCCGTCCTGCCGCAGCTGGTGGCGGTAGCCGTGGTCGATGCGGGCACGGACCGCGTCGTGCGCTTCTGCCTGATCGGGCGGGCTCGCCAGGTTGCCCAGCGTCCGCAACGCTGCCCGGGCGCTGCAGCGGCGTGCCCACTGGCGCTCGCGTTCGCCGTGGGTGTCACCGTCCGGGCCGGCGACCGCCAGCCGGCGCAGAAGGGGTGGCAGCAGCAGCGCCGCCAGGCTCATCGAAAGCACGATGGCCAGGCCCGACAGGAACACCAGCAAGCCCCGCAACGGGAACGTCTCGCCGCCGGCCAGCGTGAGCGGCACGCCCAGTACCGCCACCAGCGTGATGGCGCCACGCACGCCGCCCAGCGCGCCTACCGCCGCCAGGGTCCAGGACATCGGCTGGCCCGATGTGCGGCGCCGCAGCCATGGCACATGCCGCCGCAGCAAGCCGGCCGCCACAAAACCTGCGAAGCGCACCACCAGCAACAGGACGGTGATCGCCAGGCCGGTGCCCCATAGTTGTAGCGCAGCCGGGCTGAGCGGCGAATCGAGCAGGTTGAGCTGGTTGGGCAGCGCCCGCAATATGCCGGACAGCTGCAGGCCGAGCAGCACGAAGACCAGCCCGTCGAAGCCATAGCGCACCACCTCGGCGGTATGCCGGGTGCGTACCTGGCTGGCGTTGAATCCGCTGCGGCGCAGGGCCAGCATGCTGGCGCTCATGCCAGCGGTGACGGCCGCCAGCACACCCGACAGGCCCCAGTGCTCGGCCAGCAGATAGGGCGCGAACGGCACCAGCAGCAAGAGCAGCACCACCGGCAGTTCGGTGTGATGTTCACGGCCGCGCAGCAACGCAGCCTGCAGGTGGTCGAACGCCAGGCTGAACAGCAGCCCGACCGCCACGCCGCCGGCCGCCATCATCACGAAATCGGCCAGCGCACCGCCGGCCGAAAACTGCCGGGTCATGACCGCCGCCAGGGCGAACTTGACGGCCACCAGCGCAGAGGCGTCGTTCATCAGCGACTCGCCCTCCAGGATGTTCTGCAGCCGCAGCGGCAGGCGTTGCCTCTGGGTCATCGCCGACACCGCCACCGCATCGGTCGGCGACAGCACCGCCGCCAGCAGAAAGGCCAGCGGCAGCGACATCCCGGGCAGCAACCAGGCGATGCCCAGGCCGCCGATCAGCACTGTCGCCAGCACCAGGCCTACCGACAGCATCAGCACCGGCAGCGATTGCGCACCCAGTTCGCGTTTGGAGATCAGCCAGCCGTCGGCGAACAACATCGGCGGGATGAACAGCAGCATGAAGACCTGCGGATCAAGCGTCAGGTGCAGGCCGGCGGCGGGCCAGCCGCAGGCAGCGCCCAGCGCCATCTGCAGCAGCGGCAACGGCACACGCGGCAGCACGCGGGCCACGAAACCCGCCACGGCCACCAGGGCGAGCAGGCCCAGAATCGTCAACAACAAGGTCATGCAGGCACTCTAGGGGCGTGCCGCGTGCAGAACATGAAGCGCAGGTCAAGCGCAGGCTAAGCCGCCGTGAAACCCCGCTTCAGCCGGTAAGCCTTGTGGCCGGCGTTATTCGGGTTTGGCCCCCGTGGCCTGCACCACCTTGCCCCAGCGCACGATTTCGCTGCGCACGAACCTGTCGAACTCCTGCGGGCCCAGGCCCATGATGACCAGGCCTTCGTTGGCGAACTTTTGCTTGAGGTCGTCCGACGCCAGCGCCGCCCTTGCCGCCGCGGCAAACTGCTCCACCAGCGGCTTGGGCATGTTGGCCGGTCCGAACAGGCCATACCACGAGCTGTATTCGAAACCGGGCACCACTTCGTTCACCGTCGGCACATCGGGCATGGATGCCAGCCGCTGGCCACTGGTCACGCCCAGGGCCCTGAGCTTGCCGCCCTTGATGAGTTCCTGCACCGTTGCAACGCCGGCGAATGCCAGGTCGATCTGGCCCGCCACCACGTCGGCCAGCGCCGGGCCGGTGCCCTTGTACGGCACGCTGACGATGTCGACCCGGGCGTCGTGCTTCAGCATTTCGCCGGCCAGGTGATTGGCGCTGCCGATGCCGGCGATGGCCAGGTTGAACTTGCCGGGCTGCGTCTTGGCGAGGGCGATCAGTTCCCTGATGTCCTTGGCCGGGAAGTTGGGCCGGGTGACCAGCACGGCCGGCGAACTGGCCAGGCCGCACAGCGGCGTGAAGTCCTTTACGGGGTCGAAGGGCAGCGACGGGTATAGCGATGCGTTGATTGCGTGGCTGGTGTAGCTGATCAGCAGCGTGCTGCCGTCGGCAGGCGACTTGGCCACCGCCTGCGCCGCGATGTTGCCGGCAGCGCCAGGCCGGTTGTCGACGATGAACTGGCGGCCGTTCATGCGTTTGCCCATTTCGTTGGCCACCGCGCGGGCCACGATGTCGGTGCCGCCGCCGGGCGTGGCGCCGACCAGCAGGCGGCTGACATTCTGCTGGGCCAGCACGTCGAAGCTGGGAAGCACACCGGTGGCCGCCAGCAGGGCCAGTATTTCGCGTCTATTCATGGGTTTGTCTCTTTCTTGTTTTGCCTGGAACGGGAGGCGGGTTTCAGGCGGCGGAAGTCTCCGCCGTCGTGGTGGCCCTGGCGGGTTTCCACGCCTTCAGCGGCATGCCCAGCGCGGCGGCCTGCCGTTTTTCATAGGCCATGTATTCGGGCGAAATCGCGCTGCCGCGGACCCCGCCGCGCACTGCGCCGGCACGCACGTCGCCGTAGTACTCCTCCCACTCGGGCGGCAATGGCTGCGACGACGGGATCGACAACCACAGGCGCAGCAGATGCCGCTTCTGGTCGGGCTCGTCGAAGTCCTCGAACGGGGTGCGCGAATGCAGCGTGACGTAGTTGTTCAGCAGCTGCATGTCGCCGCGTTCCAGCTCCATGGTGAAGCACAGCAGCGGGCTGGGCATCAGCTGGTCGAGCAGGTCCAGCGCCTCGGTCTGCGAGGCGGTGAGGCGCGGCACTTCGGCGAAATCGCGCTGGGCGGCATCGGTGTTCTTGCGGTTGGTGCGGGCCGAAAAATGCTGCGGGTCGTTGCCGAAGATCGGGCAGCCGTAGAACGGCGGCTGGCTCGGGTCCTGAGTGCCCTGGTAGCTGTGGAACCAGGTCTGCTGCAGCACCGGAACCAGATCGGGCCGCAGCCGCTGCACCTCGTCACGCAGGGCGATGGAGCTGATCACCTTGCTGGTGCCACCCTGGCGTGCGGTGCGGCGGCACAGCAGGCCGACCACATCGCACGAGTCCTGGTGGAAGTCGAGCCCGGCGTTGGTGTTGTAGCCGCGGCCGCCCTTCACCTTGTAGTCGCCGCCTTCGTTGCGCACGTCGTTCATCACCTGGCTGGCGCGGTTCTGGGTGCGGCCGACGCCCATGTAGAGGCTCATGCCCCAGTAGGCCAGCCGGGTGTCGTCCTCGTTCCATCGATCGACCGGAAACCCCTTCACCAGGCACATGCCCCAGCGGCCCTGGGTGGTGGCCACGGCGCGCTCGAGTGCCCTGCGCGAAACCTCCGGCAACGGGTAGTCGGCCTGCTGCATGTCGAGCATGGGTTTGCCGGCGGCGCGGGCGTGGCGCAGCGCGGTGTCGAAGCCGTCCGCCTCGGCGGCGCTGAGGCGCTGTACCCAGCTGTTGTCGGCGCGGGCCTCTTCGGCGGTCCAGGCGCGGGGCGCACCATTCGTTTGGGTGGTGGTGTTCATTTGTCCTTGTCTCCTTGGCTTGACCAGGTTTCCCAGTCTAGGCAAGCAAGGAAGAACAAAATAGCGCAGTTCCTTCATGTCTTTGGTAAGGGAAATTGATGAAGATCGACGCTTTTTCCACCCTCGACGCGGTGCTGCGCGGCGGCACGCTGGCCGCTGCCGCCGCCGAGATGAACCTCACCCCCAGCGCCGTCAGCATGCAGATGAAACAGATGGAGCTGTACCTCGGCCAACCGCTGTTCGACCGCTCCGGCCTGCAGGTGCGCCCGACCCGGCTGGCGCACGAAGTGGCGGGGCTGATGCGCGACGCGCTGGGCCAGTTGGAATCACTGCGCAAACGCACATCCGTCGCTATCGGCGGCGCGGTAAGGCTGGGGGTCATCGAGTCGATGCAGCCGGTCCTGCTGCCGGGCGTCATCGGCCATCTGCGCGAACGTTATCCGCAGCTCGAACTGAAGCCGGTGCGCGGCCGCAGCTCCGGCCTCACCGCCCAGGTCAAGGCCGGCGAACTGGACGCCGCGCTGGTCGCCCAGCCCGAGGACGGCGGCTCGGTGCGCCTGCGCTGGCAGCCCATGCTGCGCCGTGAACTGGTGCTGGTGGCGCCGCCCAACGCACCCGAAACCACCGTGGCCGCGCTGTTCCGCCAGCACGAATGGATCCGTTACGACCGGGGCACCATCACCGGCGCCATGGCGGCACGTTTCGCCGCGCAGGTACGCGACAAACGCGGCAGCAGCCTGGAGTTCGACAACGCCGCCGCCATCGTCGCCATGGTCAGCGCGGGGCTGGGCATTTCGATCGTGCAGATCGCCGACCCGGCCATCTGCCAGACCTATCCGGTGCGTGTGGTGCGGCTGGGGCGCGGCGCGCCGGTGCTTCAGCTGTCGCTGGTCACCCGCAAGGCCGACGACGACAACCGGCCGGTGGCCGCCGTGCGTGATGCCGTGCGGTCGGTGCTGATGGCGGCGCAGCGCAGCCGCACCGCCAGCGGGCTGTAGCCACCCTTCCCTGCAGGTCAGGCCGAAGTGGGCGGAAGTTGCAGCCGCACCAGCGTTCCACCGCCTTGCGGCGCCTCGGGAACAGGCAAACCGCCACCCATCTGCCGCAGGGCCTTTTCGGCGATCGGCAGGCCCAGGCCGGTGCCGTCGGGTGACACATCCGCGCCGCGCCAAAAAGGCGACAGCATGCGGCGGCGGGTTTCCTCGTCCAGCGAGGGGCCGTTGTCGAACACGGTGACATCCCAGCCACTGCGGGCTTCGGCCCGCTCCACATCGACCTCGACCCGTTTGCCGCCATAACGCAAGGCGTTTTCCACGATGTTGTGCAGCGCTTCTTCCAGCAGCAGCGGAGCCACCCGGCAGACCACCGGATGGCGCAGGCCCGGGCCGGCGCCGCGCACCAGTGTCTTGCCGGCGGCTACGGCGGCAGGCTGCAACTGGTCGACCACCTGCCTCAACAGCACCCGCAGGTCGACCAGTTCGGTAGCCGGCGCATCACCCGCATCGCCCGCCGCACCCGACCGCGCCAGCACCAGCAGCTGGCGCACCAGGCGGGTGGCGTGGTGAGCGGTGGTGTTCAGGGTCTCGATCACCTCGCCGTCCGGCGGCCGGGCGGGGTCGTTGCGCCAGGTGCGGTGCAGGTCTTCCACCAGCAGCTTGATGCCGGCCACCGGCGTGCGCAGCTGGTGGGCGGCATCGGATATGAAACGCCGCTCGTCGGCCACCGCGGTTCCCAGGCGCGCCAGCAGGTCGTTGGTGTGCTGCACCATGCCGCGCAGTTCTTCGGGCACTTCGGCCAGCGGCAGCGGAGACAGGTCGTCGATGCCGCGCCGCTCGATGGCTGCGCTGATCGCCTTGGCCGGCGCCAGACCGGCACGCACGCCGAGCAGGATCAGCGGAACGATGACGAAACCCAGCGCCGCCGCCGGCAGGAAGATGGCCTTGGCCAGTTCGCGCGTCACCTGCCGGCGCTTGACCAGCGACTCTCCGACGATGACCCACACCGCCTCGGCCTGCAGCGGTTTTTCCAGCCTCAGGGCCACCAGGCGCAGCGGGCCCCAGGGCGTTTTTTCTTCATAGAACAAGGCCGCGCCGGCCGCCTGCCGGTCGGCATCGGGTGGAAGCAGAAGTTCGGCGTTGCCCACCAGCAGCCGGCCGCCGTCGGTGCGAACACTGAAATGCGACGGCGCGAAAGAGTCGTAGACCAGCGACGAAGCGGTGCGTGCATCGGCCGAGAACCGTGGGCCGGCCCCTTCCCAGCGGATCTGCGAAGCCAGCGCCACCGCGTCGTCGCGCAGGCTGCGGTCGAAGGCGTCTTCGGACGACCGCCCGGTGAGCCAGAAGGCGGCCAGCGCAGCCGTCACCGCGGACACCACCCAAAGCCAGAGGAGCGGCGTCAGCAGTTTTTTTCGAAGGCTGAACGTGCGCTGGCGGCCGTCGGCGGTGCGGATGGCGGCGCTCATCGGCTCAGGCCGGTTCCATGGCGTAACCCACGCCGCGCACGGTGACGATGCTCACCCCGCAATCCACCAGCTTGCGGCGCAGCTTGAGGATGTAGATCTCCACCGCGTTGGCGCTGAAGTTGGTCTCCCAGTTCGACATGGCCGACACGATGCGCGCCTTGGGCACGGCAGCACCCTGGGCCGCCATCAGCAGTTCGACCAGGGCGGCCTCTCGCGGGCTCAGCGCCAGCCGCTCGTCGCCCCGGCGCAGTTCGCGGCTTTCGGTATGGAAGGCCAGGCCGCCGACCCTCAGAACGTTGGTCACGCCCTGGTGGCGCCGCCGTGTGATGGCCCGCAGCCGCGCTACCAGTTCTTCGGATTCGAATGGCTTGGCCAGGAAGTCGTCGGCGCCGTCGTTGAGGCCACGCACCCGGTTGGCGAGGTCGTCGCGGGCGGTGAGTATGAGCACCGCCAGGTCGAGTTTCTGTTCGCGCCAGCGGCGCAGCACGTCGAAGCCGTCGCGGCGTGGCAGGCCCAGGTCGAGCACCGCCGCCTGGTATTCGGCCACCGCCGTGGCGGTGAGCGCCAGTTCGCCGTCGCTGGCCACGTCGACCTGCCAGCCCTCGGCCTGCAGCACGCGCGAAATGCCCAGGCGCAACGCGGCGTCGTCTTCCACCAGCAGCACCCGCATGTTCAGCCTCTGGCCGGCAAGGGCGGCTGAAGTTTCAGGGCGGGCGAAGGCTTGGCGGATCCGCGTTTCATGGCGCCGATTGTGCGGGAACCGGCGCCCCGGTCAAACCCTCAGGCGGCCGCGCCGCAGAAGGTGAAGTCGACCTCGGGCTTGCGGCCGGACATCAGTTCCGCCAGTGCCCGGCCCGAACCGCAACCATGCGTCCAGCCCAGCGTGCCGTGCCCGGTGTTGAGGAAAAGACCCTGTACCTTGCTGCGCCCGATGTAGGGCACGTTGCCCGGCGTGGCCGGCCGCAGCCCGGCCCAGAAACTGGCGAGTTCCGGACGGCTGACCCCGGGGAACACTTCCAGCGTACGGCGCACGATGGCCTCGCAGCGCACCGGGTTCAGTTCCAGGCCGTAGCCGTTGAGTTCGGCCGTGCCGGCGATGCGCAGGCGATCGCCGAAACGCGAGAACACCAGCTTGTATTCGTCGTCCGTCAGGCTGACCTGCGGCGCCCTGGACGCATCCAGCACCGGCAGCGTGGCCGAATAGCCCTTGGCCGGATAGATGTCCAGTGACAGGCCGGCGCTCCGGGCCAGCAGGGGGCTGAAGCTGCCGGCGGCCAGCACGTAGGCGTCGCCGCGCACCGTCTCGTACATGCCTTCCTCGTTGGCGATCTCCACGCCCGTCATGCGGCCGCCCTCGGTGCGCAGCGCCTGGATGCGCACGCCATAACGGAACTGCACGCCCCGTTCGGCCGCCTTGGCGGCCAGGCCGGTGGTGAACTTGTGCACGTCGCCGGATTCGTCGGCGCTGGTGTAGGTGGCGCCGGCCAGCCGCGGGCGGATATGGGCCATGGCAGGCTCGATGCGGACCACTTCGTCGGCGTCGACCACGTCGCGTTCGCAACCCAGTTCCCGCATCACCCGCGCCGGCTCCAGCGCCAGATCGAACTCTTTCTGGCTGGTGTAGTAATGCAGGATGCCTTTTTCGAGGTGGTCGTATTCGATGCCGATGTCACGGCGCAGCGCCTGCAGGCTGCTCCGGCTGTAGGTGCCCAGGTTGAGCAGCTGGATCATGTTGTGCGTGCTGCGTGCGGCCGGGCATTCCATCAGGAACTTCAGGCCCCAGCGCCATTGGGCCGGATCGGCACGCAGGCGGAACAGCAGCGGCGCGTCTTCGCGGCCCAGCCACTTCAGCAGCTTGAGCGGCGCGGACGGGTTGGCCCAGGGTTCGGCATGGCTGACCGAGATCTGTCCGCCGTTGCCGAAGCTGGTTTCGCGGGCAGCGCCGGCGTTGCGTTCGAGCACGGTGACTTCATGGCCGGCCTGCTGCAGGTACCAGGCGGTGGCGGTGCCGATGACACCGGCGCCCATCACGATGACTTTCATGGGGGAATCTCCAGAAAAGGAAAAGGGCAGCCGGGGATGCTTTTTGTATAGCGCATCACCGCTGCCCCACTGTCCTTTTGCCTGAGAGATTCACCGCGCCCGACGAGCAGCGGCTTGCACCTTCGGCGGCTGCATCGGCGGGTTCGGAACCCGTCGGCAGCACTCTCCAGTTTTTTGAGATTTCCAGTCCTTTGACCTGAGCGTTTTGGGTGTACGCCTTCGGTAGTCGCCTTGCGGTCGAGCTTCTCCTGGAGTCGCGATTATGCCGGTGGGCTTTGAGGTGTGGCTAGTTGTAAATAACCGGAGCCGATAGATAGACTGCAAAAAGACCCGCACAAATATCCGTAAAAGTCCTATAAAGCCTTTTTAGATCATTGGCTTGCAGCCACGGAAAGATCCGCAAAAATGCCCGCAGGACCGCTTGACCACCCCGATCAGCTGGAACCCTTGCTGCCAGCCGGGCACGCCATGGAGCCAGTGCTGGAAAAAGCCCACGACCTGCGCGCCGAATCCGCCCGGCTGGCAGCTGGGTGCCCGCCCGGCGTCAGCCAGGAGCTGACCCGAATGCTGCGCGCGATGAACGCCTATTACTCCAACAAGATCGAGGGAGAACACACGCGGCCACTGGAAATCGAACAGGCCTTGTCGCAGGAGTTTTCCAACGACGCTGAAAAAGCGCGGCTGCAACGCCTTGCGGTTGCACATATCGAGACCGAGCGCTGGATTCACGAACAAGCGCTTGCCACCCAGGCGCTGTATTCGGTGCCTGCGCTGCAGGACATCCACCGCCACCTGTTCTCGCAACTCGATGCCGCCGACCGGTTGGTGCAACTGCACGGCGTCGACGGGCAAGTCACCGACCAGGCCGCGGTCGTGCCGGGCGAACTGCGCCAGCGCAACGTGGCCGTGCGCCGCCACGTCGCTCCGGCCTGGGAGGCATTACCCGAACTGCTGCAACGTTGGTCGTCGGTCTACGGCTCCGTACGCCGGGGTGAACTACAGATCGTCGCCGCTGCTGCCGCCCACCACCGCCTGGTGTGGATCCACCCTTTTTACGACGGCAACGGCCGCGCCGCCCGACTGCATTCGCTGGCCGTGCTGCGCTCCCTCGACCTCACCGGCGGCCTGTGGTCGCCCTTGCGCGGCCTGGCCCGCGGCAGCGATGCCTACGCCGAGAAACTGGCCAACGCCGACATGCCCCGCATGGGCGACCTGGACGGCCGCGGCCAACGCTGCCAGCGCATGTTGGTCGAGTGGATCGATTTCTTCCTGGACATCTGCCTGGACCAGGCCCGGTTCATGGCCCGGTTGCTGAATCTGCAGGACATGGAGAACCGGCTGGGCGCCCTGCTGGCGCATGAAGAAAAAGTGGTGCGGCGTGGCATCCGCATGGAGGCGCTGCGGCCGTTGCACTACCTGTTCGCGACGCAGGGCGAACTGGGCCGTGGCGACTTCGCCAGCATGACGGGGCTCGGGGACCGGGCTGCGACGACATTGATCGGGCGGCTGGTCGAAGTCGGCCTGCTGGTGTCCGATACACCGCGTGGAAAGGTTCGGTTCGGTGTGCCGATGGCGGGGCTGCGGTTCCTGTTTCCGGGCCTTTGGCTTGAGGCCGAGGCGGATGTCGCGGCGGCTGTTGCCTGAATCAGACCGTCGGCAACATCCAGTCTTCCGCCCGCGCCAGAGATCCGTCGTGCCCCAGTTTTCGCAGGCCGACATCGGCCACCCAGCCCATGCGGTCGACCAGGTACTGCATCAGTTGCAGGCGCTGGTTCAGGTCGTCGGTGGATTCGCAGGCCTCCGCGCGATCGCGCGAGATGCCGAGGGCTGCGCTGGCCAGCTCGCCCACGTGGCGCAAGGCGCTGCGGGCGTCGTCCAGGTCACGCGGCGACGGGTCATGGATAAGGGGGTTCATGGTGGCTCCTGCTCATTCGACTCTGCGGTGAGGGAAACCGCCGCCATCGGTGGATGGCGGCGGCTCGAACAGGTTGGCGTACCGGCTTGATGCAGGTGCAGATCCGGCAGGGCGTGAGCCCTCCCGCCCGAGCCGCCATAAACGGATCGAACGAGGAAACCGCAGCACCTTCCGGTCCTACGGATTCACCTGCATCAAAGGCGGGACGCCAATCCCGATCGCGCTTTTTTTGCGCGACGGCGGACTTTAGCCCAGGACGCTCTCAAACCTCCACGAAAAACTGGCTCGGCGTCTGGTCGAACTGCCTGCGGAACATGGTGGCGAACGCACTCGGGCTTTCATATCCCAGCGACAGCGCGACGTCGATCACCTTTTCTCCGGTCGCCAGCATTTCGAGCGCCCGCAGCAGCCGCGCCTGCTGCCGCCACTGGCCGAAGGTCATGCCGGTCTGCCGGATGAAGAGCCGCTGGATGGTCTTCACGTCGACCGCCAGCCGCTGCGCCCATTCGGCCATGGTGGAAGCGTCGTCCGGCTGCGTCTGCAGCTGTTCGCAGATGCGCAGCAGGCGCGGGTCGGTCGGCATCTGCAGGTGGAGCGGCAACACTGGGAGCATCCTCAGTTCGTCCAGGATCAGCCGCATCACCCGGCCGTCGCGGGTGCCGGGCGAATAGGGCTGCGCGACGTCCATCGCGGCCCGCACCAGTTCACGCAGCAGCGGCGAAATGCCGACCACCTGGGTCTGCGCCGGCAGGCCGGGCGCGGCGTCGGGGGTCACCAGCAGGCTGCGCATGTGGACTTCGCCTATGCAGCGGATCTCGTGTGTCATGCCGCCCAGCATCCACAGGCCGCGGGTCGGCGGAACGACCCAGCGGCCGGCTTCGGTGGACACCACCATGACACCCTGAACCGCATAGATGAGCTGGTGTCTGGCATGCGAATGCGGCTCTATGAACCAGCTGGCCGGATAGTCGGTGGCGCGGCCGGTGATCGGCGACGGCGCCGCGTCGATCTCGGCCAGCATCACCGAAAGGGCCTTGGGGCGGCGCAGCTTGCTCATGTCGTTTTTGCGAGGGTTCCTGGTGGATTGGCGCGAGACAGGCTCGACTTGCCTGCCGATAATTTTGACATGCGGGCATTCGAGACCCGCGGCAAACCCTGACCACCGAAACCATCCAACCATGACCTCCACCGCAGCATCGAGCTTGCAGGCCGTCCCGGCCATGCCGCAGAAAACCAGGCCGGCCTACGGCATCCTGGCGGCGATCAGCAGTTCGCACATGGTCAACGACATGATGCAGTCGCTGATCCTGGCCATGTACCCGATCCTGAAGGGCGAGTTCTCGCTGAGCTTCGGCCAGATCGGCCTGATCACCCTCACCTACCAGCTGACGGCTTCGCTGCTGCAGCCGCTGGTCGGCCTGTTCACCGACCGCAAGCCGCTGCCGTATTCACTGCCCTTCGGCATGCTGTCGACGCTGATCGGGCTGATGCTGCTGGCCTTTGCGCCCAGCTTCGCCGTGGTACTGCTGGCAGCGGCGTTCGTGGGTGTGGGTTCATCGATCTTCCATCCGGAATCGTCGCGTATCGCCCGCCTGGCCTCGGGCGGCCAGCACGGGTTTGCACAGTCGGTCTTCCAGGTGGGCGGCAACACCGGCACCGCCGTCGGGCCGTTGCTGGCGGCGCTGGTGATCGTGCCCTTCGGCCAGCGCAGCGTGGCGTGGTTCGGACTGGCCGCACTGGCCGGAATCTTCCTGCTGATGAAGGTGAGCCGCTGGTACGCAACGCACCACGTCGGCGGTGCGGCGCGCAAGAAGCCGGTGTCCGTTGCACCCTATCCGCGCAATGTGGTGATCGGCGCGGTGTGTGTGCTGCTGGTGCTGATCTTCTCCAAGTATTTCTACATGGCGGGCATCAGCAGTTTCTATACCTTCTTCCTGATCGAGCGTTTCGGCCTGAGCGTGCAGGACGCGCAGTTGCATCTGTTCTTCTTCCTGTTCGCTTCGGCAGTGGGCACGGTGCTGGGCGGTCCGGTCGGCGACCGCATCGGACGCAAGCCGGTGATCTGGGTTTCCATCCTGGGCGTGGCGCCGTTCGCGCTGTTGCTGCCGCACGCCGACCTGTTCTGGACCACCGCGCTGACTGTCGTCATCGGGCTGGTGCTGTCGTCCGCCTTCTCGGCCATCCTGGTTTATGCGCAGGAACTGATGCCCGGCAAGGTGGGCATGGTGTCGGGGCTGTTCTTCGGTTTTGCCTTCGGAATGGGCGGGCTGGGTGCCGCGGTGCTGGGGCTGCTGGCCGACCGCACCAGCATTGCCTTGGTGTACCAGGGCATTGCCTACCTGCCGTTGCTGGGAGTGGTTGCGGTGTTGTTGCCGAAGCGTGCGCGCATCGCCTGAAAATCGACGGATGACCGAATCCGATAAAGCCGCCGCCGGCCTTCTGTACGACGCCAACCACGACCCTCGCCTGCTGGCGCAACGCCAGGCAGCCAAGGAACTGGTGTTCGACATCAACCGCATGCATCCACGTGAGGTCGAGGCGCGCAATGCCTTGCTGATCAGGCTGATGGGCCGTACCGGCAAGGCCTTTGTGATCGAGTCGCCGTTTCACTGCGACTACGGGTTCAACATCACGATCGGTGAAAACTTCTACGCCAACGTCGGCCTGGTGATTCTCGATGGCGCCAGGGTGACCATCGGCGACAACGTGTTCATCGCGCCCAACGTGGGCATCCATACCGCCGGGCATCCCGTGGACGTGGCCCGCCGCAACCAGGGCCTGGAATACGCCCGGCCGGTGACCATCGGCGACAACGTCTGGATCGGCGCGTCGGTAACCATTCTTCCGGGCGTGACCATCGGCGCGGGTTCGGTGATCGGGGCCGGCACCCTGGTGCGGCACGACGTTCCGGCCAACGTCGTCTATGCCGGCAACCCTGGCCGGGTCATCCGTGAAGTGGGCCATGCCGACCGGGCAGACCCCGAGCAGCCATGACAATCGGCGCATGACGATCCCTGCTGCCTCCGCCCCGCTGCCCAAGGTCTACTTCGCCGGGCCGGATGTGTTCTTCAGGGACGGCGCGGCCATCTTCCGGCGGCTCAAGGCCGCCTGCGCCCCGCTGGGCATGGAAGGCATGGAGCCTTTCGACGGGCAGCTGGACATCGCCGCCGACGAGAGCGAAGACGCCTTCGCCCTGCGCATCTACCAAGGCAACGTGGCGCGCATCCGGGCATGCGACGGCGTCATTGCCAACCTGGCGCCGTTCCGCGGGCTGGAGCCCGATCCGGGCACCGTGTTCGAGGTTGGTTTTGCGATAGCGCTCGGCAAACCCGTGGTCGGCTACAACGTGCCCCACGAAACCTATGCCGCACGCGTCGCCAGGCAGGTGCCGTGCACGACCGACGCCGACGGCACCGTGCGAGAGACCGGCGACGGCAGCATGGTCGAAGGCCTGGGGCAGCGCATCAACCTGATGCTGTCGCGGTCCATCGAACTGGCCGACACCGCAGGGGCTGCGCTGGACCTGCTGGCGGTACGGATGCGGCGCTGACCGACAGGCCGGTCTTTCACGCCGCCCGGATGGCCGGGCGTCACTTCGCCGACGTATCGTTCGTTCCCGAGTTCCTCCACACGCCTTGAAAAGATGAGCAAATCAACCGCACTGTCGCAGCGCCTCAAGTCAGAGACCGCCAGCGAACACGAGCGCATGCACCAGCTGATGGCCGAGGGCGCGCCCTTTGCCAGCCGCGAGCGTTACGCCCGTTTCGTGGCGGCGCAATACCTGTTCCAGCGCGACATAGAACACCTGTTCGCCGCCCCGCCGGTACAAGCCGCGGTGCCGGACATTTCGGTGCGCGGCCGGGCCGAGGCTTCGCTGGCCGACCTGGCCGACCTGGGAACCCCGGCTCCGGTCGAGGACATCGCGACCGCGGACGTGGCCATGCCGGAAGCCCTCGGCTGGATCTACGTGTCCGAGGGCTCGACCCTGGGCGCGGCCTTCCTGCTCAAGGAAGCCGGCGAGAAGCTGGGCCTGGATGCCAGCTTCGGCGCCCGTAATCTGGCCGCCTATCCTGAGGGCCGCATGCGGGTATGGAAACGTTTTGTCGAAGCCCTGGATGCCGAGGCACTGCAAGCGGTGCAGCAGCCGGTGCTGGCCGGCGCCCGTGCCGCCTACCGTCGTTTCGGCGAACTGCTGGAACGCGAGTTCGCACGCGGCGCCAACGCGTGAGACACGGCCGCCGGGCCGCACTGGGCGCCCTCGGCACGACGGCCTGAACAACTGCCTGCACGGCGGTCGGGTGGCACTGCAGGTGCCGAGGTGATGCCGGTCACCATGCCCCCGAAGCCCGACAATCCCATCTCCATGCCGACCGATCCAGAACTGAACAGCCCGACACCGTCGCCGCGGCCCTTGCCATTGGCCGCACGCTGGTTGCTGCTGGCATTTGCGGCAATGTGCCTGGTAATGGCGGTGATCGGAGTGATCGTGCCCGGCATGCCGACCACGGTCTTCATCCTGATGGCCGCGTGGGCGGCGGCCCGCAGTTCGCCGCGCCTGCATGCCTGGCTGATGAACCACCGCCTGTTCGGCCCGATGCTGCACAACTGGCATAACGGCCGCACCGTGAGCCGCCGCGCAAAGTGGAGCGCCGCGGCCGGCATGGCCTTCTGCGCGATGGTCATCCTGCTGACGGCTCACCGGGCCTGGGTGGCCGGCGCCGGTATCGGCTGCATGGCCGTAGTGCTGACATGGCTCTGGCGGCGGCCTGAGCCGAATGCCTGAACAACCGGCCCCCGGCAGAAAACTCCCGATCTGGAAGATCGGGAGCCGCCTGCAAGGCTGTGCTCAGAAACGCCCCTTCAGGGCCACGACCACACGGCGTGGTTCGCCGTAGAAGTTTTGTCGGGCGACGCTTCCGACCTTCTCGTAGTACTTCTTGTCCCCGAGGTTCTCGGCCGACAGGCTGACCGAAAGCCTGTCGTTGACCTGGTAGGCGACGGACGCGTTGAACAAGGCGTAGTTGCCCGACTGCAATTGCAGCGTGCCTGCCTGCGAGAAGAACGAACTGCGCCAGGTCGCGCCACCCGCCACGCTGAAGCCCTGCAACACGCCGCGCAGGGCGTAGCGGCTGTAGAGATTGACCATGTGTTTGGGTGTGATCGGGCTGAACACCTGGCCCAGCTGCGACACGGGCGCGCGGGTGTATTCGGTCTCGGTATAGGCATAACCGGCCAGCACATCCCAGCCCGCCATCGGCTGCCCGCTGGCCTCGAGCTCCAGTCCTTGCGAACGCACTTCTCCTCCCGCCAGCGATGCGGTTGGGACGGCAGGATCGGTCACTGCACGGTCGCGGTCGTTGATGCGGAACAGCGCGGCATGGGTCTGCAGGCGCTTGTTCATGAATTCGCCCTTGATGCCGAACTCGACCTGGTCGCTGCTGCGGGGCGGCAGGGCTGCGCCAGACGCATCGAGGGCCGTCTGCACGACAAAGGCTTCCGCATAGCTGGCATATGCCGTGAGGTTGGCGCCCAGGTCGTACATCGCGGCAACCGAAGGCGTGAAATGGCGCCCGGGCTTGTAGGCAGAGGCCACCCCGCTGGCGGCCAGCCTGGTCGTTTCCACATCGGCCCAACTGGCCCGGCCACCCGCCAGCAGGCGCAGCCGGTCGGTCACGGATACCTGCAATTGCCCGTACAACGCCGTCTCTGTGCGTTTGGTCAGGCTGTTGTAGCCCGGCAGCACGATGGTCGGGTACGCCAGGTCGTAGTTGGGCCGGAACAGGTTGAAGGCCACGTTGGCGCCGACGGCCGAATTGCCGTTGTAGGTCTCGCTGACCAGCCGGCTGGCGCCCAGCAGCAGGCGGTGGTTTCGGCCCAGCGCTTCGAAGGGAGTGCTGATGAAGGCGTCGTAGTTGCGGTCCTTGGTTTCGCCCTGGAAATCCACCGTCTGCAGGCTGAGCGCACCGTTGGCCGCGATGGCGCCGTTGGCCCGCGCCGAACGGTAGAAGCTGCTGCGGTCCACGTCGCGGGCGGACAGTTTCACCACACCGCCGTTGCCCAGGCGATGCTCGAGTTCGGCGAACAGGTCGTCGGTGTCCATGGTCTGGCGATTGGCCGCAAGGCCGGCGAGCGTCGACCGCGGCAGGTCGGCCAGCGTCCCGTTGGCGTAAGCCGGCAGGCCCTGGTCGACGGAGGAACGGATGCGCTGCCGGGTCGCGCCGACCGACAGCGTGGTGGACGAGGTGATGTCGAGTTCCAGCGTGCCGTAGGCGAGTTCCTTGTTGCTGAACAGGGTCGCTACCCGGTTGTCGCGGTGGTCGGTGACGCCGACGAAGCGTCCACGCAGGGTTCCGGCTTCATTGAGTGCGCCGGTCACATCCACATCGGCCCGCTTGAACCCGAAGGAGCCGCCGGACAGGTTGAAGCCGATGGCCGTCTTGCCCAGCGCACGTTTGCGGACCAGGTTGATGGAGCCGCCGGGCTCTCCACCGCCCTGCACCAGCCCGGCGGGGCCACGCAGCACCTCCACGCGGTCGTAGATGGCGGTGTCGAGCGCGGTGGCGTAGTTGCCGCCCTGCGGGATGGGCACGCCGTCGAGCATGATCGCGCCGATGTCGAAGCCGCGCGACTGGATGGTGTTGTAGTTTCCCGCACCGTCGAATCGGGTGACGGTGACGCCGGTGGTCTGCTTCACCGCGTCCTCCACTTTTGTGAAGTTGCGGTCGTCGAGCTGTTGCCGGGTGATGACACTGACCGACTGGGGCGTTTCACGCAGCGACTGCGGCGTCTTGCCGATGGAGATGCTGCGGGCGGTGTACTGGCCCGTCGATTCGGTGGCGCCGTCGCCGGTTTCGGTCACTCGGACCTCTGGCAGAACCGCGGGCGCCTGCTGCGCCATGGCCGACAACGCGAACAAGCCGACGGCGGGCAGGGCCGACAACTTCAGAAAGAGCGGTGCGCGCAAGGCCGTGCGTTGTACGGCAAGAGAAATTTGGCTGGGGCGGTGCTGGGGCATGGAAGGGTCGTCAGTGGTTGCATGGTCCGCTCCGTTGGTCCGGGAGCAGGGGCAGCTGGCTGACGCCTTCATGGCGCTGGCTTGCGAAGAATTTGTATCGAATCCTGAGATTATTGCTTCTAAATGAAGCAAGGCTGCATTTTGTTTCCCGTGTCATCTGGTTCGTCAGGACCTTTCAGATGTTGGCCGGAGCATCTGCTGGACCAGGGGGTGCATCACCTTGCGCTCGGTGCTGATCGCGTAGTAGTGCTCCTGCACACCGTCACAAGCGCCGATCAGCTTCACCTGGCTTCGCTTGAGCAATGCGTCGGCGACGTTCATCGCTGCCGGGAAAATACCCAGTCCGGTGCTGCCGAACGTTTCCAGCAAGGCGCTGTCCTCGATCTCGCCGACCACCTTCGGCCGCAAGCCCTTCTGGTGCAGCCAGCGGTCGAGCTGGCCGCGGACGACCGAGTGGGAGGTAGGCAGCAACACCGGTACGTTTCCAATCGACATGGGAAAACCTTCGTGTGCCTTTTCCCACCACTCTTCCGAGCCATACCAGCCGATGTCCGACGCGCCCAGCGAGTGGCTGTGCACCCTGAGTTGCGCGTTCGACGGTGCCGGGTGGTCTGTCAGCACCACGTCCAGCTTGTGCAGGACAAGGTCGGCCAGCAGGTCGGCCATCTCTCCGTCGTCGCAGACCAGACGCAGGTGAGCGACGCCCAGAACGGGCTGTAGCAGACGCTGTACTTCGAGTTTTGGCAGGCCATCGGCAATGCCTACCGCCAGGCGCGCCGCCGGGGCCTGGGCTGCCGCGAGAACCTGTTCGGGCAGCGCCTGCGACAGCTGGAAGATCTGCTCGGCCTGCTGCATCGCGACAGCTCCCGCTTCAGTCAGCGCAAGACCCCGGCCGGCGGGGCGCAACAATTGGCAGCCCAGGTCGCGTTCGAGTTCACGCACTTGTGCACTGACGGTCTGAACAGCCATGTCGAGTGTTTCGGCGGCGCGCGACATGCTGCCTTCCTTGGCGACAACCCAGAAGTAGTAAAGATGGCGGTGATTGAACGCTTGGCTCATATTCTGGTTTTACGGGAACTAGGTTCTTATATCTTCTTCTTTTTTCGATTGATCGCTTGCCTTAAGTTTGGACCTCGACCGAGATACCGGTCTGTTTCGTCAACTCAAGGACAACTAGCACCATGCGTACTTCTTCCTACTTTCGTTCCACTGCAGCTGCGGTGATGGCTGTGACCGTCGTGTCGCTCGCGCTCCCATCGGTGGCGCACGCCAAACGCATGGGCGGAGGCAAGTCGGCAACATCGAGCTTCAGCAGGGCGCCTGCCAAGCCGGCTCCGACCGCTGCCCGCACCCCTGCGACAACACCCGCACCGGCTGCGACAACGACGGCAGCCCCTGCAGCCGCCGCACCTGCCGCCCCGGCCGCTGCGGCAGCCGCACGCCCCGGGATGGGTTCGACACTGGGTGCGGCCGTCGTGGGCGGGGTGGTCGGCTCGATGGCCGGCAGTGCATTGGCCGGCGGCATGTCTTCGGACAAGGAAGCCGCCAATGCAAAGCAGGCAGAAGCCACGGCGGCAGAAAAGGAAGCCCAGGATCTTCAGCACAAGGCTGATGCAGCCAAGGCGAAAGCCGAAGCAGCCCGCGCGGCGGCAAAGTAAACGCCGCCGCCGGATTCGATCGAACTCAACCAGGAGACATCCATGAACGAGAACATTCAGACCCCCTACGGCCGGTCGCCGGCCGCCGTCAGCGCCGGACGCAACGAAGTCCTGCGAAACACCTATTGGCTGCTGGCCCTGTCCATGGTGCCGACCGTGCTGGGAGCCTGGGTGGGCGTCGCCACCGGACTCGCCACGGCCATGTCTGCCGGCATCGGCCTGGTGGTCTTCCTGGGTGGCGCGTTCGGCTTCATGTTCGCCATCGAGAAAACCAAGAATTCAGCAGCCGGCGTGTTCGTGCTGCTGGCTTTCACGTTCTTCATGGGGCTCATGCTTTCGCGCCTGGTCGGCAGTGTCCTGGGCCTGAGCAACGGTGCCGAGCTCGTCATGACGGCGTTCGCCGGCACTGGCGCCGTCTTCCTCGGCATGGCGAGTCTTTCTTCCGTCATCAAGCGCGATCTTTCGGCCATGGGTAAATGGCTGTTCATCGGCGCGCTCATGATCCTGGTGGCAGGCATCGCCAATGTCTTCGTGCAGTCGGGTGCGCTGATGATCACGATCTCGGTCCTGACGATCGGTGTCTTCACCGCATTCATCCTGCACGATCTCAAGCGGGTGAAGGATGGCCTGGAAACCAACTACATCACCGCAACGCTGGGCGTCTACCTGAGCCTGTTCAACGTGTTCCAGGCGCTGCTGGCCCTGCTGGGCATCGGAGGACGCGACGAATGACGCCATCCGAAACCCGTGCTGTCCTGGGCCTCAGCTTGCTGGCAGCGTTTGTCGACGGCGACAAACACGAGCGTGAGCGCGCCGAGATCAAACGCATTGCCGAAGGCCTCTCCGGCGATGCCGGGCTGAACCTGCCCTCGCTTTATCAGGATGTCCTGATGAAGCGGGTGTCCCTCGCATCTGTCGCCAGCGATCTGCAGGCATCGGATGCACGCCAGCTGGCTTACGAGATGGCGGTATGCGTCTGCGATGCCGACGGAGTGCAGTCGGACACCGAACGCGCCTTCCTTGAGGAAGCGCGTACGGCGCTCAGGCTGTCAACGTCCGCCACCGCAGTTTTTGTCCAGCAGGCAGACGCGGTGGCCGAAGCCCCGCTGGCGCCGGCCGGCCATCCGGCGTCGCATCCGGGCACCGCCACCCCGTTTGCCGGCGACGACGCCGAGCGCGACCGCAGCATCCTCAATGCGGCCATCCTCAATGGTGCACTCGAGCTGCTGCCCGAATCGCTTTCGACCATGGCCATCATTCCCTTGCAGATGAAGCTGGTCTATGCAATGGGCAAGTCCTATGGATACGAACTCGATCGCGGGCACGTCAAGGATTTTCTCGCCACCGTCGGCGTCGGCCTGACATCGCAATATCTCGAACAGGCCGGCCGCAAACTGCTGGGAGGTTTGCTCGGCAAGGTGGGTGGCGGGCTGCTTCGCGGGCTGGGGAACCAGGCCGTCAGTTCGGGGATGAGCTTTGCGAGTACCTACGCCCTGGGACATGTGGCCAAGCGGTATTACGCCGGCGGCCGGACGCTGTCCACCGAGTTGCTGAAGGAGACCTACGCCGAAGTCACCCAGCAGGCGAAAGACATGCAATCCCGGTATCTGCCCGCCATGCGGGAAAAAGCCGGAACGCTGGATGCAGGCAAGGTCATGGCCCTGGTGCGCGGAGGCTAGGATGCGCGCTTTGTAATGCGGGCAAGCTTGCATTGCTTGCGCGCGTGCGCCGGATCCCGTCTGGCCAACAAAAAAGCCCTGACGCGTTAAAACGTAAGGGCTTTTTTGAGTTCTAGCGAAAGTTTTGGGCTTCCGTAGAAATTTGAATGGTGGCCTGGGACGCCACCGGAGGATGCCTGGGAACCCGCATGTACGCTGGGTCCAAGCCCTCAGACTGTTACGGCTACCCCCACGGCAGCCCCCAGTCTGGCTGCATTGGTTTGATGCCGGCGGACACCCCCCCGGTTTGGAACACGATTCCTTAGCTGATCGAGTAGATCGGACCAGTTCTGCATAAAGTCCTTCCTTGCAGCGTGGAACTCAGTGCGGTTGTAGCTCGTACCTAGGGCGTCTGTAACCGCGTGCGCCAGTTGGGCTTCAATAACCTGCGGTCGCTCCATCAGGATTTCCTCGCCCAGGGTCCGCGCTGTTGCCCGAAAACCGTGTGCCGTTACGTCCTCGCTCGTGCTGTACCCCAGGGCCCGTAGGGCCATGTTAAGAGTACCGTCGCTGATCGGACGTCCAAACCTCTGCCCAGGAAATATCAATTTGCCTGTCCCTGTCTCAGCATGTAGTGCCCGCAGCATCGCTACCGCCTGACGGGACAATGGAACGATGTGGGGCTCTCCAGTTTCTTTCAGGTCCTTGCGCAGTTTCCGTCTAGCCGGCGGGATTGCCCAGACCTCCCTGTCGAAATCTACTTCGCACCATTCACCCAGTCTAAGTTCTCCGGGCCTGAGCAGTAACATTGGCAGCAAGCGCAATGCTGTACGTACGACGATCCCCCGGCCGACGTAGTCATACGATGCGCGCAGGAACTCGCCCAAGCTCTCCGAGTCGAGCAACGCCGCCATTCGATGGGTTTCCGGTTTCATCAGAATTTCTTGGATGCGCCAGCAAGGGTCTTGAACCAACCGTCCCTCATGGATGCCAAACCGAAAAATCTGGCTACAAGCTTCAGCAATACGGCGGGCGGTCTCAAGCTTTCCTGTGGCTTCGACTTTTCTTAGGACTGCGACCATCTCAGGTTTGCCTATGGCGTTGACCGCCGTTTTCCCGATCGCGGGGAAAACATAAGTTTCAAGTCGACGCAGGGTCCGGCGTGCGGTGCTGGGCACCCATTCTCGCCCTTTCACCCTAAGCCACTCCCGCGCCAATCCTTCAAAGGTGCTTCCCTCAGAGAAGCGCTGACCGAGCTTGGCGATGCGCTTCTCGGCCGCAGGATTCACCCCTTTCGCCAACTGTGCCCTTGCCTCAGTGGCTCGTCGGCGGGCTTCTACCAATTTCACTTCTGGGAACGTTCCAAAGCTCAGCGACTGTTCGAGCCCTCCGAACCGAAACTTAAGTTGCCACCTTGAACTTGTACGGCCAACTCGTAGAAATAGGCCTCCGGCGTCTCCGTGCTTGCCCATCTTTTTCAGTTTATGTACCGATTCAACCAGCGCGTTATTCAAATTACCCATGGCTTTCCTTCTTTCGACACCGTAGATCTCAACGGCAGATTTCATTCTGTTAGCAATTTAGGAAGCGCAACTGCATTTACTCAACATTGCCGAACGGAACTCAGAAATCCCCATCTAATTAAGCAAAATTAGACGTTCTCGACCCACCGCCGCATTTTTTTATGTCAAACGGCAAGAGTTTTTGTCGAATTTAAGTCCGCCACGGCCACATACGCAGTCAGGCATGGCCGATTAGTCTGCGTGGGTCCGTGGACAGGCTGACAAACCAGCTAAAGTGTTCAGCATTGGTGTGGTGTCGCAACCTAGTCAAGCTCGGCGTTCCGCCTCTCATCAATACAATCTTTGCCGCCCTGACTTCTTTGGCTATGTGAGCGTTCTTCAGGTCCCGAGCAAACCCGCCCCGCCTCACGTGAGCCAGAAATGCTTTCCATGCGAACGGATCAGAAAATCGCTTATGCAGCTTCGCCCTGTGGCAGTGAATACACAAAGCCAATAGTGCCGGCTCGGTGGTTACAAGCGGCAGGCTGTAGTCTTCGCTGTGGTACTCGAATCCAACGCCGGTGCGGCGATCAAGAATTGGATGCTCATCACCGCATAACCGGCACGGCCCCTCTGCTGCGGGAATTACACGATCGGCAACCGACGCTTTTAAAACAGCAAAGTTTTTCTCCCGCTGATAGGGAGAAAACCCGTTATACCAACCAAGGCTGGCCATTTAATCCACACTGCTAAGCATGGTCAATTATACCAACCCCTGGTAGTTTGTCATTATCGACGTCGGCGAAATTCACCTAGGGCCACTTAGCTGGCGCAATTGATTGCGCAGACCATCCGTTGCGATGGTCGTTACGTTCAGTCCCAGTTAGGCACCAACATCCCCAATGACTTGTCACGCCCTGCCCACAGGGCGGACGGGTTCCACCAATGCGCTTTGGCTTGTGTCAGACGCATCCGGGCGTCCGTCTTTAATTTGTCGCTCAATCCGCTTAACGCTGCAGCAGACCCATGCAGCACTGCCTGTTCGAGGAATTTTTGCCACCACAGCAAATGCGGGTCTATCTTCTGCGCTTTCTTCAACAGAGCAATCTGCAAGGACTCGAACGGATTTGGCATGGCGTATGTCAGTGCCTCGGCCGTAAGTCCTGTGCCCCTAACCCGCGCTTCAATTCTCGTCAAATTTTTGTGCTTAACGATCTCACCCAATTTGCGGGCCATCTTTTTCTTGCGGTCATATATACAAAACCGAAGCTTAGAATTTTTTCCGCCTAAGTAAATTCCACCAACCTTGGTACTACTAGACCACAGCTCCGACTTGTGGACCTTCGGACGATGCGGGATCAACTCTCTGTAGTGATGGCCGGTAATGTCTGCCGCCAGGTCTATCCTTGTAATTGGAGCTGATTTGTACAGCTTCTCATATGCCAGGAACGGCATGAAAAAATCCAACTGTTCTCGAAACGCACATAGTTGCTCATAGGTTGCTTGGCCGGGTTGCTGAATCACCCTTACATAGTACGTACTGCTTTTGGTGCACCCAACTTCCACCCGCCCTATCTGTCGCTTCCCAACGGAATACGTGATTGAACTGATGTAATTAGTCATTGGTACATGCTGAAGCTTGATCCCCGGCACCTTCCCTTCATATGCCCACTTCTTGAGCTCGGCCAGTAATTGGTGGAACAATTCCTTGCTTGTGATTCCGACGCCCATGCAGACCGTATCTACCATCAGTGAGTACAAATAGACGATCACGTCTTTGCCTCACTTGATCCTGACCGCCGAAGAACTGGCTTACCAGAGGGGACGCTTCCACGCTCGAGAAAAGGGCGCACCGTTTCTGTAAACCAGAACGGGTAAGGGTCACCCCCGTCAGGGGCAGGAAGTCTTTCGTCCTTTATTCGCACATAGACTGAAGACCTGCTGATGCCAAAATAAGCCATTACATCCCGGATGCGAAGCCTCCCAGGCTCCCTGACTGACAGCATAGGGGATCGTTTACTTTCACTTGATTTTTCAAGCTCGTCCGCGCACACAACTGAATATGCCATTTTCTTCACCTTTCGCAGCCCGACTGAGGGCTTAGAAAGAATATATAGAGGGCAACAAGCTGGATCAATACTCAACATTGACAAACTCGCACTTTGACCCGAAGACCTGAGGAACTAGTGTTGTTGGACATAAATTCATGGCCTAGTTGTGCGACACGCGTGGCGTGCCGGGTGTCTTGGCCAGCGCAATCGATTGCGCAGACGCGTCTCTACTGGTCTGTTTTTACCTAGCAGCTGACATCAGGTTTGGACGCAGACCACAGAAAGCAACTAGCGTTTCTAAGGTGGCCTCGCTATGCAGATAAGAGCTAAGCACCCCGCGCAATCAATTGCGCCGACGTCCAAGTGGCCCTGGCCGGTCACAATCGGAACGCCCAGGATTTCCGTTTCCTCCTATGCCGGAACTATCAAAAGACGTTGTCGCGCTGCTCCAGTACCTTGCGCCAGGCTTTCTTGTCGCATGGGTGTATTTCGGCCTGACTTCGCACATCAAGCCGTCGCAGTTCGAACGTGTGGTGCAGGCACTGATTTTCACCGTGGTCGTCCAGGGGGTGGTCATCTGCGAACGGTGGGCCCTCGGGCAACTTGGAAAGCTTTATTCCGTCGGCCCTTGGACATCCGACTCGGCCCTTGTTGCATCGCTTGTCACCGCTCTGTGCCTAGGCTTTGCAGTTGCCACCTTAAACAACGCTGATACCTTGCATGCCCTTGCCAGAAGGTTTCACCTCAGCACGCGAAGCGGTTACCCCAGTGAGTGGTTCGCCAGCTTTTACACATGTCCAACCCATGTCGTCCTGCAACTAAAAGACGGAGCACGCATCTTTGGCTGGCCGACGCGCTGGCCATCTGACAAGACCGGCCATTTCTTCATCACCGAAGCTGTGCGTGAGATAGACGGGGAGCAGCAAGACCTCGCCTACCTTGAAGGAATTTTGGTAGAAGCCGCAGAAGTGACTTCTGTAGAGTTTGCAAAAAGATCGACCATTCAGCCATGAACAAACCACCCATCCCACACCAACCTCAGCGCCAGTACGACAGCCGGAAACAGGCTAACGTCAACCCACCCTCTCAGCAGGCTAGGCCCCCTATGCCTCCCGCTCCACCGAAGAAGAAGTGACGACTGGAGACGATGCCAAGCATTGCTCGAACACGAAGAGACCGGCGCAATCAATTGCGCAGTCTTGCAAGGTCCCCGCATCAATCTAAACCCAATTTGGGTTATCCGATTTTGGGTTCTACGATCGACGCATGATTTCTGCAAGACAGGCGTATGAGCGGCTGCACCAAGCTCTCATTGACGCCCGCCGCGCGGCAGGTCTGACGCAGGCCGAGGTCGCAGCGCAGCTATCTCGCCCTCAGTCATTTGTGAGCAAGTATGAGCAAGGGGAACGTGGTCTAGACGTTATCGAGTTCGTGGCCGTGTGTCACGTTCTGAAAGTGGACCCTGTCGCCGTGCTATCCAACATCATGGGACGAGGATGAACGATCAAGTAGATGGCCAGACATGTCAGACCGGCGACGACGTTTTAGATTCGTTGGAGAGCAAAAAAGTCATTGCTCCTAGTGAATCGACCGGAGCCGCGGATAAAAAGTTGATTCTTGATCGTTGGGGTCTCACACACGAAAAGTTCACGAAGCTGGTCGACGAAAATCCTAGTCTTCGTGGGGTCACGCTCGGCTACGTGGCCGAGATGAAATTTCACGAAATGTTTTTAAGTCACCCTGATGTGAACTCCATCCGTAAGGATGCAGATCACAACCGGAAGCGCAAGGGCGATCGAACCTTCAGCTACAAAGGCCAAGAATTCATCGTCGAAGTCAAGTCGCTTCAGACGGCTACTGCAAAGCAGAAACCCGATGGAACTTACGTGGGCAAGAGCCAGGTGGATGCGAGCGACAAACGTGAGGTGACCTTCAAGGACGACACGAAGCTAGCAACGACCTGCTTACTTCGAGGCGAGTTCGATATTCTTGCGGTCAACTGCTACGCGTTCGGGAACGAATGGAAGTTCGCATTTGCGAGAAACGACAAGCTTCCACAAAACACCCATGACAAGTACAAGCCAGAACAACGTGCTGAACTCCTACCCACGACCGTAGTGGTGCATTGGCCACCGGTAGCACCCTACTCAACTGATCCGTTTACGTTGATGGATGAAATCCTAGCCGAGCGTGCTGCTGGACAGGTGCCGATGACGCCAGAACCTGACGTCAAAAAAATCGAGGACTAAGGCTTGGCGACCGTCTTTACCGACGGCGTCCTCATCTGGGTTGTCTTCTTGCCTTTGGGCATCTTCACAAAAACCAAAAAATAAGAGTGATTCTTTCGTGCATGGACTTGTTTCAACACACGTGCCATCCCCGCCTTGTTTTGGCGAACGATAACGAACAGGTCCTTGCAGTAAAACCCGAGAGCTTCGTAGTAGTTGATTATTTCGACGTGCGTCAGCCATTGACGGTTCGCTGACACCTCATCTTGGCATTTCACAATCGCAATGCCTTTCGGCTTAAGCACTCTGGCCGCTTCGTGTCCCGCCTTGTAGTAAAGATCGCTCACAGCTGCGTGCCACTTAGGAGCATCTGGCTCAGAGGAACCTTCGGTGCCGTTGGAGTAGTACTCCCGAAACGCAGCATGCGTGCCACCGCCAGCCTTATGGTCCACGTTCTTCCGTAGTAATCCCTCCATGTAGGGCGGATCGCACACCCAAGCATCGAGACTTGCATCAGCGTACGGCAATTTTCGGCAGTCGATTCCGTCGGCAAGGTCGGTTGCCAGCAGCTCGTAGCGGCTCAAGTCGACATTTTTCCAAAACACGCCGCCACCGTAGGTGACGTCCGCAATCCTCGCGCCGTTGGGAACGTGAAGATCGAGAATTTGTGGGAAAACGTCTGCATTGCCACTTACAAACGCCGACATGACGACGTCTGTGCTGGCAACGCCACCTTGGACCCGCTTGGTTTTGATTGGGGGAAGGCCTTGGTCATCGACCAAGGCAAGACTAGCTTGTACCGGCATGAAAATATCCTCTTTTCGGATTTTACCAGCTGCAGCATCGCTTGGACGAAGAACATGGGCTGCGCAATCAATTGCGCGGCAGATCAGGGCCTGTGAACGAACCCACCCACCCGCTGCGCTGTTGCAGCCAGCATGACATAGGGAGCTCTTAGGCTATGTTGTGCTGCAAAGAGCCCAAGGATCGTTAGCCCCAGCCGGATCGTGCAGGATTGGAAGCTACTGCCTGCGCAATTGATTGCGCTCAACACATCAAGCTATCGTGCCGTTGATCGGCTCTTACCACCTTACCCTACTGCTGTCATTCCACAGCATTCAGGTGCTTTGATCTAGCCCCGCCGCCCCCTACAAACAAAACCATGGCTGTTGATTTCCACGCAAAACTGACCCACTTACCCCGGTAATTTCCATCTAAAACTGACCCACGTAATAACCCTAGCCTGCTGCTTTTAGTGGCAGGAGCACAGGAGTGATTGACGTGGCGACACTGAGTGTCATCAGACGTTGGGCATTGCGGGAGCAACTGTCCATCCGTGAGGTAGCCCGGCGCACCGGTCTGTCTCGCAATACCATCCGCAAGTACCTTCGCGAGGGCGATGTGTCGCCCAGCTACGCGAAGCGGGTCAGTCCCAGCAAGCTCGACGCTTTTGCCGAGAAGCTGCGGGCCTGGCTCAAGACCGAGGCCACGCGGTCTCGCAAGCAACGGCGCACGCTCAAGCAGATACATGCCGACCTGGTCAGCCTCGGCTACCAGGGCTCGTACAACCGGGTAGCGGCCTTTGCACGGGCGTGGAAGGCCGAGCTGCAGATCCTCCAGCAGACCGTAGGCAGAGGGACGTTTGTACCCCTGACCTTCGGCGCCGGCGAAGCCTTCCAGTTCGACTGGAGCGAGGACTGGGCGGTAATCGCCGGCGAGCGCACCAAGCTGCAGGTGGCGCACTTTAAGCTCAGCCACAGCCGGGCCTTCATGGTCCGGGCCTACCCACTGCAGACCCACGAGATGCTGTTCGACGCGCACAACCGGGCGTTCGCAGTGCTCGGCGGTGTGCCGCGGCGCGGCATCTACGACAACATGCGCACCGCCGTCGACAAGGTCCGCCGAGGCAAGGAGCGCGACGTCAATGCGCGCTTCAGCGCCATGGTGAGCCACTACCTGTTCGAAGCTGAGTTCTGCAACCCGGCATCCGGCTGGGAGAAGGGCCAGGTCGAGAAGAACGTGCGCGATGCCCGGCACCGACTGTGGCAGCCCGTGCCGGCGTTCGCCAGCTTGGGCGAACTCAATGACTGGCTGGAGACCCGCTGCATCGCGCTATGGGGCGAGATCGCTCACGGCAAGCTGCCGGGCACGGTGGCTGACGTGTGGGCGCAGGAGAAGCCATTGCTGATGCCCATGCCGCGGCCCTTCGACGGGTTCGTCGAGCACACCAAGCGCGTCTCACCCACCTGCCTGGTCCACTTCGAGCGCAACCGCTACAGCGTACCGTCGTCCTATGCCAACCGGCCGGTGAGCCTTCGGGTCTACGCCGAACGCCTGGTAGTCGCCGCCGAAGGCCAGATCGTGTGTGAACACGCCCGGATCATTGACCGCAGGCACGACACCGCGGGTAGAACCGTCTATGACTGGCGGCACTACCTGGCCGTGCTTCAGCGCAAGCCAGGCGCCTTGAGGAACGGCGCTCCCTTCGTCGAGTTGCCGCAAGGCTTCCGTCGCTTGCAGGCCACCTTGCTCAAGCAGCCAGGCGGCGACCGAGAGATGGTCGAGGTCCTGGCCCTGGTCCTGCACCACGATGAGCAAGCCGTGCTGGCCGCTGTAGAGCTGGCTCTGGAGGCAGGGGTGCCCAGCAAGACCCATGTGCTCAACGTGCTGCACCGGCTGCTGGATGGCACGCCGGTATTGCCGGCACCTGTCACTGCGCCACAAGCACTGCGCCTGACCCAGGAGCCCAAGGCCAACGTACTGCGCTACGACTCGCTGCGACGCCGCCCTGCGTCGACACCAGCGAGCGATGCTCCTTCCCCTGAGACCCTTGACCATCCGGAGGTACGCCATGCGTCATGACCCTGCCAGTGCTGCCATCGTGATCATGCTGCGCGAGCTCAAGATGCATGGGATGGCTCAGGCTGTGGCCGAGCTGGCCAGCCAAGGCTCGCCTGCCTTCGATGCGGCCCAGCCAGTGCTCTCCCAGTTGCTCAAGGCCGAGACTGCAGAGCGTGAAGTGCGCTCGGTGGCCTACCAGTTGAAGCTGGCCCGCTTCCCGGCCTACCGGGATCTTGCAGGCTTCGACTTCGCTCACAGCGAGGTCAATGAGGCTCTGGTTCGCCAGCTCCACCGATGTGAGTTCCTGGAGAACGCGCAGAACGTCGTGCTGATCGGCGGGCCGGGAACTGGCAAGACCCACATCGCGACGGCGCTGGGAATACAGGCTATCGAGCACCACCATCGACGGGTTCGGTTCTTCTCTACCGTCGAGTTGGTCAATGCGCTCGAGCAGGAGAAGGCCAGTGGGAATCCTGGTCAGATCGCGCATCGGCTGATGTATGCCGACATGGTCGTGCTCGACGAACTGGGCTACTTGCCCTTCAGCGCCTCCGGCGGGGCTCTGCTCTTCCACCTGCTCTCGAAACTCTACGAGAGGACCAGCGTGGTGATCACCACCAACCTGAGCTTCAGCGAGTGGGCAAGTGTGTTCGGCGATGCGAAGATGACCACTGCGTTGCTAGACCGGCTGACCCACCACTGCCACATCCTGGAAACTGGCAATGACAGCTTCCGGTTCAAAAACAGCTCGGCTCAGCCTGCTGTTGTAACCTCAACCAAGAAGGAGAAAACCAAGAACTTATCCACAACGTGAGCTGCTCGGCTCACAAAGCGGGTGGGTCAATATTCGATGGAAATCCTGGGTCAGGATTGCATGGAACTCAACACTGCAGCGCATAGAAACGCTTTCCGCCCGCTACCCGCTCGTGTCCTGGCTGTTGACCGTGCGAGATCCGGCCGTATTGGCCGGACCGTCTCAGGCCCGCATGATCGAGTTGCTACCCCTGAACAGGACGGACATCGGCCGCTTTGCGAAACAATTCCAATCACGTATCCAGGGCCTCGAGGGGGATCACTTCGCGATTCGCCTGAGTGCTTATCCCGACTTGGAGCGCCTGGCGCGGATCCCGCTGTTTCTCAGCATGTTGCTGACCATGGCGGGGACCTCGCTGCATATGCCCCACGGCCGGGTCGACCTTATAGAGAGCTACCTAAAGACCTTATTTGCCCCGCAGGAGCACAAGGAAATGAAAGAGCACCAGGTCTCCGCCCCGGCGTTGCGCGATGTCGCCGAAGCGCTGGCCTATACCCGGCTGCAGGCCCAGGAGATCGGTGCTACCGAACGGCAGGTGCTGGATATTGCCCAACGCATCGGCAAGACAGCAGCGGCGCCTGAGACGATTCTGGCGGCCCTGCAGACCCAAGGCATCCTGCGCAAGCAAAGCCCCATCCGGCTGCAGTTTCCCTATCCCATAGTCCAGGAGTACTTGGCTGCCTGTTACCTTATGCGGGAGCATGCTGAGCAGTTGCCGCACCGCATCGACGACGCCCTCCAGCGCCCTTGGGCTCAGGTCATCCAGTTCGCCCTGGAGATGCATGTGAACCCCACGCCGCTTATTCGCAGCATGCTCGACCGTCCGGACGATGCATTCTCCACAGGCTTGCGCCTGGTTGCGCGCTGTGTGCTCAATGGTGCGCAAGTCAAGCAGCCATTGCGCGCCGACATCGCCCACCGGCTGGCAGCCGCCTGGACATCGCCCTCCTGGCGCTTGCGCGACCAGATCGGACGATTGCTCGTGGATGGCTTCTCGCGGCCACTGCTGCCAGAAGTGCGCGCCCGCCTAAGCAATTCAAGTCTGGAGCACCACGGTGCCGGAGAAATCGTCTGCCACGCTCAGGATGCCGCACTGACGCGCGAAGTTCTCGTGCAACGCCTGAACCGAGGCCTGAGCGCAACGACCTACATGCATTCGCTGCGCCCGGCCATCAACCAGATCGCCAATGAAGCGCTGGCAATGTTTGCGCAGAAAGCACGAGACCCCGCAACATCCGACGAAGCCTACGAAGGTCTGTGCAACCTGATTGGGGGCCTCGATCCGGCCCAGGTGGATGAAAGCCAGGCGCTGGCGCTAGGCTGCGACGAAGCCCAATCGATCGTCCTGAGGCTTCGCGCCTTTGCCATCGCCGGCCCGGTGCTCGACCCGCGGGCGCTGCCCCTGCTGCACCAGGCGATTGGATCTGAAGACTATCGCAAGCGTTTTGCTGCGCAGAACGCGCTGCAGCGGACATCAGATCCTGCTGCACTCATGTTGCAGTACTTGCGTGACGATAGTCTGAACATTAAGGCCAAGGAAGAGATCATCAACTGCGTCGCGAAACACGATCGTGACTCGGCCAACGGCTCCGCGCTGTGCGCCAGATTTGCAGATGATGACACGCTGCCGGACGCCTTGCGCAATCTGCTGCGCCTGTATGCTGCCGGCCAAGGTGATGAAGCCTGCTTTCGGTACCTGCTCGACAGGCTGGCTCAACTCGACACGATGCTCGCCAACAGCACGATCTCGTTGCTAGGGAAGTTTCCATCCCTTGAAATCGGCCTGCAGGCGGCACAAGCGCTCCAGCAACGCATTCAGACTCAGGGCGGAGCTGCAGACTTCGCCCATGCTGCGGCCATCGCCATGTTTTACGAGCTGGAAATGCTTGGTCCCGGCAGCGGTTCCCTCCATCCCATCCCTCCGCATCCGGCACTCTACCGCTGGCTCGAACTGGTCGAGGCCTGGATGGATGAACCTTGTGACAACGCTATCGTGGCGATGGCCTTAGCTGCTTCTGCGGTGCGATTGGGCTCACTCAGGGCCGCAGATCGTCTGCATCAGCTGATGCTGGAGCTCGAAGACGCCGACGATCCCCGCTTTGACGCAGACGACAAGCACGGTCATCGGATCCGAGACGCAATCGACGAATTGCAACGCAGACGCAAACTTCTGCCGCTTGCACAACTGGCGAAGATCGCGCGTTGTAAACGCCCGAATGTGGCCTACGCCGTGCCGCGTGCGATGGCAGCGCATGCAAGCCATTGCGCACTGGACCTGATGATCAGCCTCCATAACGAGCTGAGGTCTACCATCGGAAACTCGCTATTTGAAGCAATCGAGCCGTTGGCGGCACAGCTCGGTATGCAGGTCCATCGGGATGAGAACAGAATGCTGTCGCGTAGCGAGGAAATGCACCCGCATGCGTCGACCGGTTGGCGCCCAGCGCAGCGGCCAAGGGGCAGCGACGGCAGTCAAGCCAAATAAGCCAAAATATGGCTAATTAGCCAAACTAGACAAACATGGCGGAGAGGCGCACAATGGCCAACCCGTTGTCTGCATCTGCGCCGGAGGCGTAATGAACTTCACCCGCTATTCCTCTTCGCAAGCCCTGTCGGCCGCGACGTATCACCAGGAAGATTTTTTCGAGGAAGCGCTCGCCCAAGCACTGGAGCACCTCGACCCGCAGCAGGCGGTCGATGCGACCTACGCCTATCGCTTGCCCCAGCAGGTTGCAGTCGAATGCAGGCGGCTGGCCGGCACCAGAGGCCAAGCCTGGCCCTCTGCAGGCTCTGCAGGCATGTCCATCATGTCGACGGCCTTGGTGGATTTGCTGAGCCCTACGCCGGCGCCGGGGCATTCGGTACTCGACAACGCGCTCAAACACACCGACCGGATATTTGTCGACGCATTGTCAGAAGCGGGAATGTCAGGACGGATCGTGGCACTGCTGCAGAACTGGATCTCAGTCCATCAGCAAGCCCGCGAGCTGCATCATCAGAACACCGTCGCACGCCTGCTGGGCGAATTCGAGGACCGCTTGTCGCATGGCCATGCCGCGCCAGAGCCTGCGCCCGAAGTCGGTCTGGGCGACCCCATGGACAGCCTTGGCGCCAAGGAGATGGGAGCGCAACTCGGTGCCGTCAGCGATGAAACGGTGCGCCTGCGCGAGCGTGGCGGTGAGTTGTTCTCAGTCATGCCTGTGGGCCGCAAACGCGGTCGTGAGTACCCGGTGTTCCAGTCATGGGTCGGCATCACCGGTGCCCCACTCAAGCAGGTGCTAGTCGCACTCACCGGTCTGAGCACCACGGATATGCACGGCTTCTTCGCTGGCGTGTCCGAGTTCCTGGCAGGGCTGACACCGGTCGAGGCCATGATGGGCGCCCTGGTCCAGCAGCGGCCCCTTTCACCAGAGGCACAGGAACTGCTGCGCGCCACCAAATCGGACAGGATGGGCGCCGTGCTCCAGGCCGCCCGGTCGCTGGTGGCCTTGCGCGCCGTATGAGTACAGTTCCCGCGAGGCGCTTTCTCGGCCGCGACTTGGCGCTTGAGCTCCTCGACCCCGATGAGGTCAAGCTTACGCGGTTGTACAAACGCCTCGGTGGAGACTGGGATCCGCCCGAGCCGCAATATCGAACCCTGCGTGTGGATCCGCCTGCCGGCCAGGAAGATCGATTTGCAGTGTTGTACACGGGCGACTGCGTCCAGGTGGTCGCGGCCGAGTGCCGCATCCTGGTGGCCAAGCCGGACGAAACTTACGTTTGGGCGGGCGATCAGGCAGACATCTACCAGGTGGCACGTTACAGCTACGACGCACCGGCGCTGTTCATCCCCATCGATGGCGACAATCGCCGCGTGCTGGGCCTGGACGGCCCCAGCCGCATGACTACGGGATATGCGCTGTTCCAGAACGTGGCCCTGGAGCTCTACGAGCGCTTTGGCACGACCGTGCACGGGCTGTCCTGGGAGTCGTTCCACCGCAACCAGCTCGGCCGGGTCTACGCGATCTGGCATGACCGCAAGGACGCCATGAGCCTGCAGCTGGACATGACTGGTGCGTCGGCATCGCTCACCACCGACGCCGCATGGAACGACTTTCTCGTTGCGAATCCCCATACCGTCAAAGAAATTCGGCCTTGACCCAGCCGCGGCAGCGCCGGCCATCGGTACTGGCGAGCCCCAGCGCGCGAGGCGCCCCAGCGCGGGTTTACGCTGCTTGCAGGCGCTCTTTGGCCAACCTGGTGCCGTCCGCGAGCGTCTGCAGTTTGCGCCACGCCACGTCCCGAGACATGGGCGCCAGGCCACAGTTGGTGCACGGGAACAGACGCTCCTTCGGCACGAAAAGCAAGCGTCCGACCGATGGTCAGCTACCACTTCAGGGGTTTCGACCACGTCGCTGGCCACATCGATCACGCCGGCCATGACGTGCTTGCCGGCAAGCAGCGTCTTCAGATCGGGCGGCACATGCGGGTGGATGCATTCCAGGCTCACCTTGTCGATGCTGCCCCTGGCCAACGCCGGAAACACCGCTTCGTCAGGAGCCATTCCTCGCCCAAGGTGTTCTTCCCGTCGGTATTGGCCTTGATGCCGTAGCCGTAGCAGATGTGCACAGCCGTCTTGCAAGTCAGGCTCTGGGCCGCACGCTCGAGTGCCGCTGCGGCTGTTGAGATCAACAATCTCGCTAGCCATGTCAATAGTTCGTGCTAGCAGGTCGACGAACGCTGCTAGCGCACCTTTTTAGGTAGATCCGCTGTTGAGGTCAACAATCTCTGCTAGCGAGGTCAGTAGATCGTGCTAGCAAGTCAACGAACTCTGCTAGCGCGTCTTTTTCGCTTGATATGCCAGGGCTGCCGCGACCCATTCTTCGAGGGAAAGTGAATCGTCGAGGCGCGCTAGCATCCATTGTTGACCTAGGACGCGCTAGCAAGTTCTACTGCCCTGAGTGCGCCGGCTGTTGCCAGTGCGCCACAAAAAGCAATATTGAAGTCAGGAGATTTTATTTAATTTAATCAAAGAGTTATATGAAATCTCGCTAGCAATCTTTCTTGACCTCGCTAGCAGAGATTGTTGACCTCAACAGAGGACATACACGCGCACCGGTGTAGGCAAATGCTGCCTTTCCGTTCCGGGCATGATGGTCCAACGAGTTGGCGGCCTGGACGGCCCTGGCTTTCAATAGCTCAGGCTTCGTCAGCAAACGGTGAGCGTGTCAGGGCTGCGCCCAGATCGCCATGTCGCGCTGCCCGCCGGACACCGCTAATCAATTGAACGGCAGAATTCATCCTTTTGGATGGAGTTTTTATGGCGGAGACAATAAAGGAGCTTGGCTCCTTCCTCGTCCGCGACCCAGCAGGAAAGATTCACGAAATCTGGGAATCCAGTGTGCTGAGACCGTTTGCGTACAACTCCCGCCATCCGCGCGAGATTGAACGTCGTTTTGTTCTTGCCAGCGGTGCGCGGGTCGAGAAGATGAGTTGGAAAGAGTACAGGCTAGGTAGCGTCGTCCTAATACGGCAGGATTCCTGAGCGCTCATTGCAACAGTTCGTCGCTACATCCGGTTGACTGAAAGGCCCGGTCGGATCAAGGTGGCTGGGTCTTCAAGACCAAAGCTCCTGGAGAGGCCATCCATTGGGTCACTACCGTTACCCGCAGCCCGCAGCCCGCAGCCCGCAGCCCGCAGCCTGATGACCTGTTGAGCTGCTGTCCCGCTGCCAATGGTGACGAGTACCTACGTGCAGTCATGCAGACGCGTTCAGGGCTCGCGCGTTGGACGTCCGTGGAGGGCATGCCCTACTTTCCGACGTCATCATGGAGGTGCAAACTTCTGGGGTATGAAGCAGCCAATGACCCCGCATCTACCGAAGCGCCCTTAACCTTCAGTTCGCCCGAAGCCTATTACGCGCGTATTCAATCGGTTACCCAGCTGGCATGGCAGATCGAGCGCTATAAGCAGGCCATTCCCAGAGTTCAAAAATCCCGACCTCTCTCAATTCACTTGGTCTAGAGGGTTTTTTTGCCTGCATTACGTCCATAAGGATTGCTTGCTCGACCACACGTCTAGTTCGATAACCGCGGGCCGATCAACTCCGCTTCCGGTTGCGGCGGTTAAGCATGTATTTCAATCCAGCAGATGCAGCAAGTATTACAACTTTCACAGCGACCCGCTGTGGAATAGAAGCTCTTGGCTTCCTGGGTATCGGCAGCATGGACTTTTCGTCGCGAACTGGTGTAATGGTTTGACCGGTAGCAGGCAACTCTATTTTCGCGGGCGAGAATTCGTCTTTTACAGCTGTTCGCTGCTTTGAATAAACCTTCGTGAATTCGGCACCAAGCAAAAAGATTTGGGCTGCGTAGTAAACCCATATAAGTACAACGGCAATAGACCCCGCTGCAGCATATGAAGAACTGATTGCGGCTTTTCCCATGTAGACCCCGATGAGAGTCTTGCCCAGTTCGAACAGAACTGCGGTTACCGCACCCCCAACCCAAACGTCACGCCAGGCAATTGGAACGGAAGGCATAAGCTTGTAAATCATGCCGAAGAGCAGGGTTTCGACAGATAGGCTGATCGCAATGTTTAGTAACTGCAGCAGAAGCTCCCACCCAGGCAGCAGCCCTCCAAACCATGTACCAAAAGCCGAGATGGCGGCGCTGACCGCCAACGAGGTCATCAACAGGAAGCCTAAACCCAGGATGAGTCCGAAGGACAGAAACCGCGCGAAGGATTCCCCATAGGCCAGACGGTTTTTTACGCTCCGGCACATGCCAAACGCGGTCTAGTGAGCTTTGCAGTTCAGCAAAGACGGTCGTCGCCCCCACTAGAAGGACAGCGATGCTGATGGCGCTTGCCACAAGGCTCTGGCCGGGCTTGTAGGCGTTCGCAACGAGGGCTTGAATAGCGGTTGCCCCGTCGTTGCCCACCAGCCCTGACATCTGGGCTTGAAGAGACCCTCTAACTGCTTCCTGGCCAAACACAACGCCAGCCACGACCGTAACGATGAGCAGTAGCGGTGCGATGGAGAAGACGGTGTAGTACGAGATGGCGGCGCCCATGCTCGGTGCGAAGTCGTCAATCCAGGCATTGACTGCGTCCTTCGCAAGCAAAAACATCTTTTTCAGTGACATCTCGACCCTCAAGTGGAGTGACCATCATTTAGCAGTGTCAACTGCGTCGGTAGGCAGCCGGGCGACAACTCTTGTGGGCAAGAAGCCCGTGTAAACACAAGGCTCCCTTTATTGCTCCTGCGAAAGGAAGTCGTGTTTTATCTGAAATCTTTCGAGCGATCTTCTGGCAATCGCTACGAGAGAAGTGATCTCAACAACCGCTCACCGTGCTTGCTTCTTCTGCGTGCCGCTGCGAGGCGCTGTCGCTTGTTTCTCGGCGGTCGCGGCTTCGGCCGAGACGCGGGCGCAGTTAGTGTTCTCACCCGGGCCGGTTTCGATCAGCGGCAGGATCGCGGTAATCGGAGCGATGATGGCCAGCGCGATGGCACCGCCCGCCCGGGCCAGCAGCGGACCCTTGTCGAGCGAAAACTCTGGATCCTTGAAGCTGCCGTAGACCCGCACCGGCGTGCGCAGCGAGAGGATGCCCTTGCGTTTGGGCTTGGGCGCGATCTCCATGTCGAAGGTCTCATGGGCGAGGTCGAAACCGCCCGTGCCCAGGATCTGCGTCTGCTCAGTGTCCACTACGAACAGGCGAGCCTTACCCTGGCCGTTTTTAATTTCGAACGCAAATCCACCGCAGTTGACAGCGATGGTCTTGTCGCCGCCGGCCAAAAGGCTGAGCACCTTTCCGCCATTGAGACCGCTGGCCGCGTCGATCAGGTTGGAGATGCGCCCGTTGGCAATAGCCGCAGACACCTCGCCGTCGGCCTTGGCAGCTGCATCCGCAATAGAGTTGCCGGTCCCCTTGATCTTGATCTGCGCCCCCAGCGTGCCGGCGCCCTGCGCGATCTTCTCGGCGCTTGCGGGTACCAGCTTGGCAACCTGGATTCGGCGGAAGTCGACCTGAGCATCGGTGGAGATGACCGGTTTGCGCGCATCCAGCGTCCAATGCGAAGCGATGGTGCCACCGGCGAAGCCGAAGTCCAGCGGAGCGAGCTTCATCACCGCATCCTTCAGGTGCAGCGATGCCTTCATGCTTTCCAAAGGAAGGTCGGTGGGCGCCTTGAGCTGCAGCGCTTCCAGGCTGACGTCGGCGTCGATCTTCTGGAACCGACTACCGTCGAAAGTGCCGCTCGGCAGAATGTGGTTCGGATCCGCCGCTTTTTCCTGGGTTTTGGCAGCGGGCCGGTCGGCGGTGGCGGCCTGCGTGGCGGCTGGCTTGCCGCCCGTGTCCTTTGTCTGCACGCCAACCACGGGGCCCAGGTCGGCGATATTCAGCAGTTTGCTATGCAGGTCGGCGGTCAGCAGCGGGCGCGGTTCCTTGCTGACGTATGACACGCTGCCGTGGACGTCGCTCGAACCGATACTTCCCATCAGGTCATCCATAGCGTAGCGGCTGCCCTTGAGCACCAGGTGGCCGGACAGCTTGTAGGGCGGCGTGGCCGGGAGTGGCAGCAGTAGGAAGGGGTAGAGATTGGCCAGCGTCTTGCCCTGGATCGCCAGGCGGGCGTCGATGCCGCTGATGTTGGCGGCATCGGCGATGGTGCCTTCGACTTGCAATTGGGTGGTGCCGGCATCGAGTTCGCCCTTAAGCGGAAAGGGCGTGCCCGACTCCTGGAAGCTCAGCACCTCCCCTGTAAGCGCGCTGCCCTTGAACTTGCCATCTCGGTAAGCGCCGCTGAAGGCGTACTGGGTGGAATAGCGATCGTCGGCAGGCTTGGCATCGGCATCTTTGACCTGGGCCTGCTTGGTCGGGTCAAAGGTGCTGGCGTCGATGTCGATGTTGAACGGCGTGCCGGCATCGGTGTAGCGCAGGTGGCCCTTGTCGACCGACAGGGTGCTAATGCGCAGCTTGCTGGGCGACTTGTCTCCAGGGTCGGAAAGAATCCAATTCTTGCGGTCGTCGGCCAGACGCTCGAACAGCAGGTTCGGTTCGGTAAGGGCGACGCGGGGAATCAGGACTTTCTCGGGGAGGTCACGCAGCGAAACCGAGAACTCAAGCTGCTTGACCTTAGCCATGGCTGGCTCCTTGGACCACGCTGCGTTGCCGAAAAACACGTCGCGCATGCGGATGGTGGGTGTCAGGCCCAACTTCACGTGTAGGTCGGAGATGGTGAAGGTGCGCTGCGTCTTCTGCGAGATATAGCGCTCGAGCGGGTGGCGAAACCAGTTCCAGTCGAAAAATATCACCAGCAGGACAACCAAGACCAATAAAGTCAGAGAGACCGGGTGCCGGCGGACCAAGGGAGGGTTTGCGCTTGTTGTCATGTGCTTCGGGCGGCTGTAGTTAATACAGGATCCATCCGTCAGGAGCGTGACTGCGTAGGACGACTCCCTCAGCGTCCCGCCGGTGCGCTCTCCAATCATGAGCGCGCCTCCATTGAGAGGCTCCTGTTAGCGCGTAATACCGATAACTTTGCCCACGTGTCGTCCGGTCCGGTCAGGAAGACAAAGCAGGAAAAGTATCTGGGGCCGCCAGATGGCTGCAAGCTTTTGTCCGCACCGGCTGCTGGGTAAGCTTTGAATGGAGCTCATCACCCTAGTACATCATGTCGTTGGTAACGGCCCAAAGCGCAACCATAAATGCCGCAAAAACGACCGCGATCCAGCAAACCAACGCCAGCAATCCCACCCTCCGCGGAAGTCGATCCCAAACTGCGACGCCCGCTGCGCCAACAAAGAAGGCAAGGATAAGGATGATAGCAAGTGCGGACGAGGAGATCATGGTGGCAGCGACGCAAGCATCGCGACAAGCATGATAGGTATGGTAAAATCCTAAACGACGGCCAAACACATCGCACAACAAAACACTGTCAAAAATACAGGCTTCTTGCGAGACTTTGACCCTGCAGCTCCATGTTTAACGTTTCCGTTTCAAGGGCGATCGCATCATTCGATCGAGCCAGGTAGGCATCACAGCCATGGGCGTTGTGGACTACTTCTGCCAAAGACACGCGGCTTGCCGAATTGTTCGGCAAGACCGCACTCCCCAGTTCTTTGGCCACCCGCATACATGCATGCATGCATATAGGAGGCCGGGAGGAGCGCCCTCTAATTGCAGGCTATGAGCGCGTCTAGCCTCATCGAAGAACACCGGAGCCGACCCCAGACAAAGCTAGTACTGCACTATTGGGAGGTTCACGAAGAGTATTTTCTCGGCATTCCGACAACAAAGACATTCCGTTCTAGTAGACAGCCTGACGCCTCATGTAGCTGGGCTCGGCTCATGCTGGCTATCCGTTGTTAACGAGGGCGCCTCTTTTTTGAACAGACGGGCCGCGCGCCGCTGTTCTTCGGTGAACTCCGCCAAAGCAATATCCCAGCTGGTCGTCAGCAGTACACCCTCCTCTCGAACACCAACGAAGTGGACGGGCATTTGTTCAAGTCCAGGCTCACTTCCAGGCAGAGTACATCGCACGTGGTTGGCGTCAAAACACAGTTGAGCAAGGCCGGTGTTTACCAAATATTGGGCAGGCATCATGAAACCTACATGTGTGAGGGCTGCGACTCTGCTCCCCACAACCTGCCTTGAGGCTGACGCAATCCCTTGTTTTATGCATTTGCCGAAGCGGAGGCGCTACATCGGCATCGCGACGGCGGACAACTGAATTGCCCCGGCTTTTCAGACCTGAATCGCTCTGGAGCGATTCAGGATGCTCCACTCATTTCGCAGTGCGCGCTCCTTGCAGAGAGAGTGGAAAATTTTCGCTAGCAAGACGCCTTGCATGGTCGCGCTAATTTGAACGGCTACATTGTGACGCGCCCGATGCAGGGAATGATTGGATTATCAGTTTTTACGATTTGAGGACCGCTATGGCATTTGCAATCAAGGCTGTCCGTTATGGCCCCGACGGCTAGATCAGCCACGTTCGGAGCGAACGTTCTCAAATGCGCCTAGCCTGATGATGCCATCGTCGTGGAAATTGATCGCTCATTTACTGCCATAGCTAGAGGTCACACACTTTATCTGCATACAGACGACGAAATGCCACGCAACAACGTTGTGGCAATTCGCAATTATTTTACTGGAGCGACGCTGGTCGATGCACCGCAAACCACTTGCGGTGCGAAACTCGCTGATCCACCCAAGTTCTGAGTTGCCGCTCCTTGCTTGCTTTGTCACAACGTTGCTCGAAGCCTTATCGGGTTGTGGAGACAAACCGATCGCATCACGGACTTCGCTGCATCGGGGACTTCGAATTAAGATACACAACCGAAATTCATCAGGCGTCTTCGCAAAACCTACAACGAAATCGACGCTCAGTTTTCGAAGATTTCCCTCATTTGAAGTGGTTTACCCTGATTCCCAGAGGCACGGATTAGCGCTTTCTCAATTTCGACCGATATTTTTCCCTCAAGCGTTTTCACATCGATCGCGGACTCTCCCATTGGTGCGAAGGAGTTTGAGGCATATGCATGACAGCCGATGAACAATTCTCCGGCTGATAAGGGCAACGATGTTTGCTAGCGAAGTCAAAAGAACACGTTGGCAGGCCAACGACTGTCGTGGTCAAGAAATTTAGGACAATTCGATAGGGCGTATTGCTGCCTTTTTTCGCTTGAATGCGTTGGGTAGCAGATAACCCAACTTTGAATGCAGGCGAGTGCTGTTGTAGAAGCCGACGATGTAGTCGCCGATGTCTGCTGCAGCCTCCGCGTGATGGCAGGTCACGTTGCCATATTTGCGGCCATGGTCAGGACCCTTGAGAGCTCTCCCAAAGAGTACGGTTTGTGTAGCAGGTCGAATCCGGACGTCCCATTTTGTGTCTTCGCGTGGCTGTTCGCACATATTTGAACCAATTTACCTTGGCCGACGAAGTCGGCATTAATTGCCAACATTTAATGGTACAAGTTTGCCGCCAACATAAAACGGATTGTATAAAGGAGTTGCTCTAAAGCATCGAATGCTGCGGGACCCAGCAGTCTTCGGAGGTTATCGCTCCCCCGTCACCGAGGTATCTCGAACGGGTTAAAGCGGCTCATCATCTTGGGTCGACGACAGCGCCCATTGAGCATCGGATGTCCCGACGACCATCATGCTCATGCGCAGGTCTTTGGCAAAAAAATTTCAGCAGGTTAAGAGACACGCGCTGCTCCCGGTAGTTCACGGCTAGCAAGTAATGCACCTCCTCCACGATCAGCACGCTGGGCGGGCGAGCTTCAACCTACTGTTGTTCCAGTACCAGCGCAGGCCCCGGTGGCCGCCACAGCACAGGTGGCGGAGTTCGCCAAGCCGAGAATCCACAAGTGTAGGCAGGAACACCGTACGGATTTGTGAAGTCGGGCGTTCGGCAAAAAAAGTTTCTCACAACAACTTTGATCAGCGATGAAGTTCCCCCTTTAAGCAAAAATTATCCACCCAAGGCCCAGGAGCGTCGCAAGCACTACCATTATCGTAAGCGCGAGAAGTATTTCTGAGGAAATATCATCGGGGGGGCTTTGCTCAGCTAATGCTTGCTTAGCAAAACCGGATTCAAAACCAGTATAAATAGTCGGTCGGTTTTTAACAACCACACCGCATAAAGTCAATGCAGTTGCAAGGGCAAGCATCCATAGAACCAAGCATGCGGCCCCAATCCCGCCATATAAAGCATGGTGCCGGGATCTGCTTCTCCGTGCGCGGCTCACTTCACTACTCCTTCGGTATTAATTGATGGTTCTTGACCGAGCTTAATGAACGGCTTGCATGCTCTTCCGATCACGATCGCCCGCATGTAGGACAATTTCTAATCTTGCACACCCGCACTAGCGGCTCTTGAAACCCATGCCGGGAGTTCCTACCATTTCGTGCAGCCAGCGATGCACTGGCAACCCACTATCAACCACTGAACGGAGCATTAGTATGTTTCACTCGCTGCTTACTCATCCGAACAGCGTGTTCGGCCAAATCGAGCGGTTCCGCCGTGACCTCGACGATGCGTTTGGAGTGTCGGCATTGCCGACCAGCATTCGGTCTGTAGCCCCCGGCACGATGCCGATGATCAATGTTGGACGGACACCAAAAAGTATCGAGGTTTACGTTTTCGCCCCAGGCCAGGATCCCGGCGCATTCGACGTCACCTTCGACCGGGGAATTTTGCGTATTGCGGGTGAGCGGAAAGATAGCTTGCCAGCGGAAAACGAAAAAAAAGTGAATGTTTATACTAATGAACGGACTAACGGCCGCTTTGACCGAGCGGTCGCTCTTCCGGAGGACGTTGATCCCAATCAAATTAGTGCCGACTATAAAGACGGTGTACTCCGAGTCACAATAGCTCGGCGCGAAGCCGTCCAGCCAAAACGAATCACTGTGCAATAATTTTTCGCAGACCGACAATTCCGGGAGAATCAAAAATGAATGCTATTCAAAAGCAAGCTCAAACTCCGTCTTCTGAACGTGATGAAAGGGCTGTCACTCCGCTGATTGATGTTTTCGAGGACGATGCTGGCATCACTGTTGTGGCAGACATGCCTGGCGTTCCCAAAGAGGAACTCGAAATTCGTGTGGACGGCGACACATTGTTGGTCGAAGGTCGCGTTAAGTCGATGACGCCTGACGATCTTGAAGCTATTTATGCGGAACTTCGAGTACCCACCTACCGCCGTAGCTTTACCCTCAGCAGGGAGCTCGACACAACAAAAATCGACGCTGGCTTGAAAGACGGGGTGCTCACTCTTCGGATTCCGAAGCAGGCCCACGCTCAGCCTCGGCGGATAGCGGTCAACGCTGTTTGAGGGGAGGCCGGAATCATGGATAACCTCGTTGAACAGGCTAAACATGGTGCCGGCCACGCGTGGCGATCCCTAACAGAAGGCTGGCGCGAGCTTGGCGCTCGGGCCAGCGGGGCGCTCACGCGCTTCTGGTCCGCACACGGCACCGCTCGTGCAGGTGCGCCCGCAGGTGATGACGACCGCAGCCCTCAAACCGTTAAGGATGAGCGCTGGCCTCCTCCGGTGCGCTGGTCTTTTACGCCAGCTGACGTTTATGTTTATTCAGGTAAGGTGACTGTTAGAGTAGAAGCGGCGGGACTGAAGCGGGATGCCATTCATGTAGAAATGAATTCCCCACAATGTCTTAGCATTAGTGCCAATAAGTTGCTGGATCCGGAGTTTGATTGCGAAAGCTACCGGATTGTCCAGTGTGCATACGGCACATTTAGACGGGACATTTATTTGCCGGTTGCCGTCGAAGCGGATAAAGCTCAAGCTACATACGAGAACGGAATCATAAGAATTGTTCTCCCTCGCGTACTTCAGCGGGATCGGGATGTAGCGTTACGGGCATGACTGTATATTGAAGGCGACGGTACCTCCGAGTGTGCGGAAGCTTTAACATGGCCGGCGTTTGAGTTTTGAATGTTTATGCGCACTGTTTTGTCGATGACGCCATGCCAGAATTCATTGCTGAAGCAGTTCAGCGCACAGTACGACATAATTTCGCCAATGACATTTGAGCGAAAGAAGAAGCAGGCATCGCACGTGTTCTGTCGACATGAACTGAAAGATTCAATGTTTTCATATCTCGGTTTTCTTAAAAAGCCCGAGCGCACCTGCTAAATTTGCGATTAGAGCCTGAATGAGCCGCAACTGTATTCGTAAATCCGAGTTTTGATTCAACATGCAAACCATTAACCTTGCCCCGTGCCGGGTGGAGTCAAGCCTTTTGCAATCTCATGCTTTGTAAGATTGGATGTTCTGATGGGTAAGACAATTCCTTTGCTTAAGCAATTGGCGGCCAACAAATTACCAACTGCCGTAGACGATTACGCCGAGCGGGAGGCTGTCAAACTTCTTATTGCTCTGGGTTGGGTCACGGTGATGGGAAAGGCTGTTGATCAAGCACCAATCATCGTGCAGGAAGTCACATTTGCGGGCAAGGCTACTTTGGCCATAGCAGATCTTGTGCGCGCAGACTAGATGCTGGAGATGGGGCTGAGCCATATGAAAGTGCAGAATACCGGTAGCATTCAAATGGATGAGGGCGGGGGGAAAGCCTGCTTGCAGCTAGTCCAGTTCCTCCCACACACCCCACTTTAAAGTTTGCGGCAGCAACACTGAAGCTCAAAAAGCAGCGGATTGGCGAACGACAGTTTTTCACGAGTTCCTGGTATGAAAACTGTAAACCGTGTTTGGCTCGCATTGCATTCGCCACGCTCGAGGAGTGCTGCCGCTTTTTTTTTTGAATACTCGACTGAAATGGCTCTGGTCAGCAAAACCACATGTAAGAGCAACTTCAGCCATAGACATACTCGTTGCACGCATTAGATCTTTGGCCATAATAACGCGCTGCGCGATGATCCATTGATGGGGTGTAACGCCGGTGGCGGCCCGAAAGGACTTAATGAAATAGCTGCGCGTTAGGCCACATTCCCTCGCCACGTCCTCAAGGGTCGTGTCCTGCGTCAAATGAGCCAACAGAAAATCCTTAGCGCGCCGCGCCTGCCAAGGAGCCAAAGCGCCAACTGAGTGGACCACTGGTGGCGGCCGGTCGCCATAGCGGTGCACCAAATGTGCATGTAGCGCCAGCGCTAAATGGTCTACAAAGAGCCGCGATACCTCTTGTGGACGCGCCAGGGCAGGCAGCAATAGCTGGCCGATTTGGCGCACCGTTTCGTCAAGGACGTTCAAGTGAGGCGGCAGATACAGGCGCGTATTCGGCTTTGCGCCCACCTCCTCCGCTACTGATTCAATCGCAGCTCGCGGCAAGTAGAAATGCAAGCAATCGTACTGTTGATGTAGGTCGGAAACCCAGCGTCTCTCCAAGTCATACACTGCCATGGAGCCAGTCTGAAATGGTGCATGAGGCGCCAGCTTTCCGTCAACCCATAAGGTTTGCTCGGCGAATGGCTGCAGTTGCGAGACGACTAGATAGGCGTCGTGAGGCTGATAAGGGTCGGTTTTTCCATTGTTGCGGTGATTGCTCCGTACACGAGAAATACCGATGGTAGATTCTGATAGCCGCGCTGGATAGGTTTGAGTCAACTCAGCACGCATATGCGTTGAATTGTCCCACTCGGACTCTTTATATCCCATTCATCCCTCTTTCCATGGCGCTATAGCCGATAGTTTGGCCGCGAGTCGCAATATCTTCCGCCCTAAACGAAAGACCGCATTCCACGAATTCAGCATGTGTGAGTGCGCAGACGTGCCTACTGCTAGACACGCACGGCCCAGCCATCGCGGGCGGTAATTATGCTAGGCCCAACGTAAACTGGTGAGGGCCTATGCAATCGTGACCCAAGCGGCCCAGACTGAGTGTGGCTGCCGTAGGTAGGCAACGGTCATATCTTTGGTTTGGAAGTTCATGAGCGCAGCAGTGCGGTCCCACAAATTTCTAATGCACCTCAAACTCGGCACCTGGGGCCCCTGTCAATTATCCGGGCAGTTGGCTTAGCTCGCCGAGGCTTTGCCAGCGTCACCCCAGAACCCTTCCATCGCATGCACCCGCTGATCCCTCTCCGTACTCAGATACCCCGACGTCGTCGAAATCGACGCGTGCCCCAGGTTGTTCCGCACGATCTGCACCCCCACCGGCGTCCGCCCCGGCCGTCCATTGACCGCATGCGACCCGTGCGAATGCCGCAGCCAGTGCACGCTGGCCCGCCTCAGCGCAGCTGCATCTCCTGGCTCCAGCCCTGCAGCGCAGCCGGCCATGAATCGTTTGATCGCCTGGTACATCCCCGAGGTCGACCAGGACGTCAGCTCCGACGCATCTTCATCCAGCACCGCGAGCACGTAAATCTCCCGGTTGCGCTCATCCAGCGCATCGTCCGGCCGCAGCAATCGGTCCAGTTCGGCCCCCAGTTCGTCCACCAGATGACCCGGCACCGGCACTTGCCGAATTCGCCCCCCCTTCCCGCGTACCGTCATCAGCCATCCAGGCGTCAAACGCCCATCCGGCCGCCGCACATCGACCTGCTCCAGGTCGCCGCAGATCGCAGCCGTCATTTCAGCCCGTTGTCGGTTTCCCTTCAATCTGTCACTTTTGATCTTTCAATTGGCACTGATGACCCTTTCAATGTGTCACTAGCTGGGACCTTCAACGTCGAGACCGCTCAAGCGTCGGTTTCATACGGCTCTTCTTCAACGGGCAGTTTGAAGATGCCGGCGCCCGCGGCACGCTCAAGCCGTTCGAGAGTGATGCATTCCGCCTTCTCTCGGATCGCCAGCTCGGCGGCCTGAGCCAGCAAAGTCGTAATACGCCCGGTCAGTCCTCCACTGAACGCCATCAGCTTTTGAATCATTTCCTTCTCACCGAAGGGCGAGGGGCGATGCAACGGCAATAGCCTGCCGAAGCTCACGACGAACTCCCGTAGCCCCGCACTCTCGCGCCATCTCGGCAGCGCCATGGGTTCGAATCTTGAGGCGATCTGCGGATCAGCTTGCATCGCATACAACGCTTCGCTCGTGCCCAGCGCGATGATGGGCATGCGCAACTCGTTGCTTAAGAATTTGAGCTGATTGAGGGATTGCCGTTGCTCACGTACGGACCCGGCCAACAGATGGTGAACCTCGTCGACGATCATCAACCGCGGTGGTTGTCGATACAGAAGACGCAAGCCCAGGATTTCGAGATCTGTGCCACGGCGCGAATATGGCGCTTGGTGCCCTAGCCCCTGGATGATCTGGGCATACAGCTTGTCGTCATTGGGCTTTGAGGGCATCTGCAATCGGAGCACTTTTCTGATCTCGACTTCACCGTGCTCATTGCAAATGTCCGGATGGTCCCGAATAAATTTGTCCACGATCATCGTCTTCCCGATGTCGCTGTCTCCGTACAAAAGCATGCTTGGCATTCGTCCGCAAGGCGGGTGCCGCACCAAGTGCTCCATCCTCGCGAGGGCCTCGTTGCCTCGGCCGTAAGACACCCACTTGGGCATGTACAGGCGGGTGATGCGATGCTCTGGTTCTTCGTCTAAAAAGGGCCAGACCCCGATGTGCAAATGCTTAAGGTCATTCGACATTTCAGTCGTCCCAAACCTCGGCACGTGACGGCTTCACCGGTTGTGAGTAGTCCACGGTTTCCCCTCTCGACGTTGGTGACTGCACCGTTGCCTGGTGCGCATCGTGACGGCGCTGAACTTGGCGCCGTGAAGCCTTCGTCTTGGCGCTCGCCTTATCGACAATGTCACGCTGCAGACGTATGGCTTCGAACATCCTGCCTTGGGCGGGTGCATTGTCGCCCTCCACCCGCAACCTCGCCATTGCGGCGCGTTGCTCCCACAAGGAGATCGGTGGCAGGGTGAGGTCAGCATAGGGAACTGGTACGTAGGTGTCGTCAGGGCCTGCTACATAAATCTTGGACAGATTGCGTGGGTCATAACGGACAAGCACCGACTCGCCTGGCCTGACGATAGCGGGCAGGACAGGGTCCCAATATCGAACGTTAAAAAGATGCAGGCCATCACGGCGCAATGTGCGATGTTCGAACGGCAGAAAGCTCAGCGCGAACTGCTCCGGCCGGTCTGGCAACGCACCAAGGCCTGAACCCGATTGACGCAGTGCCTCCTGCCACGCCGACAGTGGGCTGCGCCGCAAGCTACGGTGAACCCGTCGGTGATATTGCTCGCAGATTTCGATGGCGAGCCAGCACTCCAACTCAGCCATCGTCAATGTCGATTCGGCTTCAGCGGGGTATGCGCCCTTGTCCACAAGGTTTGATCCTGTGGTGCCAGGCAGTAAATGGACGCGACCCATGAGCGTCCCAATCAATCGTTCGATATGACCACCATAGTGAGGCGTTGCAATTGGCCGGAGGATCAGAGACATACCGTGCTCGTCACATCCACGGCGCAGGGCCGCGCTGGTGAAGTCCGAGCCGTTATCTGCGTGCACCGCACGGGGAATGCCCCAAACAGGCCAAGCACAGCTCAGTCCCATTAGCTGCAACCAACCTTCTTTGGGCAGCACAGCTTGCGACAGACACAGGGCCACTGACGTCGACGACGGCGCCTCCAGCGAGACATAGAAGCCCACCACGACCCTGGTAGCAACGTCGATGGCCAGGGTCAACCAAGGTCGCCCGATTGGTAATCGGTAGGTCTCGTCAACGACAACCGCATCGACAAGGGTGTGATCGATCTGCACGACATCGAGCGCCCGATCAACTTTGTATTCCCCTGGGACCGGCCGATATAAAGAAGCAGCTTCTGACGGCTGCAGCCGTGCCCTGGCGACTTGCCTCACATCAAGTGCGTTAACGCGGGCCAGGATTGCTTTTCGCGAAGGGGCCTTTAGTCCTTCAACTGAGCATCTAAGGGCGACGCGGCGCACCACTTCTTCCTTTTTGGCCCGCACTTTCGTCAGATAGACATCGCGAATGACCTCGGCGATAAGTTGCTCAAAATCGTTGAGGATTCGACGCGCGCCGCTCGGTGTGCCACGGGCCTGAGGCAACAGTGACGACGTTTGCGGTTTGGCGCGATACAGCGCCAGCCACCGAAAGACGGTGCGCCGTGAAACACCGAGTCGAGCCGCTGCTGTTGATACCTGCGCCCCTAAATCCGAGGAGTCGACAAGCCCGACAAGCGCTGCCTCTCGTCGACGTGCATGCTCCCATTGCGCATCTGTTGAATTGGCAATGGCTGCAAGCGTATTGCTCGGAGGCACCAATTCGGTCTTCGGCGCACTGAGCTCCGATGCCGAAGTCGCGCTCAACGTTCCGTTTGCAAGATCCCTGACGATGACGCTTCCATCAGGATCGACACGAACGACCGCAACGAGCCGATCGGCTGCGACCGCAACAACGTCAGGAAGCGCCAGGAAACGGCCCATCTCCATCCACTCGCAGTTGAGTGCGCGCATGGTGACAGATTGAAGCGGTCAAATGCAAGGATGTGCCAATTGAAAGGTGCGGAATTTCGGTGCGCCTCACATAGGTGAAATTGGGGAAGAAAAGTGGCCGCTAGCAGGCAGACCCATGCCGAGCAACCACTTCAAGGCTCGCGCGGTGACAACATGAAAGATCAAAAGTGACAGATTGAAGGGAAACCGACACCAATGGTCTCGGGCTGCGGCAGGGCCAGCTCACGGAACAGCGCCTTGGCCTTGACCTCGGCTTCGGCGCGGGAGCAGGTGCGGTGGATCGACGCCGGCTCCACCACCTGATCCATGATGGTTCGCGAAGGATTGAACGAGGCGGCAGCGCTCTGCGCGATATAGGCAACCGTCTGCCCGCGCAAGGCGCGCTGCGCCGTTGGCGCGAGGTGCAGCACATCGACATCGCCGATGCGGACGCTGCCTGCGGAAATGCTGCAACCCGCGCGGGCATAACCCATCAGCGCCAGCGCGGTGGTGGTCTTGCCGGAGCCCGATTCACCGATCAGCGCCAGCACCTCACCCGGCCGTATGGAAAAACTCAGGTGATCGACCAGCGTCTGACCACCGGCGGTGATGCAGAGGCCTTCGACGACGACGGACGCGCCCATCAGCGTGCTCCTCTCTCACGGGCCGCGCGGCCCGGCAGGTTGTCGATGACCAGATTGACCGCGATGGTCAGGCTGGCGATGGCGATGGCCGGTGCGATCACCGAGGCGCCGGCCGCCGTCAGGTCGCCGATGTTCTCGCGCACCAGGGAGCCCCAGTCGGCGGCCGGCGGCTGGATGCCGAGGCCCAGGAAACTCAGGCCCGCCAGCAGCAGCACCACGTAGACGAAACGAAGGCCGAGATCGGCCAGCATCGGGCCCAGGATATTGGGCAGGATCTCGCGCAGCGTGATGTAGAGCGTGCCCTCGCCGCGGGTGCGGGCCACCACCACGTAGTCGAGTGCATTGATGTTGACCGCCAGCGAGCGGGCGATGCGGTAGGCGCCGGGCGTGTAGATGATGGCCGCGGTGGCTACCAGCATCACCACCGACGAGCCGAAGCCCGCCACCATGATCAGCGCGAACATCTTGCTGGGAATGGCGGTCAGGGTGTCGAGCGCGCGGCTCAGGCTGCTGTCGAGCAGGCCGCCGTGCGAGGCCGCCAACAGGGCCAGGGTCGTGCCGACGCCGCTGGCGAACAGCGTGGCCAGCAAGGCGACGCCGACGGTGGAGCGGGCGCCGTCGATCACCCGGATCAGCATGTCGCGGCCGAGGTAATCGGTGCCCAGCCAGTGCAGCGCGCTGATGGGCGCGAACACCGCGGAACTACCGCTGCCGCTGCCACGCACCAGCATCGCCGGACCGAAGGCCGCAGCCCCGATCCAGAACAGCAATACCGCGAGGCCGAGCAGCCCGGTCCAGCCGAAGCCGCCGAGCAGCCGCAGCAGGCGGTTGGGGCGCGGCACCGGGACCGTGACGGGAGGAGCGAGGGATTTCATCATGGAGGCCTCTTGTTCAGCCGTGACGCAGGCGGGGATTGGCCAGGATGCCGAGCACGTCGGCCGCGGTCACCAGCAGCAGGTAGCCGCAGCAGAAAATCATGGCGCAGGACTGGACCAGCGGCATGTCGCGCTGCGACACGCCATCGACCATCAGCTTGGCAACCCCGGGGTAGTTGAAGATCGTCTCGACGATGATCACGCCGCCCAGCAGGTACGACAGGCTGAGCGCCACCGCATTGGCGATAGGGCCTACCGCGTTGGGCAGCGCGTGCGCCAGCACCATGCGGGCCGGCGACGCGCCCTTGAGCCGCACCATCTCGATGTAGGGTGCATCGAGCTGGTCGATCACCGCGGCACGACTCATCCGCATCATCTGCGCCACGATCACGCAGCACAGGCTGAGCACCGGCATGGCGAAAGCCTTGAGCATCTGGCCGATGGATTCGATATCGCTCGCGAACGACAGCGCAGGCAACCACTTGAGCTTGACCGCGAAGATCAGCACCGCGATGGTCGCCACCAGGAACTCGGGCACCGACACGATGCCCACCGCCGAGGTCGAGGCAATACGGTCGAACCAGGAGCCGCGCCATACCGCCGAGGCGATGCCCAGCGTGAGTGCGATCGGCACCGAGATCAGCGCGGTGATGGCCGCCAGCATCAGCGAATTCGGCAGGCGGCTTCCGATGAGCTGGCCGACCGGCATCTGGGTGGTCGACGAGGTGCCCAGATCGCCCTTGAACAAGCCGGTCAGCCAGCGGCCGTAGCGCACCGGCGCGGCCACATCGAGGCCCATCTGCGCCCGCAGCGCCGCCACCGTCTCCGGGGTGGCCGACTGGCCGAGTTGCTCTTCGGCGGCATCGCCCGGCAGCACCGCGGTGATCGCGAACACGACCACCGATACCGCCAGCAGCGAGAGCAGCGCCAGCAGAAAACGCTGGCCCAGCAAGCGCAGGATGACCTTGTTCATGGACGAACTCCCCTGGCGTGATGCGGGCGACGGCCGCTCATGCTTCCAGCCACACGTTCTCTGCGAACGAATAACCCATCAACCCGCCCAGCGGCACCGGCACCAGGCCCTTGAGCTTGCTGCTGTGGGCGTCGAGCGTGGCCATGAACATCGGGATGCCGATGCCGGCTTCCTGGCTGATCATGGTCTGCATGTCGGCATACATCTGCTTGCGCTTCGCGAAGTCGGTCTCGGCACGCGAGCTGAGCAGCAGCTGGTCGAACACCGGGCTCTTCCAGCGTGATTCGTTCCAGGCGGCGGTCGAGTGGAAGAACTGTGTGAGCAGCACATCGGCGCTAGGGCGCGGAAGCACGGTGCCGAAGCCGACCGCGCTGTTGAGCCAGTGGTTCGACCAATAACCGTCGGCCGGCATGCGCTTCACGTCGAGGTCAAGACCGACCCGCTGCGCACTCTGTTGCAGTACCAGGGCGATATCAGTAGAGTACAGGGAAGCTGGCGAGGCGACGACCGGAATCTTGCCGGTGATGCCTGACTTCTGCAGATGGAACTTGGCCTTCTCGGGATCGAAGGCGCGCTGCGGCAGGCCGGCGAAATAGAAGCGGTTGGTCGGGTCGATCGGCTGGTCGTTGGCGAGCACCGCGTAGTCGAGCGCGATCGCCTTCTTCATCTGTTCGCGGTCGAACAGGTACTTCATCGCCATCACGAAGTCTGGATTGGCGCCCGGGCCCATGTCCTTGCGCATGACCAGGTCGGAATACTGACCGGACTGGGTGATGAAGAGCGAATAGCCCGGCGCCGACTTGACCCGGTCGACCGAGCGCGGGTTGACCGATGCGATCAGGTCGAGGCCGCCCGACAGCAGCGCGTTGATGCGGGCGCTTTCGTCGCCGACACCCACCAGCTCGATCTCGTCGAGGTAGGGCTTGTTGGGTTTCCAGTAAGACTCGTTGCGCACCATCACCGAGCGGATGCCGGGCTTGAATTCCTTGACTTTGTATGGCCCGGTGCCGATGCCGGCATTGAAGTCGGTGGTGCCGTCCTTGAGGATGTAGAAATGGAAGGTGCCCAGGATGACCGGCAGGTCGGCGTTGGGCGCGCTCAGCACCACCGTGACCTGGTTCGGGCCGGTCGCGGTGACGCTGTCGATCTGGTCGGCCAGGGTTTTGGCCTTCGATGACGTGGCCGGGTCTTTGTGCCGCATCACCGAGAACACCACATCGGCCGGCACCAGGGGCTTGCCGTCATGGAAGGTCACGCCCTTGCGCAGGGTGAAGACCCAGGTCTTGGCATCCTTGGTTGTGAAGGACTCGGCCAGCGCGGGCTGCGGATTGAGGCTCGAATCGAGCGAGGTCAGCCCGTTGTAGATCATCGAGCCGCGACAGTAGTCGGTCTTGTTCGACTGCTTGGACGGGTCGAGCGTGTCAGTGACCGCGGCGGTATCGGTCCCCACCCGGATACGGCCGCCACGGCGTGGCATATCGGCGTGGGCCGACATCGCCATGCCCGCGAGCCCGCCGGCCAGCGTGGCCTGCATGCCGCCGGCCATCAGCATCGACAGGATGTCGCGCCGGGTGGCACCGCGTTTGAGCGACTCCATCATCCGCATGCTGTCTTGCGGGCCGACGAGATGCCTGAGGCTCTTGTGATTGCTGTCGCTCATGGTGCGGTGCTCCTGGTGAAACGGATGACGAAGAAACGAAAAAAAGAAAGGCAGTTGCTGCGCGGGCCGGCTTAGGCCATGCGGTCCTTGAGGGAGTAATACAGGCCGACGGCCGGCAGGAACCAGGGTGGGCCGACGTGGCCGGGGATCGCCGGCCAGTCGCGGTCGCGCCAGGGGTTGGCGGCCGGCTTGCCGTCGAGCACCCGGGCCATGCACTGGCCCATGTGGGTCGACATCTGGGTGCCGTGGCCGCTGAAGCCCATGGCGTAGTAGAGGCCGTCGCGCTCGCCGGCATGCGGCAGGCGGTCTTGCGACATGTCGACCATGCCGCCCCAGCAGTAATCGATCTTCACACCCGCCAGTTGCGGAAACATCTGAACCATGCCGGCGCGCAGGATCTCGCCGCTGGCGACGTCCGACTGCGGGCTCGACACCGCGAAGCGCGCCCGGCCGCCGAACACCAGGCGATGGTCGGTGGTCAGCCGGAAGTAGTTGTGGATGTTCGCCACGGTGACGTAGTTGCGGCGCGCCGCCAGCAGCGCGTGGGCGCGCTCGGCGCCCAGCGGCTCGGTCACCACGATGAAGCTGCCGATGGGCACGATGCGGCGGCGCAGCCAGCCGAAGGTGCCGTAGCCGCCGTGGCGGGTGGCGCCGGTGGCCAGCAGCACCTGGCGGGCAAAGACCGTGCCGCGAACCGTTTCCAGCCGATGGGCATGGGTGCTGCCGATGCGCTGCATGCGCCGGACTTCGGTGCTGGTGTGGATCTCTGCGCCGTTGCGCTCGGCCGCCGTGGCCAGCCCCAGCGCGAACCGGCCCATGTGCATCTGGTCGCTGCGCTTGTAGAGCATGCCGCCCTGAAAACGCTCGCTGCCGACTTCGGCACGGACCTGGTCTGCGCTCAGCATCTCGACATCGGGATCGACCTTGTCTGCGAGCAGGCGGTCGACCATGCGCCGCAGCTCGTCGAAGTGCTGCGGCCTGGTGGCCAGCTTGAGTTTGCCGGTGCGCACGAAATCGCAGTCGATGGCCTCGTCGCGCACCAGGGACTCCACCGTGTCGACCGCGGCATCGAAGGCCTGGTACCAGCCGCGTGCCCGCTCCACGCCGAACTTCGCCGCGGCCTGCACATAGTCGACCGCGAGGCCGTTGTTGACGTGGCCGCCATTGCGGCCCGAGGCTTCGGCCGCGACCCGCGAGCCGGCCTCCAGCACCGCTACCCGTGCGCCGCGGCGGGCCAGCGCCAGCGCCGCCGACAGGCCGCAGAAACCACCGCCGACCACCGCCACATCGACCTTGGCAGGCAGGTCGCGCTGCACGGGCACAAAGGCAGGCGCGGTATCGGTCCAATAAGAAACAGGCTTCATGACAAGGTCGCTCTTTTTTCCCGGGGCCAGAAGAGACGGGCGAAGGGCCCGTGTGCCGCCGTCCATGACGGTTTGGCGACGAGGCAATTGCAGCATGGCGGATCGCCAAGGATGTAGGGAATAAATGCTCGCCACACATCGAAGCTGCGGTTTGGATGGGCTGCCGTGGCATCCCATGCGGTGTGCACGTTATTGCCTCACCCACGCACCGCAATGCATCAGGGGGCCTCGAACGGCACCCTTTCGAGGCGCCGCATTTTCTGCTTTCTGAGGCCGCAATTCCGCAGTCTGCGATGTGCACCGAGCGCAATCTGGCATCACCGACAGAGGGCTCGAATCTATGCTCATGCAACCATCAGCCTCCTGTCCCGCCAGGACCTTTGCCATGACACATCCCGCCGCCCTCCCGCCTCTCGCAGCGCTCGACGCCATCGACCGCGCCCACTTGATTCACCCGGTGTCGCCCTGGCGCACCCATGAGCAACGGGGACCGATGGTGCTGTCGTCGGCCAAAGGCGCCTGGCTCACCGACAACAAGGGACACCAGTTGCTGGACGCCTTCGCCGGCCTCTGGTGCGTGAACGTGGGTTACGGCCAGGAGAGCGTGGTGCAGGCCGCGGCCGAGCAGATGCGAACCCTGCCCTACGCCACCGGCTACTTCCATTTCAGCAGCGAGCCGGCGATCCGCCTGGCCGAGAAGTTGGTGGCGATCACCCCGGCATCGCTGACCCGGGTGTACCTGACGCTCGGCGGCTCGGAGTCGGTCGACGCAGCCGTTCGTTTCATCGTCCAGTACTACAACGCACTGGGCAAGAACACCAAGAAGCACTTCATCTCGCTGGAGCGCGGCTACCACGGCTCGTCGTCCACCGGCGCCGGCCTCACCGCCCTGCCCGCCTTCCACCGCGGCTTCGATCTGCCGCTGCCGACGCAACACTACATCGCCTCGCCCTACGCTTACCGGCACCCCGCCGGAAACGATGACCAGGCATTGATCGCATCCTCGGTCGCAGCCCTGCGGGCCAACGTGGCGGAGCTGGGCGCGGAGAACGTCGCGGCCTTCTTCTGCGAACCAATCCAGGGCTCGGGCGGCGTGGTGGTGCCGCCCAAGGGCTGGCTCAAGGCGATGCGCGATGCCGCCCGCGAACTCGACATCCTGTTCGTCGTCGACGAGGTCATCACCGGCTTCGGCCGCACCGGCCCGCTGTTCGCCTGCGAGGCCGAAGGCGTCGAGCCCGACCTGATGACCATGGCCAAGGGCCTGACCTCCGGCTACGTGCCGATGGGCGCCACCATGATGAGCGAGGCGGTGTATTCGGTCATCGCCGATGGAGCGCCGGCCGGCGCCTCGGTCGGCCATGGCGCCACCTACTCGGCCCACCCGGTGAGCGCCGCCGTGGCGCTCGAAGTGCTGCGCCTGTACCAGGAAGGCGGCGTGCTGGCCAACGCCCAGAAAGTGGCACCGACCTTCGCCGCCGGACTCGATGCATTGCTCGAGCATCCGCTGGTGGGCGATTCGCGCCACCGCGGCCTGCTGGGCGCGCTGGAGCTGGTCAGCGACAAGGCGACCAAGCGCGGCTTCGATGCATCGCTCGGGCTGTCGGAACGCATCTTTCAGGCCTCGTATCGCAACGGCATCGTGTTCCGCGCGTTCGGCGACAACATCCTGGGCTTCGCCCCGGCACTGACCTATACCGAGGACGACTTTGCCCAAATGTTCGCCCGCCTGAAGAAGACCCTCGACGAGGTGTTGGCGGCCCCCGACGTCCGGGCCGCGCTGGCCGGCTGATTTTTCGCAGAAGGCCGGGGCCATGTAGCCCCGGCAGCGCGCAAAACGGCCGCAGAATCGGCGACCTCCTTCTCGTTGTTCACCGTCATGTCGGAAGCTTTCAAGATCGACCGTCTGGACCTGCGCATCCTGGCCCAGCTCCAGAAGCACGGCCGCATGACCAATGTGGATCTGGCAGACGCCGTCGGCCTGTCTCCTAGCCCCTGCCTGATCCGGGTGAAACGCCTGGAAGCCGCCGGCTACATCGCCGGCTACGGCGCGCACCTCAAGCTCGAGAAACTGGGAGACACGCTCACCGTCTTCACCGAAGTGACGCTCTCGGCCCATCACCGCGAAGATTTCCAGCGCTTCGAAGCCGCCGTGCGCGAGGTCGACGAAGTCATGGAATGCCATCTGATCAGCGGCGGCTACGACTACCTGGTGCGCTTCCTCACCCGCGGGGTGAACCATTACCAGGAGGTGATCGAAGACCTGCTGGAAAGCAATATCGGCATTGCCAATTACTTCAGCTACATCGTCATCAAGTCGCCATTCGTTCGAACCCACTGTCCGGTCGAACGGCTCTTTCCCGGAACACGATGAAAAACGGCGGCTACAGGCCGCCGTTTTTTTTCCCCCAGCGCCCGGGCGCCGGCGCGACCTCAGGTCGCCGCCGGGAACACCACGAACAGCTTGCGCACGGTCTCGTGCACCTGCCACTCGCCCAGGGTGTTGGCGGAGAAGAACAGGCTGTCGCCGGCCCGCACCGTGACCGGCTCGCCCTGCACGGGGGTGAAGGTCATCGAACCCGACAGCACATGCATGACTTCGGCAGAAGTGGCGACGCGGCGGAACTTGCCCGGCTGCGACTCCCAGATGCCGGTGCGGTTGGCACCCATGCCCACCATCGGCACGTCGAGCTGACGCAACGCGCACGGCGGCTCGCTCAGCGGATGCGGCGGAACGCCGTGGTCACGAAGACCCTCGACGGTGGCGGATTGCGCCAGGACGGTGATCGCCATCACTTGCCCGCGTCCACCGCGTCGGCCAGTTCGGCCAGGCTGCGGTAGTGGTAGGTCGGCACGGTGTGCTTGGACTCCATCGTGCCGCCCGAACCCTTCAGGTCATGGCGACGCTCGATCCAGGCCGTCTTGATGCCCAGAGCCATCGATGCGCCGATGTCGTGGTACTGGCTCTGCGCCACATGAAGGTTGTCGGCCTGCTTATAGCCCCAGGTGCCTTCGAAGCGGCCACGGGCGTAGGCGAAGTAGCACGGATCGGGCTTCTCGCACAGCGCGTCGTCGCAGCTCAGCAGCATGTCAAACGGCTCGCCCAGGGTCTTGGCGAAATGCTCTAGGGCCCAGGTCTGGGCATTTGTCATGGTGACCAGTTTGAAGTGCTTGCCCAAACGCTTAAGGGCCTCGACCGAATCGGGGAAAGCCTTCCAGTTGGCGACCGAATCACGCAGCCCCTTGGCCAGCGCACCACTGTCAGGCAGGCCCAACTGAGGTGCCATCACGTGCCAGCAACGCTCCAGGTCATTGGGATACCAGTCGGTGCGCTCAGCCGCACGTGCGGTTCGGTAGCAGGCCAGAAATTCGTTGTCGCTGACTTCGCTGTCGGGCACTGCGCGGCGCAGATAGTCCAGCATTCCGCCTTCGAAATCGATGAGCGTGCCGACCACGTCGAAGGTCAGAACCTTAAAATCCTTGAGAGACATTTGATAACTCCGATGTAGAAACAAATCCGCGATCGACGTCTGTTCGGCAGGGAGTCCGCCAGCGTTCGCCGTCGTCGTCGAGCATAGATTCGCCACTGCATTCGAGCCCGTTGAATGCTGCCGGTTTTGCAGCAGAGAATTTTGTTATAGGAGCTGGCGCGGCATGTTCGTGCAACCGGCCGGCCCACCGCCTTACACCCCGACCTTCGGCCGCCGGATATCCCTGAACCAGATCACCTCGGCAGGCGCCGGCCCCGGGTTGTGCACCCGGTGCGACAACACGCTGTTGAACTGGAAGCTGCCGCCCATCCTTGATGGGGACACCCGATCGGCGACGGTCGGCTCCGGAGGCTGCCCGTCGGGACTATGCCGGCCTTTCGCCAGCGCTCATCAACACGTCGAGCGAACTCGCCTCCGGCTCGAAGTCGATGATCATGAACTGCAGGTGATGCTTGCCTACGGGCGTCAGCAGCTCCTTGCGCAGGCCCGAGGCACGCACCGAGAACTGCGCGCGCGCTTGCTGGCGCGGCACGAACCGGCTCTCCGGCAAGGCCTCCGGCTGGCGCGGAGGGTTGGAGGCCTGCTCGCTCAACAACTCGGTCAATGCGGTGTCTGGCGCAAGCCGGAGCCGCTTCAGCGTCTTGACGACGGGCAGCTGATACTGCGCAAGATTGCTCGGGAATTGCCAACGGATGTAGAGCATTTACTATTGACCGTCCGTCAGGCGACGCCAGGAAAGACGGCGCATTCCCGTGCTCGACGTGGACTTCGGCACCGTTGTGCTGGTCACGGAGCCGTCCGAAGCCTTGGTGATCGCGACCAGCGCCCCGGTCGTAGTCGATGCCAGGGTCGCGCCACTCGACAAGCCGCCCGAAGACAGCAGCACACCCGCATTGCCAGCCCCGCTCACCGTCAGGCCGTTCGCGAAATTCAGGTAGTTCAGGTAGGACGACCCGCCCACGCTGCAGGCGCCCGTTGTGCCGGGTGTGTTCGACACGAAGGCCAGGGTGCCGAGTTGCAGGGTCGGGTCGACATCGATGCGCTCCCCGGTCGTGGGCAGGTCGGCTAACCATCCGTTCATCGTCGACAGCGTCCAGGCATAACTCACCGAGCTGGTCGCGGTGCGAGTGCCGCTGGTGTCGGTGAGCAACTGCTTTACGAAACACGCGCTGGAGGTGCTGGCGGTCGAGCAGGTATTGGCGCGGGGATTTCCGAACAGCCCGGTGATCGCTGACGTGGACGTCAGCGGGTCCTTGATGGCGTAGATGCTCTGCTGCTGCGTGGTCGAGATGTCGGTGACGCCCAGGTAGGCGCCGGTGCCGACGAAAACGACATGGGACGAACCCGACAGTCCGAGCTCAGGCCGCGATGTGATGGGTTGCCGGTTGCCCGACGCATCGGTCAGCGTCGCCAGCAGCTGCACGGTTGCGGTGCCGCCGGTCGCCGTCAGCGCGCTAATGTCGAAACGCCAGAGGTTGCCGTAGAGGTCGCCGCCATATACCTGCGCCGCCATGTTGTTCTGAGCGCTGGCCACCCAGGCGCTGATCTTCGCCAGGCCGCTGGGGCACGGAGCGACCAAACAGCCGGCCACCGTGCCGCCGCTGGTTGTCGTGCCAACGCCCGTGTCGATCTTCTTGATCACCGCGCCGGTGGCTGCATTTAGCACCCATAAAAAACCGCGTCCGCTGCCCGGCGACACATTGTTGTAGCCCGAGGTGACCAGCACCGCCCAGGTTCCGTCGCTCAGCTTGGTGACCACCGGTTTCCCATACGAATAACCGAGGTCCTGGTCGACGATGTATGGCGCGGACTTGCTGTTGTCGTACGTGAACTCCCACAGGAGGCGGGGTGACGACGGCGTGGTCACGTCCATCGCGTAGAAGCTCCGGCCGCCACCGCCGAGGCCACCGACGAGGATGGTCTTCCAGGCGCTGGACATGTAGATGTCGGCCTGTACTGTGGCGCCGTCCACGAAGAACTGATGCGTAGCTGGGTAGTTCTTGTCGGCCAGCCGGTAGAGCGAGGGCAGCAGCGCCGAAGGAATGTAGGCCCAGCTTTCGGCGCCGGTATCGGCATTGAAGGCATGCAGCATGCCGTCGTTGGCCCCCACGTAGACCATGCCCTGTCGGCCGGACTGGGCCGACTTGAAGGTGCTGTAGCCGGTATCCGAATAGCTGGCGGTCGGCGTCTGCACATACACCGGCTGCGAGTTGACGATGTCACCCAGCACGTGAGTCCGCGCGAAGTAATAACGGGTGCTGGCCGAGCCTTCGTTGCTCCGGTCGCCGCGCAGATAGTTCACCAGATTGATGCCGCCCGCGCCGGTGGTGGTGCCGACCGTCGTGCTGTCCACCTGCGATGCCGACGGCAGGCAGGCGGTGCCGGTGGCGCAGAACTGCGACAGGCCGCCGATGGCCGCCACCTGGAAGTAGGCCTTGACCGCGCTCGACAGCGACGACCACTGGAACGGCAGCAGCGATGTGCTGGTCGCCGGGTCATAGGTGTAGATGGAGCGCGAGGCGTAGCCCAGGTTGTCGAGCAGCGCGGTGGTGGCCAGGCTACCGGTGGAATCCACGCAGTCCGAACCGGCCCCGGATTCGGCCCACGAAGGCGGGTTGCCGACCACGCCGGTGGTGGCCGAAACACTGTAGCGCGCTAGCTCGCCGAACCATTTGGCCGAACAGAAACGGGTGCCGAAAACGTAGTTGGTTGAGCCGGCACTGAGGCTCTGCGTCGACAATGTCGCCGAAGCGGAACTGCTCGATGCCGCATCGACGTTGTTCAGGAAATCCGTCAGCCCCGACTTGAGCTCCGAAGCGTTCGTGGCGCTGTAGTAAGTGCCACGCCCGTTGACTGCGGCATGCCACAGGTCGTCGATGGTGGTCTGGCTGTTGTTGACCGGCGCCGGCCAGTTGCAGCTGCCCGAGCTTTGCCAGCTGCAGGTGCCGGCGGCCAGGGTGGCAGAACTGGTCGTGGTGCCGTAGGCCACGTTGAAGAAATCGCCGCTGGTGGCCGTCGCATAGTCGCCCTGGTACTGCATGTAGCCCGACGCGCCGAGGCCGACAGTGTAGGTGTTCATGCGCTGCTGCTTGTTCGAATAGGCGTTGCTCGACACATCGACGCCGCTGGCGTTGGTGGTGTTGCCGAAGGTGGATGAACGCAGGTCGGTGACGTAGTAGTACTCGGCGACATCTGCCAGGGTGTTGGATGTCCTGTTGCCGTCCAGCCAGGGACGCGATTCGCTGCCGTCCTGGTCGCCGATGGCGCTGCTGCCGTCGACCTGCTTCGGGGTACCGCTCTCGTTCCAGTAGCCGTCGGTGGACAGGACGGTGTAGTTGCGCTGGCAGGCGTACTGGATGGGGTCGGTGGCGCTCTGGCTGTTGAGCGTCGAGAGCTTGCCGGCGTAGTAGCGGCCTGCCGTGGTGAGCGCGGTGCGCAAGGGCGTAGAGTCGCTGGGCGAGGCCTTGAACAACTTGGCGTACCAGGCGGCTTTCTGGCCGGAACTGCCGGTGCTGACGTCGGCGACGTTCAGGAAGTCGCTACCGGTATTGTTGTTGATGCTCATGTAGCCCAGCCGGTAGCTGGTGCCGAGCACGTTGAAGGCCAGCGAGATGGCCGTCTTGGTCATCTGCATCCGCGTCTGGTAGTAGGCATACCAGTTGGCGAAATTGGTCATCTCCTCCGCATAGGTGCAGGTGGTTCCCGCGCAGTCGGTGCGGGTGCTGGCCTTCACCGCAAGGCCGGGGTAGGGATAGCTGCTGGTGGCCGTGCTGATCGTCACCTTCGTCTGCGAGCCCGGCACCGAACTGCTGCGCCCCGGGAACCGCGGGTAGGTATAGGTGCTACCGCCGCTTGGCGCGGTCTCGATACGGGAAGCCTGGCAGGAAGTCAGGCCTGAAGTTGAGCACCAGCGAAGGTATGCGGGGTAGGCGTAGGTGCTGGTCGCCGCACTCTGAGCGGCACAGGTCCGCAGGGCCGCTGTAGTGCAGTACTCACCGGCGGTGAAGTAGTAGTAATAGGCCGAACTGACCAGGTTCGAGCTTGAGCTTGACTGGATGCCATAGCCATCGGCCGGCACGCTTTTCCAGGCCGAGGTGTTGGCCGAAGTCATGCTGGTGTAGCTGGTACCGTCGTATTTCACCGGCGGCGAGTACGTCACCGCCGGGTCGTAGTACAGGCCGTTGAAACGGCTGTTGTACAGAAGATAGGAATTGGTCGAGCTGTAGTCGTTGGCCCAGTCCGGCAGGTAGGCGTACTCCATGCTGCCGGAGTCGTCCAGCACGAAGAGGATGTTGGGTTTGACCAGGGTCGCGGTCGAGGTTTCGAGCGGCGAAGTGGCCAGGTCGGTGGTGGATGCCTGCATGGACGACGGCAGAACCATTGCGGCCAGAAGCAGCAGCGTCAAGGCCGCCGGCACACAGCGGGCCAGCATCGATCGGAATGTCATAAGGCCACCATCACCTGGATATAGGAGGTCGTCGAACGCGGCCCCGACACCTTCACCGTGATGCGGTAATAGGTCGGGCTGGCGCAACTGATGTTGCCGGCGCCGGCGTTGCTGTCGAGGGTCTTGCTGCTGCCGCATTCAGTCGACGAAGGCGCGGTCGAACAACCGATGCTGCTGCTGCTGTCGCCAACGGCCGAACACATGCGCTGGATGAGATAGGAAGTGGTGTTGCCCGCCGCATCAGCGCTGGCCTGTGTGACGGGCGAAAGCCCACCTGCGAGCAGCACAGCCCAGACGTCGGACCAGCTCTGCGAACTAGTCGGGTCGAGGCGGGTCGCGGCATATCCGCGTGCCGACTGGTTGCACGCCAGCACCGTTGCGCCCACGGTGGCCGCGCAGGTACTGGCGGTGGTGGATGTCGCCTTACCGGCATTGTTCTCCAGCCACACCGCCGCAGCTTCGACGCCGACATCGGCCGCCGTCACGCCGGCCTGTTCGTACGCAAGGTTGCCACTGACCAGCGTGCTGGTCGACACGGTACGCATCAGGCTCACGGCAGCCAGCGACATGATGACTAGTGCCACCAGCGCCACGATGAGCGAGAAGCCCCGCTGCCCGTGCTTTTTCATCGGGCGTCCTTTAGCATGCGCCGCTACCGCCCTGGTAGGTGGGCTGCCCGCCCTGCCAAATGGCGTTGCGGATCGGAATCATCGTCTGCAAAGTGTTGTAGCGGTAGCGGTTGTAGTCGGTCGTTGCCGTCAGCGTGATCGGCACGGCGGTGGGATTGAGGGTGGTCAAGGTGCCGCTGGTCGAGGTGTTGGTCGTCGAACCGGCCCAGGAAGGCAGCGACAGGCCCGATGTGTCGCTGTACACCAGGGCTTTGTCGTACTGCTGGCTTCGCGCGACGACCGCCAGACGCACGCCTACCACCCGTACCCAGCCGCATTGCACCGGGATGGCGTCGGCAATGCCCGGAGTCGTTTGGTCGAACTGGTCGACCACGCCGTCCATGGTGGAAGTGCTGCCACTGATGCCCGAGGTGTCGCGGGCGTATTGCGCGCGCAGCGAAACAATGTTGCTGGCCACCGGGACCCACACATTGGTGTCGAGCGTGGAGGTATAGGCGGCCGACCCGCAGTTGTAGGCCAGGTAGTCGCAGACCACTAGGTCGCCATTGCGGATGGCGTAGGCCCGCACTGTCGGCATGGCGCCAAGGTTGTAGACGATGCTGCCGATGGTGAGGCCGGCCGATCCATTGCTCACGGTCAACGAATAGCCCACCACGCCGGTGACCTTGCCGAGCTGCAGCGCGCAGCTGGCGACGCGGGTCGACGGTGCGGCGACCACCCGGTCGTCGACGGCGAACGAATCCGGCGTGGTCACCACGTAGGTTGTTGAAGTGGTGGTGGCGGTGACAGCGTCGCCTTCGTTGGGGCTGCCGGAGTTGCCGGAAGAGACGATCAGCGTGTCGGTATTGGCATCGCCCGTCGGCACCAGCGCGGTCGACGGGTTGACGATCACAGGCGCCAGCGCGGCCAGCGTGACCGAGGCGCCGTCGGTGCTGGTGGTGTAGCTCAGTGAACAACCCGAAATATTGAATGACTGCAAACCCAGGCCGGCGTGTTCCACATCGAGTTCAAGCGCACGAACGGCGGACAGCGCGTTGAGTTGCGCATCGCCGCCGCCTACCGAGATCCGGCGGCTGACTGCCGTGCTGGCCAGCACCTGCATTACCACCAGTACGCCGAACATGCCGATCACGATGGCCACCATCATTTCCAGCAGGCTGAAGCCGCCCTGCCCGTTCGGACCTCTGCGAACGCTCATTTGAGTTGCGCCGTTTCGATGAAGTAGTGGTAAGCCGCATCGCCGGGCGCCTTCCAGTACACGGTGACCGAAACCAGGCTGCTGGCGACGGCGGTAGTGCCCCCACCGGCTACCGAGGTGACCGTGACGACGGGCGGCTTGGCTGCCACGCCTGGCAGGCGGGAAGCTGTAACGGTCGCGAGCCAGGACGCAAAGCCGCTACCTGCCGCGTCGCTGCTGAACGACGTGGCAAGCGTGGCCTGTGTGCGATCGCTCATCCACATCTGGGCGACCAGGCTCTTGGCCAGTAAGGACGCGGTCGAGCGAAAGGCCGCGGTGCTGGTTTCCTGCACCGCGACCGCTTGCAACCTGGCGACGCCCAGGATGCCGGCGCCGAAAATCAGCATGGCGAGCATGGCTTCGATCAGTGAGAAGCCGGCCTGACCTTGTCGACGAATGTGAAAAGCGGCCATCGACAAATCAACAACGAGTGGGATTGGATGCACCTGTCTGCGACGGGTCGCACATCCGCACTTGGCCGACCGTGGTGACCACCACCCGTAGGCATCGCACGTCGCCGCCGGCAGCCAGGCAGGTGCCTGTGGGCGAGGAGACATTGATCGTCAGCGTCGCAGCCGAAGTGCTCGGACTGAGGGTTGGCGCCATGCGGCCGGCGCCGTCGAACGCGACAACCGCCACAGGCGAAGCCGACACGGTGACCTTGGCCGCAGCTGAAGATACCGGACTGGCCTGTACGACATATGGTGCGGCCGTCGTGCCGGGGGCGGCATTACAACTGCCCGCAGGCGTCACCGAAGCGCCGGCGTTGACGATCCAATAAGGACCGGATGTCGACAGTGCACAGCTAGCCGAGAGCGAATCGACCAGGTTGAGCCGCACCCGGGTGTTGCGTTTGACCGCCTCGGACCGCGCCAGCTGCAAACCTTCACGCAAGGTCTCAGCGGCGACGCGTACATGGTTGTTGCGGATCCACTCAGAGAAGGACGGAAGCGCCAATGCCAGTAGCACAGCGAGGATGGTGACGCCGATCAGCAGTTCGATCATGCTGAATCCATGCAGCTGCGGTCTGCCTGGCAAGCTACTGTAGCCCCGGACCTGTATCAACACGACCCACCCCTGTTCACAATCCAGCAATTCGAAGAAGTCGCCGGCCAACCCGAAGCTGTGCTGGTAATAGTGGTGGTCTTGGTCCCGTCCTGGTCGATGGTGTAGACGAAGCCGAGCATCGGCGAAAAACCGATCGCTGTGAGCACATATGCGGTCGGCGAAGTGGGGGTGCAGGTGAAGGTGAAGTACTTGCCGCCGGCGGGCGCTGTCACGCCGCAGGCGCTGGCGGAACCCGTCGCGTAATAACTCTTTGCATCCTGGAACCATTGCTCCATCCGCACCTGCGTGGCCGCCAGGACGGCGGTGGCCTCGGGGATGCGACTGCGGCGGATGTAGTCGTTGTAGGCGGGCAAGGCTATGGCGCAAAGGATGCCGATGATGGCGACCGTCACCATCACTTCGATGAGCGTGAAACCCCGTCGGCCGAAAGGCGCTGGGTGTGCGGCGTGCTTTATGGAAAGGCGGGTGGTCACGTCGTGGACTCGGCAGGAATACACGGACTTTATGGGATTAATTCCCATTAATTTGCTTTGTAAGACACTCTTCACATAGCTTTGCGGCATGGCATCACTATCTTGACGTCAGTCTTCCAACATCAACTCATGCTGTCCAAATTGTGTCCTTTGCTCGCCTCCGGCATCTGCCTTGCTGTTCTGGGGGGGTGCGCTTCGCTTGGTTCCGCCAAACCCTTCGAGTTCGAACACGAGGCTTTCGACACCGTCGGCACCTTTTCACGCGATGTACCGGCGTCCGCCGAGCGAGCCTGCGCGTCGGCCCAGCGTGCACTGCTGAGCCAGGGGTACATCGTGAATACATTGACTACTCGTTCCGACGTAATAGCGCGCAAGAACTTTCAACAAAGCGCCGAACAACATGTCGAGGTGGAATTCCATATGGTTTGCGCCGCGAATGCTGACGGCCATAGCACCATGTTTGCCACCGCGCTTCAGGACACATATGCGCTAAAAAAGACGAACAATTCCGCCAGCTTAGGTGTGAGCGCGATCGGATCGGTCTCCATGCCGATCAGCAGCATCAGTGATTCGATGGTGAAGGTTGCTAGCGCCACCATCCCGACGATGAGCATGTACGACCGCTTTTTCAACCTGATGTCGCGTTACCTCGCGTTGGAGCAAAAAGATAACGAAAGCGCAGGCCACTGAGCAAATCTTTGTAGTCCAGGCATGAACAAACTTGGTAGAAAACCGAGATTGAAGGTACCAGGTCGACTTTGCGTTCGAGGCTGTGATGCTGACCACGTACCCGTGTTAACCGATCTATCGCTCCTTAATTGCTCGACTGTTCAATTGTACTGAGCCAGCCACGGTTAAATCAGTTTCATTGACAGCGTGGACTTCCTGATCCCACTGCAGAGCCGATGGGCCGCCGCACATCCCCTGGCATAGGTGATTTTGTAGCACTGGGCCGCTGTGCTTGTATGCATCCCTTATTCCTGGCGGAGCGCAGGTAGCCTATCAGTTTCGATTTCTTCGACTAAATCACACTCAGGGCTCGGTTCAATTGCTGATTTAGCTTGGTTGGGAGTAGCCGGCAAGCAACGAACATCACGCGAAAGTCGTGAAGCAAACACGGCAAGTCACAAAGAGTAATGAAAAGATTTCAGTTTGCTTAATTAACTTGGTCGAACTAAAGAAAACATAACACGCCAACGCTTGCATGATTCACGCTTTGGCAATCAGGATACACATCCTACATATTGATGCCCTAAGATCGAAACGCACACGGTGCCAAGAAAAATGTTTTTTCATAATTCGCCAGCCACGGCTCTCTCATTTCTATAATGCATTTCCGACGACAGCTGTGTCTTGTATGTATTCAATCTGCGTTTATGTTGGCGACGCAACCATTCACTGAGGCTGCGGCAAGGACGCACGCTCTGGTTTCACTAAATTTCGACAACGCCGATATTGAAGGCGTTGCCCGCACCCTGAGCGAGATTAGCAAACATAATATAGTGGTGGACCCTCGCGTCAAAGGCACCCTTTCCCTGAATACCGACCATCCGGTTTTACCCGAGCAGGCATGGCAGCAATTCTTATCTGCTCTGCGGCTTGGAGGCTACATCGTGGTCGAGGCCGCAGGCCTCTACAAGATTCTCCCGGAGGCCGAGGGCAAGCTTCAAGCCACTTCCGTGGTGGTTGGCGCGAAAAAAATCCAGGGCGACCAGATTGTGACTGAGATATTTCGTCTGAATTATGAGAACGCAGGCAGCTTGGTGCCGGTGCTACGCCCGCTAATTACTGCGAACAACGTAATTAATGTCAACGCCGGGAACAACTCGCTGGTGATCACTGACTACGCCAGCAACCTGGAGCGGCTCCGTGTCATCGTTACGGCAATGGACACGCCGAGCGCCACCGACGTAGAAGTCATCGCGCTGCAATACACCTCAGCGACCGATATGGCAGCCACGGTACGGCGCCTATCCAACGCCTCCAACGCCTCCAACGTATCTCCGGATACCGTCGCCAAGGCATTGAGTACCGGCCCGTCTGGCGCCAACGTTCCTACCGCCGCGCAAGCGGCGGAGAACGGTGGTTCCGGCGTGTCGGCTCTCTTAGTTGTGGCGGACCAGCAGACCAACAGCTTGTTGGTTCGCGCCGCAAACCGGGCGCAACTGGCAAGCGTTCGCGCGCTGGTGGCGCAGCTCGACCGACCTCGCGAAAACACCAACGTGCGGGTGGTCTACCTTCGCAACACCGATGCGGTTCGGATGGCGCAGGTGCTGCGCGCTGCATTTCCGACGGACACGGCAGCAGCTGCCGCTGCCGCACCTACCAGCGTTTCGGCATCCCCGGTATCTAACATGGCCAATGTAGGCACCTCATCCACCAGCAAGGCGTCGGCGCAGACAGCGCAATCGGTGACCGCCGCTGCTCAGCCGACCACTGGCGGCGGCATCCAGGCGGATCCGGCCACCAATTCACTGGTTATCAACGCGCCGGAGCCACGGTTTAGAGAAATGCAGCAGATCATTAACCAGCTTGACGGCCGCCGCGCGCAGCTATATGTGGAGTCACTGGTGGTTGAGGTCGACGCAAGCAGGAGCGTAGACCTAGGCCTGCAATGGGCGTCCCTCCCGGACATCGCCAGCACAACCTCGCTGACGCTGGGCAGCGTTGCTAAGGCACTGGAAACCATTTCTGGCACCAATATCCTGTCGACTGCCAACGTGGTGACGATGGACAACGAGGAAGCCAAAATCGTTGTCGGACAGAACGTGCCTTTTATCACCGGCTCGTACACCAGCAGCACCAATTCGAACCCGTTCCAAACGGTGGACCGCAAAGACGTCGGCATCACATTGCGCATCCGGCCGCAGATCGGCGAGAACGGCAACATCCGCATGGCGATCTACCAGGAATCGTCGTCGGTGGCATCGACCAGCAGTACGCTGGGGCCGACGACCAACCAAAGGTCCATTGACTCCAACGTGACGGTCGACGACGGCAAGATCATCGTGCTCGGCGGGCTCATCGAAGACAAGTACACCGACGAGGCCAACAATGTTCCGTGGGTGTCCGAGATACCGTTGCTCGGCGCCGTCTTCAAAAGCATCAGCCGGTCCCGCAAGAAGACAAACCTATTGGTGTTCCTGCGGCCGGTCGTGATGCGCGATGCAGCTGCCAGCCAAGCACTGTCGCTCGGTCGCTACGACTACATCGGTGCGCGTCGGCAAGAACTGCCGGCGGAACTGGGCCGACCGGCTAGGCTGGATTCGGCCGGCGCGCTGATGGAACAGAGGACTCACCCCACCGAGCCAACCGGGCGGCATATACCCTGAGGAAAATTTATCTGAAACGCTATATTATTAACTCATCATAATATTAGTTTTGAACGCGTTGGACCGGTCTCTGATTGCGATTGTCGACTGACGGGGTCCCCGTTCTCATACCCCTGTCAACTTAAATTACCACCCCGCTTCACACCCATGTGAAGAGCAGTAATAATTTTCTCAGCCTAGTTTTTCAGTAAATTCGCAAGTGAGGGAATGCCATCTTCATCAAACCGTTGAATTGGTCCGATGACCGATAACGCAAATTTTATTCCAATTCTCGAGGTGGGTAATGGGACAGCAACCGCCCCGGAATCGAGATTGTATTCTCCTAAAATAGTTGCGTAACCTCGCTTCTTGACAAGCGCATAGTCCGCTAACACGGCCTCTCGAGTTGCCATCGTTTTTGTTGTTAGCAGAGGCACGGCTCGACGATGGCGCAATTGATTAAATCGATATGTTGAATTGCCTAAATCGCTTTAGCCGAGGCAGCTACGTGACTAGCTTGGACGCTACCGGCAAGAACTTAGCTACGACACGGTGTATCAGGGGCTTCCATAAATACCGACGTCATTGTATTTCCTTCAAGTCGCGTCCTGTACGCAGTAAGGCCTGACGCGGCAGCGAGCTCAAACACGACAGTTCGCACTATCAACTCTAACCACATGGACTCCTTGCTTTGTGAAAACATCTGCAACGCTCGGCGATTTATTAACGAGGTCGAAGAACTTACGCCCGCAAGCTTAATCAATCTCCAATCCACCATGGTCTTGATCAACCGATGAACGCTTGGCTTGGGCAACAATGGCCACCTTGGCGAGGACGACCTGTTGCGCGTACGAACTGACGCCCAGAAGTTCTTGCTGCTGGCCGCGCTCCACCTCGTGGAGTGCGTTGCGTCGGAGCACAGTTGCAGTTCCAGTGAACCGCGTGCGGCCGGTCAAGATGGGATGACTAGACGCTCATCGCTCACCGGCAAGATGCAACGGTCGTCCCACTGGACATACGCTGCTGGCGCCATCGAGGCCTTGCGCGCGGTCGTCTACGAATTCCCGACAACAGTTCGGGTGAACATACCAAGGTAAGCAGTCAATTAACTACGCCCTATGCGGCAGTGCCGCTGTGCGGCAGGGGTTCGGCTAGGCCGCCGACAGGGCGATGTTCCAGGGCAGCATGGCCTCGTAATCGTCGGCCGTTTGAGCCAGTGGCAATCGCTTGAACAGCGCAACCAGGTAGCGGTAGGGCTCGATGCCGTTGGCCTTCGCCGTTTCCATCAAGGAGTACAGGTTGGCACTGGCATTGGCTCCGCCCACCGTGTCGGCGAACAACCATCCCTTGCGCCCCACGACGAAGGGTCGGATCGCATTCTCGACAGGGTTCGAGTCCAGCGGCCAGCTACCGTTCTGCACGAACCGTACGAGCTTGTGCCACTGGCCTTGGAGGTAGTGAAGAGCTTGCCCCAACAGGCTGGTGGGCGGCACGCTGTGCAGGTTGGCCAGCATCAGCTGTTCTATCTGGCGCAGCACGCCGGCGCTGTATCGAGCGCGCAGGCGTTGGCGCTTGGCTGGGGTCCATTCAGTGGCGAGTGCTTCGGCCCTGTAGAGCTTGGCCCCAGCTTGATGAACCGGGTCGCGATCTGGTTGGGAGCGCGTGCTGCCTTCGATATCGCGACCTCCGCCAAGATGCCCGGACGCCGAGCATGGCTCCAACAACCAAGGTGCGTTGCATAGAAGCTTGGCGAAAGCTTTCACTGTGACAGCTGCTTGTGTAAACGATGTATTGACTGTATGGGAAAAAATCCCATACAGTCAATACATATAGACATTAGCGCCTGCGTGTTGCCAGCTTCCAACATGAAACGAGCAGTTTTTTCTCATCTCGCGATCAGCTTTTTGCTTCTGCTGGCAGGCGCACAAGGCGAAAACCTGGCGAGCGCGCAATCAGGTCCGCCTCAGGGTTTGCCAACAAGTTCTACGGGTGGCCGGCCGGCTGGACCACCTCCTGAAGCTATTACGGCCTGCAATGGCAAGGCCGTTGGCACCACGGTCAGTTTTACAGGCCGGAATGGAGAGACTTTCACCGGCGTATGTGAATTCTCTAACCGCATCTTGGCTGCCCGTCCTGCTGATGGCCCGGGAGCACCACGATGAGCAGCAACAAAGTTCTACTGGTTGACGACGATACGGCCACCACTGAGTTATTGCGCAATTTCCTGCTGAATTTTGGTTTTACCGCATTGGTAGCTTCTTCCGTGAACGATGCGAAGGAATACTTAGATACCAAAGAACGGTTTTCGATGGTCGTGTTCGTCCCTGCACTGAATGGCGTCAATGGGCTTGAGTTTCTGAGGGAGCTTCGTCGATATGACGTGCCAGTCATCGCTCTAAATCGTTGCAGCGAAATTACCGACAGAATCGTAGCGCTGGAACTGGGCGCCGACGACTGCATGGCCAAGCCCTTCGATCCGCGCGAATTGGTTGTACGAATGAACGCAATCTTCCGGCGTCGAACCGAACTTCCGGATGTAGGGCTGCCCCAACTTTCGCTCCAGGTCGGCCGCTGGACGCTTCAGCCGAACGAGCGCCGATTGATTGCACCGAACGGGAATTGGTTGGCCTTATCTGCTTCCGAATACCGTCTCCTGATGACCTTTCTGCGGTCGCCGCGGGTAGTGCTTAGTCGAGAGCGGCTTATGTCTGAGGCCAAGGGCCGTAAATTCCAGGACTCAGACCGCGCCATCGACTTGCTTGTGTCGCGACTGCGCCGCAAGCTCGAAGCCGAATCCAGCCGAGGTTCACTCATCCGAACGATCCGAGGTGAAGGGTACCTTTTCGAACCGGCACCAGGAGCAGCGACGCATCGCCGCGCAGCGATGGCACCAGTTCTCCAACTGGAGCTGACCAGCTGCCCAAACGCGCGCGTTGTTGACCGCAGTAGTTACGTACCTCGGGTGGCGTGGGCATGAGCGGAAACCGAAAAAGAAAACCTGTGTCGGTGCGGCAAACAAGCCTCACGCTATCGAAGCGTTCCTCAGGCGCTCAGGCTCACACTTGCTGCTGGCACTTTCGAAGGGCTTGCCGTCAAGAGAACTGCGCTCAATGTTCGCAGCCTTTTCATTATCCCCAAGCCATTTCTAAAGTATTGGTCGACCGTCTTCTGTGTCTGTACCGGCAAGACCTGATGTAACAAGTCTAGCGGCATCACTCAACATCAGAGATTAATGTCTTCGGTGACACCGTGACACCGATTTTATCCGCTGGAAAAAATTAGCGACTGAGCCATTGTGTTTCTTCGTAAAAACTCTGGCTGCCAAATTGGCGAATTGGGGCGCTCCCCGGCCTCTTTTGCCATGCCGCCGCATACAATTTTATAAATTATCGTTATTCTATAATATATTTTGGTACGGTAATGGGCGCAATGTACATGGTTAATATTTCAAATGTGCAAATGTATTTTGATAAAAACTTTAAACGATGCTCCGCGCCAAATGTATTATCTACCGGTGATTTTCAAGTGGTTTACTTTGCGTTGGCTAACCCCGCGGTGGGATGCTTGATGCGTTCTGCGTGGGATGAGCCTCTGGCGGGCTTTTCCGAAAGGGATCGTTGCGCGGCATTGTTGTGGACGCGCCTAGAGGACGATACTTAGGAAAGTAGAAATGAAAGTTTTGAACGATCTCGGGAATGATTAAATACCAAGTCGGGGCCATCGTAAGCCGTGTGGTACCTTACAAAGACTCCTGGAAAGGTTAGGGCGGCGAGCACGCAGCATCCGGCCTTAATCATGCAGCAGCTCGTTGACCGATACCGGGATCAGTGGTCCGAGTTTGTGCTAGTTGAGCACTCAGCGAAATAGAAAAATGGCTGTCTCATCGGACAGCGCGGTATCCCGATCCAGACCCGCGAACTCTTTAAACAGTGCGATTCCATGAAGAAACTCTTCCATGATCGGATTACCCAGTGTGAAATATTTCGTAAGCCGTCAATTAACCACGCCCTTCACTCCGGCATACCGACCTGAGACGCTACGGTCCCACGTACATGTAGATGGGAATGTAATGTCAGAGTGGGTTTAGGAACTGGCCGGGCGGCGGATCGTCGACCGCAAACGCGATGTCGATGCGTTTACGACGCCCGAGCCAAGCAGGAGCTGATCCTGGCCGGTGGCTGGCCAGGCACTTCGATGGCTAAGCTGGCGCGCGACTGCGGTATCAATGCCAACGGACTAAGCATCTGGGTCCGCAAACACCAACGCAAGGGGGTGGCGTGTTGACACCGACCGGAAACTGAGCCAGTTCTACTTCGGCGCGCACAGGCCCGAACGACAAAATGGCCGCAAGAGCGGCCATCCTGATGCCCTGTGGCTTCAAAAAGACCGCACCGCGGTCCTCTATACATCAGCGATAGACATGCTCGCCGCGATTGTCTTTCCAGTTTGTTGATTTCCACGCAAAACTGACCCACTTACCCCGGTAATTTCCATCTAAAACTGACCCACGTAATAACCCTAGCCTGCTGCTTTTAGTGGCAGGAGCACAGGAGTGATTGACGTGGCGACACTGAGTGTCATCAGACGTTGGGCATTGCGGGAGCAACTGTCCATCCGTGAGGTAGCCCGGCGCACCGGTCTGTCTCGCAATACCATCCGCAAGTACCTTCGCGAGGGCGATGTGTCGCCCAGCTACGCGAAGCGGGTCAGTCCCAGCAAGCTCGACGCTTTTGCCGAGAAGCTGCGGGCCTGGCTCAAGACCGAGGCCACGCGGTCTCGCAAGCAACGGCGCACGCTCAAGCAGATACATGCCGACCTGGTCAGCCTCGGCTACCAGGGCTCGTACAACCGGGTAGCGGCCTTTGCACGGGCGTGGAAGGCCGAGCTGCAGATCCTCCAGCAGACCGTAGGCAGAGGGACGTTTGTACCCCTGACCTTCGGCGCCGGCGAAGCCTTCCAGTTCGACTGGAGCGAGGACTGGGCGGTAATCGCCGGCGAGCGCACCAAGCTGCAGGTGGCGCACTTTAAGCTCAGCCACAGCCGGGCCTTCATGGTCCGGGCCTACCCACTGCAGACCCACGAGATGCTGTTCGACGCGCACAACCGGGCGTTCGCAGTGCTCGGCGGTGTGCCGCGGCGCGGCATCTACGACAACATGCGCACCGCCGTCGACAAGGTCCGCCGAGGCAAGGAGCGCGACGTCAATGCGCGCTTCAGCGCCATGGTGAGCCACTACCTGTTCGAAGCTGAGTTCTGCAACCCGGCATCCGGCTGGGAGAAGGGCCAGGTCGAGAAGAACGTGCGCGATGCCCGGCACCGACTGTGGCAGCCCGTGCCGGCGTTCGCCAGCTTGGGCGAACTCAATGACTGGCTGGAGACCCGCTGCATCGCGCTATGGGGCGAGATCGCTCACGGCAAGCTGCCGGGCACGGTGGCTGACGTGTGGGCGCAGGAGAAGCCATTGCTGATGCCCATGCCGCGGCCCTTCGACGGGTTCGTCGAGCACACCAAGCGCGTCTCACCCACCTGCCTGGTCCACTTCGAGCGCAACCGCTACAGCGTACCGTCGTCCTATGCCAACCGGCCGGTGAGCCTTCGGGTCTACGCCGAACGCCTGGTAGTCGCCGCCGAAGGCCAGATCGTGTGTGAACACGCCCGGATCATTGACCGCAGGCACGACACCGCGGGTAGAACCGTCTATGACTGGCGGCACTACCTGGCCGTGCTTCAGCGCAAGCCAGGCGCCTTGAGGAACGGCGCTCCCTTCGTCGAGTTGCCGCAAGGCTTCCGTCGCTTGCAGGCCACCTTGCTCAAGCAGCCAGGCGGCGACCGAGAGATGGTCGAGGTCCTGGCCCTGGTCCTGCACCACGATGAGCAAGCCGTGCTGGCCGCTGTAGAGCTGGCTCTGGAGGCAGGGGTGCCCAGCAAGACCCATGTGCTCAACGTGCTGCACCGGCTGCTGGATGGCACGCCGGTATTGCCGGCACCTGTCACTGCGCCACAAGCACTGCGCCTGACCCAGGAGCCCAAGGCCAACGTACTGCGCTACGACTCGCTGCGACGCCGCCCTGCGTCGACACCAGCGAGCGATGCTCCTTCCCCTGAGACCCTTGACCATCCGGAGGTACGCCATGCGTCATGACCCTGCCAGTGCTGCCATCGTGATCATGCTGCGCGAGCTCAAGATGCATGGGATGGCTCAGGCTGTGGCCGAGCTGGCCAGCCAAGGCTCGCCTGCCTTCGATGCGGCCCAGCCAGTGCTCTCCCAGTTGCTCAAGGCCGAGACTGCAGAGCGTGAAGTGCGCTCGGTGGCCTACCAGTTGAAGCTGGCCCGCTTCCCGGCCTACCGGGATCTTGCAGGCTTCGACTTCGCTCACAGCGAGGTCAATGAGGCTCTGGTTCGCCAGCTCCACCGATGTGAGTTCCTGGAGAACGCGCAGAACGTCGTGCTGATCGGCGGGCCGGGAACTGGCAAGACCCACATCGCGACGGCGCTGGGAATACAGGCTATCGAGCACCACCATCGACGGGTTCGGTTCTTCTCTACCGTCGAGTTGGTCAATGCGCTCGAGCAGGAGAAGGCCAGTGGGAATCCTGGTCAGATCGCGCATCGGCTGATGTATGCCGACATGGTCGTGCTCGACGAACTGGGCTACTTGCCCTTCAGCGCCTCCGGCGGGGCTCTGCTCTTCCACCTGCTCTCGAAACTCTACGAGAGGACCAGCGTGGTGATCACCACCAACCTGAGCTTCAGCGAGTGGGCAAGTGTGTTCGGCGATGCGAAGATGACCACTGCGTTGCTAGACCGGCTGACCCACCACTGCCACATCCTGGAAACTGGCAATGACAGCTTCCGGTTCAAAAACAGCTCGGCTCAGCCTGCTGTTGTAACCTCAACCAAGAAGGAGAAAACCAAGAACTTATCCACAACGTGAGCTGCTCGGCTCACAAAGCGGGTGGGTCAATATTCGATGGAAATCCTGGGTCAGGATTGCATGGAACTCAACACTGCAGCGCATAGAAACGCTTTCCGCCCGCTACCCGCTCGTGTCCTGGCTGTTGACCGTGCGAGATCCGGCCGTATTGGCCGGACCGTCTCAGGCCCGCATGATCGAGTTGCTACCCCTGAACAGGACGGACATCGGCCGCTTTGCGAAACAATTCCAATCACGTATCCAGGGCCTCGAGGGGGATCACTTCGCGATTCGCCTGAGTGCTTATCCCGACTTGGAGCGCCTGGCGCGGATCCCGCTGTTTCTCAGCATGTTGCTGACCATGGCGGGGACCTCGCTGCATATGCCCCACGGCCGGGTCGACCTTATAGAGAGCTACCTAAAGACCTTATTTGCCCCGCAGGAGCACAAGGAAATGAAAGAGCACCAGGTCTCCGCCCCGGCGTTGCGCGATGTCGCCGAAGCGCTGGCCTATACCCGGCTGCAGGCCCAGGAGATCGGTGCTACCGAACGGCAGGTGCTGGATATTGCCCAACGCATCGGCAAGACAGCAGCGGCGCCTGAGACGATTCTGGCGGCCCTGCAGACCCAAGGCATCCTGCGCAAGCAAAGCCCCATCCGGCTGCAGTTTCCCTATCCCATAGTCCAGGAGTACTTGGCTGCCTGTTACCTTATGCGGGAGCATGCTGAGCAGTTGCCGCACCGCATCGACGACGCCCTCCAGCGCCCTTGGGCTCAGGTCATCCAGTTCGCCCTGGAGATGCATGTGAACCCCACGCCGCTTATTCGCAGCATGCTCGACCGTCCGGACGATGCATTCTCCACAGGCTTGCGCCTGGTTGCGCGCTGTGTGCTCAATGGTGCGCAAGTCAAGCAGCCATTGCGCGCCGACATCGCCCACCGGCTGGCAGCCGCCTGGACATCGCCCTCCTGGCGCTTGCGCGACCAGATCGGACGATTGCTCGTGGATGGCTTCTCGCGGCCACTGCTGCCAGAAGTGCGCGCCCGCCTAAGCAATTCAAGTCTGGAGCACCACGGTGCCGGAGAAATCGTCTGCCACGCTCAGGATGCCGCACTGACGCGCGAAGTTCTCGTGCAACGCCTGAACCGAGGCCTGAGCGCAACGACCTACATGCATTCGCTGCGCCCGGCCATCAACCAGATCGCCAATGAAGCGCTGGCAATGTTTGCGCAGAAAGCACGAGACCCCGCAACATCCGACGAAGCCTACGAAGGTCTGTGCAACCTGATTGGGGGCCTCGATCCGGCCCAGGTGGATGAAAGCCAGGCGCTGGCGCTAGGCTGCGACGAAGCCCAATCGATCGTCCTGAGGCTTCGCGCCTTTGCCATCGCCGGCCCGGTGCTCGACCCGCGGGCGCTGCCCCTGCTGCACCAGGCGATTGGATCTGAAGACTATCGCAAGCGTTTTGCTGCGCAGAACGCGCTGCAGCGGACATCAGATCCTGCTGCACTCATGTTGCAGTACTTGCGTGACGATAGTCTGAACATTAAGGCCAAGGAAGAGATCATCAACTGCGTCGCGAAACACGATCGTGACTCGGCCAACGGCTCCGCGCTGTGCGCCAGATTTGCAGATGATGACACGCTGCCGGACGCCTTGCGCAATCTGCTGCGCCTGTATGCTGCCGGCCAAGGTGATGAAGCCTGCTTTCGGTACCTGCTCGACAGGCTGGCTCAACTCGACACGATGCTCGCCAACAGCACGATCTCGTTGCTAGGGAAGTTTCCATCCCTTGAAATCGGCCTGCAGGCGGCACAAGCGCTCCAGCAACGCATTCAGACTCAGGGCGGAGCTGCAGACTTCGCCCATGCTGCGGCCATCGCCATGTTTTACGAGCTGGAAATGCTTGGTCCCGGCAGCGGTTCCCTCCATCCCATCCCTCCGCATCCGGCACTCTACCGCTGGCTCGAACTGGTCGAGGCCTGGATGGATGAACCTTGTGACAACGCTATCGTGGCGATGGCCTTAGCTGCTTCTGCGGTGCGATTGGGCTCACTCAGGGCCGCAGATCGTCTGCATCAGCTGATGCTGGAGCTCGAAGACGCCGACGATCCCCGCTTTGACGCAGACGACAAGCACGGTCATCGGATCCGAGACGCAATCGACGAATTGCAACGCAGACGCAAACTTCTGCCGCTTGCACAACTGGCGAAGATCGCGCGTTGTAAACGCCCGAATGTGGCCTACGCCGTGCCGCGTGCGATGGCAGCGCATGCAAGCCATTGCGCACTGGACCTGATGATCAGCCTCCATAACGAGCTGAGGTCTACCATCGGAAACTCGCTATTTGAAGCAATCGAGCCGTTGGCGGCACAGCTCGGTATGCAGGTCCATCGGGATGAGAACAGAATGCTGTCGCGTAGCGAGGAAATGCACCCGCATGCGTCGACCGGTTGGCGCCCAGCGCAGCGGCCAAGGGGCAGCGACGGCAGTCAAGCCAAATAAGCCAAAATATGGCTAATTAGCCAAACTAGACAAACATGGCGGAGAGGCGCACAATGGCCAACCCGTTGTCTGCATCTGCGCCGGAGGCGTAATGAACTTCACCCGCTATTCCTCTTCGCAAGCCCTGTCGGCCGCGACGTATCACCAGGAAGATTTTTTCGAGGAAGCGCTCGCCCAAGCACTGGAGCACCTCGACCCGCAGCAGGCGGTCGATGCGACCTACGCCTATCGCTTGCCCCAGCAGGTTGCAGTCGAATGCAGGCGGCTGGCCGGCACCAGAGGCCAAGCCTGGCCCTCTGCAGGCTCTGCAGGCATGTCCATCATGTCGACGGCCTTGGTGGATTTGCTGAGCCCTACGCCGGCGCCGGGGCATTCGGTACTCGACAACGCGCTCAAACACACCGACCGGATATTTGTCGACGCATTGTCAGAAGCGGGAATGTCAGGACGGATCGTGGCACTGCTGCAGAACTGGATCTCAGTCCATCAGCAAGCCCGCGAGCTGCATCATCAGAACACCGTCGCACGCCTGCTGGGCGAATTCGAGGACCGCTTGTCGCATGGCCATGCCGCGCCAGAGCCTGCGCCCGAAGTCGGTCTGGGCGACCCCATGGACAGCCTTGGCGCCAAGGAGATGGGAGCGCAACTCGGTGCCGTCAGCGATGAAACGGTGCGCCTGCGCGAGCGTGGCGGTGAGTTGTTCTCAGTCATGCCTGTGGGCCGCAAACGCGGTCGTGAGTACCCGGTGTTCCAGTCATGGGTCGGCATCACCGGTGCCCCACTCAAGCAGGTGCTAGTCGCACTCACCGGTCTGAGCACCACGGATATGCACGGCTTCTTCGCTGGCGTGTCCGAGTTCCTGGCAGGGCTGACACCGGTCGAGGCCATGATGGGCGCCCTGGTCCAGCAGCGGCCCCTTTCACCAGAGGCACAGGAACTGCTGCGCGCCACCAAATCGGACAGGATGGGCGCCGTGCTCCAGGCCGCCCGGTCGCTGGTGGCCTTGCGCGCCGTATGAGTACAGTTCCCGCGAGGCGCTTTCTCGGCCGCGACTTGGCGCTTGAGCTCCTCGACCCCGATGAGGTCAAGCTTACGCGGTTGTACAAACGCCTCGGTGGAGACTGGGATCCGCCCGAGCCGCAATATCGAACCCTGCGTGTGGATCCGCCTGCCGGCCAGGAAGATCGATTTGCAGTGTTGTACACGGGCGACTGCGTCCAGGTGGTCGCGGCCGAGTGCCGCATCCTGGTGGCCAAGCCGGACGAAACTTACGTTTGGGCGGGCGATCAGGCAGACATCTACCAGGTGGCACGTTACAGCTACGACGCACCGGCGCTGTTCATCCCCATCGATGGCGACAATCGCCGCGTGCTGGGCCTGGACGGCCCCAGCCGCATGACTACGGGATATGCGCTGTTCCAGAACGTGGCCCTGGAGCTCTACGAGCGCTTTGGCACGACCGTGCACGGGCTGTCCTGGGAGTCGTTCCACCGCAACCAGCTCGGCCGGGTCTACGCGATCTGGCATGACCGCAAGGACGCCATGAGCCTGCAGCTGGACATGACTGGTGCGTCGGCATCGCTCACCACCGACGCCGCATGGAACGACTTTCTCGTTGCGAATCCCCATACCGTCAAAGAAATTCGGCCTTGACCCAGCCGCGGCAGCGCCGGCCATCGGTACTGGCGAGCCCCAGCGCGCGAGGCGCCCCAGCGCGGGTTTACGCTGCTTGCAGGCGCTCTTTGGCCAACCTGGTGCCGTCCGCGAGCGTCTGCAGTTTGCGCCACGCCACGTCCCGAGACATGGGCGCCAGGCCACAGTTGGTGCACGGGAACAGACGCTCCTTCGGCACGAAAAGCAAGCGTCCGACCGATGGTCAGCTACCACTTCAGGGGTTTCGACCACGTCGCTGGCCACATCGATCACGCCGGCCATGACGTGCTTGCCGGCAAGCAGCGTCTTCAGATCGGGCGGCACATGCGGGTGGATGCATTCCAGGCTCACCTTGTCGATGCTGCCCCTGGCCAACGCCGGAAACACCGCTTCGTCAGGAGCCATTCCTCGCCCAAGGTGTTCTTCCCGTCGGTATTGGCCTTGATGCCGTAGCCGTAGCAGATGTGCACAGCCGTCTTGCAAGTCAGGCTCTGGGCCGCACGCTCGAGTGCCGCTGCGGCTGTTGAGATCAACAATCTCGCTAGCCATGTCAATAGTTCGTGCTAGCAGGTCGACGAACGCTGCTAGCGCACCTTTTTAGGTAGATCCGCTGTTGAGGTCAACAATCTCTGCTAGCGAGGTCAGTAGATCGTGCTAGCAAGTCAACGAACTCTGCTAGCGCGTCTTTTTCGCTTGATATGCCAGGGCTGCCGCGACCCATTCTTCGAGGGAAAGTGAATCGTCGAGGCGCGCTAGCATCCATTGTTGACCTAGGACGCGCTAGCAAGTTCTACTGCCCTGAGTGCGCCGGCTGTTGCCAGTGCGCCACAAAAAGCAAGATTGAAGTCAGGAGATTTTATTTAATTTAATCAAAGAGTTATATGAAATCTCGCTAGCAATCTTTCTTGACCTCGCTAGCAGAGATTGTTGACCTCAACAACGTGCGCGGAAGGGCCGCGTCCCGGGGAACGGGGAACGGGGCGTTAACTTAGCAACCACCTTCGGATATGGACCAGTCAGAACTGCGGCGTGACTGATTCTCCGACCAAGACGTGTCGCAGGCGAACATGTCGAGAAGGTATGCGAGGCGCGATCGCCACTGACGGTTTATCCTGAGCTTCCATGAATCAGTCGCACAGCGGTAAGTTAAAACTGGCACCGCCTTTACCAGTTGATCCGCTTGCAAGCTCAGATTTGTCGCCGCGGCTGCGCTTTCTTCCTCAAGTGCCATATTCTCCTGCACGACTAGATCACCTGCGCCTGTCCGAACTGTGTCACGTCCGTACTCTTCTGCATGCTGGCCGATTGGTCTACGATCAGGCAGGCGGGTGAGGCGGCCAAGGCGGTCATTAACAGGAGACAGAGTATGGGACCGAGGGCGCCTAAGCACAGGGTGCTTCATTTGACGCGATACTAGATTTAATTAATGCGGAAATTTCCCCTATACGTTTTTCGAATGTTCCATTTAGCAAAGTGCTTACTCCTGAATTCGAACTTTGCGCCCTAAATTCCGTTGTCTCAGCCACGTCATAAGCTGAACGCAGAATTCCACTTAGCGCTTTCAGCTCGGCTAGCAAGTCCGGGCGATAGAGAATTGCATTGAAGTTTAAATAATCGTCCAGTTCATCGCACATAACTTTAGTTCTACGCAGTTGATGGGAAAATCGAATAGCATCAAATTCGTCCTGTCTTACGAAGCCATCTACCGCCTTTACTCTATTGATCTCAAATTGCATCCATTCAAGTATTACCATTATTTCGCTTAGCTCGAACATATCTAGATGTTGAACGTCGATTTTATTGACGCCGAAATTTTCAAGTGTGCGCACTCCCGCAACGGCGCTTTCTAATTTATTCCAAGTATCGGGTGGCACCGGAAGTTGCTGTGGCGGGCTCGTTTCAGCGGTCTGCATGATTTCGTTTGTGACTTTGGGCTGCATAACAGCGGCCTCACGCTCGCGTTCAGTTTTAGAAAAACGACCACGCGGGTTTCTGTGCATCCACCGTTTCCCAGCGAATAACCATGCTGCAGCCAAAATACTTAGGATGATAATTAGTTTAAGAAACATATCATTTCAAATCATGTTGTAAAGGATATGTCGCGATTTGAAACCACGACTGGGAATCGGTCCTCGTCGTACGCATGAAAAATCATTGGTAGTGTTCAAAATGGGGCGTCTAATGGCGCCGATTTTTCTCAATTTTTTGCGCTGCTTTTGAAACGGTCGTGCCGGGCATTGGATATACTACGCTCAGCCGCCAGGATTGGGTAGCGCTTGCAGGTGTTCGTCCGAGAGTTCGGCTGGCTGGAGAAAGGACTCACATCCCGTAGCGCCAGCCCATCTGCAGGCATCTTGATCATTGGCCGGACGTACACTCACAACCCTATTGTTGCACTCGCCCACCACGGCAGCATGCGCCATGCCAAAGAGAGCGATGCTGTCCATGTATGTGAGGTTCTCTCGATGCATGACGAACCTAAAAAAGTGAAAAATTCAGGTCGGAGCAGTAATGTGCGGATGATCGATGTCGCACACGAGGCTGGAGTGGCACGGGTAACCGTATCCCGCGTTTTAAGTAAATTAGGTGCGGTATCCCCCGAAAAACGTGTTGCGGTCTTAGCGGCCGCTAAACGTATGGGTTATTTGCGAAATTTTAATGCGAGTGTGCTTGCTGGAAATCGCACTTTAACCGTCGGCGCCGTAGTTTCCGAACTAGCAACCCCATGGATTTCAAAAACCATTGGCGAATTATCGGATGCTTTGGCTAGTATTGGGTTTCTATTATTTATTGCCCAATCAGGGGATGAGTTTGACCAAGAGTCTCAATTGCTAGAAAGCTTATTCCAAAGGCGTATTGATGCCTTGGTACTCTTGGACGTGCAATGTCCGGCGGGTGCACGATCTACAAGATTTTCCGGTCGCGTTTCGGTTGTTGAGGTGTGGGATTCTTTAACCGATGTCGATATTTTGGCATTTGTGTCGCAGCTTGCTAGGCCTAACAATTAAGCCCTTGTTTATGGACGGCATGCCATAAGTGCGATTCGGTCCAGATGTCTGGCCCCTTCAATCCGTCACCCTTAATCTTCCAATTGACACTCATGATCCTTTCAGCGTGTCACCAGGTGGAAAAGTCACTCTCGAGCCGGCTTAAGCGTCGGTTTCATGCGGCACTATTCAGCGGTCAGTTGGAAGATGCCGGCGCCCGCAACCCGCTCAATACAAGGTCAGCCAACGAAAGACGGTGCGCCGTGAGACAGCGAGTCGAGCCGCTGATGCTGATATCTGGTCTCGAAGATGCGAGGCGTCGCCATGAAGAGAAGGCGCGAGATTGCGCTACTCAATCGCCAAGGCGGCGGCTCAAATCGAACCGGGCCATGCCTAACTTTCTGCTCGCCATTCACTGACCCGATTTACGTTAAATTTAAGAGATTAGCGCCACCGGCCGGGGCAAAATGCCTTCAACAGGGCTGATCGAGAAAACGGCAACGATCTTCACCAGTTCCTGCGCTTGGGACCGCAGGCCGGAGGCTGCTGCGGCCATCTCTTCCACAAGCGCCGCGTTCTGCTGTGTCGCCTGGTCCATCTGTGTGACGGCCTCTCCGACTTGCACAACGCCGTCGCTTTGCTCGGTGCTTGCCGAGGAGATTTCGCTCATGATGGCCGTGACACTGCGAATGGCGCTCACCACTTCGGTCATGGTTTGCCCTGCACGATCGACCAGCGCCGTGCCGTTTCCGACGCGCTCCACGCTGGCATCGATGAGGTTCTTGATTTCTTTGGAAGCTTGCGCACTGCGTCCCGCGAGCGATCGCACCTCGGAGGCGACGACCGCAAAACCGCGCCCCTGTTCACCGGCTCGCGCAGCTTCGACGGCAGCGTTGAGCGCTAGGATGTTGGTTTGAAACGCAATGCCGTCGATGACGTTGATGATGTCCGATATCTTGCGACTCGACTCATTGATGCCTTTCATGGTCTCAACAACCTGCTCGACGACTTCACCGCCTTGGGCTGCGATGGTCGATGCGCTCATCGCGAGCTGATTGGCCTGCCGCGCATTCTCTGCATTTTGTTTAACGGTAGAACCCAGCTGTTCCATGCTCGCAGCAGTTTCTTGCAGGGCGCTCGCCTGCTGCTCGGTACGCGAAGACAGGTCGTTATTGCCCTGAGCGATCTCGGCGCTTGCGGTCGCCACACTTTCGGAACCCTGTCGAACATTCGCGACCACATTTGCCAGATTGGCGCGCATCCGCTCCATGGCGTGCAGAAGCAAGGCCGGCTCATCTTTTCCCTCAACGATCATTACGGAGGTCAGGTCGCCGTCGGCAAATGCATTGGCGGCGTTAACGGCCTGAGCCAAAGGCTGGGTGATGGAGCGGGTGAGTAACCATGCAAGCACGACGCCCAGCAACAGCGCAATACCGCCCAGCACTAACAGACGGGTCTCGCCACTGGAGGCGTTATCTCCAATGGTCGTGTTCATGTCGTCGATGCTGTGGCTCTGGAATTCAAGAACCGCACGCAGCGCCGCCACATAGGTCGGGGCTGCGGCCGAAAAATCTGTTTCATAGATGCGGTTGGCTTCGTCTGCATTGCCAGCGCGTTTCGCCGCCATCATCGCGTCTCGTGAACTGATATATCCAACGCGCGCGGTGGTAAATTTGTCCAGCAATGCTTGTTCGCCTGGAGCCGGCGGAATCGCAGCCAGCAGCTTCAGAATCTCATTGCCGCGCGCCGTCGCAGCTTTCACTTCATCGGTAAACAACGTCTCGAGGCTCGGATCTGAACTCTTGGCGATAGCCTTGCCTCGAGTCACGCCGATAGCCACATTGCGGAGCTGCTCTTCCAACAGACGCTCCTTCGCCAGCGGGGTCGCCATCATTGCCCTGACCTCGGCCGACGTGCTGTTCAGCCGCCATATCCCAACTGCCAGGATCGCTACCAGAAGCATCAGCACAACCGCAAAACTTCCCCCAAGACGCGTCCCGACCTTCAAATTATTCAACTTCATTTGCTGCTTCCTTGCTGGCGGACATTGAACCTGAAATAGAACGCGCAGGCTGTCTCGGTTACGCATCAAGTCAGCCTGAACTCTGATCATCTTCGTGACGCTGTGCCTACCTCTTGAAGCTTGTGCTGGCATCTCCCCAAAACCCTTCCATCGCCTGAACCCGCTGGTCGCGCTCCGTACTCAGATATCCCGACGTCGTTGAAATCGACGCGTGCCCCAAGTTGTTCCGGACAATCTGCACCCCCACAGGCGTCCGCCCCGGCCGCCCATTTACGGCATGCGACCCATGCGAATGCCGCAGCCAGTGCACGCTGGCCCGCCTCAGCGCAGCTGCATCTCCTGGCTCCAGCCCTGAAGCGCAGCCGGCCATGAATCGTTTAATCGCCTGGTACATCCCCGAGGTCGACCAGGACGTCAGCTCCGAGGCATCTTCATCCAGCACCGCGAGCACGCAAATCTCCCGGTTGCGCTCATCCAGCGCATCGTCCGGCCGCAGCAATCGGTCCAGTTCGGCCCCCAGTTCGTCCACCAGATGCCCCGGCACCGGCACTTGCCGAATTCGCCCCCCCTTCCCACGTACCGTCATCAGCCATCCAGGCGTCAAACGCCCATCCGGCCGCCGCACATCGACCTGCTCCAGGTCGCCGCAGACCGCAGCCGTCATTTCAGCCCGTCGCAGCCCCGTCGCATACAGCCAGGCAATGGCTCTAGCGCAGCGTCGCACCGCAGCGGACTCAGACATCAAGTCCAGCCGCACCCGGCTTTCAATCAGATCCCACTGCGCAAAACTCAACGTCCGCCCCGAGCCCAGCACTCTGCCCTCTTCCCTGGGTCGTGCTAGCGCCGCAAACGGATTGCCCACCAGGTAGTTCTGCCCCGTCAGGAAGGCATACAGCCCCTGCAGCATCGTGATCGACTGTCGCAGCGCGGCAGCCGAGAGCGGTCCTTCCAATGGTCGCCACAAGGCCGACCAACGCTGACGATGCCGAGGCCCGCACCAGTGCGTCGGCGGTGATTTCAAGAATGCCACGAAGGCCTGCACATCTTCCACGTTAAGCGACGACAGCGCCTTGCGTCGCTCCAGCACCGCCCACAGTAAGAGCCGCTCGGCCTCCTTGCGATAGGACCGCTGCGTCGAGGATAAGGTTTCCCCATCATGAGTCGCGCCGGCTTTGCTGGATAGCCACGCACCGATGGCCGCATGGTCGTTGTCTGCGGCCAGCAGGCACAGGTCCTTGGCCGCCCGGTAGCGCCCACGGCTGCCATCGAACTCCACCGGCACCAGAAATTTCTCGTACGGAACAACGGCAGTCGCCGCCGGCACCACGAACGACAGTGCCTGCGGCGTCAGCTCGCTTCGCCGTCGCGCCACATGCGCGCCAACCCGCAAACCCAAAGTGCCTTCGTTCTCACGCATCCATTCCAAGATGCGTTCGCCCTTGCCCTGGCCAATACCGGGAATGTTCAGCCACCAGCGCGCGCCGATGCCATTGATGCGTTCGGCCAGCGCGAACAGGTTGGGTACCCCCGCTCGGACCAGTCGAGTGGCCAGCGCCGGGTGCAGCCAGGCGCCCACCCCGTCTGCTGGCCGCGGGGCCTGGGCAACCAGATCCTCCAGCCAGCGCAGCGCCTCGAGTTGCCGGTCGATCAGGCGGGCACGCCGTGCCGCCCTCCCCCGTCCGTCACCATCGGCTGGATACGCTGCCGTGTAGGCCTCGACCTGCTCCGCTTCAGAAAACTCCTCCAACCCCTCAGCCGCCGCAAACGCCTCAAGCGTCGGCAACGCCGCCCCAGTCCCAATCTGCCGCGCATCGATCCTCACCAGCCGCGCGGTGCCCGGCCGCTGCTCACGCTGTGCGGCTGCTGCAAACAGATCCCGGATCCAGGTCACGGTGCGGCGCACAGTCCGCACATCGGTGTGCTCGCCTTCCAGCCGCAAATATCGGTCCCAGCTGTCGCGTTCGTCCAGGCCTTGGGCCAGGCAGCGCATGAAAGCAAAGTGCGCCCGCGAGAGTTTCCGCGCTTGCTGCTTCACGGCCATCTCACCGCCCCCCTATATAGAAGAGCGTCACGACCGTACGAAGAAGCGTGACCGCACCCATTCAGACGAAATCCGAGCGCCGGCCCCAGCCGGCTACATCCCGCCAGCGGCGCCAACGGTCGGGCACCTCACCCAAGGTAGGGACTGGGCGCAGAGGCTCGACTGCTGCAGTGGGCACACCTGCCTGCTGCCGCCGCCGCCGCAGCTCCACTTCGAACTCATGTGCGCGGCCACGTGCGAATGCTTCGCCTTGCAACGCCCGCCGGCGCCATTCCTGGGCGAGCACATGTAGGTGGTCATCCGGAAGGTCGGCGGGCTGGAGATCGGAGGCGTCGAGCGAAGGCATGAATGGATTGTGGCGGGCAGACAAAGTAGGCCAGGGAGACTTTTCCCGGCCGCTGCAGGGCCCCTCATTGTCCGCGATCCTGCCGATCCGATGTGATGATTACTCATATTATCATCACTGCTATTTCTCAGTTCAAATTTGAACTGTCGCCGCCTTACGACTGCGCCGCCCGTAGTCGTCCATTCGACGCTGGCGCCGGACGAACATCGTCAATGGATGGAAAGGGTCAAAAGCGAAAGATAGATGGCTACGTTGATCTGTGAATTAGCGAACAGCCGAATTCATTCGAAGGGACGGTCCGAACCGCACCTCTTTACAGAAATCTTGTCTTTCAGAATTCGGTATGGCTGACGTACCGTATAGCCATTCGCATCACGCAACGTATTCCAACGAGCCGCGTTCTATAACGGACCTGCCGCAATCGTTCAACACTTGGAATTCCACCAAGTGGCCTGTCCACCAGGCCAGTACACGCAGTCGCTCGCCTGGATATGCAGAGCCGGTGAACCGGCCTTCCAATTGAATGACGTCGGCCGGGGCGATGGATAGGCTGCGGCAAAGCAGCCGTACAGCACCACCCAAGCTGCAGAGTCCATGCAGGATGGGCCGCTCGAACCCGCTACTGCGGGCAGACACAGGGTCGCTGTGCAGGGGGTTGCGGTCACCGCTGAGCCGATAGAGCAAGGCCTGGTCGAGACGGGTCTGCCAGTAAACGTCGAGGCTGGGCGGGCGTGCCGGCTGCGTGAATTGGGATACGACCTGGCCCGGCGGTCCACCAAAGCCGCCAAGTCCCTTAATGAAAAGCGACGACTCGGACGTGAAGAGCGGCAGGCCGGTGGATGCCTCCCGGGCTTCGGAAACGATTCGAACCAGCGCGCCGCTTCGCTTGTCCTCCATGCTTTCGACCCGGGCCGACACCGCCGCCCGCCCCTGCGCCGGCAGCGGGGTGTGGATGTGTACCCGCTGCCCCGCATGGACGAGTCGGGTCCAGTCGATATCACCGAAGAAAGGCCGTAGCCGGGCCTTCTGGACAATGCTGGCGGCAAAACCCGGCAGCACCTGTAGCGCCAGGCCCTCGCTGTTTTCGGTGGTCAGTGTCAGTTCATCGCAGGCATCCAGCTGACCTGCGCCGACACCGAGCGCGTACAGCATCACGTCACGGTCATCCCAGGAAACCTGGACCGGTCCGACATCGACGCCGACGTCGAGAAGTCCAGTCCCACGGCCTACTTGCGGGAGATGAAGGCGTCCATGTGGTGTCGCGGCTCGCCAGTGGCGAAGGCGCTGGCGAACTCGTCCACCCCCTGCACGATGGCGTCTTCCAGCGGAAGGGTCTGCCATTCGCGCAGCAGGCGTTTCTGCTGCCGCATGACCGACTTCCCGTAGCCGGCGAACTGCCGGGCCAGGCGCGCGACCTCTTCGTCCAGCCGGTCGAGGGGGACCACCGTGTCGACCAGTCCCCAGGCCAGGGCCTGCGCGGCGTCGATGTTGTCGCCGGTCAGCAGCAACCAGTTGGCGCGTGCCTGGCCGATCAGGCGGGGCAGCAAGGCCGCGTGGATGATCGACGGAATGCCCACCTTGACCTCGGGCATGCCGAGATGCGCGCGGTTCGATGCGATACGGATATCGCAAGCCGCGGCCAGTTCCAGCCCACCACCCAGCGCCCAGCCGGGAATGCGGGCGATGACCGGAGTTGGAAACAACCTCACCGCATCGCACAGGCGCCGCAGGTTGTCGATGAACAGACGGCCGCTGGCCTCGTCCATCACGCCCATTTCCTTGATGTCGGCACCGGCCACGAATGCCTTGTCGCCCGTGCCGCGGAGCACCATCACCCGCACGCGCTCGTCCGATGCCAATTGCGCGATGGCTTTGCGAACATCGTCGATGACCGGGGTTCCCAGGATGTTCAGGGAACCGGCCTGCTGGATGGTCACGGTGGCGATGCCGGCATCGTCCACGGTGACGCCGGCATGCGAGCCTTCTGCAGATCGGTTGGAGTGCATGTCAGAGTTTTTCAAAGCCGATGTCCTTGATGACTTTTTTCCAGAGCGCGTTCTGGTTCACCACCAGCGTGGAGAACTCCGCGCGGGACATGGGTGCCGGAATGGCGCCCTGCTTTTCGATGGCGGTGATGACCTCCGGGTCGGCCAGCGCATCACGAACCGCCTTGTTCAGCTGGTCCAAAATCTTCGACGGTGTGCCGGCCGGCGCGCCGATGCCGAACCACGACGGGTTGTTCATCGCCGGCAGGCCCGCTTCGGCATAGGTCGGCACCTGCGGGAGGATCTTCAGGCGTGTCTTGGCGGCCACCGCGATGGCGCGGGTCTGCCCGGCCTCGATCATGCCGGCCGATGACGGGATGTTGTCGAACACCATGTTGGTCTGGCCGGCGATCAGGTCGGTCAGCGCCGGGCCGAGGCCCTTGTACGGCACATGCAGCATGTCGGTGCCGGTGACGTGCTTGAACAGCTCGCCGTTGATGTGGCTGAGCCCGCCGTTGCCGGACGATCCGAACGAATACTTGCCCGGATGCGCCTTCAGTTCCTTGACGAGGCCTTGTACGTCCTTCGCCGGGAAGGAAGGGTTCACCACCAGCACGTTGGGCACGTCGGCGATGTTGCTGATAGGAGCGAAGTCCTTCACCGGGTCGTAGCTCGTCTTGGCGTAGACGTTGGGGTTCACCGCATGGGAACTCTCCACGACCATGACCAGCGTGTAGCCGTCGGCTGGTTGTTTGGCGGCATATGCGCTGCCGACCGCACCGCCCGCGCCAGGCCGGTTGTCCACCACGAAGGGCTGTTTCATCACGATGCCGAGCCGGTTGGCGACGATGCGGGCCAGCAGGTCGGTGGTGCCGCCCGGCGCATACGGAACGATCAGCTTGACCGGTCGGTCCGGATAGTTCTGCGCCAGGGCTGGAAAGCTGGCCAGGACGGCGGCGGCACAGGCGGCCAGCAGCAGGTTTCGTTTTTTCATATGTCTCGTTTTTTCTGGGTGACGGGAAAAGGGATGCGGCTCAAGCCGGCTGTCGGGAATGCTCGTCCAGCAACGGGGGTGGCATGGCCTCGGCCAGCGGACGGCTGCTGTTGGCCAGCATCGGGTTGCGCACGGTGGATATGTCGCCCAGCACCGGGTGTTTCAGCACCTGCACCAGCTTGCGATGCCTGACCTGCGGATGCTCGAAAACCTCCTGCATGTTGTTGATCGGCCCCCAGGGCACGCCGGCCTTGTCGAAGGCGTCGGTCCAGCTGGAACGGCTTCGGGTGGGGAACAGGTCCACCAGGATGGCGCGCAGCTCCGGCAGGTTGGCCATGCGCGCCGGGTTGGTCGCAAAACGCTCCTGCAAGGGCAGCTCGGCAAGTCCGGCCACTTCGCAAAAACGGCGGAACTGGCCGTCGTTGCCGATGGCGAGGATGAGGTAGCCGTCGGCACAGCGAAACACTTCGTAGGGCGCGCAGTTAGGGTGTGCATTGCCGCTGCGTTCGGGCACCTTGCCGGTTGCTAAGTAGTTGGCGCCCTGATTGGCGTTTAGCGCCACCGCTACATCGAGCAGGGCCAGGTCGATGTACTGGCCGGCACCGGTGCGCTGCCGCTGGAACAGCGCCGCCAGCACCGCCGAGGTGGCGTACATGCCCGTCGACACATCGACTACCGCGACACCGGTACGCAAGGGGCCGGCACCGGGCTCGCCATCGGCCGGGCCGGTGTAGCTCATCAGGCCGCCCATGCCCTGGAAAACATAGTCGTAGCCGGGTTTGTCGGCCATGGGGCCGGTCTGGCCGAAGCCGGTGATCGACAGGTAGACGAGGCGCGGGTTGATGGCCCGCAGCGAGTCGTAGTCGAGCCCGTACCTGGCGAGCGAACCGGCCTTGAAGTTCTCCACCAGCACGTCGGCATCGCGCACCAGTTCGCGGATCAGATCGGCGCCATCGGGTTGACTGAAGTCAACCGCGCGTGATTGTTTGCCGCGGTTGCAGCAGCTGAAATATGACGAGATCTTTTCGTCGCCGTCGGTTTCCTCGAAGTACGGCGGACCCCATTGCCGGGTGTCGTCGCCGCGGCCGGGATTCTCGATTTTCAGGACGTCGGCACCCAGGTCGGCGAGGTTCTGGGTGCACCACGGGCCGGCGAGGATTCTCGACAGGTCGAGGACTTTGATGCCCTCCAGGGCTCGGTCTAGCATTTTGTCTCCACTGCAATTTCTGGTGGCAGTCTAGGAAGGCGGCGCGGCTTCATCCAGTCGAATGTTTCGAAGCGGGCCTTGGTCGTTTTCGAAACGTGCGACAGGCTCAAAGGACGGAAAACACAGCGCTGGTTTTCATCACCGGACGCCCCTGCGCTGCCGCCGTGCAATGGGCAAAACACATGCGACGACCCTGGCGGTCGATGACGGTGGAAACCTCCAGCCAGTCGCCCGGCGAGCTGCGGCCCAGGTAATCGATGGACATGTGCACCGTGGCGATGGCCCGGCCCATGGCTCGCGCTACGTTGTAGCCCAGGCTGTTGTCGGCAATAGCGGCAAGCATGCCGCCGTGCGCAGTGCCCTGGTGGTTCTGGTGAGCTGCGGCCAGGCGCAGCCCGATGGTGGTGGTGCCATCGGTTTCGTGCCGCGCATACATCGGCCCGAACAAGGCCATGAAGGCGCTGGCCGGCGGGTAAGGCACGAAGCCCGCAGGCACGTCAAGGGCCATGTCTGCAGCGGTGGCCTCAGTCAAACCGCGTCCTGCCTTCGGCCACGAGGCGCACCAGCAGTGGTGCCGGCACCCAGTGCTCGCCATGCACCGATCGCAGGTGTTCGATTCGCTCCAGGGTGTGTTTCAGGCCCATCGTTTCTGCGTGGAACATGGGGCCGCCGCGCGACGCCGGAAAACCGTAGCCATGTACGTAGACCACGTCGATGTCGGACGACCGCTGGGCAACGCCTTCGTCCAGGATGCGCGCGCCCTCGTTCACGAGGGCCAGCATGCAGCGCTCCACGATCTCCTCGTCGCTTATCTCGCGGCGAGTGATGCCGGCTTCGGCGGCGCAGGCCAGGATGATGTCGTCCACCACCGCGTCGGGGACGGGCGTGCGGCTGCCCGGCTCGTAGCGGTAGTAACCGGCGGATGTCTTCTGGCCGTAGCGGCCCGCCTCGCAGATGCGGTCGGCAACACGCGAATAACGCAGATGCGCCGGCCGTGTCGGCGCCAGGCGTTTGCGGGTGGCCCAGTTGATGTCCATGCCGGCCAGGTCGGCCATGGTCAGCGGCCCCATGGCCATGCCGAAGCGGGTCAGCGCGCCGTCGACCTGCTGCGGCGAAGCGCCCTCCTCCAGTAAAAAACCCGCCTCACGCCAGTAGCCGGTCAGCATGCGGTTGCCGACAAATCCTTCGCAGACCCGCACCAGCACCGGGATCTTGCCGATGGACTCCGCCATGCGCATGCAGGTGGTCAGCACCTCCGGGCCGGTACGCTCGCCACGCACCACTTCCAGCAGCCGCATCACATTAGCGGGGCTGAAAAAATGCAGGCCGATGACGTCTTGCGGCCGCGCGGTGGCGGCCGCGATCTCGTCGATGCTCAGCCGCGAGGTGTTGGTGGCAAGGATGGCGCCTGGCTTGCACACGGTGTCCAGCCGGGCGAAGACTTCCTTCTTCACCGCCATGTCTTCGTAGACCGCCTCGATGACCAGGTCGGCGTCGGCGATGTCGTCGAAAGCGATGGTCGGCGCGATGCGCTCCAGGCGCTGCTGCATGGCGGCGGCGCTGAGCTTGCCCTTGCCGACCGTCACCTGGTAGTTGCGGCGGATCAGGTCCAGCCCGCGGTCCAGCGCGGTCTGCTCGCGTTCCAGCAGCACCACCGGCAGGCCGGCGTTGGCGAACGCCATGGCAATGCCGCCGCCCATGGTCCCTGCGCCCAGGATGGCCACCTTTTTCAGGTCGCGGGTGATGGCGCCGCGCGCCTGGCCGATGACCTTGGATGCCTCGCGTTCGGCGAAGAACAAATGGCGCAATGCGCGCGATTCGGGTGCCAGCACCAGGCGGTCGAACAGGGAGCGCTCGTAGCCCAGGCCGGATTCGAAATCGAGCCGCGTGGCGGCCTCGATGCAGTCGATGGCGGCGCGCTGCGCCAGGATGTTGCGCTGGCGCGGGTCGAGGGTCGCACGCAGGGCGTCGAAATCGACAGAGGCGGCGTCCAGCGGTTTGTCGGCTGCCAACGGATGGCTGCTCGCGCTTCCGGCTTTCTGCTGTGCGAAACGGATGGCCCATGGGACAAGGTCATCGTCGACAACCGCATCGACCAGACCTATGTCCAGCGCCTTGGCGGCATCCACCTGCCGACCCGACAGCACCATGTCGGCCGCGGCCTGTATGCCGACCAGTCGCGGCAGGCGCTGGGTGCCGCCGCCGCCGGGGATCAGGCCCAGATTCACTTCCGGCAGGCCCAGTTTTGTGCCACTGGCGGCCAGCCGATAGTGGCAGCCCATTGCCAGCTCCAGCCCACCGCCCAGCGCCACGCCATGGAGCGCGGCGACCACCGGTTTACGGCATTGGCCGATCAGCGCGAGCACCTCGCGCGACATCGGTTTTTCGCTCGCCGCCGGCGTGTTGAACTGCCGGATATCGGCGCCGCCGCAGAAGACCTTGCCGGCACCGGTGATGACGACGGCCGTCACTTCGTCGGCTGCCATAGCGTATTCGATGCCCCGGAACAAGCCGGCCCGCACCGTGTTGCCCAGGCCGTTGACCGGGGCGTTGTCGATGGTCATTACCGCCACGCCATCCACCAGTTCGATACGAACGGTGTCGGAAAGGGCGTCGGCCGAAAAGATGGCTGGATTCATGGTGTGTGGGCGAAACGTGAGAGGTGGTGGCGTTCGTCGCCAAAACTGTGTTCGATGGCCAGAAGGCGTTTCACCCAGCGGCCGACCGGCAGCTCGGCCGTCATGCCCATACCGCCGTGCAGGTGGATGGCCTGCAGCCCGATGAGACGGCCGCTTTCGATGCAGCGGACCTTGGCGGCAGAAACCAGGCGACCGCGTTCGTCGGCATCACCACATGCATCACCGCCGTCCAGCACCGATGCCGCAAGCCAGGCCAGCGAACGGGCCTGCTCCAGCGCGACGAGCATGTCGACCAGCCGGTGCTGCACCACCTGGAAACTGCCGATGGCTGCGGCAAACTGGCGCCGCTCCCGGGCATACGCAACCGTGGTTTCCAGCAACGCGGCCTGGATGCCGATGGATTCGGCGCACTGGCCGGCCACCGCCGCATCGACGGCGTCTTCGAGCGCTGTCAGCACGTCCTGCCCGGCCGCGCCGATGCGGTCGCCGGGGCCAAGCCGTACAGCGTCGAGATCGAGGTCGCAGCCTTCGCTGCCGTCGATGCAGGGAAAGCGGCGTACCTGGACCCCTGGCAGCCCGTCGCGCACCATGAACAAGGCCAGTTCACCCTCACCGGTGCGGGCGGTGACGATCCAGGCATTGGCCTGCCCGCCGTTGACGACCAGCGTCTTACGGCCCTGCAATTGCCAGCCATCGCCATCAGCACATGCCGAGGCCTGAACGCTGGCAAGCCGGAAATCGGTCTGAGCCTCGCCGCTGGCCAGTGCCAACACCAGGGTGCCGTCGGCCAGCGCGGGCAGCAGTTGTTCCTTCTGCGCCGCCGTCGCACACAGCATCAGCAAGCGGGTGCAGCACAGTGCCGAGGCCACGAACGGACTGGCCAGGCCGTGCCGGCCCAGGGTTTCCAGCACCGCGTGGTAACCCCGGCCGCCGGCGTCGGAGCCACCGAAAGCTTCAGGCATGCCGAGCGCCGGAAGCCCCAGCGCCACCAGCGCGTCCCAGTGGTCGCTGCCGTCCTGGGGCTGGTCGGCCGCCATGCGCGAAACCGCCTCGGCCAGCTGGGACTGGTCTTCGTCGTAATAGGGGTACATGGAAGGGTACATGGTGCCGCTCACAGGCCCAGCGCCGTCTTGGCGATGATGTTCTTCTGCACTTCGTCCGTCCCGCCGTAGATCGAGATCTTGCGCAGGTTGAGATGGAAACCCGCGACCGCGCCGGCCCAATCGGGTGACGACGCGCTGCCGCGTGGGGCCGCAGCCTCTTCGGGCCGGGTGAAGGGCGCGAAGGCTGCCGCTTCGTAGGGCAGCAGATGCGGCCCCAGCGCCTGGGTGCTCAGTCCGGTGATAGCCTGGGCGACCGAGGTGCCCATGAACTTCAATATCGAGGCTTCGGCGCCATGGCCAGCGCCCGCGTCGATCAGGTCGAGCATGCGCAGCGCCGTATGTTCCAGCGCCAGCAGGTCGATCTCGACCCGGGCGATGTCACGTGCGAACACCGGGTCGTCGATGAGCCGCTGGCCATCCACCACACGCTGGGCAGCCACGTTCTTCAGGAACGCCATTTAGCGTTTGGCCCGGCCCACCCGCGCGGCACCGGTGCGTTCATGCGACAGCAGGTACTTGGCACAGGTCCAGCCCTGGTTCAGTTCACCGACCAGGTTGGTCAGCGGCACTTTCACTTCGTCGAGGAACACCTCGTTGATCTCGTGATCCCCGTCCAGGGTCTGGATCGGCCGTACCGTCACGCCCGGGCTGTCCATGTCGATCAGCAGGAAGGAGATGCCGCGTTGCTTCTGCGCCGCCGGGTCGGTGCGGACCAGGCAGAACATCTTGTTGGCGTACTGACCGTAAGTGGTCCAGGTCTTCTGGCCGGTCACCACGAAGTGGTCGCCCTGCACTTCGGCCCGCGTCTTGAGGGACGCCAGGTCGGAGCCGGCGCCGGGCTCCGAATAGCCCTGGCACCACCAGTCCTCGCCGGAAAGAATGCGCGGCAGGTAGCGGGCCCGCTGGCGGTCGGTGCCGAACTTCATCAGCACCGGCGCGATCATGCGAACGCCGAAGGGCGGCACTTCCGGCGCACCGGCCAGCGCGTTTTCCTCGTCGAATATGTGGCGCTGCATGACCGACCAGCCGGTGCCGCCGTATGCCACCGGCCAGCCGGGAGCCGCCCAGCCACGCCGGTTCAGGATCGCCAGCCAGTCCAGGAAATCCTGTTTGCCCAGGCGACGATGCTGCAGCACGGATTGCCGCAAGGGCTCCGGCAGTTGTGTGTGCAGGAAGTTGCGAACCTCCTGGCGAAAGGTTTCCAGCGTCGGGTCGTTCGTCATGCCGCCGGCCCCGCCTGGGCGAACGTCAGCGGCGCGTCGGTCAGCGCCTGGAGGGCCTCGGAAGTAAGCCCGGGCACCATGTCGAGCACCTCCACCCGGCCATCGACAAACGCCAGCGTGGCCAGGTCGGTATAGACCCGCCGCACGCAGGCTGCGCCGGTCAGCGGCAGGCTGCATTGCCGAACGATGCGCGGCAGACCTTCGCGGGTGGTGTGTTCCATCAGCACGTACACATGGCGTGCGCCGACCACCAGATCCATGGCGCCACCCACCGCTGCCGCCACGCCGGGCAGGCCCAGCGACCAGTTGGCCAGGTCACCCCGAGCGGACACCTGGTAGCCGCCCAGCACGCAGTAGTCCAGGTGGCCGCCGCGCATCATGGCGAAGGAATCGGCATGGTGGAAAAACGAGCCGCCGTCGATCAGTGCCACCGGCTTCTTGGCGGCATTCATCATCTCCGGATCGATCGGTTCGCCGGCTGCCAGGGAGCGCATGCCGAGGATGCCGTTCTCGCTGTGCACCACGATTTCCTGCTCCAGCCGCCAGTAGGGCAGCACCATCACGGGCATGCCGATGCCCAGGTTGACGTAGGACCCGTCCGGGATGTCGCGGGCCAATGCCTCAGCCATCTGTTCGCGTGTACGGCGCCGGCTCATGCTGCAAGCTCCTGCTGCACAGGGGCAGCCTCGATCTGGACGACACGCTTGACGAAGATGCCCGGCGTGACGATGGCTTCGGGGTCCATGGTTCCCAGCGCCCGCTTCTCACCGACCTGCACCACCGCCACACTTGCGGCCATGCACATCGGCGGCCCGAAGTTGCGGGCCGCCTTGCGGTAGACCAGGTTGCCCCAGCGGTCGGCGGCCAGCGCCTTCACCAGGGCGAAGTCGCCCCGCAGCGGTTTTTCGAAGACATAACCCTTGCCGTCGATCACCCGTGTTTCCTTGCCGGCCGCCAGTTCGGTGCCGTAGCCGGTGGGTGTCAGAAAACCGCCCAGTCCCGCACCGCCGGCCCTCAGCCGCTCGGCCAGCGTGCCCTGCGGCACACATTCGTATTCGATGCGGCCTTCCGAATAAGCAGCCTCGAAGGCGCCCATTTCGGCGCCGCGCGGATAGGAGGCGATCAGCTTGCGCACCCGCCCCAGGCGGATCAGGCGGGCCAGACCGGTGTCGTGGCTGCCGCTGTTGTTGCACACCACGGTCAGGTCGCGGGCGCCCTGTTCGCACAGGGCGTCCAGCAGTTCGATGGGCTGGCCGGCCAGCCCGAAACCGCTGACCAGCACGGTGGCACCGTCCTGCACGTCGGCCAGGGCATGCATGGCGGAAGAGAAGAATTTATCGATCATGGGAGCAGTCGATTCAGGCTCAGAGATGGTTGGACAGGATGGCCGTTGCCTGGCTCGACAGCACACCGCCGTTGCCGTGGACCAGCGCCACATCGGCACCTGCCACCTGCCGTTCGCCGGCCTCGCGGCGCAGCTGGGTCACCGCCTCGATGACCAGGAAAATGCTGTACATGCCGGGGTGGCCGAACGAAAGCCCGCCACCGTTGGTGTTGAGTGGAAAGTCGCCGCCCGGCCCGATGCGACCACCCTCGATGAAGGCGCCGCCTTCGCCCTTCTTGCAGAAACCCAGGTCTTCAAGGAACAGGATCGGGTTGATGGTGAAGGCGTCGTACAGCTGCACCACGTCGATGTCAGACGGCGTCAGTCCGGCCTGGGCAAAAGCGGCCTTGCCGGAATCGACCGCCGGGGTGACGGTGACGTCCGGCATGCAGGAAATCTGCCGGTGCCAGTGGGCGTGACCGGTGCCCAGCACATAGGCGGGTTGGCGGTGCAGGTCACGTGCCCGTTTTGCCGAGGTGACGACAAAGGCGCCTGCGCCATCGGTGACCAGGCAGCAGTCGCGCACCGTGAGCGGGTCCGAGATCATCTTGGCGCCCAACACGTCGTCCACCGACAGCGGCCCGCGCGAGAACGCTTCGGGGTTCAGCTGCGCCCATTGCCGGGCTGCCACGGCGACCTCTGCCAGTTGCCGGCGGGTGGTGCCGTACTGGTGCATGTGGCGGGCCGCCGCCAGGGCGTAGCTCGACACCGGGTTGAAGGGTTTGTAGGGGTGCTCGTAGGGCTGCGGGTCGAGCTCAGCACGCATCTGGTTGATGCGCGAACTGCTGGGCACGCTGCGCGGGGTGCTGCCGTAGCAGATCAGCACGTTGTCGCATTCGCCGGCCGCAATGGCCATGGCGGCAATCTTCAGGTCGGCGATGAAGGAAGAGCCGCCGAACATGGTGCTGTCCGAGAAACGCGGCCGGATACCCAGGTATTCGGCCATGCGCATCACCCACCACGGCGAGGTCAGGCTGGAGGTGATGATGCCGTCGATGTCCTGCATCTTCAGCCCGCTGCGGGCCACCGCCTGCACCGAGGCGCGGGCGATGATTTCCTGTTCGGTGGCACCGCCGGCGTGGCCCAGTCCGGCCAGCGCCGTACCCAGGATGGCGATGCTGCCGCGTCCTGCCGCGCTCATGCCGCACCGCCTTCTGCAACGAACACCAGCAGTGGGCCTTCCTGCATGGTGTCGATGCGCGCCTGCACCGGCAGGCCGATGCGCACCGCGTCCGGCGGCATGTCGACCACCCGGCTCATCATGCGGGGGCCTTCCTGCAGGTCGATGAGGCACACGGTGTAGTCGCCGCCATCGGGCCGGCGCACCACCGTGGTCGAGTAGACCGTGCCACGACCGGAAGGCGCAGCCCAGTGCAGTGCCTCGGATCCGCAGAAGGGGCAGCACACGCGCGGAAAGAAGTGCCAGCGACTGCAGCTGTCGCACACCGGGATCTCGAATACGCCCTCGGCCAGCCGGCCGAAATACCGGCTGTCGGCACCGGTCGATTCCGGCGCCTTCTTTTCGGAAACATCAACCACCATCACTCCTCCGCCTTGACGCCGGTCACCTTCACCAATTCGCGCCACTTGAGCACTTCGCGTTCGACGTACTGGCGGGTCTGTGGCAGCGTCAGCGCACCGACCGGCTCGCTGTATTGCGACTTCAGCCGCTCGGTCATTTCCGGCGAATTCATGATCTTGTTAGCCGCCTTGTTCAGCGCCGCGACGATGTCGGCGGGCGTGCCGGCCGGCGCATACAGGCCCAGCCACGTGTAGACGTCAAAGTCCTTGAAACCGGACTCCTTCAGCGTTGGCAGGTTGGGGAAGACAGAACTGCGTTCGGCGCTGGTGATTGCGATCGGCCGCAACTTGCCGGAAGCGATGAAGGCCGAGACGCTCATCGAATCCTGGAAGGCCATCGGCACCTGGCCGGCCACCGTATCGCTGGTTGCGGGGGCTGCGCCCTTGTACGGCACGTGGGTCAGCGGCAGGCCGCTTTCGGTGCGCAGCAATTCGCCAGCCAGGTGGGTCGAGCCGCCCGCACCTGCCGTGGCGTAGGGTACGTTGGTCTGCGTCTTGGCCCACTTCACGAACTCGGGCACGTTGTGCACCGGCACCTGCGGGTTGACCACCAGCAGGTTGGGTGCCTTGGCCAGGATGGCGATGGCCTCGAAATCTTTCACCGGGTCGTAGTTGACCTTCTTCTGCATCACCGGGGCAATCACATGGCCGGTCGCGCTGACCAGCAGCGTGTAGCCGTCGGCCGGGCGCTTGGCGACGTACTCTGTGCCGATCTGGCCCGCAGCGCCCGCCTTGTTCTCGATCACGAAGGGCTGCTTGAAGGTCTCGGACAGTTCCTTGGCCAGGCTCCGGCTGACGATGTCGGTCATGCCGCCCGGCGCGAACGCCACGACGATGGTGACGGGTCGGGTCGGGTAGCTGCCGGCCTGTGCCCATGCGGTCGTGGCGCAGGCGGCTGCCGCTGTGGCACCCATGATGCAGATGGCGCGCCGAATGGCGGACCTGCGGCCCGATGGCTGTGTCATGTCTTGTCTCCGTTATGTTTCTTGCCCTGCGGCGGCGCTTTCGCGGTCTGCGATTTGCGTCGATGCAGTTTAGAAATCACCGGCCCGGCCAGCCATCCGAAAGTTTCGAATGGATGGTTTGAGCTTTTGAAACGGTCCGCCCGCCACGGGTGGAGAAAGGCCTCGGGGCCCGGAGACAAGGGCTCTAGGTGTTTTCCCGGCTCAGAGCCACGAGCGGGTCGTCAAGCAGGAACTGCATCAGCGCCTTGGCAAACGAAGGCAGCCGGGCCTCATCGCGCACCACCAGGCTCAACTCACGCAGTGCCCAAGTCTCGGCCAGCGTTATCACCCGAAGCTGCGTGGTCGGATAGCGGTTACCGACCACGCTTTGCGGCACCAGCGCGATGCCGACACCCTGGGAAACCAGCGAAAGGATGGCGTCGAAACTGTGCGCATGCAGCCGGGCGCGCAAGGGCCTGCCGATCTTCTGGGCCGTGTCGCGCAGGAAGAGGAAATTGCTGCTGTCGCGGTTCATGCAGACGAAGTCGAAGTCCAGTGCCGCACCCAGCCGCACTTCCGACAGGCTGGCCAGATGGTGGTCGGTCGGGGTGACGATCACCAGGCGGTCGAGCGCATACCGGTGAATCTGCAGGCCGTCCATTTCGGTCGGCCCGGCAAAGATGCCGATGTCGGCTTCACGGGCCAGTACCGCAGCCGGAATGGTCTCGCTCTGGCGCTCCTCGATGTCGGCATCTATGTCAGGGTTCAGCACCAAGAAACGGCCGATGCAGGCCGTGGCGAATCCATTGAGTGCACTGCTATTGGCTGTCAGCCGGACATGACCCTTCAGGCCGGAGATGAAACGTCCCACGTCCCCGTGCATCCGCTCGACGCCTTCGAAAATCTCGCGAACGTGCGCGAGCACAACCTCGCCAGCGGGGGTCAGCTCCATCCCCCGTGGATTGCGAATGAACATCGCCGTGCCCAATGCCTGCTCCAGATTCTTAAGCCGATAGCTGGCAGAAGACGCCGTGATGTGTGCTGCCGCAGCGCCTGCGGACAGGTTTCTTGCCTGGGCGATTTCCAGAAATAGCCGCAGGTCGGTTAACTCGTATCTCATAGAAGAGCAAGCATAGTCCGCAGGCCGAAATGGAAGGCGAACGTCGACAATGAAGTCAACCCGGCGTGACTGAGCCAGTTCGGTGGATGTTGCCGCCACGCGCCTTGTAGCGGCTCGGCATGTGGCGCCAAGCCGCCACGACCGTGCGGAAACTGAACGACGTCGAGGCGCCCGGCCCGTCCCGTCTTACAGGACGCGTGCCACTGAACAAGAACCGTGGGGCTATTACCGATCCAGGGCCCTGCGGACCGTCAGCCGTGCCTTCGTTTACTCAGGAAGGCCTGCATGGCGTCGGCCGGTTCGGTCGTCTCGAAGGGCGCGCTGAAGATCTCGATGCTGTGCCGCATGGCGGCGTCCAGGTGCGGTGCCTCGCCTGTGCGCAGCACCCGCTTCTGGGCGCGCATGCCCGCTGCACCGTGCGCAGCCATCAGTCTGGCGAGCCGATCCACCGCGCTGTCGAGAGCCTCGGCACCGGCTACTTCGTTGAGCAGGCCCCACCGCTCGGCAGTGATGGAATCGATGGATTCGCCCGTCAACATCAGCCAACGCGCCCTCCCCTCGCCGACCAGACGCGTCAGGAATGCACCTTGGATGACTGAAGGAATACCGATGCGCACTTCGGGCATCGTGAAATGGGCGTCATCCGAGGCTATGCGCAGGTCGCAGGCCGAAGCCAACTCCAAACCCACGCCGATGCACCAGCCGCGCACCACCGCGACAGTGGGCACCGGCATGTCCCGCACCGCTTCGCAAAGTGCATGCAGGTCTGTGATGAAGGCCCGAGCCGCCTCCGGCGACAGGGCTGCCATCTCGCGGATGTCGGCGCCGCCGACAAAAGTCTTGGTGCCACTGCCGCGTAGTAGAACCACGCGAACGCGGCTATCCACCGCAATATCTCTCAGTGTGGCGGTCAGCAGGCGTGCGCTCACGCTGCTGATGATGTTGAGAGGCCCGCCACAGGTTATCTGCAGGGTGGCTATACCGCGCTGGTCGACAGCGTAGGCTTTTTCTTGTGAATCGTGTTCCATCATCGCTTCCATTCCAATCTAGCCAATAACTCCGGCCTGGCCGAGTGCAGCGATTTCCGCAGCGTTGAAACCCTCCTCCTCCAGCACCGAAAGCGTGTGCTGTCCGAGTGTGGGACTGGGGCTGGACGGCATGTCCGCGCCGCTTCCAAGTTCGCGCTCCAGGCCCGACGCCGACTGTCTCATCGAGAAGAAGCCGACATCATTCAGGTGCGGGTCATCTATCAACTCGTCCACCGTGTTGACCGGCGCGCAAGGGATGTCGGCTTGCTCCAGTATTTCCAACCACTCGACGCGCGGCCGTGTGAGAAGCACCTCAGCCAGGTAGCCATAGATGAAGTCGTAGTTGCGGGCACGCTCTGCCGCCGTCTGGAAGCGCGCGTCGGCGTTGAACGTGTCCTCCCGGCCGATCAGCTGAAAGAAGGTTCGCCAGTGCTTGTCGTTGTAGACCAGCACCGCGATATGCCCGTCCTGCGTGCGATAAGGCTTTCGAAAGCGAGTCAACAGACGGCTGTAGCCGACCGGTCCTTCGGGTGGCTCGAAACTGCGCCCTCCCAGGTGGTCGGCCAGGGTGAAGGCGGCCATCGTCTCGAACATCGCGACGGTGACGTGGGAACCTTTGCCAGTGACCCGCCTCCGGTACAGGGCGGCGAGGATGCGATGCGCGGCGGTTATGCCAGTCATGCGGTCGGCGATCAATCCCGGCAGGTAGCGCGGCTCGCCGCCATCCTGCAGCGCGAAGAGTCCGGCGATGCCGGCATGCGCCTGGATGACATCGTCGAAGGCAGGCCGGCCCGCATGCCGGCCGCCGGGTCCATAGCCGACGAGTTCGGCATAGACGATGTCTTCCCGCAGCCGGCGCACGCTGTCGTAGTCCAGGCCCAGCCGCGCCATGGCCTCGGGCCGCACGTTGTGTACCAGCACGTCGAAACGAGGCAGCAGCCGGCGCAACACGTCGATGCCGCCGTCTTGTTTGAGGTCGATTACCACCGAGCGCTTTCCCCGGTTGGCGTGGATGAACATGGCCCCCATCCCGGGCTCGCGGCTGGCTCCGGCGTGTCGCATGATGTCGCCGGCCGGTGGTTCCACCTTCAGCACATCCGCCCCATAAGCGGCCAGAACCTGGGTACAGGCCGGGCCCATCACCACGGAGCTGAGGTCGAGCACCCTCACACCGGCGAGCGCGCTACCTTCCTGCGGGCTCATTCGGGCTTGATTCCGGCGGCACGTGCCCGGGCCGTCCAGACGTCGCGCTGGGCCAGGGTGAACTTGCGATGGTCGGCCACCGAATTGGGCGAGACATCCATGCCGAACTGGTTCAGCTTGGCGATAGTGGCCGGCTCGGCCAGCACCGCCGCCGTCTCGCGTGAAAGGCGCGCCACGATGTCGGCCGGAACGCCGGCCGGTGCCGCCAGGCCCACCCACACCACGAGGTCGAAATCATTGAAACCCAGCTCGCCCAACGTGGGCACAGTGGGAAATTCCGGCGAGCGCCTGGGCGCAGAAAGCGCCACGCCGGCCAGGCGTCCGGCCTGGATGAACGAGGTGACCACGGACAAGTCGGCAAACAGATAGTCGACCTGTCCGCCGATGAGATCGGTCACCGCAGGCGGCTGGCTCTTGTAAGGAATGCCTTCCGACGGAACATGAGCCACGTTGGAGAAAGTGGCACCGGCGATCTTGCTCGTGGCCGAGCCGTAGGCATAACTCAGGGACTTTGCGCGGGCGGCGGCGGCCATTGCAGGAATGGTGCGCGCCGGTGCATCGGCCTTCACAACCAACATCATCGGAATGGTGGCGATGCGGCTGATGTGGATGAAGTCTTCGGTGGGGTTGTAGGGCAGCTTCGCAAACAGTGCCGGCGTCGCCGAATGGGTCGAACTGCTGGTGAGGACGAGCGTGTAGCCGTCCGGTTTGGCCCGCGCCGCGAAGTTGGAACCGATGGTGCCGGAAGCGCCGGCCTTGTTGTCGACGATCACCGGCACGTTCAGGCGTGGCGACAGCCGCTCCGCAAGCACGCGTGCGGCGGTGTCCGTGGCGCTCCCGAACTAAACGGCACGACGATCGTGATCGGTTGGCTGGGGTAGGACTGCCCATATGCCGCCAGGGCCGCGGCCGACATAAAGGCAGCGGTTGCCCCGCGGAGGATTGCGCGCACCGCACGCGCCTTATTGGCTTTTTTCACTTTGTCTCCTGGTTATCGCGTCGGCCTTGCCGGCCAGCTGGAGCGCGATGATCCGGGAGCGGATGCACCTGAACAAACGAAAAATAGTTGTCGTGCCAGTCGAATCCGGCATGAATGGAGTCAGTCGTTGCTGCTCCGCGGCGAACGCGGACGACCGTCCAGGAGTTCGTCGAGCTGCGCGATGAAGGCGGCGGCGGCCAGGGAAGGCCTGCTGTCGCGGCGCGTGAGCAGCGAAATCTCGTGGTGCTCCTCCAGATCGCCGCCGACATTGACCACATTCAGGCCCAGGTTGACTGCGAAGCTGGCCGCATAACTCGGCACCAGGGTCACACCTAGCCCGGCGCGCACGAGTCCCAGCGCCGAACTCAGGGTACCGGCCTGTATCGTGGATGGCAGTCCGACGCCGTGCGCGTTCAGGATCCGGTCGATGGTGCGACGCACGCTGTACACGCTGCGCAGCGTGATGTGCTCGTGCAGGGCGAGTTCTGGCCAGAGGACGTTGTGGCGGCTAGCCAGAACGTGGCCGGGCGGTACCGCCAGGCGCATCGGTTCGCGCAGCACCATGCGCGCATCGAGTTGCGGGTCGTCGCCCGAAAAGGCCACCAGGCTGAAGTCCCCTCTGCCACTTCGAACGAACTCGACCGACTCCTCGGTCGTCAGTTCATACAGGTCGAGCGAAATGCCTGGGTGTTCCAGATGGAAATGCGCGATGGCCGGCTGCAGCAGGGCATGCATCATCATGGGTGAAGACGAAAAACTCAGCCGGCCGTGTTCCAGGCCGCGCAACCCGGCGAGGCTGCGTTCGGCAGAGCGCAGCGTGCCCAGCACCTGCTGCGCATGGTCATAGAGGTCGGATGCCCCATCGCACGGCACCACTCGTCGCGTCGTGCGCTCGAAAAGCGGCACACCTACCTCGTCCTCCAGCTCGGCGCACAACTTGCTGACGGCAGATTGCGTCATGTGCATCACCTCAGCTGCGAGGGTGAAATTCTTCAATTCATAGACAGCACAAAAAACGCGAAGTTGCCTCAAGGTGACGTTCATCGATAGAGTGGACCATATGACCATGTGTTGCTCTCAAAGATGCCGTTTCTCGCCGCAACTGCACTACATGTGCACTGGACCGAATGAAAAACGGAGTGAAGATCGTTCAGCCCATTGCCGATCTAGGAGCCGGAGCTATTTATAATGTTAATGCTGCCAGTGTGTGCTGATCCGTGTTATCGCTTTTGAAGCTGAAGCCAATCTTCATTGGGACTTCGCACGGAGGTTGGTCCCTTACTAAGGTAATTACTTCGATCCAATACTAAACACCCGAAAGCCGTGAAAGTAACGCCGCCAACGTGATTCATCATGATGATAAGTCATGCCATAACCAATTATCATCACTACAATTTCCAAGTTCTAGTTTGAATGTTGCTTACCCCACCAAAAGATGTCTCCTCGTAGAATCATTGCCATACCGAGGTGCGCAGGGCGTCTTTAAAGGAGGCAGATGCGGTTCTTCATTGCGATGGCGTTGTGGCTTGCAGCGGGTGCCGTGCAGGCACAGGCCTACCGGTGCGGCAACAGCTACAGCACAACGCCCTGTGCTGGCGGGCGATCGGTCGACATCACTCTGCAGGGTTAGCCCTGCCGGCGCACGCAACAGCGGCAGCACGACCACCGTCTACCTGTGTGAAAGTTATGGGGGCGGCATGTTCTGGTCATCGGCCCACTGCAACACCCAAGGGGCGCTGATCGAGCGCACAGCAACCGTCCCGTCGAATATTGCTTGGGACCAGAAAGTTGCCATCGCTCAGGCGCAGCGGTCAGCCGCCGAGGCGGCAGCTCGCCCTACCCCTGTCGTGCAGTACCAAAACTCAGGCCCCACACGCGCTGGACAGTGCGCGGCGTTAAACGACCAGGTGCCCACTACGACGCCATGGCGCGGCAACCCCAGTCGGGGCAGATGCAGGATTGCATTAGTCAGCAGCGCAAGGCAACCAGGGACGAGCAGTTTCGATTGCGGTGCTAACCCGAGAGCAGCTGGAATTTCCTGCGAACTCAAACTGTAGTAGATGACAGCGACCTCATAAAGGGCGCACAGTGCATCTCCCTAAAAAGAAAACCCATGACCGCTCGTCTGTGCGACCAAGGAAGCCAACCCGGCTTTACTGCAGGCCGACCTGTCTCGCAGGGCTTTTGATTGCCCCTCGTCTACACCGGAGTTGACCGCATCGTTCCGGCCCCTATCTGCCCCTTCCGTGCGGCTCCAAAGCCCTTGCTGTCATGCGAATCCGGGCTGGGCGCCGTCAGGGCAGGCAAGCGGGAGAGCATTCCGTTGCACGATGTAGACAGACGGCGCTTGGACTGACAGGGGGTAGGCGTATACACCGGTCGTGCGTCCCAACAGCCGAGGCGCACGGTGATGGATGATTCTTGAAAAACTTATAAATGCGACCCAGGACCGCAAGGTCATTTCGTTCAACATTCGCGCCTCTAGGTGCATTGCTGAGCCATATGCGGTCGGCATCGGGCATGACGGAAAGATGCGATTTAGCGCCTTCCAGACCAGTGGGCCGACGCGCATCCCTGGTTTTAGTTGGATATACGAAAGCGTCTGGGCGCTTTCAGATTTGACCGTCTCGACAGAGTCATTTCAACCTCGGGCCGGGCAAGACGCAGCCGATGGCAGGTTTATCAACACGCGTAACGACGAGCGAGACACATAGAACTCACAAGCGGCTTGCACTGCCTGAGCAAAGGAATCGTTCGGTGGTTGCGGGCGCAGCGTACCGCCGTCGGTCTCGCTGCACATCACCATTCCCGCATGTGGCCACTCGCACAGCCGGGACGACTGTGGCCTCATCTCAAGTTCGCGGTGCTTAACCGGATGTCCCGGCCGGCGCCACCGTCTCCGCCCACTCAGGCAGTAAGGCGGTATTCACTATTCATCGCGTTTGAAGCTGCGACCTTGAATACAGCAACTTCCTGGATCAGTTGCTGCGCCGTCATACCAAACTCGCGGCCGCGGCCGCACTTTTTGCGACTGGCGATGCGTTCGGTTGAGTCGCCCTGTCAATCTGGACAATGGCTTCGCCAACTTGCCCGACGCCACGGCTATGCTCGTTATTCGCCGTCGTCATTTCCTTAACAATGGTTGATAACTGGCCGATGGACGCCACAATTTTTTCGATGGTCTGACCAGCGGTGTCGATCTGGGCAGCACCTTGCGAGGTGCTGCTGACGCTGTCCGCGACCAGTGCCATTACTTCCTTAGACGTTGCTGCGCTAGTGCGCGCACTTCCAGCGACGACAGCGAATCCCCAGCCTTGTTCGCCCGCGTGGGCGACTTCGACTGCTGCATTCAAAGCCAGAATATTGGTCTGAAAAGCGATGCTGTCGATGACACCAATGATGTCGCGCACACGCGCCGACTTGCGGTGGATTTCCCGCATGGTCGAGACGCCTTGCCACCTAGTTCGGTGACCTAGCCCGCACCGCGGGCCAGCGCACCAGCTCGGGTTGCGTTTTCTGCGTTGTTCGGGTGGTCGCGCCAAGTTATTCCATTGATGCAGCTGTCTGCTCCAGCTCAGCTGCATGTTCTTCGGTCCGCCTACTAAAGTCTAAGTTTCCCTGCGCGATTTGCGAGCTGGCGGTATGCACCCGTTATCAAAACAGCGGGTTGGCGGATTGGTGGCACGGACCGTCATTCGGGCTCAGGTCAGGCTGTGGGCAGGTAGCAAGAGAAAGATGGAGTCATTGCCAACGTAGCCAGGACTCCAAAATCTTTGTCAGAGGAAACATGACTGCTGAATATCTCGTCAACTTCGGGCTCGCTCAGGTGTATTTAGATGCCAACGGCAACCGGTGCGCGCCCCCCGGCAGTCAGGCCCAAGATCCTACGGAGACGCTGCACTATGTGCAGATTGCTAACGACGGTGCGCTCCTCACCAAAAACTGGGATATCGGCCTAGCCGAGTTCACGCAAGCCCAGCGTGACAAAGCCAAGCTCTACAAACGGTCCGCGGAGTGAATTAGCCGATAGCCGCTCCTGGGTCGTCCGCGCTGCAAAGATCAGCTTGCTTCCCAGGCCAGCCCTGGGCATGGCTTACCCAACCGTGGGCTCAACCTAGGTGCATTTGCAATGCGGCGCGGGTCGCGAGCAGCAGATGCTGGTCGAGGCTGCGTGGAAAGTCGGGGACAGTAGCCATGTCGAACAGAAAAGGGCGTCCTTGCACCGCCCCTCCCAATCCAGCTTTTGCTGTAGCTGGGCTAGTCCGTCATCTCAAAAAGAAGTCTGTGGCCCCGGCTTTCGTTGGCAGACCATGCTCAAAATTTTTCCTCTAGGATCCTTGGTCAAGCCGCCAAACGCCATGGGTTTAGGCTGGGGAAAAGATTCGGCAACAGCAGGCCCCTCCCACAACGGGTCGCGGTATCGCAGTTGGTCTTCATGGAAGAGCGAGACAGTCGCGCAGTTCACGACGATGTGAGAGACATAGGACTGGTAAATCTCAAAGTCCCCAATTTTTCGCGGTAGCGCCAAGTTCACCTTGAATCTCAGCACAGTCGATTCTGGATTGCGCTTTTTGTACGTTGAAACGTCGAGCTGAGTCGTGTCGACAGAACCGTCAGACTTATTACCTGTAATCGTCATCCATTCCACCGCCTGAACGCTTGATGTCAAACAGATCAGGAAGCAAAAAGAGGCATGAAGTACGCGCATTTCAATGGAGGATATCGCGACGGTGCCAAGATCATTTCACCGTGAGTTTGGAGGGCCATTTTCAATTCCATTCAAGTTGAAGTCATGCGCGCTTCGGGATGCTCCCAGTTTGCAAAAGCTCACTTGCAGCGGCTTACAGACCAGCCTTGAGCTTTCAAGTCTGGCAGCAAACGCAGGGGTGCTATGGTTAAGGTCATCTCAGCGCCGAATGACCGAGTCCCTCTACTCCAATTCAATCGTTACCGAACAGGACTTAGAGGTCTTGGAGGGCGCCGAAGCTCGCGTTGCCTCTGTCGACGGGGCCGTAAAGGCCACCGCTGCACGGTCGGCTTTGCTCCTGGTTGCTTTTGTGTGCACGGCACTTGTCGCGTTGAACGTTTGGCTTGAAGATCTCCAACGCTTCGGTGCTGCGCAAACCATTTGAATTGAGTGACCTCATTAACGCCGTGGAAGGCGTCTTGAAAGCTCAGAGATTTACAGCCTGAGCCGGCATCAAGCGTGATGCCACAGCCGCCAACGTATCGCCGAAGCCACCAACAGCACGTGCCTGAAGCCGCGGGCTGGTGAAGACGCGAGTCGCCGCGCTCCACACGATTTTGAAGCCAAGCCGTTCAAGAGCTTCCACAAAAGCCACATCCTCACTGCACGTCAAAGGCGGCATGCCACCAACGAAGAGGTAGGCAGAGGTTTTAACCCCAAGGTTCGCACCATGGATGTGGCGATGGCCATCTCGGTCAGTGTAAGTCTGGTCCCAGTGTGCGCTCATGAACTGCTCAAGGTGACCAAGAACACTCCAGTCAGCGACGCCGACCGTGCCACATACAGCATCCGCGTTTAAACCAAGCTGTTGCACCAACCAGTCATGAGCTACGGTGGTATCTGCATCAGTAAACGCGAGCCAGCGAGCGCCACTTTTAACAGCATGGTCAGCCCCGTAACTCCGCACCTTGCCTACGTTGCGTTCGTTCGCTTCAATGATGTGGACATCAAACTTTTGAACGAGCGCTTTGGTTGAGTCTGTGCATGAGTCCAGGACAACAACCACGCAAACCTCTTCACCCTTCAACCCTGGATGAGCGCAAGCGCTCATCACAGAGGTCAAAGTGGCGACGATGGTCTGTTCCTCGTTATGAGCGGGGATGACGACGCCAAGCATGCTAAACCTTAAACGAGCGGCGGGTCAGTCTCTCGCTCGGTATGGCGATGCCGTTGCATGGCCATGATGAACGCTTCAATCGCAGCTTCAGAATCCTTGCCCTCGGCCAAGATAAGGCCAGGGTCGGCACTTCCATCAGCCAGCGTCATCGGGATGTCTGCCTTCATGAGCAGTGCATGCGAGGCACCAAAGGCGACGATGGTCTTGCCGTGGCGGTACTGGTCCTTGATGAACTCGAGCGTGTGAGCATCTTTAAGCAGTGCTTCTGCGGCGGGACCGTCCGGCAATGCCAGTGCATCAAACAAAAAGCCCGGGGTGTTTTCGGTGGTGGCATCTGCCTCAACTTTTTCACCGCCCACAGTTGGCACGACACCAAGTCGCGGAGCCACGATACGTCCCACGGCGCCTTGCGACAGGAGCGCTGCTTGCAAAGCCTGAACAGGTGCCGCCTCCAAACCAGGTGCCACCAGGATGGCCACCTTGCGGGTACGGATACCAGGCTCGCCAGTGCGTGCTTTCAGCGACAACGCCGGCGAAACCGTGACCTCTGGAGTCACTGGCGTTTCCAACGCTTTGGGCAGCGGTGCCGGCATCTCCATGCCCAGGTCAGCCGCAAGCTTGGTGGCAAGCTCCATGGATGCATTGGCAAGGCCAGCCACCATGCGCTCTCGGATAGCTGGGGTTTGGACCTTGCTCAGCTCAAAGCGAAACGCTTCAAGGATGTGAGCTTGCTCAACTGGGGTCTGGCTTTCAAAGAACAGCGTTGCTTGCGTGTAGTGGTCAGCAAATTTCTCAGGCTTCGCGCGCACCTTATCGCTTGCTTCCTTGGCATCAATACGCTTGGCGATGCTCACGAAACCTTGACCAGCTCCGGCCTGGAATGGGCAACCGCCTGCCAACGAGTTGGGCTCATAAGAGACTCGGCCGCGGTTGATGGCTTGGCGGTGCATACCGTCGCGCTGGTTGTTATGCACCGGTGCCACAGGTGCGTTGATAGGCAACTCGTGGAAGTTTGGGCCACCAAGGCGCGAAATCTGGGTGTCCACATAAGAGTGGATTCGACCGGCAAGCAGCGGGTCGTTGGAGAAGTCAATGCCAGGCACCACATGAGCGGTGCAGAAGGCGACCTGTTCGGTCTCAGCGAAGAAGTTGTCGGGGTTGCGGTTGAGCACCATGCGGCCCACGATTTCAACTGGCACCAGCTCCTCAGGAATCAGCTTGGTGGAGTCCAGAATATCAAAGCTGAAAGCCTCAGCTTGCTCTTCCGTAAACACCTGCAGGCCGAGTTCCCATTCTGGATATTCGCCAGCTTCGATGGCTTCCCACAGGTCACGGCGGTGGAAGTCGGGGTCTGCGCCAGAAATCTTCACCGCCTCATCCCAGACGAGTGAATGAGTACCGAGCTTTGGCTGCCAATGGAATTTCACGAAAACCGACTCGCCCGCCTCATTGACCAGGCGGAAGGTATGCACACCGAAGCCCTGCATCATCCGATAACTGCGCGGAATCGCGCGGTCAGACATCACCCACATGAGCATGTGGGTGATTTCCGGCATCAGGGAGGCGAAGTCCCAGAAGGTGTCATGCGCGGACGCCGCTTGCGGCATGCCATGGTGCGGCTCTGGCTTGACCGCATGGACCAAGTCTGGGAACTTGATGGCGTCCTGAATGAAGAACACTGGAATATTGTTGCCCACCAAGTCCCAGTTACCTTCGTCTGTGTAGAACTTGACCGCAAAGCCACGCACGTCCCGTGCTGTGTCCTTGGAACCGCGCTCACCTTGCACAGTGGAAAAGCGAACGAACACCGGTGTGACCTTGCCCTTCTCACTGAAGATCGATGCCTTGGTGTACTTCGCCAGCGACCCGTACGATTCAAAGAATCCATGCGCACCAGACCCACGGGCATGGACGATCCGTTCGGGAATTCGCTCATGGTCAAAGTGAGTGATTTTTTCTCGAAGGATGAAGTCTTCCAGCAGCACCGGACCGCGAACGCCGGCTTTCAAGCTGTTCTGGTTATCGGCAATCGCAACGCCTTGATTGGTAGTCAGCTGCTGACCCTCCGAACTCACGCGAACTCGGTCCAATGGCGCAATCGTTGCGTTAACGCCGGAAGGCGCTACGGTGCCAGTTTTGTCGGTGCCATTGACCTCAGACAAGGTGCTACCAGTGGGGACACGCGAAGGGGGCTCCACGGTAAGCCCAACAGGTGCAACCGTGTCCGCGCCATGCTCAGCGGCCTTGTTTTCGTTGGACACCATGCCAGCCGAAAGGGACTGCGTTTCTGCCTTTTGCTGTGCGGGCAAATCACCCCCCACGGCAGAGGCAGGAGCCGGGTTGGCTGGTGCGCTGTCGCTGTTGCGAGCAGCAGATTGCGCCGCTACTTTTTCTGCGGCGTTTGCCGGGGGAGTTTTAGTCATTTAGGTCTACCGTCAATTGGTTGTGGGGAGCATGACGCTAGCGAAGCCCGCAGTAGGGGTTCGTAGGACGCAACCTTCACCGAATAGCCGAAACAGACTACGGAACCAAATAACTACCGTTCGACTCTGGATGTGTGAGCGGCTGGCGCCCCAAAGCCGTATCCACCACCCGTACGAACTCCGCATTCTGCGCGTCGGTCAACGGACCGGACAAAAGCAGTCCCTGAAGGTCTGGGAGCTGATGCGTCAATCGCTTTTGCAACAAAGGGTCGCTGGCTAGCACTAACCGCACCAGTGCCATAAGGGCTCCAGTCTGAGCCTGCAATTTTTCAACTTCGGTCATGGCTGCCTCCGGTGTAGACATGGTGCAGCACGAAGAGGGACCTCCTGTTTTCGGCGTGTTGCAGTGCAGCATTGTTGCTTTATAAGCAATGGTTTCAGGTTTTCATTGATTCATTCATGAGATCCAAATGCCGTCCACATCCATGCAGCGGGCGGTTGCTTCACTCCGTAAAGAGCGCGAGCCCTGATATTCCGCAGCCAATGAGATAGGTAATCACTGGCGCGGCTGACCAAAGCCAACATTAAGTCTTCCGTGGAGCTTAGACAGAATCATCAAAGGTCTGTAGGGCCAACCTATTGCGTCGTTTGATTGCGGAATATTAAAAGTGGGGCACTTTGCAACGCTCGATGCATGCGAGTAGGTATCGAGACACATTTATCTCATGGAAGCTAACAGCAGCAATGTCGATAGAGGGCCATCGCATCGACAGGAAATTATTAGTGTCGAACCAACTACAACGTGCGCACCGAGGACTGGATTTTTACCTCCTGTTACTCGACGCCCAACCTGAGATTCGGTCCTACAAGACCATGAGCGTAATGCGAAAACCCAAGCCCATCAGGTGCGCAAAAATCTGACCATCGCCAGCTGCTAACAACGCTTCTGAGCATGTAGCTTACATCGTGGGGGTGCCTCGGAAAGGTGCCTATTAAGGGCAACTCGCAAGTTGCCCTTTTTTTTGGGGAAACAGCAATGAGCTATGCGTTACTGGATAAACTTCGATTAAGTTCATTTCCGGCACACATAGAAGGCGATGACGTTCAGACCGTGAGAGCCTATCTAGCGGCTGGACTGGTGAACGCCGAAATCACTGAAGGAATGCGCGGACGCTCGCCAGTCGCGGCAAAAGCAAAGGTTTTGGGAATTACGCCGAGCGGCCGCAAGGCAATGGAAAGTCGAGCAGCAAAACGAGAATTGGCGAATTTCATCGCACGGAAGTAGTTTTATAAACCGCCCTGTGGGCATCAATGGAGCAAAGAAAATGAGTGTAAAAACTTTGAAGGACCTCTTTATTCATTCCCTTTCAGATGTCTACAGCGCCGAAAAACAATTGACAAAGGCGCTCCCGAAAATGGCACGTGCTGCGACCAACCCCGCGCTGAAAGAAATTTTCACCTCCCATTTGGAGGAAACGCGAGGGCAGATTGAACGTATTGACCAAGTAGTGGAAGCGGCCGGCCTAAAGCTCAAGCGTATCAAATGCGCTGCGATGGAAGGCTTGGTGGAAGAAGGTTCAGAGACTATCGACGAAGTGGAAAAGGGACCTGTGCTGGACGCCGGCCTAATCGCAGCGGCACAGAAGGTCGAGCATTACGAGATCGCTACCTACGGCACCCTTTGTGCGCTAGCGAAAACACTTGCTCTTGACTCTGCGATTATTAAGTTATTGCAAGACACTTTAGCCGAAGAAAAAGGCGCAGATGAGAAGCTCAGTGCTTTGGCTGAACTTCAAACCAATACGGATGCTGCCGCGGCATGAAACAACGCACGCAGGCTTCGGCCTGCCACTAGGACATACATGAACGCTCGCAAAACGGGCGCAGCAAGCGAATCTGAAGACTTGTCAAACGCCGAGCGAAAAGCGCAGAAGAAGGGGGAGACATAATGGTCTCAGATTGGCGGGGAAGGCCCTGCCGCGCCTAAGCAGCCGAACGAGCGAGATGAGTCTTCGAGCAGCCAGGCCGGTACTGCGTCAGTTGCTTTTGAAAAAGCCGCGTATGCGGATGCTGCAGGCCCCCAACAAGATACCGACCGGGCGCCGATCACAGACCAGGTGTACAACACATCCATCACCGACTGGCACCGCAAATTTAAAAAACCTGATTCCAAACGATAAGTGATGAGCGCTACAAAAACTCAATTTAAATTTGGAGCCACTCTACTATCTGAGGGTGGCGTCAAATTTTCAATTTGGGCACCCGATGCCCATAAAGTTGAGTTATGTATTGAAACAAGTGCTTTTGAGGCTGAAGGTCTGGAAAACGGCCTTTGGAATGTCACAGTCCCATCGGCACGTGTGGGAACCGCGTACCAGTGGAAAATTAACGGAGAAATGCTTGTTCCTGACCCCGCATCTAGGTGGAATCCAGAAGGTCCACACGGGAGAAGCATCGTGCAAGATTCTGAGAATTTTCGCTGGAAGGACGGGTGGACAGGTAGGCCTTGGTCTGAAGCTGTCATTTACGAACTGCACATTGGGACTTTTACGCCGGAGGGTACATACCAAGCTGCTGAGAGCAAACTCGCAGATTTAAAAGCATTAGGCATAACCGCCATAGAGATTTTGCCAATCTCTACGTTCAGCGGCCAGTTCGGATGGGGTTACGACGGCGTCTTGCCTTATGCACCATTTCCCGCCTACGGTAGGCCAGACGAGCTTAAACATTTAATTCAGGCCGCGCATGACGTCGGCTTGATGGTCTTTCTCGACGTGGTCTACAACCATTTTGGGCCCGACGGTAACTACCTCTCTGGGTATGCCAAGTCTTTAACGTCACCTAAGCACAAGAATCCATGGGGCGAAGGCTTTAACTTTGACGACGCGGATAGTGAGTTTGTGCGCTCATTCTTCATATCCAATGCGTTGTACTGGCTTGGCGAGTTTCGGTTTGATGGACTCCGACTGGACGCAGTGCATCAAATCAAAGACGCCAGCGAGATGCACTTCCTGGCCGAGTTAAGTGCTACTGTACGGAATACTTTTCCCGACCGGCATATCCACCTGATCGTTGAGAACGAAAACAACGACGCTGGGCTCTTCCCAGATGAAGGAGAGTTCACGGCGCAGTGGAACGACGATTTCCACCACGCTCTACATGTTGCATTGACAGGAGAAAAAGACGGCTATTTCGGGGACTATGCGAAGCAGCCGGTTGCTCTAGTAGCCCGCGCCCTCGCCAACGGTTTCGTATGGGAAGGTCGGAATCGAGACAAAGAGGGCCGCCGTTCAGAACTAGTGGAGGCAAAACCAATCACCCTACGCGCGACGGTCAACTATCTGAGCAATCACGACCAAACAGGAAACCGCGCTTTCGGAGAACGCCTAAGGGAGCTTGTTCCACCTAACGCTCGCCCTCTTGCGGCTGCCCTAACGCTGCTGTCTCCGGCAACACCCATGATTTTTGCGGGTGAAGAGTTTGCAGCAGAAACACCTTTTCAATACTTCGCCGACTATTGCGGAGAATTTGAGGAAGCAATCACTAAAGGGCGGCTGGAGGAGTTCGGGCACTTTGTTAAAGGCGATATGGCCCAGCTTCCGCGTCCATGCACTCCTGAGACATTCGCACAATGCAAGTTGGATTGGCAGCAGGCGGAGCGGCCCGCAGGCCAAGCAAGCAGGCTCTAGTCACCCGTTTACTCGCTATTCGTGAAGCCCACTTTGCGCCTCTGCTGGAAAAGCTCCAAGGCGATCATCGCCTCTACGCGACGGGGCTCACCACCTTCATCGTTAGATGGCGCTTTGAGGGCCAAGCCATAGAGCTGCGTTGCAACTTGAGTGACAAGCCGGCGCCTGCGTTGCGGCCACAGGATTGGCCAGAACTCAATGGCTCCATCTCAATCTACACGGTTGGGACGCTTGGCCCCGAATGGTGGTCGCCTTGGTCGGGACAGTGGACCATCGGGCAGGAACTCTAAACATCCCAGTTCGCCACTGGCAGTGCCGCAATTTCGGGCTTTGCGAACAGGTAACCTTGGAATAACTCGATGCCAAGGTCTTGCAGGACTTCAAGCTCACCCCGAGTTTCTACGCCCTCTCCCACGACTTGAATTTCAAGTTGTTGGCAGATAGACATTAAACCGTTCGCGATGACTCTTTTAACGCGCTGAGTATCGATGTCACGTACAAGACTCATGTCAAGTTTAATGACATCGGGTTGAAACTGCGCCAAGAACTCAAAGCTTGCATATCCGCTGCCGAAGTCGTCAATTGCTGTAATAAAGCCCCGCTTTCGATACTCCGTGAAAATGGACTTCAAGTGTGGAAGGTCTGAAGACCGCTCGTCTTCGGTCAACTCAAATATTATTCTCTCTACTGGAAAGCCATGCTTTTCAGCTGTGGCAAGTGTGAGCTTGATGCAGGCTTCCGCCCGATACACGGCATTTGGCAAAAAGTTGATGCTGAGCTTGGAGGCCATGCCCAACTTTGCGGCTAGCTCAATCGCTTTACTCGGCACGCCTGGTCAATGCATAGCGGTTTTCGGGCACCACTTGAGAGAGCACTGTATAGGCCCCCTGCCCTTGAGGCCCCCACGAGAGCCTCGTGTGCGTAGACGGTCCGGCTCGGTAGGTGCACGACTGGCTGGAAGGCCATCGTGAATGGAAACAGGTCGGCGTGCGCACGGCACCCTTCACATCCTTTGATTTGGTTCGTCATGGGTGGATAGTGGCTGGTCAACATCAGAAGTGTCCTTCAGCCCTGGGATCGTGACCACGGGAAAAACTCTGCCAGTGCAGTGTTTTTTTGCGTTTGCCACCGTCAAACGTCTGTCACCGGATCAAATGTGTAGCCCGCCTGCTAACACGTTCAGAAGGGCTACTAAAAGATTGACTCGGCTCCGGCGAGTGATATGCAGTTCCAATGCTACCGCGCGTAGCCTTTTCCACCTTTGTATAGCTTTAAGATAACTCCAATAATGTATCATAAAACCGTGGCGCCATCAATTGGTTATCTGTGTAAGCTTTGGCAGTTTAAATTCCGAGACTCATACACTCCCATCCTATGCTGCGATAACTAGGAAACACGCTATACCAAATTACTGCGGTACTGCGAAACCCCAAGGCACGGCTGTATGCTTAGGTAGGCGGGCGCTGATGAAGTGAGGCAATTTATAGGACGCCACGAAGTAAAGGAACGGAAGCCTTACAGCCGAGGTTCTATATTTCCTACAGTGCGTGGCGTTTCCCAACAGCAACGTCGAGCTTTCATTCAGCAGCAGAAATGAGGGCCTTCACGCGCCGGTGGTGTAACGGCATTCGTCGGCGCTGGATGAAATTTCAGAAGGCGGGTGACACGCTTGCCGTTTTTTTTCACGTGCGCCGTTGCTAGCTGCGCTTATTAACGTCGACTTGTTAGCCATTAATGCCTAAAAACGAAGAACTGAAGCCCGACAAGGGCAGCGTAGGCTGGCTCCGTGCTTTCAATTTCAGCGTCGCTCAAGTCGAGCTTGGCTTGGTACCGTTCATCGCGCTTTTCCTTCAGTCGTCCGCGCACTGGAGTACCTCGCAAGTAGGTGCGGCCCTTGCATTCGGGAACATCCTTCAGCTGCTGGTTCAAACACCGGCCGGTGCCCTGATTGACCGGCTTCGGGCAAAGCGATGGCTCTTGGCTGGTGCCACAGTCTTCGTGGGCGCGGGGTGCGCTGCACTGCTGATGTCGGTCGCCGCCCCGGTGGTCTGGGCATCGCAAGGACTCATCGGCATCGCACGTGCTGCCTTTCCTCCGGCAATGGCCGCCATCACGCTGGGCATGTTTGGCAAGGCCGGCATGGACCAACAATCAGGTGTGAGCCAGGGGTTCAATGCTGCTGGGGGTGTCTTCACAGCAGGTCTGCTTGCCGGCACCGGTTACTTCTTAGGTCTTCCCGCGATGTTCTACGCGGTGATAGGCCTGTGCGCTGTCACCCTAGTCTGCCTCCAACGCATCAACGGCAAGAGCATCAACTTCGAAGCAGCGCGCGGCAACGAAGGCGACGCCGCAAAGAACAATCCAAGTGCGAGCGATGGGAGCATCTTCGTTCAGGTCTACCGAAGCCTTGCCGAGCTCTGCAGGGAAAGTTCAGTTCGTCGTTTCTTACTGTGCGCCGTTCTGTTCTATGCGGCAGATACCGCGATGGTGCCGCTCGTAACGCAGATTTTGGGTAAAGGGGAAGGAACCCAGCGGGCGCTCCTAATGACCTCTGGCTACATCGCGGCGTCGCAGATTCTTTTCATCGTCGTGGCCCCGTTCTGCGGTCGATTAGCAAGCTCCATTGGTCGAAAGCCCTTGCTTTTATTTGCGTTCGTAGCGTTGGCGGTCCGAGCCGTTCTTTCGGCTTGGGCGGACTCGCCAATGGTCCTCCTGGCGGCACAGTGCACTGACGCTTTAAGCACAGGCTTGTTTGGACTCTTGGGCGTCCTGGTCATCACTGACCTGACCCGTGACAAGGGCAACTTCAATGTCGCCTTTGGGGCGTTGTCTACGGTGCAAGGTTTGGGCGGCGTTATTAGCAATGCGCTTGCCGGATACCTGGCCGATTCGATTGGAGCGGCGCCCACATTCATGGTCTTGGCTGGATTCGCGGCATCTGGTGTTGTTGTTGCCATGCTTGTTCCAGAGACCGTCGAGAAACACCAAACACCACATTAGAAATCTGAGGGCGGCTACATGCGGGCATTGCGCTCACAAGGAAGGGCGTCCAAGACTACGGGTGGGGCGACGCAGGTCCCTAGAAGATGAGCGTGCTCAAAGGACCTCGAACATGTCACCGTCGAAGATGTATTCCCTTGCGAAGGCTGCCATCAACGCGTGGATTGATGACTTCGCGCCAAGCATGGGCGCAGCCATTTCGTACTACACGGTGTTCTCTATTGCACCGCTGCTTTTGATTGTCATCGTCATCGCAGGTTTGGTCTTTGGGCAGGAGGCCGTACGGGGGTCATTGCAAGCACAGATGTCCGGGCTGGTAGGCAACGATGGAGCGACAGCCATCCAGGGCCTAGTTGCAGACGCGTACAAACCTGGCCAAAGCTTGGTCGCCAGCAGTATCAGCATCATCGTTTTGCTCGTAGGCGCAACCACTGTTTTCGCGGAACTACAAAGCGCGCTGGACCGTGTGTGGCACGTACCCGAGAAAGCAAAACCTAGCGGGGTCTGGGGCATCCTTCGTGCTCGTTTTCTGTCCTTCGGCCTCATCTTGGGCCTTGCATTTCTGCTGATGACGTCGCTCGCCGTGAGTGCCGGCATCTCCGCTTTCGGCACTTGGTTCGGGGGGCTGGTTCCGGGCTGGGAGGTGCTGTTGCATGTCTTGAACATCGGCATCAGCTTGTCTGTAGAGACACTGCTCTTCGGAATGATTTTCAAGCTGATGCCTTCGGTACCAATCGCTTGGCGGGATGTATGGGTTGGTGGCGCAGTAACGGCGTGCTTATTCGAGTTGGGCAAAACACTGATCGGCGTCTACATGGGCAAAGCCGCAATCAGTTCTTCGTATGCCGCCGCTGGCTCCATCGCGGTCATCTTGATTTGGGTCTATTACGCGGCCCAAGTTTTCTTGCTTGGCGCTGAATTCACCAAGGTGTATGCGGCTGACCGATTGGGTGTGGTGGATTCCAACCCTATCCAGGAGCCTGGACAAATTCAACCGGACGCAACCACGTTGGTCTCCTCGCCGACGCCGGTAAACCGGTCCACACACATCGCAGCTACAAAAGCTTCAATTGGTCAACGCGTCGCAGTCAGCGGGACGTTATTTGTGGCTTCTGCTGCGTTGAAGCTCTGGCTTAAACGGCGCAACCGCATTTAAGTGTCGGCGAGCCAAAAGACCTGCGGGTAGCTTACGCGGCTCACCACCTCGAATCCCGCGAGCATCTCGCGTGGCCACCAGTTACCGCCTGGAGCGCTTTCGAAGCAAAAGGACTGCCGCAGTAACTGCTGCTCCCACCGCCACTTTGCGCAATACCCCGGCGCGGTCATGTTTCCAAGCTGCGCCAATCCCCATCTCGCCGAGGACGTTAGGAACGTGGCCACGCATCAGGTCGCTGGCGACCCCCTCCACAACGTTCGTGCGGTCCGCGAGAAGGATCATCCAGTGGCGGAGATCGTTCTCGCTGTATTTGAATGCGAGGCGCCGCATGACGCCGCTGAGCCCGGATGGGGGCACGGTGCTTCCGAAGACCGGCGTGATCTTGCTGTCCCGCTCTGTGGAACACAGCACTTCCACGCTCGTTTCTTGTTGACCGGGCTCGTCCCAGTGCAGCCCGGGAAGACGAGCAGGCATGCGTTCTTTCGGGTACGCAGGCCTATCGGCCGGATTGAGATCGGCTCCCCAGCCGGGGATGTGTGCGAAACGCTCTTTGTTATCCATGATCGGTACCGGTAGGTGCTCAGACGCCGGCCGGTAGCAAGACCGGCTTGATGCAGTTGTCCAACTTGCTGGAGAAGAGGTGGTACGCATCGGCGACTTCTTCGAGACGGAACCGGTGCGTGATGACTTTGCGGGGCTGGATATGCCCAGCCTAGATGTGCTCAATAAGCCGGGGCAGATGCCGCTTCACGGAGGCTTGATTCATCCGGAGGGTCAGCCCCTTGTTGACTGCATTACCAAACGGAACGGCGCTAAACGTTGGTCCGTAGACACCGACGACTGAGACCGTACCGCCATTGCGCACTGAGTTGATGGCCCAGTGAAGCACCGTGGCGGCGCCGCCTTGCAGCTTCAGCTTCACGCCCGTGAGCGTCTGCGTGAAGTTACCTGCAGCCTCTGCACCGACGCAGTCGATGCAGATGTCGGGGCCGAGACCATCCGTCATTTTCTTCAGGTGGATAGCCATGTCGCTGACCGACTTGAAGTCCACTGTTTCGCACTGGGCGAACTCCTTGACGAACGCCAGCCGGTACTCGATATGGTCGACAACGATGACGCGTCCTGCACCGAGCAACCAAGCTGACTTGGCGGCGAAGATGCCGACCGGGCCGGCTCCGAAGACGACCACCGTGTCGCCCTCTTGGATGCCACCCATTTCCGCCGCCTGGTAGCCGGTCGGAAATGCGTCAGTCAGCAACACCGCATCGTCCTCGTCCATGTCCGCTGGGAGGATCGTTGGACCAATGTCGGCAAACGGGACGCGGACGAGCTCTGCTTGGCCGCCGTTGTAACCGCCAGCAGTGTGCGAGTAACCAAAGATCGCGCCCACTGCCGTTGCCTCGGGATTTGTGTTGTGGCAGTTGCTGAACAACTCGCGGCGGCAAAAGAAGCACGTGCCGCAGAAGATGTTGAAAGGCACCAGAACCTTGTCGCCTTTTTTAAGGCTTTGAACAGAGGGGCCCACTTCCTCAACGATCCCCGTGAACTCATGCCCGAAGGTCGTACCTACACGGGTGTCTGGAACAAGGCCGTGATAGAGGTGAAGGTCAGAACCGCAAATGCATGCCCGGGTGACGCGGACGATGGCGTCGTTTGGGTGTTCTATGACCGGCTCGTCCTTCTCTTCTGCCCGGACACGGTACGGGCCGCGGTAGTTCATTGCCAACATAGGTTCTTTCGTGGATTGGTTCCTTAGCGTTTGCGTCTACTCCTGTCGATGCTGTAAGGCCTAGTCCTACGAGTTTGTGGGCGTATCACCTCACTTAAGTGACGGTTCTTTTAAAGCAACCGCAGAGCTTATATGTGTTCAAGTTCCCGAGGATTGAATTACCAAGGAACACCATGCAGGAACAAGGGAACCGGCAGGTCAGCCACATCAACCTAAGTGCAGGCTCGTTTTGAATGGGCGCAGAGCTTTCTGTGACACCCCTTGGACTGGTATCAATTGCGGCGCTTGTGAGTTCGATTTTGCTTTCCACGGCGGTATTGGTACAGGCCGCTAAGAAGTGAGTCGTGATTAATGGAGTTAAAGGAAGACAAATGACAAATGAAAAATCTGGTTCTCCGGGCGACGGTATCGAACCCGACCGCATCGACTTGAATTCCGCTCAAGCAGTCTCAGAATGGGCTCGCAAGCTCGATTCGACTGAAATGCAAATCAGGGATGCCATTACAGAAGTTGGTAATCGCGCCACCGACGTCGAGATGCACCTCAAAGGCAGTCGCAGCACGACAAACACCGAACGCGTTGACGAAGTTGTCCCAAACTCGGCTGATACTAAAAAATAGCAACTTACTTCTGGATATTTTCCGTGCTAAGCCACCCGAAACCGCGGAGCCAAATTACAGATAAAGGTTTCTGAGTTGGCGATGCTTTAAAACTTTTTGAACCTCTGGAGATGACTATGGCTGACGATAAATCAAACAGTGGCCCAGCAGACCGCACTCGCATTAACGTCAATGAAGATTACGAGTTGGCCTACTGGACCAAAAAATTCGGTGTTGACGCAGATACTCTGCGTGCCGCGGTGAAGGCCGTTGGCGTCAGCGCCACTGCCGTCGAGCAACATCTCAAATCCAAGAAATAGGCCATTGCCATGGGTGCCGCCGAGAAGCTCGACCGCTACAAGGCAAAGCGCAACTTCGCGATCACCAGCGAGCCGGCTGAAGGCGGCACAGGAGGCGTTGAAGCGCTGAGCTTCGTGGTCCAGAAGCACTGGGCGACCCGGCTGCATTACGACTTTCGTTTGGAACTCGACGGTGTGATGCTCAGCTGGGCCGTGCCCAAGGGTCCCAGCTATGACACCGCCGATAAGCGCATGGCGGTCCACGTCGAGGACCACCCGATCTCGTACTCGTCTTTCGAAGGAGAAATTCCGGCGAAGCAGTACGGGGCGGGCAAGGTCATCATCTGGGACAAGGGAACATGGCACCCCATTGGCGACCCCACGCAAGGCTACCGAGATGGGAACCTGAAGTTTGAACTCCGGGGGCACAAGCTGCTGGGCAAGTGGGCCCTGATCCGCATCAAGAATGGCCGTGACTCGAAGCAGGATGCGTGGCTGCTTATCAAGGAGAAGGACGCCTATGTGAAGTCGTCCTCCGAGTTCAGCGTCGTTGATGAGTTTCCAGACAGCGTTGCGGGCTTGGACCTCCCTGCTGCCAACACTGAAAAGTCGACAACACCCGCTCCCGAGTCCGAACCTCAAGCAGTCGCTCCCGCCGCAGCCTTGCCCGAGACCCTCGCACCTCAACTGGCCACTCTTGTTGACGGCCCGCCGCGTGATCCGGAGGATTGGCTTTACGAGGTCAAGTTCGATGGCTACCGTCTGTTGGCGAGGGTCGACGGCGCAGACATCAAGCTCTTCACACGCAACGGAAACGATTGGACAGCCAAGCTCAAGGGCCTCCATGGCGCGTTGAAGAAGACGAAGCTGCCGCAGGGGTGGTACGACGGAGAGATCGTGGTCCTCAACGACAAGGGGGTCCCTGACTTCGGCGCGCTGCAGAACGCATTCGACGCAGTGAAGACTGCTGAGATCGTCTACTTCGTGTTCGATGCGCCATATCTTGATGGTCAAGACCTTCGAGCCCTGCCGCTAACCGCTCGTCGCGATTTGCTGTTGGCAGCGCTCGCAAAGCGACCGTCGGATTCCGTGAGGTTCAGCGATGTCTTCGATGCGCCACCCGAGAGCATCGTCACCTCAGCTTGTCAGCTCGGCCTCGAGGGAATCATCGCCAAGCGAAAGGACTCGGTTTACCGCTCATCGCGGTCGGCAGACTGGATTAAGTTGAAGTGCAGCCACCGTCAGGAATTCGTAATTGCCGGTTGGACGGAACCGAAGGGTTCGCGGAGTGGTATCGGGGCACTGGTCCTGGGCGTGCACGATGACAAGGGCAATCTGGTCTACGTAGGTAACGTCGGCTCCGGCTTCAACTCCAAGTCCCTGCAGGACGTTCGAGAGAAGTTGGACGGCGTTGCGGCATCGACCTCGCCATTCGCCGAGAAGCCAGCGATGGTGAGCAAACCCCACTGGGTTAAACCGACTTTGGTTGCGGAGGTCACCTTCGGCGAGTGGACGAGCAGCGGCCACATCCGGCACTCTGTTTTTCATGGACTGCGAACTGACAAGGACGCCTCGGCCATCATTCGCGAGAAGGCCGTGAGCGCGCCAAAAGCGACGAAAGCCAAAGCCGTTTCGCCCAAGGCGGAAAAGTCGCAGCCGGCATCGCATTCCTTGTCCACAAAATTGCGTGTGACCAATCCAGATCGGGTCATCGACGCAAGTACCGGCATTACCAAAGTCGAACTGGTCCGCCATTACGCTTTGGTAGGCACGCTGATGATGGAGCACCTGAAGAATCGACCGGTCTCGCTCGTGCGGGCGCCATCGGGTGTGGACGGGCAGCTGTTCTTTCAGAAGCACGCCGAGACCGAGAAGCTGCCTGGCATTAGGCAGCTCGACCCGGCCCTCTATGCGAGCCATCCGGCGATGCTGGAAGTCGCGGACAAGGAGGGACTGCTGTCCGCCGCGCAGTGGAATGTCGTTGAGTTCCATACCCTCAACACCGTCTCAACGACTTTCGAGTTTCCGGACCGGCTGGTGTTCGATTTGGACCCAGGTGAAGGGGTCTCCTGGAAGGACATCCAGAAGGCCGCCAACGTGATGCACGTCTTCCTCGACCAGTTGGGCCTCCCGTCGTTTCTGAAGACCAGTGGTGGCAAGGGGCTCCACGTGGTCGTGCCCATCAAGCGGCAGCATGAATGGGATGTCGCCAAAGGGTTCTCGCAGGCAGTGGTGAACCACCTCACGAAGACACTGCCCCAGATGTTTGTGGCCAAGAGTGGACCGAGGAACAGGGTCGGCAAGATCTTCATCGACTACCTGCGCAACGGACTTGGCGCCACGACGGTCTGCGCGTGGTCGGCGCGTGCGCGGCCGGGTTTGGGCATCTCGGTGCCCGTGACATGGGACGAGTTGGAATCGTTGCGCGGCGGCGACCACTGGACCATCCGCACCGCGCAGAATCGGCTCGACAAGGGTAACGAGCCATGGGCGGGCTACGCGAAGGCTGCCAAGGCTTTGCCCAAGGCGATGAAAACGCTAGGCTACGCTGGCTGACGTCACCGGCACCGGCCGATCAGCGGCGCGAAGAACTCGTTCTTTTAAGGAGTTGGCTTATGGCTTCTTCCGGCATGGCTCTAACCTCGACGCGCACCGTGTGGAAGGGTGCGATCAGCTTCGGCTTGGTCCACGTTCCCGTGGGTTTGTATTCCGCAACGACGACCACCGGCATCGACTTCGACTGGTTGGACAAACGGTCGATGGACCCCGTTGGCTACAAACGCATCAATAAGAAAACGGGCAAAGACATCGCGAGCGAGCACATCGTCAAGGGTGTGGACTACGGTGATGGGCGCTACGTGATCTTGTCGCCAGAGGAGATCGCCGCAGCCTACCCAAAGACCACTCAGACCATCGAAATAGAGACCTTCGTTGATGCCAACGAGGTTCCGTTCGTCTACCTTGAGAAGCCGTACTACTTGGCGCCCATCAACCGGGGGGAGAAGGTCTACGCGCTGCTGCGGGAAGCGCTTAAAAAGAGCAACAAGGTCGGTATCGCGAAGGTGGTGATCGCCACGAAGCAGCATCTAGCCGTGCTCATCCCGTGTGGTCCGGCTCTCATCCTGAACCTGCTGCGGTGGGGCGGCGAAATCCGCTCGACCGAGGCCTTGAAGCTGCCGCCCAACAATGCCAAGGAAGCAGGAATCCGGGACGCGGAACTCAACATGGCGCTCGAGCTCATCGAGGACATGAGCCAGCCTTGGGACGCCGACCAGTTCCGCAACTCATTCGCTGACGAGGTGATGAAACTGATTGAGGAGAAAGCCCAGTCAGGCGAAATCCATGCGATATCGAAGGTGAATGACGAAACAGCGCCGCAGGGTGGAGAAGTCGTCGACCTGACCGCCTTGCTGCAGCGGAGTCTCCAGCGGAAGACTGGCCAGGAACCAACCCAGCTGAGCATGGTGGCGCCAGCAGCTAGCAAGGCCCGAAAGGCGCCGGCTGCCGCTAAGACAAAGCCTGCAGTCAAAGCGCCGGCTGCCCCCGCAAAGAAGGTTCCGGCGAAACTCGCAAGCGTCGTGACGGGCAAGGCTCGACCGAGCCGGAAGGCGGCCTGAGGTTGCGCTTCGAAAGCGCATTGGCTACTGCTCGCAGCGCCTGGTCGGCGCTCTCATGCAGCTCCAAGCCGCAAGCGAGCATCAGATTCATCGGTAGACCGAAGTCCTCGACTGCCATGCCGCTGCGGACCTCTCGCAGGCAGCCGTCGTCATACCTTTTGCATTCAACGACCGCGCTGACTCCCTGGCCCTCACAGCCCCAGCAATTGAAGGTGACATCCGCGTCGAACTTCAACGCTCGGACACGACCGTCTCAGTTGTCTGGCCGGTATCGGCCGCCGCGGCTTGTGCGGCCTGGCTGCGCAACTGGCTTTGATCATCCCGTCGGCGCCTTCTGGCTCTGTGTCGACCCATGGACATGCGCGCTGGAACCGACACCGCGCTGGCACGTGTTGTTTAGGTCTTTGGCTCCGCTCGGCTTTTCCATGCCTATGTTTTTGCCAACCGCACTTCCATCCTGGCGTTATTCGCGCCCACTCGCAGTCACGCTGCGACAATCGCCTTTTTTTCGAAAAGACCATGACCGGCTTTCACCGTAATGATGAAGAGTTGATGGCATCGCAGCGATTCGATACTCTTGTCCACTCCATCAAGGATTACGCGATCTACATGCTCGACGTGGAAGGGCATGTGGTCAGCTGGAACGCCGGCGCCGAACGGTTTAAGGGCTACCAAGCGCATGAAGTCATAGGCCAGCACTTCTCGCAGTTCTACACTGATGACGACCGAGCCGCAGGCGTACCGGCAACGGCGCTACGGATCGCCCAAGAGAAGGGCAGCTTCGCCACGGAGGGCTGGCGTGTCCGCAAGGACCTCACGCGGTTTTGGGCTGACGTCGTGATCGATCCCGTCTGGTCGTCTGACGCGCGTCTCCTCGGCTTTGCGAAGGTTACGCGCGATGTCAGCGAGCGCAAGCAGGCTCAAGAAGCCTTGCGACGCAGCGAGCAGCAATTTCGCATGCTGGTCGAGGGAGTCACCGATTACGCAATCTACATGCTGGACGTGGATGGATGCGTCACTAACTGGAACTCGGGTGCTCAACGTATCAAGGGCTATCGGCGCGACGAGGTCATCGGTTCATTTTTCGGCCGGTTCTATCCTATTGAGGACCAGGCAGTTGAGCTGCCAAGAAAGGCTTTAGCCATTGCTGCAGCCGAGGGTCGGTTCGAGCAGGAAGGATGGCGCGTCCGAAAAGATGGCACCAAATTCTTCGCCCATGTGGTTATTGACCCCTTGCGCAGCGACGACGGGAGGCTGGTCGGATATGCAAAGATTACGCGGGACATTACGGAAAGACGCGAAGCAGCAGAGAAGATCCGGCTGACCGAGCTGGCACTTCAACAGGCCCAGAAGATGGAGACGATCGGCAAGCTGACGGGAGGTGTTGCCCACGACTTCAACAACCTGCTGCAAGTCATCGCCGGCAATCTCCAGCTCCTTTCGATCGACGTAAACGGTAATGAGCGCGCTGAACGCCGTCTGCAAAGCGCTCTTGCAGGCGTTAATCGTGGCGCAAAACTTGCGAGTCAGCTATTGGCATTCGGCCGCCGACAGCCCCTGGAGCCCAAGGTCGTAAATCTAGGGCGTTTGGTCGTGGGTATGGGTGACATGCTGCCGCGCACGCTTGGGGAAGCAATTGAGATCGAATTGATCACCGCAGGGGGCCTCTGGAACACCCTGGCCGATGTCACGCATGTTGAAAACGCGGTGCTGAATCTGGCGATCAATGCCCGCGACGCGATGAACGGCGTGGGCAAGCTGACTCTTGAGGTGAGCAATGCGGTACTAGACGATGGCTATGCCGCGCTACACGCGGAGGTCACCGCCGGCCAGTACGTGATGCTGGCGATCTCGGACACTGGCTCCGGCATGTCTCCTGAAGTAATGGCGCAAGCTTTCGACCCCTTCTTTTCAACGAAGCCCGAGGGACAAGGCACCGGATTAGGCCTATCCATGGTCTTTGGCTTCGCTAAACAGTCAGGCGGTCACATTAAGATTTATAGCGAAGTGGGGCACGGGTCAACCATTAAGCTTTATTTGCCACGCTCGCAGAAGGCAGAGGATGCCCTAGCTGCCGCACCTATGCAAAAAATCGCACGTGGAACTGAAACAATCCTAGTAGCTGAAGACGATGAACAGGTGCGCAGTACTGTTGTCGAAACCCTCAGTGAACTAGGTTATCGCGTGCTTAAGGCTAAGGATGCGGAGAGCGCCCTGACGATCCTCGAAAGTGGAGCGGTGGTTGATCTGCTGTTTACTGACGTGGTAATGCCGGGGCCTCTGCGAAGTCCAGACCTTGCAAAAAGGGCCAAGGAACTTATCCCGTCAATTGGAGTGCTTTTCACTTCCGGGTATACGCAGAACGCGATTATTCATAGAGGCAGACTGGACGAAGGCATCGAATTGCTTAGTAAACCTTATACCAGAGAGGCACTAAGCGCGAAAGTTCGAAAGGTGATTGATCAAATGCGTGGCAACTCAGATTAAAAATACATGATGCATTTAGAACGTGCGTAGCATGAAGTACGCACTCTGAATGGACTTAGATCTTAGCCCTGGTGCCATGACTTCAATTTTTGTTCTTCCCTGCCCCATATTTAATACGGTATACAAGGAGGGTGCCGTTTAATCCGACCGATAGAGAATTGGTAGCAATCACTGGCCAATCTTGGCGCAATAAGCCATAAGCAACCCAAAGAATGAGTCCCGCTATAAGCGTTAAAATCATGGAAAGCGATACGTCCACAGCATGCTTCGACTTGATTATCTTGGCAAGTTGAGGAAGACTCGCACATGAGGTTAATACTCCCGCAGCAGCCCCCAAAACATCGGCCGGATCCATACTGCTCTATTCCTTTCGAGTAATATATCGGGCGACTGTTCAAAACATCTCTACCCAGTTTTTAGCGATAAAATCTTTCTGTCACGTTGATACATTCCGTTTGATGATAAGTCGATACTTTCATCCGTACAGTCGTCAAACTAACAGTAATAACGATGCATTACTTGGATGATAAATTTAACGTTTTAGAAGTGAGTCATAATTTTCGTCGAGCCACTGGTCACAGCAACGCCATCCCTCCTGCCGAAGCGTTTCGAACAAGCCAGCGTCAGCGCTGCGCTTGATTGATGGATCCATCAAATGCTCGCAACTGGCTGGGATGTTCAGGACGTGCAACCGTAGTCCTGCCTTGGACCGCTGATTTTCTTTGAGCAGTTGAATTTCGTGCTGCAAACCGGCATTACCAGTGATCTCGTTGATCCTGTTAAGGATGTTTTTCGCAGACAAGGGTAATTCTTGTCGCTGCACTGGAGACAGTTCGATGAGAAGAACATCGGCCTGCTGAAGGCCTTCATACAAAGGCCGCAGGACTGGGTTAGCCGTGTAGCTCCCATCCCAATAATGCTCATCTTCAATCTCAACTGCGGTAAATAATTGTGGGGCACAAGCCGATGCCAACAGAGCCTCGATAGTAATATCTTTAGGTCCGAAAACCCGGGTAGCCCCGTCACGTACTCGTATCGCATTGACGAACAATGCGGGCGCACCTGGTGACCGAAGGGCTTGCTGATCTATTACTTGATTCAGTACATAGCGCAGTGGCTGAATACCAAGCGGGTTTGCGATCATCGGGGGCAGCAAAGGCACCATGTCGTCCCAATGCCCTAATGAAGGCTTGCGTAGGGGAATCATCGTGAGCGATGCCAACGAACTTACCTCTGCCGCCTTTTGCCACAACAGTGCGAGCTGCTCTCGAGCACCCTGCCTGCCAGCTCGGACCCAACCCGTCACCAAGGCTGCTCCATTAAGGGCGCCGGCACTCGTTCCGCTAATCGAACCGAACTCAATCAACGGCTCTTCCAACAGCCGGTCTAGCGCTCCCCAAGTGAAGGCGCCATGCGCTCCTCCACCTTGAAGTGCGAGGTTAAGTTTCAGAGGCTTTTTGGTCATCTCTGAAGCATCGTGGAATTCGACAAGAGAACTGCAACATAAATCAACCGAGGTAAGCGTACGTCGGTTATTCCTTGCGCATGAGCACTGGGGACAGAGCTCAGCAACACGCCCGCGACGTGGATAGAAATAGACACACGGTCTCGGCATTTTCCTACGTGGGAACGGCGCGAATTAGCTAGGTTCGTTGAACCCGCATGAACCCAGCCAACTAACGAGTCCATATGCAGCCCTACGATCCAAATCCTCATGATGCATCGGCCAACACTGCCGCAAGTGAACATGGGCGAACTCGACATGGCGTCACCCTGCGAATCAATGGTCAAACGCACAGCGTCGAAGTCGAACCCTGGGTCAGCCTGCTCGACCTGCTGCGCGACAGGCTCGACCTGACCGGCACCAAAAAAGGTTGTGATCACGGCCAATGCGGAGCCTGCACCGTGATGTGCGACGGCGAGCGCATCAACAGCTGCCTGACCCTGGCCGTCATGCGCGACAGCTGCGAGATCACGACGGTCGAAGGCCTGAGCAACGACGGACAGCTGAGCGAACTCCAACAGGCCTTCATCGACCATGACGCGTTCCAGTGCGGTTATTGCACGCCCGGCCAGCTGTGTTCCGCCGCCGGCCTGCTGAAGGAAGGACGGGCCTCCAGCGTGGACGAGGTACGTGAACTGATGAGCGGCAACCTCTGCCGCTGCGGCGCCTATCCGCAAATCACGTCTGCCGTCTGCAGCGTCGCGCTGCCCGCGTCGACGCGAGCCGCTGGCAGTTCCACCTGGAACGCCCCAGTGCTGGTCGGGAAGGTGCCGGCATGAGGCCATTCAACTACACCGTTGCCGCTGGGTCTGAAGCGGCGATCCGCGCCCTGGGCTCGACGCCTGGCGGCAGGTTCGTGGCGGGTGGCACCAATCTCCTCGACCTGATGAAGGAGGACGTCGCGCAGCCGCCGCACCTGGTCGACATCAACCGGCTGCCGCTCGAGGGCATCGTGCTGGACGGGGATGGCCTTCTCCTCGGCGCCCTGGCGCGTAATGCACACACCGCCTGGAATCCGCTCGTGGTTGAACGCTACCCGCTGCTGGCGCACGCCATCCTGGCCGGAGCATCTCCGCAAATACGCAACATGGCGAGCAATGGCGGCAACCTGCTGCAGCGCACCCGCTGCGTGTATTTCTACGACGTGGGAGTGCCCTGCAACAAGCGGCGGCCCGGTTCCGGCTGTCCTGCGGCTTCGGGCCTGGCGCGGCAGCACGCGATCCTTGGCGCATCTCCGCAATGCATCGCCACGCATCCGTCGGACATGTGTGTCGCCCTTGCCGCACTGGATGCCGAAGTGCGGGTGCAGGGGCCGGCGGGCGCACGCTCCATCCCCTTCGCAGAATTCCACTGCCTGCCGGGCGACGAGCCTGAGCGCGACACGGTGCTCGACGAAGCCGAGCTCATCACCGGCATCGCCTTGCCCGCCAACCGGCTGCAGGCCCATTCGGTCTACCTCAAGATCCGCGAACGAGCGTCCTATGCCTTCGCGCTGGTCTCGGTCGCGGCGGCCCTGGAACTGGACGGCAACGGCCGCATCGTCGATGCACGCATCGCGCTGGGCGGCGTGGCCCACAAGCCCTGGCGCGACCGTACCGCCGAAGCCATCCTCCTTGGCGAGCAGCCCGGAGACGCCTTGTTCACCGAAGTCGGCCAGCACATGTTGCGCGACGCAAAAGCCTGGGGAGCTGCCACCAGCAGCAGCGGCTTCAAGATCACGCTGGCTCGCCGGGCAATCGTGCGAGCCCTGACCGCTGCCCTCGACGGCACACCGGCCGTTCTGGGCCAGGGAGTTTCCGCATGAACGCCCGTCTGCAAGCATCACAGCCCCAGCCCGTCGCGGAGCCGGGCACTGGTACCGTCGAACTGGGCGACTCCGTATCCCGTGTCGATGGCCGCGCGAAGGTGACCGGCAGTGCCCGCTACGCCGCCGAATTGCCGGCCGACGATTTGGTGTTCGGGGTGGTGGTCAACAGCACCGTGGCGCGCGGGCGGATCAGGGGCTTCGACCTGTCCGCGGCTCGCGCCGTGCCCGGCGTGCTCGACATCCTGACCCACGCCCACCATCCGCATGCGCGCAGCTTCGGACTTTTTTACAAGGACATGACAGCGCCTTCGGGCACGCCGTTCAAGCCGCTGCACAGCGACAGGATCCAATACAGTGGCCAGCCGATCGCATTGGTGCTGGCGGAAACCTTCGAGGCCGCGCGCTACGCCTCCCGCCTCGTGGTTGCGGATGTAGAAGAAGAGCCGCACGACACACTGCTGATCGACAAGCTGGCGAAAGGCTTCGTGCCCAGCCGGTTGAAGGCCGGGTATTCACCGCCGCCCAAGCCAACCGGGGACGCGACGGCCGCCTTCGAGGCAGCGCCCGTCAAGGTGGACCTGGAGTTCTACAGCGGCGTCGAGCACCACAACCCGATGGAAATGCACGCCAGCACCGTTGTCTACGGTGATGACGGCCATCTCACGATCTACGACAAGACCCAGAGTTCGCAAAACAGCCGCTGGTACGTGTCACGCATCTTCGGCCTGTCCAAGGACAAGGTCACGGTACGCAACGCTTTCGTCGGAGGAGCATTCGGCTCGGGCCTGCGTCCCCAGTACCAGCTGGCCTTGGCGGTCATGGGCGCGCTGGCACTGAAGCGATCCGTTCGGGTCGTGCTGACACGGCAGCAGATGTTCACCTTCGGCCACCGGCCCGAAACCTGGCAGCATGTCCGGCTGGGTGCGGAAGCCGACGGAAAGCTGGTGGCCGTGACGCACGACGCCGTTGCCGAGACATCGCAGAACGAGGACTACGTCGAAGTGGTCGTCAACTGGTCCGGTCAGCTCTACCAGTGCGACAACGTCAAGCTGGACTACCGGCTGGTGCGCCTGGATCACTACAGTCCGATCGACATGCGTGCACCCGGCGCCGCCCACGGCGTGCATGCCCTCGAGGTGGCGATGGACGAGCTGTCCTATGCTCTGAAGATGGACCCGCTGGCCCTGCGGCTGCGCAACTACGCCGAGCGGGATTCCGCCAAGGACCTGCCTTACTCCACCAAGGAACTGAAGGCCTGCTACGAACAGGCCGCGGCCCGTTTCGGCTGGCAACATCGCGCGCCGGCACCGCGCAGCCGCAAGGAGGGCACCGAGTGGGTGGGCTGGGGCATGGCCACCGGCGTATGGGACGCCATGCAGATGTTCGCCCGGGCACGAGCGGTCTTTCATGCCGACGGACGCCTGGTGGTGGAAAGCGCGGCGACCGACATCGGCACCGGCACCTACACGGCGATGTCCATGATCGCCGCTTCGGCCCTGGGTCTGCCGCTGGAACAGGTGACCTTCAGGCTGGGCGATTCCGACCTGCCCGCAGCGCCGATCGAGGGAGGTTCCTCCCACGTCGCGACGGTCGGGTCGGCGGTTGACGGCGTCTGCGAAAAGCTGCGCAAGCGCCTGCTGAACCTTGCCCGGGCGCTGCCCGAATCAGGCTTCGCCAAGGCGCGGATGAGCGACGTGGTGTTCCGCGAGGGCCGCATCGAACTGCTGCGCGACCCTTCGGTGAGCCACCCGCTCACCAGGCTGCTCGAGGCCGAAGGCCTCCGGTGCATCGAGGACAAGTACCTGATGCTGCCCCATATGCTCAAGCAGAAGAAATACGTGCGCGCCACCCATTCCGCCGTTTTTTGCGAGGTGCGGGTGGACGAGGAACTGGGCACCGTGCGTGTCACCCGCGTGGTCAGCGCGATCGCCGCCGGACGGATCATCAGTGCCAAGACTGCGCGCAGCCAGATCGTCGGCGGCGTGGTCTGGGGCATCTCGCAGGCGCTGCATGAGGAAACCCACACCGACCACGCCCTGGGTCGCTTCATGAACCACAATTTTGCGGAGTACCACGTGGCCGCAAATGCGGACATCCACGATATAGACGTCATTTTTGCCAACGAGGACGACCGCATTGTAAGCCGCATCGGCGCCAAGGGCGTCGGTGAAATCGGCTTCGTGGCGGTGGCGGCGGCAGTGTGCAATGCCATCTTCCACGCCACGGGACGCCGCATCTATTCAACGCCTATGACACCGGACAAAGTCATGCGACCGGATTAACAGTTTAGGTGGCCCAACCTGCCATCGGCTGCAGGTTGGGCGACGCCCAAGCTGAACCAGAGAATTTGGTTTGCAAAGATAGAGCTAAGAAAAAGATAGCACGCGGAAAAATAACAACATAAATCTAAAATATCGACCGTCTATTCCCCTCCTAAACGCAAACTTAATCAGCTTGTTTTACCGTGGTGCCGGTATTAAATTTTCTTGGATGTCCACTCATGAGTCGGACATGACTTCCGTTTGTGGTTGGCAGCTTGTGAGCCTCCCCTAACTGTTTTATAACCGCATGATTACGCTGGTCGCTTTGCGACGCGATGCAGTCCTTAGGGCAAATAACATCCAAGTCGCGCATTCTTGCTTCGATTGCTGTGGTAAGCACACACTGGTCGCTAGATACGCCGGTAATGATTAGGCGAGTAACTCCGAGGTGTTGTAAGAGCAACTCTAAAGGAGTGCCAAAAAATGCGGATTGTTTTGGCTTCAGCACGAAATAATCATTCTCAGCTGGTTTTAACATGCGGGTGATTTCTGCGCCCTTTCCGCCGCATTGTTCTGACAAATTAACCAAATGCAAGAAGTCTGATTGCCATCGGCCACGATTGTCGTTTGCATATATTACAGGCACATTTTCGGCTTCGCAGCGCCGTTTGAGAGACGCTATACTTTTCGAGATAGTAAAAGCATTAGGCAACAACCGTTCAGCATCTTGAAAGTCCCAACAACTGATCATGTCCACGATAACCAGAGCGCTCAATTGACCATCTTGAGGCGTGTCAGATTTTTTTCTTTTCATGATGTGCGTAGTATAATCATGCCAATAAAAACATCAAAGCCGTCCTAGTTTGATGCCTAATCTTACCGCATTAATAGAATAGCTGGAGTAACAGTACCGGTCATTTCCTGCTTTTTATATCTAAAACTGGTTTGGTATCGAAAGCAACAAAATTATGCAGCCAAGGCCATTCATCATGAAGTCATTAAGATTGTATCGATTGTTTCAATCTTCAACGCTCCACGGCCAGCCTGACTAGCACTAGGCGACTGTCTCTAAGCGAGCCAGGGCTATGCCGTACCGCTTCGCGAGACAAGTCCACAGGATCTAACGATCCGCCAACATAGAATCGTGGACTCGAGAAATGCCGCCATCAAATAACTTGGGCATCTGCCTAAGAAGCCGGCGTTGCCTGGTTAGCTTAGACCTAACTTTTTTCTATTGATTCTTACATCCACATAAGAAATTTCTGACAAGCATGCTCAAGCCGGCTGTTCACCGTTGAGTCCTCACAACAAAGGACCCCACATGTTTGCACACAACAAACGGCTTCAGTACACGGTGCGAGTTAGCGAATCCAACCCCGGGCTAGCCAACCTAATGCTGGAGCAATTCGGCGGCGCACAGGGCGAACTGGCAGCGGCTTGCCGCTACTTCACACAGGGCATTGCCGAGGAAGACCCGGGTCGCAAGGACCTGCTGATGGACATCGCCACGGAGGAACTGAGCCACCTCGAGGTGATCGGCAACATCGTCGCGATGCTCAATCGCGGCGCCAAGGGACGCCTCGCCGAAGGCGTCGACACCGAAGCCGACATGTACCGTCGTATCACCGGCGCCGGCAACGACTCCCATCTCACCCAAATCCTCTACGGTGGTGGCCCGGCACTGGTCAGCAGCGCAGGTGTGCCATGGACCGCAGCTTATGTGGACTCCATTGGTGAACCCACCGCTGACCTCGCTCCAATATCGCTGCGGAAGCACGGGCCAAGATCGTTTACGAGCGGCTCATCAACTGCACCGACGACCCTGGTGTGAAAGATGCGCTCACCTTTCTGATGACGCGGGAAATTGCCCATCAGAAATCGTTCGAGAAGGCTCTCTACTCCATCGAAAACAACTTCCCGCCAGGGAAGAATCCCGGCGATCCACGCTTCACCAGCGTGTACTTCAACCTGTCGCAAGGCGAAGCCGTCCCCGCGCCAGGTCCGTGGAACAACCCCGCCAACTTCGAAGTGCGTTCGACCATGGAAGAGTCGCTCGCGGTAGATGGTGGCACCGGGCTTCCGTCCGTCGGGCTGACCGATGAAGAAGTTGAGCTCGTTTCCGCTGCGGCCATTCGTACAGCGTCGGACCCAGCTTCTGACCCCCAAACTGGCGCAGAACTTGGCGCAACTCCACTCGCCGCTGAAGAGCTGACCAAGTCGCCTAAAGCTAAAAACTAATTCGTGGGATGGCACAAATGCGTGCCTCTGGGGCAGCTTTGAACGGGTTGCCCCATTTTTTTTCAAATGAGCTACGAATTACTTGATCGCATTCGTCACTGCCATTACCTGTCGAGCCGTGCGGTGAGGATGCGGACGTGGCCAAAGCATATGCCTCCGCAGGTTTGGTAATTGCCGAGTTTGACGATGTTTAAGGGTTTCACAGAAGCACCCATCGTAGGTATTATATATCTCACTCCGCAAGGTCGAAAAACAGTTGAGGCAAGCTTGGTTCGCAAAAGTATCGAAAAATTTAAATCAAGCAAGTAAGGCACCATGATGAATACAACTAGTGATCGTCACAAAGCAATGTTCATTGCTGCAGGTGCAGTCGCCGCAACTGTCATCCCGATGGAATCTTCTTTTGCACAAGCATTACCTGCCGGTGGAACATGGATGTCCATGATTCAAACGCAGCACAAAATGATATAAGCCACGTTCGAAAAGTTTCCTGGCCAGTGGTACTGGCACCTATCTTGAACAGCAGCGACTGCAAGATGTACTTCGCTATCAGTTGACGGCACATTCCGTGGCGGAAGAAAACGTGCTTTACCCTAAGCTTGCTGAAAAGGGAGTGGTTCCAGAGGCGGACAAGTTATATCTCGATCAAGCACATGCGAAAGTAATGAATGCGCAGCTTGAGATGCCCTGTTGCATAAAAAAGGCGACCCTGCATGGTTGGGGGTAGCCAAGAAGCTCCAAGCTTCAGTCCTGATGCACGCGAAGCAGGATGAAGAATGCAATATGTACCCAAAGCTGCAATCGATGCTTAGCGCCCAAGAAAATGCAGAACTTAGCGCGATGTATGAGCGTGAATTCACGGCGGTGAAACCCCGTCGAAATCCGCTTGCATAAACATTAAGGAGAAAATGATGCAAAAACCCTGCAGGACCTCTTCGTCCACTCGCTCTCAGACGTTTACAGCGCTGGCGATATGAAAACTCGACGAGTGAGCTAGCCTGCAATTTGAGCGATGCAGCAGTGCCTTCGGTGAGCCCTGAGCAGCTTTAGCAGCGGCTGGTCAATCCTATTGTTATGTATTCCGTCAGCTCTATTGGACCTGATTGGTGGGCACCTTGGTCTGCGATATGGACTCTCGATAGCGAACTTTGAGTAAGAGTGACCACGGCTTTGTTCGGCGACGCGCAACATTTTGGCGCAAAGAATTGATCAAAAAGGATTGAGACAATGACATTATCTTTTAGTGCTGACGATCTTTACCTTCACCGCAAGGTCACCGAAATTAAATGCCCAGCAGATGCAACCGTCGCTGCCTGCACTGTGCGCTCTGTGGACCGGGTAAACGATTGCTACCGTACATCCATCTGGAGCGTACCGCTCGCGGACGGCGAGCCCTTCCAGCTCACCCGTGGGGGCGGTGATACCGAAAACTCGCCAAGATGGTCGCCGGACGGCAAAACCCTCGCATTCATCTCTAATCGCAGTGGCTCTTGTCAGATCTGCACGATGCCGCGAACCGGCGGGGAAGCAGCTCAGGTCGGTAATTTCGAAGGCAGTGTGTCCGACTTCGCATGGTTTCCGGACGGCAAAAGCTTGGCAATAGTTTCAGGCGTTGCTGTCGACCCCGAACTGCGCGGCCAACGCTCGTCCGAGCCCGTGGTCTCGAAAGCGTGTTCTCCCGAAGTTGCCTGGAAGCTGCCCTACAAATCCGACGGTGTGGGGTACCTATTAGGCCGCGAAGTCCGCCTGTTCCGCCTCGATCTTGCGACAGGCGAGCAAGTACAGCTTGGGGAGGGCCACTATGACGTGTTGGGTTTCGATGTATCCGAGGACGGCAAATGCATCGCCTATTCGCGTACACGCGGCGGACGATTCGCGCACTGCACAGAATTGTGGTGCTGCGACGCCGATGGCGGCAATCACCGACCGTTGGTCCAGGATCTAGCCACTGTGGCGACACCCGTCTGGTCTCCAGACGGGCAATGGATCGTTTTCACCGGCGCACGCGCCGAAGGAGAAGGTCAGACGACGCTCTGGCTGCACGAGGTGTGCAGCGGTCGGACCTCGCTTTTCAGCACCGATGCGATTGAGGTCGCGGCCGGCGCCTCCCCGCAATGGACGGCTGATGGACAAGCGGTCGTATTCAACCAGGCCTTTCGCGGGCGCCACCGCATCGTGCGAGCCGACTTGAGGAACCGCACTCTTCAAACACTTGTGGCGGGCGACCGCCAGTTCGGTGCCTTCGATTGCAACGGTGAACGTTTGGTCTACTGCATTGAAAGTCCACCCTCCCTAGCGAGGTTTGGATGTGCGAACCTGGTGAAACGGGCGAACGTAGACTGACTGACTTCAACGCCTGGTGGCGAGACCGCGTGGAAATCGCAGCCGAGGTTCGCACTTTCAATGTGCCCGACGGCAAGGGTGGCACAGAGGAAATTGAAGGCTGGCTGCTCCGACGCGCCGACGCCAGTGTCCCTGGTCCATTGCTCAACGACGTACACGGCGGCCCGGCCAGCTATGCGCTGCTCGATTTCGACACGAACGTGTTTTGGCAGGTGCTGTGCTCTCAAGGTTGGAGCGTGCTTGCGCTCAACGCGGTTGGCTCTTCTAGCTATGACCGCGAGTTCTGTGAACGACTAGCCGGGCACTGGGGCGAATACGACCTGCCTCAACATCTTGCTGCGATAGAGAAGTTGGAAGTTGAGGGTTTGTGTGACGGCCGTCTGGTCATCTCCGGAAAGTCATACGGCGGCTTCCTGAGTGCCTGGACCATTGGCCACACTGACCGGTTTGACGCCGCTGTAGTGATGTCCCCTGTAGGGAACATCGAAACCCACTACGGCACATCTGACGGAGGCTATTACGCAGACCCGTTGTACCTCGGCACGGCCCCGCGTTTTAACCGTGCATTAGCGCGGAAGTTGTCGCCTCTGCAGTATGTTGAGCAAGCCAGGACGCCGACGCTCTTCATGCAGGGCAAAGACGATGAGCGATGCCCCAAATGTCAGTCCGAAGAGATGTTTGTGAGTCTCATGCGGGCTGGCGATACGCCCACAGAGCTCGTGCTTTACCCCGGCGAAGACCACAGTTTTCTCGGGCAGGGCAAACCGTCTTGTCGTGCAGACGCAGCGGGTCGCATCGTCGAGTGGTTCATGAGCCATAGCGATATCAACGGAAAGACCGGTAGGCAAGCTGAGACGACGTCATTCGATGAGACAGAAGACGCCTCGTAATGCGAATTCCATGGTGCCGCTTCGCTTCGCAAGGCCTAGGGCGTATACCCAGATCATCCATCCTTCCTAACGTCAAAAATCGAAAGGATATATCCTACATAGACCGAGGTAGGTACTGACAAGGAAACCCTAGTGCCTAGGCAAAAACCGGTTCTTGGCTTAGAGGAACCGGAAATGGGTGAGTGCGCGATCGCTGGCGGAACCGATAACCCCGGCAGCTGGAGTTTTAGCTTAAGAACTCCACGCGGGCGGGTTATCGCGTGAGTCTCAAATAAGTTCTTAGTGACCTGTTTTGGCCCTCAAGAACCAGAAGAATTCTTTTCAACATTCGTGTCGAATATCGAATTGCTGCACGAAGCGGCGCGTGTTCATTTGCATGGTGAGTACGCACCTTCGGTAGAGATTCAAGCTAATGATATTGCAGTGGCAATGATGCTCGACCCATGGTTTTATACACGTATTATTGTGAGGCAAAGTTATGAATGCTGACACACATTATGATAAAAAAGGTGGAATTCCAGCACAACAAAACGAAGGGGCTGGTATATCGCGACAGGGAGAGACCCAATGGTCTTAAGTAGCCATCGACGGCAAACAGACGCCAGCGGCAAAACAGCCGAACGAACGCGATGAATCCGCATCCAGCCAAGGCGCACAAAACGCGTCGATGGGAGATATTGGAAAACTTGCGCAGCAGGATGCAGAAACCCGTCTGGATACTGATCGCGGGCCTGTCCTGGACGCCGTTTACAACGGCCCGGTGACCGAAGGAAATCGGAAATAACTTCGCAATGCGAGTCATCGTAATCGGCGCTTCGGCTGGTGGCGTGGTGGCGTACCAGCGACTTGCCGCGTCGCTCCGGCCGAACTTCCCTTGCCCGATCCTAATCGTCCAGCACATTGGCGCGCACCTTACTCGATTGGTTTACATCCTTCGTCACCGTGGTCCCAACTATGCGGTGGCCGCAAGAGACGGAATGGTGCCGCAGGCAGCAACAATTTACGTCGCGCCATCAGATCACCACATGGTGATCTCCGCCCGAGAAATTCGCCTAAACCGCGGACTCAAAGAAAACCATGCCCGACCCGCAATCGACCCGTTGTTTCGCACGGCCGCACTTGAGTTCGGTCCTGGAGTGATAGGCGTGGTGCTGACAGGAATGCTGGATGACGGTGCGGCCGGTTTGAAGGCGATCAAGGACTGTGGCGGTATTACCATCGTTCAAGATCCGCACGATGCGCCAGAACCCAGCATGCCGTTGAGTACGTTGGCGAAGTCGAATGTCGATTACATGACGACAATCAACAAGCTGGCTGAATTGCTGGAAAAACTTGTGGCAATGCCTGTGGAGGATGTAATGGTCAAACCGCTTCCTTCGCTTGAACTGGAGCACGCAGCGAGCGTCGGCGATAACGCCATGCAAAAGCTCAAAGCCATCGGCAAACCATCAACATTCAGCTGTCCTGACTGTGGCGGTGTCATGTTCGAACTCAACGAGCCGGGGCCGGCCCGTTACCGGTGCCATCCGGGTCATGCAATGGGGCTGCTGAGCCTGGTCGCTACACAAAAGGAAGTTGCCGACGATGCTCTCTGGACCGCCCTGCGCGCGTTACAGGAAAAGGAAGCGGGCCTTCGCCGGCTGGCCGAGTCCACGCCACCGGCTCTTCCACGGCATTCGGACCTGCTGACCGAGGCCGATGCGCTGGCATCGGCGGCGGCTACCTTGCGGGCCTTGACGGTCGGCGAGCCCCGGCAGGCACAGACGCAAGCGGTGTAGAGGCGCCATTGGTAATGGGCTTGATACGTGATGTTTTTAATCGAAGGGAAAATGCAATGAAACAGAACAGTGAAGGTCAGATCGCCAAGACAAAACCGGACGAAGGTCTGATGACCTCGAATTCCGGTTCGGTTACCTTGACTCCAGTGACAAGGGAGCAGGCCGTGGATCATGGCATCGAAGAATCCTTTCCCGCCAGCGATCCTGTATCCGTGTCGATCACGAAAGTGCTGGTGGCCAGTGATAATGATTCGCCGGATGTTTCTTCGGAAGAAACGCAGTCTTCAGACGAGACGAAAACTTCAGACCAGCCTGCCAACCGTGACCCGCTTGAGCCTTGGGTCGCTGCACCGGCATTGAACCCGGGCGACGAGGCCGCGGAAGGAACTGCAGGGACCGGGCAAACGTTTTGCCCGGATTGTGGAGGCAGCGGAATTCAATACGGTCGATCTTGCAAAACCTGCGGCGGCACCGGCGAGGTAACGGTGGGAATAGGCGGAGCTTGAGGCGCTTATTCAATGTTCGGTATGTCGGCCGTTTCATCTCGCGTGGCCTGTTGCATAAGCCCGTTTTCCACGAAGACAAAAGAAGCAGCGACAATCACCAGCAGTAACCCGAGGATCGCGGTAATGGATCCTGTCCAGGCCAGGGCGGGATGTGGCGGTGCGATCACTTCTATCGCCGCCAGTATCAGTGTGGCGATCAGCAAGATGGCTGAAGCAACGCCGATATTGGTCGCGATCCGCATGAGGTCGCAGCGTTTTCGATACAGCTTGATTTGTCGTGTCAGGCTTGCTGCTCTTGTGTCCTCGTGCTGGGTACGATAATTTTCAACCAGTTCCCGATATCGTTCGGCTGCGCCGGTATATCGACTTTGCAGATAACTGAGAAATATCCAGGCGGCAAATACCAGGCTGGCGGTCGGACCCACCGCCTCCAGCACGTCCTTCAACTGAAATTGCATATGGCCAGAATATCCGGATTATCGATCCTGGTCGCTTGGCTCGGCCTGGTCGTCCCGACTGTCATCCGACCGGATGCTCTCCGCCGACTCGGTCAGTCCAAATGGCGCAGACCCGTCCTTCTCCACAGACTCCGCGTCGGCCCGTTTGTCGCTCATCCGCTCATCTGGCGCAGGTGCAGAGCTTCCAGGAGCATCAGGAAGGAATGCCTCGCCAGCGCCGATATTATCGATGGTCCCGTCCGTGACGGGCCGAGTGCCCGCGCCGCTTTGTGTACCGCGTCCCATGGTGCCTCCAATAAAACTTCAGGTTAGCAAAGGGGGGCTTGATGCCTGTAGGACAAACTGCCGCCGGACAATAAGTATTTGTCTATCCGATTAGTTGCAGCCCCTCATTCTGTCAGGATCCTTATATTCACTTACCCGTTGCGATGGCAGGCGGGTTAATTTGTACGCCATATAAATGCATAACAGGGGTTGGTATGCACGACCACGCAACGGCAGAGCCGTACGACCACCCGGCAGGCGGCTGGGGCTCGATCAAGGCAGTCAGCGAAATCCTTTTACGGGAGAGCATCCCGATCAAGGGCGCCAAGGCCCTCAGGGTGCAGAACAAGGCGGAGGGGTTCGCATGCGTCAGTTGTGCCTGGGCCAAGCCCCATCCTCCGCACATCGCAGAATTCTGCGAGAACGGGGCGAAGGCCACGGCATGGGAGCTGACCGCCAGACGTGCCGGCCGGGAGTTCTTCGAGCAGCACACCCTGGCCGAGCTCCGGACATGGGACGACCACTCGCTGGAAGCACGCGGACGCTTGACCGTACCGATGCGCTGGGACGCTGAAACCGACCGCTATCGCGAGGTCTCATGGGAAGACGCCTTTGCCGGGATCGGTGAGGAACTCCGGGATCTGCGTCGGCAGGATCCGCGGTCGGTGGTTTTCTATTCGTCGGGCCGTGCGGCGCTGGAAACCAGCTACATGTACCAGTTGCTGGCCCGCCTCTACGGCAACAACAACTTGCCGGACAGTTCGAACATGTGCCACGAAAGCACATCGGTTGCGCTGCCCCTTTCCATCGGTGTGCCGGTCGGCACCGTGCAGCTGGACGACTTCGCCAAGGCCGACGCGATTTTCTTCTTCGGCCAGAACGTGGGTGTCAGCAGCCCGCGGATGCTTCACGATCTGCAGGAGGCCCGCAAGCGTGGTGTGCCGATCGTGACCTTCAATCCGCTTCGGGAACGCGGCCTGGTGTCGTTTGCCAATCCGCAGTCTCCGAAAGACATGCTTACGCCTGCTGAAACAGCCATCAGTACGCAGTATCTGCAAGTCAGGAGCGGGGGCGACCTGGCCGCGCTGACCGGTCTGTGCAAGGCCGTGCTTGCCGCAGACACTCAGGCGCAACTCGCCGGCATGCCGCGTGTGGTGGACCTTGCTTTCATCCAGGGGCATACGCACGGCTTCGAGGACTTCGCGGGAACGGTCGAAGCGGCAGACTGGTCCGCCATCGAAAGACAGTCGGGACTGACCCGTGCAGCGATCGAGCACGCCGCCGAAGTCTTCATCGGGGCGCGCTCGGTCATCGCGGTTTACGGCATGGGTCTGACGCAGCATCGCAAGGGCGTCCAGAACGTTCAGATGCTGGTGAACCTGCTGCTTCTCGGCGGACACATCGGACGCGAAGGCGCAGGCATCTGCCCGGTGCGCGGACATTCGAATGTGCAGGGCCAGCGAACCGTCGGCATCACGGAGAAGCCGGAACTCGCGCCCCTGGACAAGCTGGCGGCGCTCTATCGTTTCGAGCCGTCGCGCGAGAAGGGCCTGAACACTGTCGAGGCCTGCGAGGGCGTTCTCGACGGCACCGTCCGTGGTTTCGTCGGGCTTGGCGGAAATTTCGTTCGTGCCGCCCCGGACACCGATCGGCTGGAGGAAGCCTGGCAAAGGCTGCGACTGACGGTGCAGGTCGCGACCAAGCTCAACCGCAGCCATCTGGTTCATGGCCGGGTCGGCTACCTGCTGCCCTGTCTCGGCCGCATCGAAACCGATCGTCAGGCCACCGGTGAACAGATTGTCTCGATGGAAGACTCCACCGGCATCTTTCACGCATCGCGGGGCGTTGCGGAACCCGCTGCCGCGACCTTGCTTTCCGAACCGGCGATCGTGGCGAGCATCGCCATGGCGACCTTGCCAGCCAACGAGCAGGTGCCCTGGTCCGACTGGGTTGCGGACTATTCGAAGGTTCGCGACGAGATTGCGAAGGCATTTCCCGAAGCGTTTCACGACTTCAACCGGCGCCTTGCGGCGCCAGAGGGTTTTGCCCGGCCTCTACCGGCGCGGCATCGGCAGTGGAAGACCACCAGCGGCAAAGCCAACTTCCTGGGTTACGGACCTCTGGATGGAGATCCTGAAGCGGCGCTCGGTGATGGCGTTCTTCGACTCATGACACTGCGCAGCGACGACCAGTTCAACACGACGGTGTATAGCCTGAACGACCGTTTTCGCGGAATCAGCGGCACTAGAAAGGTGTTGCTCGCAAACCGTCACGATCTCGCCAGGCTCGGCTTCCAGGAGGGTGAGGAGGTCATACTGCAATGCGCCATCGAAGACGGTTTCACGCGAGAAGTCCGGGGCATGCGGCTGGTGACCTACGACATACCGCAAGGGTGCATCGGAGGCTACTACCCGGAGTGCAATCCGGTGCTGCCCGTTTCGCACCACGCCGAGCAAAGCAAGGTGCCAGCGGCGAAAGGTATCCCGGTCCGGCTCCTGCGCGCCGATTCCCGATAGGCGACAGTTTTCGAGTCGTCGCCTGAGCGGCCCTAGCGCTTGATCTTCGACCGCATCCTGGCCACATCGCCGGTGGTCACCTCCCGCGCATCGTTGCCCCAGTTCTGGCGCAGGTACGTCAGGGTGCGGGCGAGCTGCGCATCGGTCAGGGTGCCGGCAAACCCGGGCATCACCAAGGGAGCGGGCGTGCCGGCGACCGTCGGCCCGCGGCCGCCCTCGACGACTATCCGGATGAGCGAACTCGCGTCTTCCGACAGCACGGAAGGATTGCCTGCCAATGCCGGAATGGCCGGAACCTGCCCTTTGCCGTCGGCACCGTGGCATGCCATGCAAAAACCCTTGAACGCGGCTTCCCCCAGGGTGTTCGACGGCCCGTCATAACGTCCGTCGGCAGGCCCGAAACCGGCGCGGTCTGCAACGTATGCGCCCGAGACACGCTGCGGCGGCAGGCTCTTCAGGTAACGGGCCATGGCACGTGCGTCGTTTTCGCCGAGGTGCTGCAGTGTCTCTTCGACCTCTTCGGACATCGTGCCCCACACGACCGCCCCGCCACCGCGCCCGGTCCGCAGGATTCCGGCAATGGATTCCACCTGCATCCGGCCCAGGCCGGCGCCCCGGTCTCCTGTCAGATTGCTGGCGAACCATTGGTCATTGACCATGCCCGTCAGAAATTGGTCGGAGCTTTCGTCGTAGCCCTTTTCTTGATAGCCGATTCCGCGCGGCGTATGGCAGGAGCCGCAATGACCGACGGACTGCACCAGGTAGGCACCGCGGTTCCATTCGGCGTCGCGGTCGCTGCGCCAGGCGTAGCTGCCGCGAGGCATGAACGCGGCCTGCCATAAACGCAGCCCCCAGCGCTGGTTGAACGGGAAGGGCAGATGGTTTGCCGGTGTCGGTCTGGCAACCGGTGCGACCCCCTTTTGCAAAAACGCAAACAGGGCACGCAGGTCGGCTTCGTCCATCTTGGCGTAGGACGGATAGGGCATGGCCGGATACAGCGGCTTGTCGCCAGGCGCGCGGCCGTTCTGCACGGCGCGGGCGAAATCCTCGAATCGATATCGGCCGAGACCGTGTACCGGGTCGGGTGTGATGTTGCTGCTGTGTATCACGCCGAAGGGCGAGGGAACTGGTCGCCCGCCGGCGAACGGTGCGCCGCCCTTCGGGTCGGTATGGCATGCCGCGCAACCGCCGATACGTGCGAGATATGCACCGCGTTCGACGAGCTCGTCGGCATGCGCTACCAAGGACAGCGTGATGGACAGCGCCATTGAAATCAGGTTTTTCATCGAACGGTTTCCGGTGCAGCACGTGCCACATTCCCCGGACGCAGCCAGCCCCACACCATCACCAGCCCCGCCAGCACATAGGCCATGCCCGCGGGCACCCACATGATGAGCCCGCCGATCTGCTGGTCCTGCAAGGGGTCCGTTCCCAGGATCGCGGCCAGCTCCAGGTAAGCCGGATACCATAGGCCGGGCGCCAGCGTCAGCAGCGCGCCCAGCGCGGCGGTGTGGACCATGGTGGTGAAAATGGATAGCAACGCCGCGGCGCCCGGCGGTCCGGCGCGGCCCAGGACGCTCCACCAGAACAGCAGCGCGCTGCCCAGAAAGTAGACATGCTGAAGCAGGTGGATGCCTGGGTGTGTCAAGGCGGCCTCGAACAGCCGGGGCACATGCCACACCCACAACGCGGCAGCGTGCAGTATCCACGCCCCCAGCGGCGAAGACACCGCAGCCCAGCCGCGCTTGAACGCCCTGCCGTGCTGCAGCCGGCCCAGCGCGGGGCGCCACCGCGGCGGAAACGCCCATACGGCCACAGCCAGCGGGCGCCCCAGCACAAGCAGGGGCGCGGCGACGATCATCAAGGCCTCGTGCTGCACCATGTGGGCGGAAAACAGCCAGCCCGACAGATCGTCGAGCGGCGAAGCAAATGCACCCGCCAGCGCAAGCCAGCCGCCTCCGTAGGCCCAGGCCCGGGCCCGCAGCACAGGGCCGCCACGGCGGCTGCGACGGAGCAGGCGCACGAATCCCACTCCGTACAGCAGCGCGGCACCGGCAAGCAGCAGCAAGGTCCACGGCGCAGGCCGCCAGTACGTTTGCCTTCGAACGGACCCGCGAAGAGCAGCACGGTCAGCACAGCCGTGTCGATGGTGTCCATGATGAGGTGCGAGGTGTGCAGCCCCATCAGCAGCCACACCAGCGATCCGTAGGCGTTGGCATGCCAGGTGACGTTGAGCGCGGTGAACTCGACAGAACGCAGCGCCAGGAAAACGAGGGCCATCACGACACAGACGACCAGCCAGAAGCGGGCTGCCGCGCGGTCCTCGCGCGCCGCAGCACGTTGCACCATCCAGTTGGGCAGCAGGCTGGCGATCAGCACCGCGGTGTTGGCCAGGCCCCAGCGCAACTCGGGCGGCGGCGCGCCCAGGGGCCAGGCCGGCGCAATGCCGCGCAGGTAGAAATACATGAGGATGCCGATGGCGAAGACCGTGCCCTCGATCAGCATCATGCCCAGCGTCCCCCACCACATGAGGCTGCGGGTGCCGAGGCCGTAAGTCGGCAGGTGACGGACGTCCAGGGTGTCTTCGCTCATGGCTTCTTCTCCAGTGCCAGGGCGCGTTCCGTCTCGCCGGATTTCGGCCAGAACCAGCCGATGACGGCAATCACGACAGGCAATGCAAACCACACCACCGCCCATGGATCGAAGACCGAACCGACGAACAGGACAGAGACCGCGAAGGCGCTTGCCAGGGGCCAGATGGACGGCGAGGGGAACAGCGGACGCCCATCGGGCAAGGCATCGGCGACGCTGGTCGTCAGCACTTCGCGGGCATCGGCCGCCAGGCCCGAGACCCGGGCCGGTGAGCCAGGCGCGGACCACAGGGGATCGGCTGAATACACCACCGGCAAGGCGTCGAAATTGTGGGGCGGCGGCGGGCTCGACACGCTCCATTCAAGAGTTCCGGAGCCCCAGGGGTCCGCAGCCGCTGCTGCACCGTGTCTGCGGCTGGCCAGAATGTTCCAGAGAAAAACCAGGACGCTGGCGGCGATGCAGAACGCCCCCGCTGTCGCCAGCATGTTCAGGCCGCCCCAGCCCATATCGGCACCATAGGTGTACACCCGCCGCGGCATTCCGTGCAGCCCCAGCACATGCATCGGAAAGAAGGTGACGTTGAAGCCGATGAAAAACAACCAGAACTGCCAGCGGCCCAGACGCTCGTCCAGCATTCGACCGGTCGCCTTGGGAAACCAGTAATGGATGGCACCAAATAGCGGGAACACCGCGCCGCCCATTAATACGTAGTGCAGGTGCGCGACGACGAAATACGTATCGTGCAACTGCAGGTCCAGGGGCACGGCGCCCAGCATGATGCCGGTGAGCCCGCCCAGCACGAGGATGAAGAAGAAAGCCAGCACGAACAGCAGCGGGACTTTCAGCCGGATACGGCCGAGGCCCAGGGTCGCGATCCAGCAAAAGATCTGAATGGCCGATGGCACCGCGATGGCCAGGCTGGCGGCGGTAAAAAAGCTCTTGCCGACCTCCGGCAGGTTCGTCGCGAACATGTGGTGCACCCACAGGCCGAAAGCGAGAAAGGCAGTGGCGATCAACGACAGCACCATGGCGCGGTAGCCGAAAACCGGCCGGCCGGAAAACGTCGACACGATGGTGGAGATGAAGCCCAGAGGCGGAATGAAGATCAGGTAGACCTCGGGATGCCCGAAGAACCAGAACAGGTGTTGCCAGAGCAGCACGTCGCCGCCGTGCGCCGGATTGTAGAAATGCGTGCCGACCAGGCGGTCGAGGATGAGGCCGGTGCTTCCCAGCATCACGGCGGGCATGGCGAACATCACCATGAACTGCGTGACCAGCGTGGCCCACACGAAAAGCGGCATGCGGGCCAGCGTCATGCCCGGCGCGCGCAGCTTGAGGATCGTGGTGATCAGGATGACCGCCTCCAGCAGGGCGGCCAGTTCGGTGAAGGTGATCATCTGCGCCCACACGTCGACGCCCTTGCCCGGCGAGTAGTTGGACGAAGCCAGCGGCGGGTAGCTGAACCAGCCGGTATCGGGCCCCGCTCCAGCAAAGAAGCCGACAAACAGAAACACGCCGCCAAATGTGAAGACCCAGAAAGCGAACGCATTCATGCGTGGAAATGCGACGCTGCGTGTGCCGATCATGAGTGGCACCAGCCACCCTGCGATGGCCTGCATGACCGGCACCGCGAACAGGAACATCATGGTGGTGCCATGCATGGTGAACAGCTGGTTGTAGAGGCGCGGATTCACCCAGTTGGCGTTCGGCGTGGCCAGTTGCAGCCGCATCAGCAGCGCGATGAAACCGCCGAGCAGGAAGAACACGAGAGTCATCACGACAAAACGAATGGCGATCGTCTTGTGGTTGATCGCCGCCAGCCAGCCGTACAGGCCCGGGGGATCGCTCCAGGTGTCGCGCAAGGCGGCCAGGACAGCGGCGGGTGCGCCCGGTCCGTCCTTGAGGTGCGGAAGTCCTGCAGGCGTCATGTCAATCCCCGCAGATAGGCCACCAGATCGGCAAGGTCCGATGCGGAAAGTGCGCTGCCCGGCATGGCTGCGCCGGGTTTTATGACACCGGGGTTGCGCACCCATCGCTCCAGGTTCTCCGCCGTGTTGGGTGCACTGCCGGCCGCGATGTGGGGGCGGCTGGCCAGGTGTGTCAGGTCGGGTCCGATGGTGCCGGTCGCATCCGTTCCGCGCACGGTATGGCAGCCGGCGCAAGCGCTGTTCATGAAGATCGCCTGACCCCGGAGCGCGTCGGGAGAGGTCGGGACCGGCGCCGGCGCCTGCTGTGCATGGCGCCAACGCAGGTAGTCGTCAGGCATGTCCGCCACCACGCCGAAAGCCATCAGCGCGTGCTCGGTTCCGCAGAACTCGGCGCATTGGCCACGAAAACGTCCCGGTTCGTCGGCTCGCAGCGTGATGGTGGTGGGACGGCCGGGCAGCATGTCCTTCTTGCCGTGCAGGTTCGGCACCCAGAAAGTATGGATGACGTCTGCGCTCAGCAGCGTCACCACGACAGTGCGCCCGACGGGGACGTGAAGCTCTCCCGCGGTAGAGAACGCAGGGCCCTCGGAGCTGGGGGCATAGCGGCTTTCCCACCACCATTGCTGGCCCGTCATGGTGATGTGCAGTGCGTCGGATTCAGGGAGGCGCGACAGTGCGCGGTCCGTCGCCACATCAGCGCCGATGAGCCCTGTCAGGAGCAAGGCGGAAAGCACCGCCGCGCCGCCCACCCATCGGCCGACCTTGCGTTCTGTCGCGGCCGAGGCAGCACGTTTGCTCCGACCTCGCCAAATAGCCACCACCAGGGCGGCAAGGACCATCGCAAATACGGCGCAGCAGACAACCAGCGTCAGATTCCAAAGCGCGAGGATCTGCGCGGCCTGGTAGCCCGCGGGGTCCAATGCGTCTTGCGCTCCACCGGCCAGGGCAGGACCACCGGTGACAAGGCACATCGCGGCAACGATGCAGACGGTACCGGGCCATGCCTTCAAACTTTCACTTTGCTGTGTTTCCATCCTGGATGGCAATGAAAAAAGATCAGCGCGATGAAATCATTTCGTCACACGCCGGTCTGTCGGTCTCTGCCGCTATTTGATCTTCTCCAGTGCCGCACCCGCCCTCGGCAGCAAAGCCTTATCTGCGCGCGCGGCGCGTAGCCAGCAATACCGGCAGAACCGCCAAAGTCCCGCCCGCGATGGCAAGTTCTTTTGCCGTCATTTCGCGGTCATCTCTCGATGGGATACCAGCCCAACTTCCTTTCGATTTCGCCACGAGTGGGTGTTGAGAAACGAGCAGGCATGCGACGAACGTAATCTTCGGCATGAACTCGATCATCGCCGGCCAAGCCATCAAGGTATTGTGCGGCTTCTGACGGGTTGGGCTCCCTCCCCTCAGTGCCGGCATACCGGGGCGGCAGGGCAGTCCATACGACCGCTTCGAGGCTTCTCTGGCTCATCCATGTGCCGATGCTTTGATGGTGCGGATAACGCCGTTTCGCAGGTTCGGTACCGATCCACTCCGGGTGACCCAAACTGATCTCCTCTCGCTGGCGAAGTTGTTCACGCGCCTCAGCGATTGACGTTGCCGCCAAGAGCGCCCACCAGGTCGTTTGCAGGGGCGCTGTTGCCAGGAGGGTCGTCGCCAATTCTTTGTGATCGCCCACACGACTGAACTCTAATGGCAGGTCAGGTCCATCGTCGTGCCATGGGGAAGCCAAAACAAGAGGTTCCGCCTTCCAAAGCAAAGACCCCCAAGCAAGACACGCAATTTTCATCAGTGGTTTTATGGTTTGTCGGTGGCTACGCAGTCTGTATCTCAGCTCGTGCTGGGTGACTAAGCACTACGCATGCGGATAACTGCAGATTTATACAGTCATTATCTTGATGCCGCTTTGTCCTGTCTCCACCCTCCTTGCTCCTGCTGCCGGAGGGCCCCGTTCCCATTTCGCTCATGCCGCTGGCGGGTGACCGGTGCAAGCAGGTTTCCCATCGGCTGCGGAGGATTTCAACTGCAAGCATATCAACCTGACCGAGCAGCTGGTCCATCACCCCAGGCCACATTCCTGATGCGGATACCAGGCGACTCCATGAAAGAGGCGGCCATCTTCGACGGTGACGCCCTGGTGGTCGACCGGGACAGCTCGTAGGTTGCCCTGCCGCTCGAATAGCTGTGCGCGGCATGGAGCCTGTTTACGACACTTGCGCCTCGACCTTACGGCGCAAACGTCGTTCACGACACCGCGTAAAACGAGGTGAGGCTGTTTCCCTGGTCACTGGTATTTAGAAGACTCTACTGTGACCTTGGACTCTAAAACACCCACCTCAGCAGAGTTAACTACGCGAGCGTGCGCGCGGGGGCACAGGGGTAGTTGGAGGCCGCTCAGTAGCCAAGCAAAGCCTGGGTGGCGGCGTCCTTTTCGCCATGACAGTATTTCTTTAAGACCGCCTCGAAAACGGTCAACTCAGGCGCCGCTTCAGCGAACAATGTCATCGACGACCGTAGCTTCATCGCGTCTGTGCTGCCAAAGATTTCGATGGCCGAACGGCCGTCGACCTGGAGGATGAGTTCGCAGCACTCTTTGAGTCGTGGGTCCAACACTGGATGCCGCCAGTACGCGAGAGCCTCATCCGTGCCAGCCAGGCCGAAATACTGGGCCGTCGAGCTCCGACCGAGCGACTGCAGCTGCGGAAAAACGAACCACATCCAGTGCGACTCTTTTCGTCCCGCGGCCAGCTCTTCGCGCACCTGCCCGTAAACAGGCTCTTGCGCCTCGACGAAGCGGTTGAGTGACTTGCTGTTGGGGTCCATGGCAACTCCGTCGTACGGTCAGTCTGGTGAGCCTGGGAGAGATGCGTCGGTCGATACAGGCGCCTTCGGCCGAGCCTCGGCCAGCAGGCGATCGGCTGGAAACATGCGCATGAAGTCCATGCTTTGTTCAGGCGGCGCGTCGAGCCAGGCGTCGTAGAGACCCCGCGGCAAGATCGTCACCATGCGTTTGTCCTGTAGCTCGACCGGACGCTTCGGGTCGGGCCGATGCAGCTGATTGAAGATCGGATGCGTATCGGCGTTGAGCGTCAGCATGGTGAAGCTGTATGCCCAACTGCCATCAGCGGTCTTGCGCCGCTCGTAGAGCCCCGCAACACCCAGCAACAAGCCATCTGCACGGGTGATGCGGGTCGGCACGGCTTTGCCGCTGCGCCAGTCCGGTTCGTAGATGGCTTGCGCCGGAATGATGCAGTGTTGTGCCCGCTTCCACGCGTCCCGGAACGCCGGCTTCTCGGCCACGGTCTCCGACCGAGCGTTGTAAGTGCGTTTCGCGATGCTGTCGTCCTTCGCCCAGAAAGGGATCAGCCCGAAGTTTCCAACGTCGACTTGCAGCGGTGGTACCGCTTCGTCACCAACGTCCACTTCAGGCGGGCGGCGAATGAAGGGAGCGGCGTAGCCGGGCCAAACTTCCGGCTTGTCCCAAGCGCTCGGGATCGCTGCGGTCGGGTAGCTCGACTGAAGCAGCTGCCTCAGTGGGGCTTCGTATCGGCTGCACATGTCACGTGGGTGGGACGGCGGCCACCACACCGCCATCACTGTCGTTTACAGGATCTGCAGACTCGTTTTGGTACGCCTCGTCGTCAGCAGCGGCCAAAGCCAAGGTGCCAGCGTTCAGTGCCGACCCGTAGTCCGTGAAAACATCATCCGAGTGGCTATGTGGCTCGAATGCCAGGGCGACATCGCCCGGCTGCAAGAGTTGCCACCGAAAAGATCCGGCATCGTCCGGGATGACTTGGAGGGCGTGGCTTTTCATGAAAACTCCGGTTGATTCCAAAGTCTGAGAGCCACGCGGTCTGCAACGTGACCAACCGCTACGCATGCAGCAGGCTGTATATTTATACAGTCCTATCTTCATTGCTGCTTGGTCATGTGTCCGCCCACCATCCTCCTGCTGCCAGAGCGCCCGGTTCCCATTTCGCTCTTACCCCTGATCCTGCCTCTGGCTGGAGACCGGGTGCAGGCAGGCTTCCCATCACCTGCGGAGGATTTCAACTGCAAGCGCATCGACCTGACCGAGCAGCTGGTCCAGCACCCGCAGGCCACGTTCCTGCTGCGGGTCCGCGGCGACTCCATGAAAGAGGCTGCCATCTTTGACGGCGACGTCCTGGTGGTCGACCGGGCGATCCGACCGGCGCACAAACACATTGTGGTGGCGGTGCTCGATGGCGGTGACTTCACGGTGAAGTATTTACACAAGCGCGCCGGCCAGATCCGTCTGGTGGCAGCCAACCCCACTTATCCGGACATCGTGCCGCGCGAGGGGCAGGTGCTGGAGATCTGGGGTGTCGTCACGGCCAGCATCACCCAGTTCAAGACATGAGCGCCCTGCCCTCCCCTTTGTTCGCACTGGTCGACGGCAATAACTTCTATGTGTCGTGCGAACGTGTCTTCCGGCCCAGCCTGTGCGGCCGTGCGGTGGTCGTGCTGTCCAACAACGATGGATGTGCCATCGCCAGATCGAACGAGTCGCGTGCGCTCGGAATCAAAATGGGCACTCCTTGGTTTGAAATCCGCGACAAGTTGCCGGAGGGTTCGGTCGTCGCCCTGTCGGCCAACTTCGGGCTGTACGGTGACATGTCCAACCGGATGATGTCGATCGCCGCAGGCCTGGGGCCTGAGCAGGAGATCTACAGCATCGATGAAAGCTTCATCGACCTGTCCGGCGTGCGGGATGTCACCCGGCGTGCTGTCCACGTGCGCTCCCGCATCAACACCTGGATCGGTATCCCCTGCGGTGTCGGCATCGGGCAGACCAAGACACTGGCCAAGCTGGCGAACCACGTGGCCAAGACAGCAGAGCGCAAGCCCGGCAGCTACCCGGACGACCTGGCGCAGGTCGCCAACCTGGCGGCGCTTCCCGCATCTGACCTGGATGCGGTGCTTCAAGCCACCGAGCTCGGCGAGATTTGGGGCATTGGGCGGCGGATTGGGCAGCAGCTGAAGGACGCTGGCTTGGCAACCGCCCTGGACGTCGTGCGGTTGGATGCGGCGATGGTGCGGGCTCGTTGGGGTGTGGTGCTCGAGCGCACGGTGCGCGAGCTGCAGGGCATGCCGTGCATCGACCTGGAGGGGCAGCCGTCGGCTAAAAAAGAGATCGCGAGTACCCGCAGTTTTGGGCGCCCGGTCACGCACCTTGAGCACCTGATCGAAGCCGTCACAGAGTTCACCCAGCGCGCCGCAGAAAAGCTGCGCCGGCAGGATGGTGTGGCCGGGCAAGTCGCGGTTTTCGTACACACCAGTCCGCATCGCAAGGAGCAGCCGCAATACAGCCGTGCCACAGTGGTTCCGCTGCGCAAGCCCACTGCTGACACGGGACTTTTGGTGCAAGCCGCAGTCCGGGGTTTGCGGGCGATTTACCGGCCGGGGTTTCAGATGGCGAAGGCAGGCGTCCACCTGCTCGACCTCCAAGACGGATCTGTCGAGCAGGGTGAATTGGAGCTCGACGATGGGGTCGAAGACCGCGGTCAGCTGATGCACGCGATGGACCACCTCAACCAACGGTACGGTCGCGGCACCGTCGCGATGGCCAGTGCTGGCGTGACCGGAACCCGGCGCAACTGGGTCATGAAACAAGAACGCAAAACCCCCGACTACACCACCTGCTGGGCCAGCATGCCGTTTGCTATCGCTTAATCATCCAAAGCGGCTCGTTTCCACAAATGTGAGATGCATTCGCCATGCATAGCTTTTACTTTGATCGAGATTTACCTTTAAAGATTTGACGGCGTTGCCTTACTAAGCAAAAAAGTTCTGTAGTTGTGCCAGCCTACCTAACCTATCTATTTGTCCTATCCAGCCTATCAACGCTAGCAACCTTAGTTAGACTAGCTAGTTTTGCCACCGTTCCGCATCAAAACGCCCAATCGAAAGATCGCTACCGCCACGTCGGCTGAGTTTGCAGAACGGCAGCTTCGACACGAACCCATATAGCTAGGCTAGCTAAGCAAATACTTTATTCCCAAAAGCTAGCTTAGCTATGAAAGCTATTGCCCGTGGGAACGTGCGCTATCAGCTGTTGTCGCTCGCCATTTCATTGCGCAAACAGACAGCAATCGCGGGATGCCGAAATAGCTAAAATAGCTTGGCTAGCTAAGCCGCATAGCTAAGGAAGCTTGGATGGCCATGTTATCTAGCGGCGCCAGCGTCACGCCAGCTCAGCAGCGTAGCTGCGTCGCGTCGACAGAATGAACCAATGGCATTGCACCTAGGATAACTAGCTTCGCTAGCCAGACTAGCTAACATGTCTAGTAAAACTAGCAAAGTTTAGCTAGACAAGTGTAAATAGCGAGCCTAGACTAGGTTCCTTATTTAGACTAGGGGTTCTAGCCATGATTATTCTTGTCGGCGGCGAGAAGGGCGGCACGGGTAAAACCACCATCGCAACAAACATCGCGGCGATGATGGCCAAACGCGGCAGGGATGTGCTGCTTGTCGACACCGACACACAAGGAAGCGCCTCCCTTTGGGCTGCGGCCAGGTCGGAGATAGAAGGTGCGCCAAAGATCACGTGCATCCAGAAACACGGGCGGTCTGTGTCTAAGGAAATTGAATCCTTGTCCAGCAAGTTCGATGACATCGTGATCGACTCCGGCGGTCGGGATTCGATTGAACTGCGCAGCGCAATGATGGCCGCCGACATCATGCTCATCCCTGGTCGTCCCAGTACCTTCGACATCCACAGTTTGGCGTTGATGAACAGCCTGGTCGAACAGTCACGCGCCCTGGTGAACCCAGATCTGCAAGCCTTCGTCGTAATCAACGGCGCACCCACTCACGCTTCAAGCAGTGATGCGGCAGACATGCGCGAAGCCGTCGAAGATCTGTCCGAGCTGAAAATGATGACCGCCGTACTCCGCGACAGGGTGGGCTTCCGGCGTGCAGCAGGCCGTGGCCTTTCGATCGTGGAGCATGAGGCCGACACAAAGTCCGTGGCCGAAGTGCAGGCTCTGTTCGATGAAATCCTCTCCCTGGGCAAGGAGACCGCGTGATGGCCAGCAAGAATCAGTTCAAACGGGCCATATCGTCGGCTGCCGCGGCGTCGTTCCTCAACGGCGCCAAGACCGCTCAGGTAGCAGAGCAGGATCGCATAGAGCAAGAGGCTGAAGCAGCAGGGCAGGGCGGCGAAACAGAAACGGCGCCAGAACCTGTTGTTCCCCCTATAACTACCCCCGTCCCGACGGTAGCACCGACCCCGAGCCCGGCGCCCTTGAGCGCAGCACAGCCCGCCGCTGCATCTTTGGTTGACGCCCACCTGGAGGCAGAGGTCGAACCCTCCCAGCCCCGCCTTAGGTCGATGGAGGCTGCCGCCGCGCCAAAGGCACCTCCGATCACAGCACCGCTGCCGCCGCCGCCCGCCGCCCCTGAGGTCATCTATCGCCCGGATGGGGAGCCAACGAACGAGCGCGTGCAAATCCAGGTGAACTTCAAAATGCCCGAACCGAAATATTGGCAGGTCAAGGATTTCGTCGACAGCACGCCTCGCCTGTCGCTGCGCCAGTTCCTTGAAGATGCTGCAATGGAAAAATTGGCTCGCATGAAGGCAGAGGTAGCAGCCAGAAAGTAGGGCAGGGCGTCTGACACGGGTTTTGTGTAACGGCCCCATCCGGGGCCGTCGCCACGTCTGGAGGTCGGACTTGTCCACAGTTGAGACGGGTTTGGTGTAACGCGGTCCTCGGGTTGTGAGTGACGCTTTCTGAGCACCAACGGGTTCTGAGTAACGGTAGCTCGGGTTGTGAGTAACGGCGACCCGGGTTTTGTGTGACAGGCGTTACACAGAACATTGATATGAATCATAGGGTTAGGTGAGTTATCTACAGCCCCCTAATACATTCCTTAATGCTCTTTCTTAATACGGGACAACATGTTCCACAGAACCCGCGCCCACCAGCAGCGACGAAAAACCGCTTGGCATGAAGGAAGCGTCACTCAGAACCCGAGCGCGCCAGTTGGCAGAGGCTGGCGTCACTCAAAACCCGAGCATGCTGCTATTGAAGAGGAGGGCGGGGCGTTACACAGCACCCGTGGTAGCCGTTACCCAAAACCCAGGCAACGTCACACAGAACCCAGGCAACGTCACACAGAACCCGGGAAGCGTCACACAGAACCCGTGTGCTGACGTGATGAACCTCGGCATACTCGCGGGCATGGCCACACGCAAGCCCCAGCCCGTTGTCGACTCCACCCAGTTGCCCATATGGCCCAACGAGCTTCGAGGCCTGCCAAACGCCTTGGCTAGATCGGCTTTATTCTGCGTGGCCAACCAGCGCGGCGCCCGGGAAATGTTTAAGAAGCGGCCGATCGCAGCGCTTGCTGGCATCGAGATCACTTACTCAGGCGAAGAGCTGCGCCAAGACGATGAAGACGTCTTCCTGCAGATCCTGCACATTGCCCGGATGCGTGACCTAGCTACAACCTGCACATTCACCGCCTACGCCATGCTCACGGAGCTGGGGTGGGATAAGTCGAGCAAGGGCTACAAGCGACTGGTCGAATGCATCGACCGGCTAAAATTTTCATCCATTTCAGTGACTGTCGAATCACCAACGGTTCGCCAAAATTACACCGGCGCCCTAATACGGTCGTTTCGCTGGAAGGAAGCATCTGGCGACTCGCCGTTGCGCGAGTGGGAAGTACTGCTCGAAAAGGAGATCACGGCGCTTTTCTCACCTGAGGGGTATACCCGTTTGGACTGGTCGACGCGACTGCAGTTGAGCCCGATGGCCAAGTGGCTGCACAGCTTCTATCACACGCACCGAGCCCCCTTCGCCTTCAAAACAGAGAACCTTCGCGAACTGATGGGCAGCAAGATCACGGAGTTGCGGGCCTTCAGATTCGCTCTGCGCCGCGCCTTGAAAGACCTGGTGGAAATTGGCTTTTTAACCAGTGCGAAGGTCGACTCACGCACAGACTTGGTCATCATCGAGCGCGCTGGCCGTCAGGAACAACTGCAATGAGCGATCTCGAACTCCGACACCTGCTTTCTAAGGCACGTGATGCCGCAAGCGGTGGAGAAGATGCATGGCATGTCATGTCGACCGGCGAAAAGCTGGCCGTCGCCATGGTGTTGAACCGTGCCGACTGGCTGCATGAGATGGGGTACACGATAGCCGAAGCTATCTTCCGCTGTGACAGTTGGGTGCCAATCATTCCCTTGGTTGAAACGGCTCTTCGCAACGAAGAGCTGTTGCCAATGAATGCGAGTTGAACCTTCCTTAAATTCAGTTCAATACAATACAAGTTATGTATAGTCAAGTGCCTGGAAGCCCAATAATTTCTCCGAGGATGACGAGCGCCTCATCAAGCTTGTCTTTAATTTTCATGCCCCATGGATGGGGACGCCCGGCACGCTCACCGGCCCAAGCAAACGTGCGGGGCTGGTTGCAGACCAAATAGGAAGTACGATTGCCGTCACGTAGAGGAATTGCAAACGGGTTCCTCGCATGCAGTTCTGAATGGGTTAGGGACAGGCCGATCAAGAGGCCGGTCTTCTCGTTAAAATTCTGAGTCGTGATGACCAACATCGGGTGCTCGTTGGGGATCTCGCTGGCCGCAGCAGGCGAGTGGTTGATGTAAATCACCTCGCCTCGCTGAGGCACCCACGTCGAAGCCGCCATCAAATGCGCTCCAGACCAACGAGGTCGGAAGGTGCGAACTCAACGCCCGTGAGTTCGACAGGAAAGCGCTCCAACATTTCGTCCAGGGTCTCGCGCCGCGCTGCGGTCTCGATGACGATCCGGCCACGGCGTTCAACGGTGATAACGACCTGGGAGTCGCTCGAGAAACCGGCTTGATCGAGAACGGCCTTCTTCAGCCGAACGTTTGTGCTATTGCCCGACTGGAACAGCACACTGCTTTCAGAATACATAGCTGTGGTCATAGTTGACTCCCTAAAGTTGGAACAGATTTTCTGCTCTAAAAACAGGCATGTCAACACAATGTATATACGCCGAGTGTTTGGCCAGTCGCAGGACGCCGACAGTAGTCGCCACTACCGGAACTTCGGATCAGGCGTCACACTGGGTCCGTAGCTCACCTGGGCTAATCGGGAGCTGGCGTGATGTAGGCTCGGTTCAAAGACGTCCAAACCGCAAGAGAGCTTGCTGTTAACTTGTTGAATTTATTGGAAATCTTGCAAAACTGATTGTCCAAACACGTCTAATTTCGCCCTGTGACCTGCAAAGCCAAGCGCGGGAAAGAAAGCTTAGATAGCTAGGCTAGATAGGAATGCTACATGGGGCATTTTCTGTACATAGAAAACCGGGATGCCTATTCCACGCGCGCCTGTTCGGCTTGGTCGCTGCGCGACTGACCGGCTGGGCCGGTCCCGCTCCAAGCCACCCTTGCCCACGCCGGCGTAGCGCCGGCTCAGCTGCGCGCTGCGCTCACAGAGCCACTTAGCAAGGCGTGCTTTTAGCACGCATAGACGCTCGCCGCGCGGCGTTTCCGGGTGCCTGTGACGGAGCCGCCGTGTTCTCCGTTTGCCTGTGTTCCTCGCCAATTCCGGTGACTTTGCATTCCTACAGTTGCGGGACCGGCTTCGCCTGCAAGGGGGTGTTCATAACGCTGCGCGTTACGAAGGCTTCCACCCTTGCTTCCCTCCCCTTCAGGTTGCCGCAGCTCACCGGGCGACGAACTCAGGAAAACGGCGGCGAAAGCACCGAGAGCCAGTCACTCGCCCCCGAAAACTTCTTTTTTGAAGGGCTCGGAATCTAGGAACCCGGCACCTCTTTAGGAGAAATGAAATGCTTGCATCCCGCTTTACCCGTCAGTCCCCCATCCTGCGCAGCCGTGACCCGCTGTCCGATGATCAAATCCGCGCGGTGGCTCCATCCATCTATGCCGATGCACCTCATGCGAGCCGGACGGAACGCTACACCTACATCCCAACGTCGACGGTCCTGGACAGTTTGCGCAAGGAAGGATTTCAGCCATTCATGGTGACCCAAACCCGCGTTCGGGACGACGGTCGGCGAGATTTCACCAAACACATGCTGCGCCTGCGCCATGCCAGCCAGATCAACGATACGGAGGCCAACGAGATAATCCTTTTGAATAGCCACGACGGGACCTCAAGTTATCAAATGCTTGCAGGCATGTTCCGGTTTGTATGCTCGAATGGTCTGGTATGCGGAGATACTGTGGCTGATGTCCGCGTGAAGCACAAGGGCCAAATCATCGATAACGTCATCGAGGGCGCTTTTGATGTCCTGGATGGGTTTGGATTGGTTCGCGAGGTACGAGAGGAGATGAAAGCCATCTCATTAAAGGCCGAAGAATCGAACGCCTTTGCTAAAGCAGCACTGTCGCTTAAATATGAGCCCGACGACACAAAGCCGGCACCGATTACAGAATCTCAGATTCTGGCACCGCGCCGTAATGCTGACACGGGAGCAGATCTCTGGACCACGTTCAACCGGGTGCAGGAGAACCTGGTGCGAGGTGGCTTGAATGCGCGGACCACCAACGGACGCCGCGCTCGTACACGTGAAGTCACCGGTCTTGACCAGTCCGTGAAAGTGAACCGGGCACTCTGGCTGCTGGCGGACGAAATGAGGAAGATCAAAGCCTGAATGCAGCGGCGTGGCGTCCAAGTCCGGATGCCACGCACTTAGAGATTGGAACTGGAGTGCGCTTTAGGAAAGACACATAATGACAAACGTGGTGAAATTTCCGAAGGCTAAGCCGCCGGAGTCAAAGCAAGACCGCACAACCCAACGTCCCCAAAAAAAGCGGTGCCAGGCCTGTCAGGCAATTTGGGCCGTAGTCAGAGTGCTATTGTTCCTTGTTCTCTATTGGTTGCGCACGCCCCTGATCCTGATCTGCTCGGTACTCACATTGCCGATGTTCTTATTGGCACTTTTTGCGTGGTACGCGTTTCCACAAAAACCCCAGATGTACGGAAGCTTTGGATTGGTGAGTTTTACCGCGTTTGTGATCATGTACGGATACGATTTCCTGCTGGCTTGGCTGTCGCCACAGAAAATGGTGCGAATGCTCTGATTGATATCCGACGCATCGCGCCTACCTACGGCCGCATTCATAGATGACTTGAGATGAAGAAATCAGCGAAAAGACAGATCCGGCCGCTAGCCAATCCATTGACCGTGGCCATCAAGCGGGCCAGTCCGGTCACGTCTGAAGTGGTGCAGCGGTTGAGGATGCGGGAATGGTCGGCGATTGAAGCCTTCGCGCAAGGACAAGCCACCAGCGTCGATGTCGCCCTCTTGGAAGAACTGCTGTGCATGTGCCTGTGCGGCATCGAGCTTGGTATTGGCCCAGAAGCCCAGGCAACTTGCGATGCCGCGGAACTGGTTTTTGCCGCGCTGCGTGCTCGATCGCCTGCAAATACGCCCATGGTAATGAATCCTGCAGAGCTCGATGTCATGCGCGACCTGCAAAGCTTCCATGACCAGCAGCGCGCAGCGTGCAACCGTCGGGAATATTCGCACATGGCGGACATGGTGGCCAAAGCCATTGCGCTGAACCTGGAACGCATGAACCAAGAGCCGCAGCGCACCGAAACCTCGACGGCGTAACCAGGACTTCGTCAGACCGGCGCTTATCCCCTGCCGTGCAGGCAGGGCCGGTGGCACGCGGCGACAAGCGCAGCGCCGTGCCGTCACACCGCCCACCCGTCAATACCGGCAGCAAACGCGCCTACCCGCAAGCACCCGTCACGACGCGCTGCAGGGCCTTCAATCCGCAAGTCGCCCACTTCGCGCTTGGAAAGCAATGCCTCCCGCCGAAGGCGTTCGACTTCAGAAGGCAGAGAACCCTTTGCCTAGTGCAACGGTGATCAGAGCTGTACTTGCTGCCACCAATGCGTACTCTTTAAGCCGTTGCCAACGATCGGATTGGAAATGATGCGTGACCGCCGCCAGGCGGTCACGCATGTCTTCAGCCGCCCGCAGGGCCTCCACGCTGAACGCATCCCGAGCCGACTTTTCCATTGCCGGTCGGAACTCCAGCGAGGCCATTTCGGTGCGCAAGCGCACCGTTTGTTCAACGTGGAGGTTCAGGTCTGCTTTGGCTTGCTCAACAAAGCCTTTGACCGCCTGCTCGAAGCGCAAGGTGGCGTCGTCGAGCGATGCCACCGTCGACTTCAGGCGCGCCTCGATCGCCAGCGACTTCGCCTGTAGGTCGGCCGTCTGCTGGCCGAGACCTTCAAAATCCTCGAACAACTGCGACACCAGGGCGTCGCGCGACGAATGCGCCCGGTTCATGCGAACAGGGCCGCATACGCATCGTCCAGGTTCTTGGTCGCCGTCACACCCAGGCGCTTCATCGCGATCATCTGCAGACAATCCAAACGCTGGGATTCATCCGTCAGCGTTTTCAGCTGCGCACGGTAATCCGTTGGATCCGAAACCACCTCATCGAGCGACTTGCCGGCATCGCTTAGACGTTCATACACCTCGTTCTGGTAAATGATGGCCTTGGGCCGAAGCGTGAAGTTCTTCTCCGCCGTGTGCATTCCATAGATGGCCGCGAAGTCCTTTTCCATCTCGTCGTCAAGCTCGATCTTATTGAACACCACGCGGATTTTGTCGCGTGGAATTCCAATGTGCTGCAACGAGTTTAACGTGCTCAGGGTGTCGGTTTGCTGCTTGCGCTCCTTCACTACCGGCACCACAAAATAATCAAACTCCAGGTGTGATCCAGCAAACTGCTGCATCAGTTTCATAAAGTCTTCGACATTGGACGCGCCCACATCGACGATTGCGTCATCACTTTCCATCACAGCATCGAGCAAATCACCAAATCGTTTGCCCACGATCTTTTGCGCTTCCACGTCACCGCCAGCATTCAAAGTTTCGACTTCGAATTTCCGAGGCGATCTCATTCGACTGGCAAGCAGGTTTGTAGAAATTGTAGATTTCCCAACGTTTCCGGAATAGTTGATGATGACAACCTTCATTCTTTCCCTTTGCTTTCTCGGTGAAGACGAGCGTAGTGATCGATGCTGGGTTTGGTCCGCATGACGGTTTTCAACGCAGCAGGGTCATGGCTTTTATCGGCAGCTGGGGCCGACCCGGAAATATAACTTTCATCGCTTCGCAAAGCGGCCGACGGCGCCGGTATAGAAGGTGAAGAAACGTTAGATGCGCTACCAGATTGAATTTTCTGTTTCTTTCTAATTCGGCTCAGCATCACCCCAAGCGATTTCTCAGAAATCTCAAGACCGTTCGCAGCGAGCACTTTGACGATCTCTGCTCGTCTGACGCCTGCGGCCGCAGCTGCTTCGACATCGGGCAGCACGTCTCTTAGACGTGCTGCTTTGGAGCGATGTTCATGGCCTGAGGCGAGCAACCGCAGGCCCTCGGAAATGGCGTTTGTGTCCATGGATAGGCGGGGAGGTACAGACGAATAGAGAGATCAAAAGATCGATCCCCATGATCCCGCGCAGTTGAGCGCAAGCGAGAAGGGATAAATCGTGCGGAGAATAGCATTGTGCTAACAAACTGTTCGCCACATGGTGAAAAACGTTGTCAAGTGTTGGCTATTGCATAGCGAAGCGTCGCATGGCGTTGTAAACACCCAGCCGACGCTAATACGGGGGACGAGGATGAAGAACTGAAGGCAGGATAGGCCTGCGGCGGCGTTTTGTAGCACACTAAGCGCTATGGCACCGCCTTCGCTCTCGCCCACCTCCCCTAAACAGGGAATGCTCCGCGCCCGTGTCGACATTCATGTTGAGGAGGCGTTCGCCGCCCTTGCGAAGCAGCGAGGCATGAAAACCAGCGACCTCCTGCGATCGCTGGTCCTGGCCGAGGTCGGGGCTGGCGGGCCGCCTATCGGGCACGTGAAGCCAGAGCCAGAGAACGCGGAAGTGAACGAACTCAGGGTCCGTTTGCCCGCGTTTCTCTTTGATGCGGCGAAGGCGCGGGCCAAAATGCGCGGTATGCCGCCAAGCCGTTGGGCAGCGGCTTTGGTGCAATCCAACCTGTCGCGTCATCCGGTTCTGAACGACGACGAGATCAACTCGGTGAATACGACAAACCGGGAACTGGCCGCTGTTGGTCGCAATATCAACCAAATAGCGCGCCGGTTGAACGAGGCGTTTTACGACACCGAGCGTGTTCGTGTTGAATCGCTGGCAGAACTCACCAATACCATCGTTCGAACGCGCAATGTCATTCGAGCTTTGGTCCGTACCAGCCGCCAAGGTTGGGAGGCGGAAGAGCCATGAGTCTCATTGAAGACGAATTCGATAAAGCGTTTCAAGACCCGGTCAAACGCAAAACGAACAAGACCCAAAATCTTCGAAAGGCAACGAAGTTTTTGTCGGGTGTGCCGGAAGTCATGGTCAAGATCACAGGTTTTGGCAAAGGCGCGGCCCATGTTAGAGCTCACCTGGCCTACATTACCCGTCACGGAGATGTTGAGCTAGAAAATGACCGTGGCGAAGTCTTTCACGGTAAGGCCGAAATCAAAGCTTTGTTCACAGACTGGGCGGCAGACTTCGCCGATGTAAAGCGACGGCCGAATCAGCGAGACACGATGCACCTGGTGTTGTCGATGCCCGAAAATGTGGATCCGGTGTCCGTTCACGAAGCGGTTCGGGAATTCAATAAGAAGACATTTGGCAAAAACCACGAGTATGTGTTTGCCCTTCATACCGATGCGCCGCACCCGCATTGCCACGTGACGGTTAAATGCATGGGCTTCAATGGACGTCGGCTAAATCCCCGCAAAGCAGATTTGCAGACATGGCGCGACCGCTTTGCGAACGCAATGCAGCTGCAAGGGGTGGAAGCCAATGCCACGCCCCGGCGTGCTCGAGGCGTCGTGAAAAAGGCCGAGCGCAGCGTGATCCGGCACATCGAACAAGGTGATGAAAAGCGGCCGCCTCGCGTATCGCGCGTGCGTGCCCTGGCGGTGAAAGAAATCACACAAGACATCTCCCAGACGCTCGCGCCGGATCTGCCAGGTGAGCCATCTCCAAAAAGCCCGGCCACGCCTATACGCCCATGGGAGCAACGAATTCGGGATCGTCAGGAGGCCGTTCGTACGGCCTGGTTGGCTGCTGCCGCTGCATTGGAGCAACCACGGCCCCGAATTGAATTCAAGAAAGAACTGAACGATGGACAACCCAACTACGACCAACTCGACGCAGCCAGAACCCGTCGAGTCCAGCGATCCGCCGGTGTATATCAGTCCCGTCTTGAGACTGCTCGCGGCGTCGAGTCGGCCCCACCCATCGCCGGCCTGCGAAACCTGTCCAGCCTCCCTCTGGTTCAGTCCCAAAGATCAACTGAAGTGTTACTGCACGCGGATGCACGTACTGACCTGGGACACCACGGCGGACGAGCCACCCACGCCGGTAATGGCGTGCGACGGCCGGGAGCTGGCGTTGATGGCCCTGGCCCAGTCAGAGACGCTGGAGGGCCTGTAGACGCGCCAGTCGACGCGCGTGCGATGGCACAGCGGATCCGCGAATTTGTTCAAGGTTTGCCTGCGCCGGAAACGGCACGAGATGCGATGCGAAAACGTCTCCTGGCTCAGTTCACACAGTCACCGGTTGTGGAAGCTGCGCCTGTTTCGGACGTCAAACCTATCCGTCCGGATCGTGGCGTGGAAAGATGAGCTTCTTGAATAGGCGTCGGTGCTTTGCCACGCTAAACCGATGCGTCCGGCTATCTCATAGTGACTAGACAAGGCGGACTTCGCAGAGGCGCGTTCGACACAGCGTCCATCAGTGCGCGCGTGGACGCCTGGACCACTGTCAGATGCTCCGTTGGTTCACGCGCAGGGATAACGCCTCCGCGTTTTCCCTGCGCTCGCTGTACCGGTCGACCAGGTAAGCCGAGCAGTCGCGGGTCAGCCAGGTGAACTTCACCAGTTCCTCCATGACATCGGCCACACGTTCGTAATACGCCGATGGTTTCATGCGGCCGGCGTCGTCGAACTCCAGGTAGGCCTTTGCAACGGAGGACTGGTTCGGGATGGTCAACATGCGCATCCATCGGCCCAGGATGCGCATCTGATTCACCGCGTTGAAGGACTGGGAGCCGCCCGAAACTTCCATCACCGCAAGCGTTTTTCCCTGCGTCGGGCGCACGGCTCCCATGGCGAGCGGTATCCAGTCAATCTGCGCTTTCATCACACCGGTCATGGCCCCATGGCGCTCCGGTGAAGACCACACCATGCCCTCCGCCCAGAGCGCCAGTTCACGCAGCTCTTTGACCTTGGGGTGGTCATCGGGCGCGCCATCCGGCAGGGGCAGGCCGGCAGGGTTGAAGATTCGGGCCTCGGCGCCCATCGCGGTCAAAAGGCGAGAGGCTTCCTCGGTCAGCAAACGACTGTACGACCGTTCTCGAAGGGAGCCGTACAGCAGAAGAATCCGGGGCGGATGGCTGCTTCGCTGTGCGGAAAACAACTGCTCCTGGTCCAGCGGACGGAAGCACTCCGAGTCAAGGTTGGGCAGGTCGGAATCAGGCAATTCGTTTCCCCTTTGCGTCCACGACTTTCTCGCCGTCCTCCTTTGCGAACGTACCCGTCTGCGGGTTGGGCAAGATGTCCAGCACCCGCTCGGAGGGGCGGCACAGCGCTGTTCCCAGGGGCGTCACCACGATGGGCCGATTGATGAGGATGGGATGCTGCAGCATGAAGTCGACCAGCTGGTCATCGGTCCACTTCGGGTCGTCGAGCCCGAGCGAATCGTAGGGCGTGCCTTTCTGGCGCAGCACCTCGCGGGCGCTCAGTCCGGTTGCGGCGATCAGGCGCTTCAGGGTGTCGCGGTCCGGAGGTGTCTTCAGGTATTCGACCACCTCCGGCTCCTCGCCCGAATTTCGAATCATGGCCAAGACATTGCGGGACGTACCGCACGCCGGGTTGTGGAAGATGCTGATGCTGCTCATGGGTTCTCCAGCTCGAAGGTTCATCTCAACCGACGCTCAGCCGCAGCGCCAGGGCTGCAAGCGTCACGGTCAGCACGGGAATGGTCAGCGTGATGCCGACCCGGAAGTAGGTGCCCCAGTCAATCGTCATGCCCTTGCGTGACAGCACGTGCAGCCACAGCAGGGTCGCCAGGCTGCCGATGGGCGTGATTTTTGGGCCGAGGTCGCAGCCGATGATGTTCGCGTAGACCATGGCTTGTTTCACGGTGCCAGCCGTGTTCGACTGGTCGATGGACAGTGCGCCGACCAGGACCGTCGGCATGTTGTTCATCACCGATGACAGCCCCGCGCTCAGGAAACCGGTGCCCAGCGCCGCGCCCCAGACACCGCCTTGCGCGAGCCGGTCCAGCACGCCTGCCAGGTGCGCCGTCAGCCCGGCATTGCGCAGGCCGTAGACCACCAGGTACATGCCCAGGGAGAACACCACGATTTGCCATGGCGCGCCCTTCAAGACCTTGCCTACGCTGATGACCCGTCCCCGGGCGGCTACCGCCAGCAGCACGATGGCGCCGATACCTGCGACCGCGCTGACAGGAACCCCCAGTGGTTCCAGACCGAAAAAACCGACCAGCAGCAGCACAAGGACCACCCAGCCGGCTCGGAACACAGAACGGTCACGAATGACGGCATCCGGAGTCCGCAGCAACTGCAGGTCGTAGGTAGCGGGGAGGTCCTGGCGGAAATACAGGTACAGCGCGGTCAGCGTGGCCGCGACCGCCACCAGGTTCACCGGCACCATCACGGCGGCGTATTCGTTGAAGCCGATGTCGAAGAAGTCCGCCGAGACGATGTTCACCAGGTTCGACACCACCAGCGGCAGGCTCGCGGTGTCGGCGATGAAACCCGCCGCCATGACGAATGCGAGCGTCGATGCCGGGCCAAAACCGAGGGCGACCAGCATCGCCATCACGATGGGCGTCAGGATGAGTGCCGCACCGTCGTTGGCGAACAGGGCGGAAACCGCTGCTCCGAGCAGCACGATGAGGGCGAAAAGCCAGCGGCCGTTGCCCCGGCCCCATCGGGCGAAGTGCAGCGCCGCCCACTCGAAGAAACCGGCTTCATCCAGCAGCAGGCTGATGATGATGACCGCCACGAAAGCAGCCGTGGCGTTCCAGACGATGCCCCAGACCACGGGAATGTCGGCGGGATGGACCACGCCCAGGGCCAGCGCCACCGCCGCACCGCCGGCAGCGCTCCAGCCGATACCGAGGCCACGGGGTTGCCAGATGACCAGAACGAATGTCGCGAAAAAAATGAGGAGAGCGAGCAGCATGTGACTGCCTCAGCGACCGGTCATGCCGCGTGCCTGCTGCTGCAAGGCGAGCTTGTCGAGCTTCTCGGCGGGCAGACTGATGAAGAACTCCAGGCGCTGGCGGATGGCCAGCATCGTCTTACGAAAAGCCGCCAGCTTCACTTCGTGTGTGCCTTCCACTTCGGACGGGTCGGGGTAGCCCCAATGCGCTGTCGCCGGGTGGCCCGGCCAGAACGGGCAGACCTCGCCGGCAGCGTTGTCGCATACGGTGATGACGAGGTCCATGTGCGGGGCGTCTTCGCTGCCGAACGTGTCCCAACTCTTGCTGTGCAGACCTTCGGTAGAAACGCCAACCGCCTGCAGAACTTCGATAGCCAGCGGATTCGGTTGCTGTCCATCACGCGGGCTACTGCCGGCGGAGAACGCCTTAAAGCGGCCCTTACCAACTTCATTCAACAGCGCTTCGGCAAGGATGCTGCGCGCGGAGTTGTGGGTGCAAAGGAAGAGGACGTTCAATGGCTTGCTGGTACTCATGATTTTTGGGCGCAGGTGTGGATAGGCGCATGGCAAGCCATGCACCGCGTGGTACTTCTGGAGGGTGGAAAAACTAACTGGTCAGCATTTGCACTGGGCCGCATCGGTCTCCACCGCGCATGTGGCACCGGCGCAGCAGTTCTCGGTGAGGTAGCCGAGAAGACCATTCATGCTGTCGAAGGCAGCGCGGTAGACGAGGTGCCGACTGGCGCGTTCTTGGGTCACCAAACCCGCACGAGCCAACTCTTTGAGGTGAAAGGACAGTGTTGCGTTTGGCACTTCCAAGGCCTCGCTCATCACGCCCGGTGTGAGGCCTTCCTGGCCCGCTACAACAAGCGCCCGGAAAGCACGCAAGCGCATGGGATGCGCGAGGGCTGCCAAGCTGGCTACAACTTCTGATTCATTCATCATGGAATGATAACTATATTTCCATAAATGTCGAAATGAATCCCGGTCGCACCTTAGAACTGCGCAGGGAGCCAATGACTTTTGGCTTAGACAGCCGGCGTCACCGACGCGGCAACAAGTCACCGACAAGCCCGGCCCGCCCCGTTGGCAGGCATTTCAGAACATCCTTCAGGTAGGCATACAGGTCCAGCCCGTTGAGCCGGGCGTAATGCAACAGGCTCATGACCGCTGCCGCCCGTCGGCCCGCCCGCAACGAACCGGCCAACAGTCAGTTCGAACGTCCAATCGCGATTGGTCCTATCTGGTTCTCCACCCAGTTGTTGTCGATGGGTAGTTGGTCATCGTTGAGTAACGGTGGAACGTCATACCGAATGCCGTCGTTGTAGACGTCCCCACCAACACTCGTCACCGTTCTGTTGAACGATCACTAGAGTTTTGTGCCTCGCGCGAAACGGTCGACGACTCCCTGACGACATTCATGCGCGGCAGTTGGTCTTGCCGCAGCGATGCGACGATGTTGTCTCGAGCTCTTTCAGCCACGATGTGGCGCGCTTGAGGTGAAAGGCCATCGACCTTGGCTTTAAGGTCGATGGCTGCGACCACGGCATAGGCGCCCGCTAGTTCGGGGTAATGCTGGGTACCGACGACAGCGTCCATTTCGCGCCGGAATGCAGCAGCCCGGTCAGCTGCAATCGAGCGGTCCGGTGCGACGTGGTCGTCGTCATTGCGGGCGTCACTGCGGCTGAGTGGTCCGTTCGGCATGTCGTTAGGAACCCGTGCTTTGGCGGTCCTAGGATCTTCCTCATCACGACTAGCGTCTTCGGTCGTGGCTGTGTCTGTGTCACCCAGAGGGCCCATGCGATTTTCCATGGCTTGACGTTCGCGAGCAGCCAACGTTTCCGCGACGATCTTCGCTTCCTCCGCCTGCTTGATGGAAAGCTTCCTCAGCGCGCTTTTATCGAGCGTCAGCTGGTGCGCCAACAACTCCTCAGCCATGGCTTTGTCAGCCTTGCTGAGCTCGGGATGGGCAGCCGCAAAGGGGTCATTCAGCGAGCTATCGACGCGTGATTTGAGCTCGTCAGGTGAGGAAGCGGTGCCAGGCGATTTGGGTACAGGGTCAAGAGGCTCCGGGGTGTCGGCATTGGTCATGGTGGTGTCAGCAATTCACGCCGGCATCGCGGCAAAGTTGGTCGGCGTAGGCCTGTAGCTCGGCGACATTGACGGCCACTGTGGAAGGGGGCCTCGCGGTGAACGCGACGCTGAATTCATTCAAGTCACCCCGGGCTACAGCTGCCATGTCCGCAGCGGTCACCGGCCTGGCGATGGGTGCTTCGCGTTGGCCACCTGCTTGGGTCGGAATCTGTACCGTTTGAGATGCCTCGGTACCAACCAACTGCGAATGCGCCACAACGTCGATTCTTGGCACTGGCGTGGCGAGCTCGCCAGCCAGAATCGCAGCCTTGAGCTGTTGTTCGGTAGGTGTCTTGCGACCCAGTGTCCTCAGCGATTTGGAAACGCTTTTGAGCCGATCCACAAAGATAGGGTCGCGGTAGTACTGGATGCGCTTGCCCATGATCGGCGGGCAGTTTTCCACCACCACGAGTTCGGCAGAAGTGGGCAAGCTGGTGATTTCCTGCGGGAGAAGTAAGGCCCTGCGCTGGTCGGAGTGGCTTTCTGAAGGTGCCTTCTTCACAAAGATCCCCTTGCGCTTGGATTCGGAGACACCGGTGACGGTCTGGTATCCGAGCCATTCGGACACATCCTTGGCGGTCTGCAGCTCTGAGGCCTTGGGCGGAAACACGATCTGCGCGGCATGGTTCGTCGTGAAGGTCTGGGCCGCATCCTTGCCGTAGACCTCGACCACCTGAGCCGGACTTTGGATGATGGGCATCATGCGCAGGCCATAGCCTGCGATGTAGCTGATCCCCTTGGACAGAACATGAATCTTGCCCATCGATGTGAACTCGTCGGCCAGCAGCAAGCATTGGTACTTGAGCTTTGGATTTCGCTCTGGAAGTTCACGTGTGTTCAGGTCGATCAGCTGCTGGAAGAAAAGGTTGAGCAGCGGTGCTACACGCTCCAGGTTGTCCGGTGTGACCCCCAAAAAGATGGACATCCGCGTCTTGCGAATCTCCCGCAGATCGAAGTCGTTGGCGCTCGTCGCCGCATCGATCAGCGGGTTGTTCCATAACTCCAGGCGCGATCGGAAAGATGTCATCACGCCCGAACGCGTGTTGTCTGAAGAGATGGAGATGTAGCTGTTCAGGGCGCGTACGCATGGCGCAGAAAGTGGATTGCCAGCGGCGTGCCGCGCGTTGATGTGTTTGGCGAAGTACTTGGCGCCATCTCCATCGGCAAGCGACTCGCGCAGGACCTGGCCCAGGGTGACGAGCTTGCCGGGCGTCTCGATGAGAAACAGAACCACGCCCAGGAACAACGCTCGTGGCGTAGCCGTCCAGATTGGGTCTGTACCTTGCTGATCGGGGAACAGCATGTTGCCGATCTTCTGGACGTCGTCGATACGGAAGTTCGGGTCATCGCTGATGTAGTGCAGCGGGTTGTACCGGTGGGTCCGGTAGTCCGATGCGGCCGGGTTGAACATGAAGCAAGGCTGCCCGTGCTTCTTGCGGTACCCGCTGGTGATCGCATGGTTCTCCTGCTTCACGTCGAGGACCACCACGCTGTCCGGCCAGGTCAGCAGGTTGGGGATCACGATGCCCACGCCTTTGCCACTGCGCGTAGGGGCAGAAAGGATGACGTGCTGGCTGCCTCCAAACATCAGATAGGCCCCTTTGTAGAGGCCCAGAATGATCCCTTTGTCGGCCAGTAGCCCGGCCTTGCGGATCTCTGTTTTAGTGGCGAAACGGGCGTCGCCAAAGAGGCTTTTCTTGTTCGGGGAGATGAACAGAAGACCGGGCGCCATCACCAACGCAAAGGCGGCGCTGGCGGAAATATAGATCCACTGCAGGACCTGTGGATTGCCGCGGTAGTAGTACCAGTATTGGTACAACGTTGCTGGTGTGGCATCGTTGAAATTGCGGTTCTGCGATGTGAGGAAAATGCCGCCCGCCAGCGTTACCCACAACCCGAATGCAGTGGCCAGGCCCCCGAGTGCCAGAGCGGCCTTAGCCCATGCGTTCACGCTTGTGCCCCGGGTCGTAATAGATCTCGCGCAGCTTTCGCTGGTGGTAGAAAAGCACGATGTCGATGGTGGTGAACAGCCGGTGCTTGATGTATTCGGTGTCCAGATGCGCACCGGTGGGGCTGTCCTTGATGAGCGCCGTCAATTGCTCAAAGGCCTCGAATGCGCCGTTCGCGTGCATGGTGGAAATGGAGCCCGGGTGACCGGTGTTCACGCTTTTGACGAACTCCCAGGCCTCATCGCCGCGCAGCTCGGCCAGGAGGATCCGGTCGGGCTTCATGCGCAGGCAAGAGGCCAAGGCTTGCTTGGAGGAAACCTTGCCGCCGCCCTCATCCGCACGTGCGTAAAAGAGGTGGACCTTGTTGGCGTGATCCCGCAAGAAAAGCTCGTGCACGTCTTCGATGGTGATGAGGCGCTCGGCTGCCGGAATGCTGCGGATGAGGCTTTTGGTGACGGTGGTCTTACCCGACCCGGTCTTGCCGACGACAAGGATGTTTTGCTGTGTGCGCACCGCCAGGTCGAGGAATTCCTTGATCCGCTTTTGTTCGCGCAAGGCCATGAGCTCGCGCTCGATGGCCTGCAGGCCAGGGTCGACTGCTTCATAGGCATCGAACGCACCTTCGGCATCTAGCTCTTCCAGCGTCTTGTCCAGCAGGCTGGGTTTGCGCACGGTGATGGACACCGTGTGCGCTTCGCACGCTGGTGGAATGAGGACCTGCACACGTGCGCCATCGGGCAACACCGCAGACAAAATCGGCCGGTCCGCGTCGATGGCCTTGGCGTTGTAGCTAGCTATCAAGATAGCTAGATGACGGCAGTGTTGGAACGTGAGCGCTGGAACGTCATGCCGGTTCCAACCCTCGCGGCTCTCCGTCCATACCTCTCCTGGCCGGTTCACGCAGATCTCGGTAGCAGCCTCATCTTGCAGGTAGGGGCTGAGAGGCACCAGGTATTCCTTGAGCATCTCGAAGGACGGCGCACCGTCCCTCGACAAGGGGGTGACAGTGCCGCTCATGGTTTCGCCCTTAGTGCATAGACACCACCGAAATCCAGGTCGCGTGCAACCATCACCTGGATGTGATCGCCCTGGTTCTTGATCAAGGTGGGAGGAATGTTGATGGTCGAATCCAGCACCTTGCCGACGGCCTGCTCACCAGCCTGCTGGGTATTGCCGTAGACCACCTGGCCACCGCCGGCGCGCTGCTGGTTGGCGGCAATCACCGCCAGGCCGTCCTTGAGCAAGCTGAACATGATGGCCGCGCCAAACCGTGCGGCGAAATGGGTGTCGACCCAGCCTTCCACGCCGGAGCGGCCGAGTGCGTCGGTGCCCGGCGAGTTGAGAGCGACCACCACACCGTTGGGCGTTTTGGCCCTTGTCCACAACGTGAAAATTCGCGCCTGGCCCTGCTTGATGCCACCCTGGTATTCACCGGTTAGTTGTGAGCCGCGGTCGAGCAACACGACTTGGCCGTTGTCTGAGTAGATATCCCGCGTCAACCTGCAGGTGGTGATGCCTGGGACCGTGCTGTCCAAGGCCGTTTCCAGAGCGCAATCGAGCGTGGTGCCCTTAGTAATCAGGTAATTACGATCCGGCAGCATGCGGGCGGATGCAGGCTTGGCCGCCGTCGGCTCCAGACGCGCAGCAAGCTCGCTGCGGGTATTGCCGCCACCCTCAAATCCAGCGTTCGCAGCGTTGCCACTCGAAGCCGTTTGAACACCAACGGCCGAGGCTTCAGATGCCGACGCACTCGCACCTGCAGCGCCGACCATCAGATCTCCGGACCGCTTGCGGTCATACCATTCCAGAAGCGGCTTACCGTTGGCTCCGAGCTTTGGTGGCTGTGCACCACCTTGCAAAGGGATGGGCTGAACAGGTGCGGTTGCCACCGGCAACGTAGCGGGTGCGGCGAGCGCCGGCGGCGGAGGCGGTGCAGGCATCGTCAAGGCCGGCAACGTGTTGCTCACGCGATCAGATTCCGTGAGCGCTTTGACTTTCGTTGGCCCCTTCGGTTTGTTCACCGCCACGATGAGTGTGGCCCCCACCGCCAGGATAAAAACGACACCCAGGACGTTCACCATCTGGTTGTTGTTTCGGCGACGGTTGACGGCCGGGAGGCCTTCGGTCTCCGCCATACCGTCACCGTTAATCCGTGCCTTCTTGCTGGCGTCTAGTTCGTCGGGTGAAGGTGAGGCATCAGGACCTGTCGTACCGGGCTTCTGAGAGCCAGGCTTGCCCTTGAATCGATCGAATATGCTCATGGCGCTGCCCCTTTGATCACGCGCTCGACCGTAGGTGCGACCGTTCCAGTGGTGTTGTCCTTGCCGCCCTCCAAATCGAAGGACTTGTTGACGAGGCAGGCCACATAGGTGCCTTTGCGGAGAACCAGCTTGCGGACCACCCGCTGCACGACGATCCTGTTGCCCACGACGTTAGTATTGATCAGCGACTCAGCACCAGATTCATCGACCGCATAGACGGCTGGCATGTCTCGGTTATTAGAGAAGGTCAAATAAGTGAAGCGGCCGTCGTCACTGGCGGCAGTTGGACTGATCTCTGTCGAACCTGCCACCCAGTAGTCTTTGTTGGCACCTTCCGTGGTTGCGCCGGTCAATGCTGACTGCAGGTCACTTTTGCGCTCCTGCAACTTGGTCGCCTGATCAGCAGCTTGGCGTTTGGCTGCCTCCTCTTCCGGGTAGCGGAACGTGAGCGAATAGATGAGGTTGGGGTTCTTCCAGGCGCGCTCATTGCGCATGGATGCGGGCTCCACCACCAGGGCGAACTGGTAGGTTCGTTTGGTGGTCACGATCGTGACGTTGGTATCGGCCTTGGTCTCTTTGGGTTTGATGAAGAGGTGGTTGCGCCGGGGGATTACCGACCATGCTGCCACGTCACCCACGGCGGAGTCCAGGATCTCCTCACCGTCGCCAAACTGGATGTGGGTCGAGACGCCATAGAACGTCGTGATGCGCACGACGTCCGTTGGGTCGTAGTCGACGATACGGACCCGCGGGTCGGCGTCGCCGCGCGGTGGGGTGGTTTCCGCGAAGGCAGATAACGAAGAGGTGGCCACCAAGCCGGCAAGTAGTAGCGTTTTGATCATGACGCTCCTCATTGGTCAGGCTGGATCGCGGGGACGATGGGCGCTGAGTAGACAGCCGGTGTCTGACCAGGCAGCGGGCTTGGCGCCGCAGGGATGGACGGAAACAGCGTGACCGGTGCAGGCGCAGCATTCGACGGCGCCGGAGCGATGGCCTGCGGCCGCGAATCAACAACCAGGGAGTCGGGATCGTTGCGGTACTCCGTGACCTGGAACCCGAGCGGGTTGATGGCTCGGTCCTTCTCCGCCATCGGCGCGCCCGAATAGCGAAAGGTGATGGTCGCTGCCCAATGGGTGATGGATGGAAGATCTGTCCCGCGCTGGACTTCCTTCGAATACCGCACAAGGGCTACGTTGGGCTGAATGAATGACGTGGACTTCAAAACGATTTTGACCTTTCCAAAATCGCCGTAAACGTTCATGGGCGACGTTGGCTTCTTTGGATCGAAATACGCAAAATAACGCTGTTGTTCTTGAGAAGATGACATCAGTCCGACCGCGTAGTAGTACTCCTCGGCCAGATCTCGACTAAAGCCCTCGCGATAACGTAAATACCACTGAACGAAGAACTTGTTGACGGATTCCTCATAGTTCGACTTGCTGTTTTTAAGCGCTGAAACGACGTCAACGATTCCGGTGGAGTTGTCTACGCGGATAACGAAAGGCTCGACCGTTTTAAAAGGTGCAAGTGCTGCAACAGCGACAATGGAGGCCGCACACAACAAGCCCGCTAGGCAAGCTATGCGCCAGGCCAAACGCTCGGATTTTTGGGAAGCTAATAGACGGTTGGTTTCCCAAGAGCGCGCCTCACCAAGATATTTCTGGAAATCTTTGGAATTAACCGCGGTCATTGTCGCTCCCGGTGCAAAGAGCCGCGCTCATTTCGGAGCTCAATGCAGTGCCTAATTGGGCCCCATTTACGGGCTTGAACTCACCGTTGCAGGATGGTGGCTTCGGGGGCGACCCAGCGCATCCGGCTAATGCAACCAGGGTAATAAAGTGGAGGAAGTAACGCATGAGTTCTCCGAGGAGGGTGCAGTTGGCCTGACCAGGCACATGTCCAGTCATCGAATAAAAGCAAGTTTTGATTACTTGGGTTTTTCTGCTCTTGCAGATCGAGATCGGGTTATTTTTCTATAGACCGCTTGAGGTGCTGTCGCGACAGTCTTGACTGCCCGAGATGCAATAATTACGTCTGATCGCGCTTTGTTGGTACTGCGGCGCAGATTGGTTGGCCTCATAGCGGTGGCCGTGCCTGTGGCTTTTCCATAAACCCAAGTTACGGCGCCGAGCGTGCTGATTGCTGCGCCGCCACCTAACGCCGATGCAATCGACGACAGCTGCATCATCACAAGTGCGCCGATCACACAAAGAGCAATGGCGGGTAGGGCTTGGCTAATAGATGGGTCAACCACAACGCCGCTCGCGTCAGCCAGATATTTCTGCAATATTATTAAGATTAATTTTACAGATGCCGCGCAAAGCATGACAAGGAATACATAATTCAATACTTGTCCAAGCCAGGTTTCAAAAAACTTCTTTGTGGCTTCGAAAATCAACAATAAAACAAAAATGGGCCCGACTCCCAGGAGGATAGCTAGCGCCATTTTTGAGAGTGCAAATAGAAAAGTGGCATAGGCGGTAGCGATTAGGCCGGTGCCCCATACACATAACGCAGTTGCGATTAGACCGAAATCAGGAAATAGTCCCGAGCTTGCATTTGCCTTCTGCCAGTAGGCATCGCCCAAATCGTATAGTTTGCTCATTAAGGAATCTAAAAACTGAGCATTATTGTCACTGTTGGAATAGCCGGATGCTACATAACTCGCTAAGGCATCAGGACTTGACCAAAGAAAATTTGAGATGTACCCGTTATAATTGCCAATGGTCAGTGCAAGAGCGTAAATAATCGTCAGCCGAACAATCCGCGCGATCCCATCAGTCACAGGCTCACTAATCATCCCGCGTATTGTTGACCAGCCCCACAGCATTACATATATCATCAGCAAAGTTGTGGCAACGGGTGTGATTGCTCCAATGATATTGGTGGCGACATCTGCGACGTAGCTTCCAAGAGCTGAATCCAACTCAGAAAGTGTTCGCTGATAAAAGTGAAAGTCTGCCGCCATAAGTCACCAGCCTTTCGGCAGTGCACCTTTAGTTGCGTCTTTCGCCATAGCGTTCTTAACTGATTCGCAGGTTGAGCTCTCGCTTTTTCCAGAGCAATAAGTATTTAAGAAGTCCTTTGGGCTCATTGATTGGCCATTGACTACGGGAGAATGTGGATCTTGTACAGGTGGCACACTGTCGCTGCAGCCAGCGAATAAAACCGGGACGGCACAAAGCATAGTTTTAAAGATCTTCATTTTTACCATCCGGTAGGGAGTAGGCCTTTGCTCGACTTCATCGAAATTTCGCGTGCTTGCTGTTGAGCAATGTCTTTCTGCACGCTAGATAGATACGTCATCATTTGCAGCTTTGATTGCTCATTTTGCAACATTACCTGTTCAGCTTGGATTCGGCCTTGAAGATCGAGAATATCTTTCTGATCCGGCGCCGCATTCACTTTATCGAGCAGAACCTGGATGTTTGCGAAACGACTGGCAGCTTGGCGGTAACCTTCTTCGCCAATCGCTCTATTAAGCGCATTTTGATTTTGCATATTCTGCATCGCTTGAGCTGCGTCGCTTGTCGCGTCAAGACCAGTGGACTGAATGCCGAGTATTCGTGCCGAATCTCGAATTGAGGCGATGCTGCCTGAAAGCCCAGCCGGCATGCCGTTATTGCTCAGCATGGCTTGATATTCCGAGGGAAGATAATTTCGCAGCGTAGGATTGTTGACGAGGTTGGCCATGCCTCTGACACCGGATAAACCGTTATAAGTCGATTGCAGTTGATTGAACTGCTGCTGCATCTGTGTGTACTGTTTAGCCCACGATGCCACCTGCTGAACTTGTTGGGCAAGACCACTAGCGTCGATTACCGGTATCCCTGCGGCTGCAGATGGACTCAAACCTTGCGCGTGAATGATTGACGGCAGCAGACATGTTCCAGCGAGCAGTAATACCGGCAATGCTTTGGCGATGGTTCTCATACAGAGCTCCGAATAGCGTGAAACTCTTCCAACCAGTTGGCTGGATGCTCGCCTCGTGCTTCGACCAAACGCTCGACGAGTTTCGAAGTAGATGTATTGCCGGAAAGCACGGCCAATTCGTCTTCGAAACCAGCCAGGTTCAACTCGGCTACAACCGAGTTCTCGCCCTGTTTGACCAGGAACCGCCGCGACTTCTCACCGAGGTCTTTGATGATTTCGAACTCACGCTCAGTCAGCTTGAAACCGTTGATGTAGTCATCCCGGTCCGCGGCCGGGTTCGGCAGGAAGATCTTGGTCGCGGTCTGCTCGACGATGGCGAAAGCGATAGGCGAGTTCAACACCTGCTTGGGCGACTGGGTGAACATCACAAGGAAGCCATCCTGCTTGCGGATCGTGACCAGCTTGTTTTTGGCCAGGTCTTCGAATGCAAGGTCGTCGAGAAGCCTACCGAACTCGTCCATGAAGATCGGAATGCGGCGTCCATCGATCAGCGACTGGATGCGATGAAAGAGATACATGATGGTCGGCGTGCGGGTTTCCGGGTTGTCCAGAAAGTCCGTCACGTCGAAGCCGACGATAGGTGTGCCGTCCACTTCGAGGGTGTCTTCGGCGTTGTCAAAGAGCCAGCCTAGCGCGCCGCCGCGGCACCAGCGCTGCAGCCGAGCGTGGAGGCCGTTGGCGTCCGATGGATCCAGGAATTCCAAAACAGACGAAAGCCGCCGCCGGCAGTGCTGCGCGCTCATGACACCGTTGATTGCCTCAGCGATTTCTCGTTCCTGCGACGGACTTAGAGCGCCGTCGTCCCGGCGCACAAGCTGACGCACCAGCTGTTCCAGGAACATCAAATTCCCCGGTGTCGCAGGCATCTGAAACGGGTTGAAATTGGATGGCACTCCGTTCTTGATGGGGTAGTACCGTCCCCCCATCGCACGCACGGCGATCGATGCGCCCAGGTCCTTGTCGAACAACACGCAGGACAGAGCCTTGTCACCCGCACGGAACTTCTGCACCTGCGCAAGCAGGAAGCACTCCAACACCGTCTTGCCGGATCCCGACTGACCGATCACCACCGTGTTGGCCAAGTCCTTGTGATTCGGATCGACACGGCCGCTCGGGTCTGGCTTGTGGAAGTTGAAGTAGTAAGGCGCACCACTGCTCGTCTGGAACATCGTGACTGCATCACCCCATTGGTTGTTGCGGATGTGGCCGATGGGATAGTTGTGCAGGCTGCTGAATCCGGCGAAGTTCTTGCTGGTGATGTCACCAACCCGTACGCGGTACTGGAAGTTGCCGGGCAGCTGTGCCCAGAAGGCCCCGGCCATGGCGGCTTCTTCGCGGGCCCACTTCATACCTGCATCCGATAGCGCAGCGCCGGCCTCGTCAATGTCTTCATTGAGTGCCTTGTGGCTCTCTGCGCGGAGCATGAGCGACAAGCTGTGCGCACCCATGACGAAGCGGTTGGACTGGAGGTCGTCGAGGGCCTCGTCGATATCGTCAACCTGTGACCGGGCCATGTCGCCAGCGTTGATCATCCGGGACTGCTGCCGACTCATGCGGCCAATGGCAACCGGCTTGGAGAGGAAGGTGAAGGACTGCGAAAGCGTCAGCTCAAACGGCATGCTGAGCAAGTCGTTGAGGAGGCCTGGGCAAGAGACGGACGGGTACTCCTGAATGCTCAGGATCGCGCCATAGGTGATCTCCGTCGGCCCCTTCAAAGACATGAGCCCGCCGCGCCCAAAAAATGGTCGAGCCTGCATCAAGCTCTCGCGGATTTCGCTGTAGCTGACGGACTGCCGGGACCATCGGCCGTTCACGATGAACGCGAGAAACTCCTGGACTTCGGAGAACATCACCTTGCGATGCTCGTAGCAGCCCAGCAGCTGGGGCTCGTACCGTGCGAGTGCGGCCATCGCGGCACCGGTGACCGCTCGGAGTGCCTCCAGGTCGTCGATCTGCTCCTCTTCCAGCACTGCGCGCGACTTTTTGGAGAAGAAGTCGAATACCTTCGCCACGCGGATTGGCTGCGGCCGGTAGACGATGGTCAGATAGAGCTCGTTGACCAGCATCCTGGTGGTGCCCAGATGCGCTTGGTACTTGTCGTTTAGGTCTTTGGCGAAGCCCGGTTCGAACTCGCCTGCTGGGTATTCAGAGAATTCGCGTCGAATGACATGCGACCAAAGCGCAACTTTTGGCGATGCGATATTGCGCATCATGTTGTTCAATTGCTCGTGCCAGATATTGATGTTCTGGATATCAGCGCTTTCGTGGGCTGCGCCCTGAACCCGAATCGTCTGAATGTAGTCGCCGGTCACAAGTTTGACGACATTTCCCGTAACGTGATTGCCGTACGGAATAAATGTCGAAGTAACCTCTTCAGTCTCAACGACAGCTTGATTTTTATATCGCATAGGCCCATGTCCTGTAAGCCGTCTAGTCTTTACGCCACTTGATAACGCGAAGCGGCGAAAAGCTGGCGCCTCCCCAAAAAGCGGAGTTTCGGCATCGCCCGAAGGTTTTTGTCCACATGAATAGAGAGCCGATAGCGCCGGGATCCGTCGCCGTGATCAGATACAGAATTCCGTGAATTGGGACCGCAACTAAAAGATATAGCGGGTTACCAATGGCTAAAAAGATGAGCGTCGTTGCCATGAACTCGACGACGAATGCGTGATATGGCACACCCCACATGGTCGCAGGCCGCGTCAGGCCGACAAACAAGGGGTCGACGTGGACATCCTGCGTGACATTCTCCATCGTTTAACTGGCCGCGGCAATGATGTAATCAACGATAGCAGCAGAACCGAAAATCAAGACGACGCCCACCACGATCTTGATTACCCAGTCCCAAGACAGCTTTCCCGCCATAGCGGCAATGCCGCAGGCAATGACCGCGACTATCGCAATAGTACGGGTCAGTCCGCCTGTGAAAATTTCTAAAACGCGAGTGGCGACCGAGTCCCAAGGAGCCGCTACGGCAATCTCTGGAACTATCGCAGCGCAGGCTATCGCGAACGTAGCAGCATAAATTCCTACTGTTCGGTTGGATGTCTTAATAGATTTTTTGGAAATCCGTTTACGCATAGCGATAGCCAGTGATGCCAAAGTCATCAATTATCCCAGTTAGAAAAGTTGAGCTGAAATGCGAAGGTGATTACGGCCTATGCACTATGGATAAACGCTGATGGAGCCAGCGGCGCCCTCATAAACCGAAACGGTTGAGTTTTTTAGTGCTGACTGGTTCTGGCTAACAGAACTTAGCAGCGGCGTTACGACGGTTAGCTGTCCGGACTCCGGCAATATGCGGACGGCACGGCTGGCTGACTGCGCTGCTCTTGAACTGATAGGAGCGCTGGCATCGGCGGACATAAGTGCAATCGGCACTGCAGACGAGGTCGGCACCGTGATTGAAGCCACAGCATTGCCGTTTGCCAGGACTCGCTGGACGTACCCGTTGGCAAAACCGCGTGACGGAGACCCAGTGTTGTATGCCGAAAACGCGGTATGGAGCGCTTTCTGTCCACTGCCGACCCTGGTCACCGCTGCAAGGTAGTTGTCTTTCAGGATCTTTGCTGCCGCCGCCAAATTCTTGCATGGTTCAAATGCATCTTCAATGGTCAGTGACGTTCGAGCGAGATTAGTCGAGTTGATCTGGCCCAGTCCCAAATCAATGTTATAGCCGTTCGCGATAAGCCATTTTGCGGTTGTTATCGCCTCAAGTTTTGTATGTGGCTGCCGTACAAGTTGGGAGTCGCTATTTATGCCGATTGTGAATGGCCTGAAGCCTGACTCTGTCTTCACAATTGCAGCCATCGTTTCCGGTGCAACCATAGGCGCGCACTGTCGTGCGAGTTCAAAGAAATCCAGCATCAGCCTCCCCCACCCTGCGATGCTAATTCTCGGTCAGCGTCCTCCCTAGCAATTCGTGCGTTATATTCTGCAAGGGCTAAAGCATAGGTGGCTTTATCAGCCCAAAAACCGTGTCGCTCGGGCACGCCAACGTACACGACAGCGGTCTTTTGTAAGTCTGCTGTGTATGCATGGGTGTTATATGCTAAACAGTTCGACGGCATGAGGTTGCTAATCGAATAACCAGCTTGACCCTCTCCAGTTGACCTGGTCATAAGTTGACTATTCAGAGCGGCCGCGTCACATTGTCCCGCACCATTTGCAATAGCATTGACCAGCGATTTCATGGTCGGATCAACATTGGCGGCGGGGCATAAGGCAAGAAAATTAACTCTGCCTTGAATGGTATCTGCCAAGCGTCGCGAACTAATCGAAAAGTATCGGGCGATGGAGGGGGCACATTGCGCGGGACGCTGACCACTCGACAAGCAAAGTATTGCCTCACAGGCAAGCTTTGTATCGCCGGTAAAAACGGTTTGTGCAGTCGCGGAGTTGACTAGGATAATCCCAACCATTGCTCCATAGATGAGGGGCGCGTTCTTCACTGATGCCTTGTTATTTATCGCAAGGCAACTGTAGCGTTATGTGAAGTTTGTGTGAACCCTCAAAAATGAAAGCAAATGATTCTCAACTTCCGGCCGAGTGTAAAACTTTACAAAAAAGTTTGACAGCGGTATGACTAGGCTTTAGGTAGTGCTCCGCACGGCGATGCGAATAAGCTAATACTAGTTGTTGTAGCTGGCTCGCCTTGTTGTGTTAACAAGTAATACATAAAACAACAGGCCGATAACTAAAACCCGCAGCAACAAGCACATGGCTTGGATATTTTGCATCGATATAAAGGAACCTAAGTAATGCGTTATATCGGCGTTTCATACCTTTAGATGTGAATGATTTGTGCTGTCGGTTTCCTTGCTACGGCTGGCCCGCAAGCGCAAGGCGTTGGTGATGACGGAGGCTGAACTAAGGCTCATCGCTAACGCCGCAATCATGGGAGAGAGCAGCCACCCAGTGGAGGGATACAACACCCCCGCCGCCAGCGGGATGCCCAGCGCGTTGTAGAGAAAAGCAAACATCAGGTTCTGCTTCATGTTGGCGATGGTTTGCTCGGAGATCAGACGGGCCTGCGCGATGCCGCGCAGGTCGCCCTTGACCAGTGTCACCTGGGCGCTGTTCATTGCCACGTCGGTTCCCGTTCCCATGGCGATGCCCACATCGGCCTTGGCCAGTGCCGGCGCGTCGTTGATGCCGTCGCCTGCCATGGCGACGATGCGGCTTTCCTGCTGGAGCCGACTGACCAGCGCCAGCTTGTCAGCGGGTTTGACTTCGCCGTGCACCTCGTCGATGCCCAGCCGCTCAGCGACGGCCTTGGCCGTTGTCAGACCATCGCCCGTGGCCATGATGACGTGCAGACCGGAGGCTTTGAGGCCGGCCAGTGCCTCCAAGGTGGTCGCCTTGATCGGATCGGAAACCGCCACCAAACCTGCAGGCTGACCCCCGACCGCCAGGAACATCACGCTGGCGCCTTGCGTGCGCATGGCCTCGGCCTGCGACTTCAGGTCATCGACCGGCACGTGCAACTGCGTCATCAGCGCGGTGTTGCCCAAGGCGAGCTTTTTGCCGTCCACGTTGCCGCTGACGCCGATGCCGCTGCTGGACTCAAAACCCTCGGGCGTGGTCAAGGTCAGGTTTCGCTCGCGCGCCGCCCGAACGATGGCGTCGGCCAAAGGATGTTCGCTGCCTTGATCGAGGCTGGCGGCAAGGCGCAGGACCTCGTCCTCCGTGAAGCCCGACACAGGCACGACTCGTTCGAACACGGGCCGGCCCTCAGTGAGCGTTCCTGTCTTGTCAACGATCAGCGCATCGACCTTGCGGAAGTTCTCGATCGCTGCCGCGTCTCGGAACAACACGCCCTGGGTGGCGGCCTTGCCGGTCGCGACCATGATCGACATCGGCGTGGCCAGGCCAAGGGCACAGGGACAAGCGATGATGAGCACTGCCACCGCATTGATCAGACCGTAGACCCAGCTGGGTTCGGGTCCGAAGAATCCCCAGGCCAGCAACGTCAAGACGGCCACGCCAATGACGGTCACGACGAAGTAGCCGGCCACATGGTCGGCCATGCGCTGCATGGGTGCCTTCGAGCGCTGGGCCTGTACGACCATCTGCACGATGTTCGCCAGCACGGTCTGCGAGCCGACCTTTTCCGATCGCATCACCAACGCGCCGTTCGTGTTCAGCGTGGCGCCAATCAAGGGGTCGCCCACCCGTTTGGTCACGGGCAGTGGCTCGCCCGTCAGCATGGACTCATCGACCGCGCTGCCGCCTTCGAGCACCACGCCATCCACTGGCACTTTTTCTCCAGGACGCACGCGCAAGCGGTCGCCCACGTGGACGTGCGTGATTGGCACATCCTCTTCGACGCCATCGGGGTTGATCCGGCGGGCCGTCTTGGGTGCCAAGCCAAGCAGCGACTTGATGGCGGCCGAGGTCTGCGAGCGCGCCTTGAGTTCCAGGATTTGGCCGAGCAGCGTGAGCGAGATGATCACCGCCGCGGCCTCGAAATAGACCGAGACCCTGCCCATGGACAAGAAAGAGGCGGGAAACACGCCCGGCGCCACCGTCGCCACGACGCTGTAGACAAAAGCCGCAGCCGTGCCCAAGCCGATCAGCGTCCACATGTTGGGACTGCGGTGAACGACCGACTGCACGGCACGTACGAAGAACGGCCAGCCGGCCCACAGCACGATCGGCACCGTGAGGACCAGCTCGATCCAGCTCTGGGTGCCCATCTCGAACCACTGCAGGCGGTGACCCGCCATCGCCAGCACGGTGACGACGATGGTCAGCGGCAGGGTCCAGAAGAACCGATGCCTGAAGTCGCGCAGTTCCGGGTCTTCCCCATCCTCGAGCGTCGGCATCTCCGGCTCCAGCGACATGCCGCACTTGGGACAGTTGCCCGGGTGATCCTGACGGATCTCCGGGTGCATGGGACAGGTGTAGATGGCACCGATAGCATCCGGCGGTGCCATCTGGGACGGATGCGCAGCTTGGACATCGACGGTCGGAGCCGACACCGGCGAAGGCTTCATGTACTTGGCCGGCTCGGCCTGGAACTTGGCCTTGCATCCTGCACTGCAGAAGTAGACCGGCCGTTGTTCGTACTGCAGGACATGAGGCGACTGGACGGTGACGCTCATGCCGCACACCGGGTCCTTCAGCGGCGGGTCCATGTGGGTGGAGGATGCTTTTTCACCCAGGACTGAAGGATGCGAGCTGTGAGTTCCGCGAGGACCCCCATGGGAAGGTGTATGTGTGTGTTCCATGCGGTTTGTCCAAGCGGTGGGGGTTGCAAATGCAGTGGATCAGTGCCGACCTGGCTGAAGGCCACTGCCACGAAAGCGATGCGGTGTCGCATCGGGAATTGGACGCTGCTCGGCCGCCAGGTTTTCGACGATGGGACAGTCAGATCGGTCATCGCCATGGCAATGGTCCACCAGATGCGCCAGCGTGGCCTTCATGGCCTGGAGTTCCTGGAGCTTGGCGTCGAGTTCCTGGAGGTGGGCCTGCGCCAGCACCTTGACCTGTCGGCTGGGACGCCGCTGGTTTTGCCACAGGCCCAGCAGCTCGCGGATCTGCTCGATCGAAAAGCCCAGGTTGCGCGATTGGCGAATGAACCGCAACGTGCTGACTTCCTTATCCGTGTACTGGCGGTAGCCGGCTTCGGTGCGCAACGCTTCCGGAAACAGACCCACCTTCTCGTAGTGACGAATCATCTTGGCTGACAGGCCCGAAGCCTTGGCCGTTTCGCCGATGTTGAAAGGACCCATGCGTCTTCTTCCTTGAAAGTGATGCTTGGCAACGCGGACTGCCGGTGGCACCGAAGGCAACCTTGCAGCTCAGCAAAATCGCTAAGAGTTGGTCAATGAATCACATCAACCTGCCCGGTTCAACAACGCATCTTCAAGGTTCACACAATGGCAAGGTCAAAGCTTGTGTGCGTGAACATTTCGGGATGAGGGACAAGACAGCTTTTTTGTTGACCTTCCCATTGAGGCAAGGATGAACATGAGCTTTTCAAACCCTTCTGTCGAAAGAATCCATGATCACATTTGAAGTCAACGACATGACCTGCAAGCACTGCATCGCCATCATCACCCAAGCGGTGGCGAGCGTCGATCGGCAAGCTGACGTTCGCATCGATCTGGCGAGCCACAGGGTGGAGATCGAGTCCAGCACGACCAGCGCTGAAGCTTTGAGCCGATGCGTCCGAGACGCCGGATACAGCCCTTCCATCGCCAGTTCGGCAGCAGTGGCAACGGCACCGAAAAAAGGTGGCTGCTGCTGCGGCTGACGAGGGGACACCTGCGCTTACCGGTAGGCTCGATAGACGGTCGGCGCGCCTTGTTTTGAAACCAACAAGACATCGAAACGGGGTTGTGGTTGAGCGGCACCCGGGGGGCCTTCCATGCCGGGGGACCCCATGGGCATCCCAGCAACGGCAAGTCCGACCGCTTGAGGGCGCTCAGCCAGCAAACGCTTGATTTCCGAAGCCGGCACATGCCCTTCCAGGGCGTACTCAGCGACCTTGCCGGTATGACACGATGCCAATGCGAGCGGGATACCTTTTTTGGCGCGAATCGCAGACGTATCTTCAACGTCGTGGACCGTTGTTTTGAAGCCGGCGCGCTCCAAATGCGAAACCCATTCCTTGCAGCAACCACACGTTGGCGTTTTCCACACCTCGATCAGCGGGCCTTTCGCCTCTGTGGCTGCCAGCACAGGCAGCGCTAAAGCGGAGAAGGCGCCTGCCACCATGAAGCCGCGGCGCGTAGGATTGAGGTCGGTGGGCATGTTTGAGACCGTGTTGAATAAGCTGAAGGTTGTTTTCTACTTTGAAATTTCAGGCGACAGCAGGCCGAAAATCGCTACCAGAAGAAGTATGGCGACAGCCAGAGAAAATTCGATGTTGAGGCTGCGCTTGAGAGCCGTGCACGCCGCTTGCGTACCACCCGAAAAAACAGCTGCTTCAATGCGTGGCGCGAGGCGATAGCGATTGAGGGCGGCCATCACCAGCATGCCGGCAAACAATGCCAACTTGAGCAGCAACAACCTTCCATAGGCACTCTGGAAAAGCAGGTTCATGTTTGTCCCTGCAATTAGATAGAAGTTGATGATTCCTGAAACGAGCAGTGTGACGACAATGATCGTTCCGGCCATGGCAAAACCTAGGGACGTTCTGGCAAGAACTGCAAAGTGCTTCTCGCTTGAGTCAGGCTTGGCCAAGGCAAGGAATGAAGCGAGGGCACCTACCCAAGCGCCAGCTGCCAGTAGATGAAGAATGTCAGCCGTAAAGTGCAGAAAGCCTCGCACCCCTTCGTCCATGGCGCCGTGACCACCCCACGCCAGTGAACCAAGCGCGACGGCACCGCCCAAGGAAGCAATGAAACAAACTTGCGTGGGTTCCTTGCGAAATCTCAACAGGCCGATCAGACATGCAGCCAGCGCGATCATGCGAGAAATCCAAGCGGTACCGAAATAGGTCTCGCCGAGAATCATTCCAAACGCGTGGCGCTCGATCGTTTGATAATCAGTGGCGCCGGTCATGTTCTTGGTCATTACAACCAAGCTTGCCACCGACAATGCCAGGCCCAATAAAATGCTTGCCAGAATAATCGTTGGCAGGGTTTTACTTGGAAAGGTCGAGCGCTCGCCATTTTTCAAGGCATAAATGCTGAACAATGGCATTCCGAATAGAACCATCAAAGTAGCATATAGCCCGAATCTGAGAAGAACACTCGACCAGTCCAGATCCATGACTTACTTGACCTTGAAACTGAAGTTGCCGGTAATAGGGTGTGTATCGCCCGACACCGCACGCCAGTCGACTCGGTAAGTTCCGGTTGTCAAAGGTTGCGCGGGCGTGATTACCATGACTTTAGGATCTGTAGCGGCTGAAACCGAAGCAGGTGTTTTCATGGATCCGTTCATGCCCGGCATTGCAGTCATGGTTAACGTAGCGCCCGAAAATTGCTTGGCCAAGTTTTCAGAAAATTCCAACTCGATTTTTTGGGGAGCTTCTCCAACTGCGCCATCGGCTGGGTTGGAAGACAACAATTTCGGATGTGCGAAGGCTGCGGCACTTGCAGTGACCATCACCAATGCGCCTGCAGCGCGGACAACGTTACGCATATGAACCATTTTGACTAACTCCATTTAAATTAAAACCACATCCGAACACCGGCAACAACGCGCGTTTCACTCGCCCGTCCCCCCGAAGCGCGCACCAAGTCCGCTGTTTTACCGAAAGTCGAGTACTTCTCAACTCCGATATAAGGAGCAAATTGGCGACTGAATTCGTAACGGAGCCGCAAGGCTGTGGAGGCATTGGCAAGTCCACTACCAATTTCCGCGTCCGGGTCATTTTTAGAATAGATGTTTGCTTCTACGCGCGGCTGCAAAATCAAACGCTGAGTCAAAAGCAATTCATATTCGGCAGCAAATCGGGCGGCGGCACGGCCATTTTGCGAGACATATCCTGTTGCCTCGACTTCAAACCAGTAAGGCGAGAGTCCCTGGACACCAAATGCCAACCAGGTGCGCGACGGTCGGCCACTGCCCGCGTCGTTCCGGATGCCAAGTTGAGTGTCGAAATAGGTTGATATTGCGCGACCCCACAGGAGTTCATTTCTGGCCTCATGGACACGGCCCTGAGCCACTTCACCCTCGCTCTTGATCACGAGTTTGTTGTAAGAAGTACCAAACCAGGCCTGTGCTTCGTAGGAGGTAGAACGACCGGAATTTGTGTCGACGGCTTCCAGTCGGTCCACCAACACCGTGGCAAAGCTGTGTTCGTCGGCCATGTGGAGACTGCGGTTTGGGCCAATGGCATACAAGCCACTTCCGTTGACAAAGCCGTCCGCATAGGCGTTGGGATCACGTGCGTCTGGTGGCGCCGAGCCACCCTGCATCTTCATGCCACCCGCCCCGTGGTCCATGCCCTGCATGCCGCCTTGGCCCGAGCCCTGCATCTTGCTGTGGTCCATGCCGCCCTGCATGCCGCCCTGTCCCATGCCCTGCATCTTGCTGTGGTCCATGCCCTGCATGCCACCCTGGCCCATGCCCTGCATATTGCTGTGGTCCATGCCCTGCATGCCACCCTGATCCATGCCCTGCATCTTGCTGTGGTCCATGCCCTGCATGCCGCCCTGGCCCATGCCCTGCATATTGCTGTGGTCCATGCCCTGCATGCCACCCTGGCCCATGCCCTGCATATTGCTGTGGTCCATGCCCTGCATGCCACCCTGGCCCATGCCCTGCATATTGCTGTGGTCCATGCCCTGCATGCCACCCTGATCCATGCCCTGCATCTTGCTGTGGTCCATGCCCTGCATGTCGCCCTGGCCCGAGCTCTGCATCTTGCTGTGGTCCATGCCCTGCATGTCGCCTTGGCCCATGCCCGGCTTCGTGCCGGGCGCCATGCATTTCATCTTGCTTGAATCCATGCCCTGCGCTTTGCAGTGAGCCATGCACTGTTGCATGTCGCCTTGAGCCATGCATTGCATCTTGCCGGTCGGAGCTGCGTCTACCGCTGGTGGTTTGGCGATGCCGTGACCACTGTGCGATTGGGCTAAAGCGGGCACCGCGCTACCCGCAGTGAGAAGGCCAACGAGAATAGAAATGGCGTTTTTTTTCATGTTCATTCCTGGTTGCTCGGCGCTCAAGCCACGATGGCTTCACGAAACATGCCTGCATCCATGTGCAGCATGAGGTGGCAGTGCCAAGCCCAACGTCCAAGCGCGTCGGCGGTCACAAGGAAGCTAATGCGTTGCGCGGGTTGGACTGGAATGGTGTGGCGGCGGGCCTGGAAGGCTCCCTCAGGGGTTTCCAGCTCGCTCCAAAGGCCGTGGAGGTGCATCGGGTGAGTCATCATGGTGTCGTTGTGCAAGATCACCCGTACCCGCTCGCTATGCTTGAAGCGCACAGGTGTGGACTTGCCATACTCCACGCCGTCAAACGACCAGGAATAGCGCTCCATGTTGCCGGTTAGATGGAGTTCGATCTCGCGTCCTGGACCGCGTGCATCCATCGCGCCACCGATTGTGTGGATGTCGGCAAGGGTCAGCGCACGCCGGCCGGTGTCGCGCAATCCGATGCCTGGATCGTCCAGATTTGTTCGAGCCATATCGACCCGCATGTCGGTACTGGGTCCGTACTCGGTTCGGGCATGGCGAGCCTTCGTGCTTGGGGTTGCGGGCGAGTCCTTGCCAGATACACCGTGACCCATGGCCGAATGGTCCATGCCAGCCATACCACTCATGGCTGAATGGTCCATGCCACCCATCATGTCCTTCATGGACAGCCACTGGATCTTGTCCAGGGCAGGCACCGGCGCTTCCAGTCCTGCACGAACAGCCAGCGTTGCGCGGGCATAGCCTGTACGTTCCATCGCTTGCGCGAAGATCGTGTGAGCATCTTCGCTGGGTACCACGAGGACGTCATACGTCTCCCCTGGCCCAAAGCGAAACTCATCCACGCTGACCGGCTCGCAGTCAACCCCATCGACTTGAACCACCTTGAGCTTCACGCCTGGGATGCGAACGTCGTAGAACGTATTGCCCGATCCATTTGCGAAACGCAGACGAACGGTTTCACCCTTGGTGAAGATGCCTGTCCAGTTGCCGGCTGGCGTCATGCCATTGGCCAGGTAGGTCAAGGTCGCCGAGGAAAGATCTGCCAAATCAGTTGGACTCATACGCATCTCGTTCCACATCTTCCTTTTGTCGAGCGCGGAACGAAAGCCGTCTTTGGAGACATCCCGGATGAAGTCCGGCAAGGTGGGCTGGTTGTAGTTGTAGTAGTCGCCCTGAACCTTCAGCTTCTTGAGGACGCGCATCGGATCTTCATCCGTCCAATCCGACAGAAGCATCGTGTAGTCGCGATCGGCACGAATGTCTTTGCCTGCATCCGCAGGATCGATGATGAGACTGCCATACACCCCGGTCATCTCCTGGAAGCCGGAATGCGAGTGGTACCAATAGCTGCCGTGCTGCTTGACTTGGAAGCTATAGGTAAACGTGGTTCCCGGTGGGATGCCGTCGAAACTGATGCCCGGGACACCATCCATCTGAAACGGCAGGATGATTCCATGCCAGTGAATGGATGTGTGTTCCTGCAGCCGGTTGGTCACGCGGATCGTGACCGTGTCGCCTTCTCGCCACCGCAGTGTCGGCCCAGGCAGGCTGCCGTTGATGGTGGTCGCGGTCGTCGCCTTGCCCGTGAAGTTCACCGGCAGCTCATCAATGACGAGGTCGAATTCAGTGCCTGACAGCACGGGTGGCGACTGCGTGCTGGTGCTCGCACTCGCAGCGCTCAACGCCCATGCGGGCAGCGCGGAAATCACGCCGCCCGCCACCAAACCTTGCACGAACCGACGACGAGGCAAGGGCGGCAGCGCGGAGGCGACAGAGTAACGATTCATAGGGCTCTCAAATGAGGGTTCGGCTGGCCGGCAAGGCACCGGTTGGAAGAATGGATGTAGCGTAGAAATCCCGCACGAACAGGCGTCTGACGGGTTCATTACATTCGCGTAATGAACCCGTCATGTTGACGTTGGCTGGGCACGTCTACAGTGACCCCAACGCTCAAGAACTGGGCAATCAAGGCGATGCGATGAAGCTGCTGGTGGTCGAGGACGAGGTCAAGACAGGCGAATATTTGCGTCAAGGGTTGGCAGAAGCAGGCTTCGTTGTCGACTTGGCGACCAACGGACTAGACGGTCACCATCTGGCCATGACCGAGGCCTACGACCTCATCATTCTTGACGTGATGCTGCCCGACGTTGACGGCTGGCGAATCTTGGAGACACTGCGTAAGTCAGACATGTCGGTGCCAGTGCTGTTCCTGACGGCGCGCGATAGCGTGGCTGACCGCGTCAAAGGGCTGGAGTTGGGCGCCGACGACTATTTGGTCAAACCGTTCGCCTTCGCAGAGCTGCTGGCAAGGGTGCGGACCTTGCTGCGTCGAGGCAGCCAAGCCGTTGCACCGGACCGGGTACAGGTGGGAGACTTGATTTTGGATCTTTCCCGCCGACGTGCTTCGCGGGCAGGCAGACGGATCACGCTGACCAGCAAGGAATTTGCATTGCTTGAACTTCTGGTCCGTCGGCGCGGTGAGGTGCTGCCACGCTCACTCATTGCATCCCAGGTGTGGGATATGAACTTCGACAGCGACACGAATGTGATTGATGTTGCCGTTCGCCGGCTTCGGGCAAAGATAGACGATCAGTTCGAGACCAAGCTCATTCAGACGGTGCGCGGCATGGGCTACGTCATTGATGAACCAGAGATTGATGCTCCCGCATGAGAAAAGTCTCAATCACGACTCGGCTGACGCTTCTCTTTGCCGGAACATCGGCAACCGTGCTACTAGGACTAGGAATTCTGATTTCTAAGTCGCTCGATGCACATTTTGCAAGTGAAGATTATTCGGCACTGGAAGAACGTATCGAACTCATTCAGAAAACCAGCATTGAGTCGACAGCCGAAACGCTCCCCGTGAAACTGGAAACAGCACTCAAGAATTATCCAGGTTTCATTGCGCAGGTCACCTCGCGCGACCGTGGCATTGTTTATGCTACTGAAAAATTTGATTTCGTCCTGCCGAATACAATAGCCAAAACCACCAAAAGGTTTGAATGGACCGAGAACGGCCAGAAATACCGGGGTGTCGTGTACCGCAGTCCACCAGGCTCACGCAATTTAGGAGATCTCACCATCCTGGTGGGATTGAGTACATTGATTCACGAGCATTTCATGGGAAGCTTCACGTACACCCTGTTTGCGTTTGTGTTGGGAGCCACCGTCCTGTGTGGTTTGCTCGGATGGTGGGCTGCAAGAAGAGGCTTAGAGCCGTTGCGGGCCATGTCCAATCGTGCAAATACAGTCACGGGCAGTCATCTGCATGAACGGATGCCAGTCGAGTCCGTGCCTGTAGAAATTGCAGATTTGGCTCACACACTGAACGCCATGCTGGCGCGGTTGCAGCTAGATTTTCAGAGGCTGTCGGATTTCTCATCGGACATTGCCCATGAACTGCGCACACCCATCACCAACATGATGACCCAGACGCATGTGACATTGACCCAGCGTCGATCCAATGAGAATTACCGGGACATCATGGCTTCGAATGCCGAGGAGATGCAACGGCTGGCGCGAATGATCTCGGACATGCTGTATTTGGCCAAAACCGAAAACGGATTGAATCTTCCCAGTTCTGAAGATGTCTTTCTGGACAAGGAAATTGAAGCTCTTTTTGAATTCTACGACGCGCTTGCTGAAGATAAAATCGTCACCTTGAGTGCAACAGGAGCCAGTGTGATTCGGGGTGACAAACTCATGATTCGCCGTGCGATCAGCAATGTGCTCTCCAATGCATTGCGTCATGCCCACCCACAAACATGCATTCGGGTTCAAATTCTTGAAGAAAATTCAAAGTCAATCATCAACATCACCAATACAGGTGATGTGATTCCAGCGAACCAAATCGCGTCGATATTCGATCGTTTTTTCCGGTCCGACAAATCACGCACCCGGCCGGATTCGGAAGGCGTAGGTTTAGGCTTATCTATAACCAAAGCAATTATGATCGCGCACAATGGAGCGATTGGGGTAACTTCCGATAATGATAAAACTACGTTTACATTGGTATTTGGTTAGCTACTCGTAGAACCGGCCAGACAAAATATTGCGTGTTGTTGAGGTTTATAAATGAACGCAGAGCCAGCCTGACACTGATGGCATTTGGCATAGAAAGCTAAAAGTTGTGCGATACACTGCTGATTCCCATGTTCGGCCGACGCCATATTCATCGCTGTACCACCGCGTTTTTCGTGGTTGTGGCGCTGCTGTTCCTCCCAGCAGGCGTTGGCCAGCTACATCTGTCCAAGCACGCCGGATGCTGAATCTATGGCAGAGAAAATGGCCGCTGTCACGCCCTAAAGGCATGGACATGGTGCAGCCGGTATTGTGCTTTCAGCATGCTGCCGACATGGCGCTGTCCTTCGAGTCAGTGAAGCTCACAATGCCTTCGCTGCCTGCCATCGTGCAACTCGTGGTGATGCCTCTGATTCTGATGTCTGAAGGTCATGTCTTTCCGCCTCAGGCTGTGCCCAAGCAGCTACATCCTCCTCAGTGCTTCCGAGACGGCGCGAGCGGCGACCCCAGCTTCCTGATCCGATGTTGCGGGTAGGCGTCGACAACGTGCCGGCAACAGGTCCTGACCGCTTCGACGCCAACCGCGACATGATAATGAAACGCATTGGCATCAGCCAGGAATGGCGGTCTGCCGACAAACGCGACGCGCGGCGGGCCGCCGCCGATGCCTTGGTCCGTCGCGAGACGGCGCAGGTACAAGTTGCCGCGGCCGATACCCGCCGGCAAACTGCACTGGCCTACTTGGATGTTTTCTACATCGGCGAGAGCCTGAAGCTTGTAAGGCTCATGGAGCTTCATGCACACGAGGAACTGGAGACATCCCGCGCACGTTTGTCATCTGCCATGGGAAACAGCCAGGAGGTGCTGGCACTCACCGGTACTCTGGGTGCTTTGCAAGACGAGACGGCCGACCTTGTGCAGCAGCAAGGCAGCGCTGGCGTCGCTTTGCTGCGCTGGATCGGCAGACTGCCCGAGGATCTGGTGCTGCCTGATGCATTCATGATTCCCGCCGAGGAAATATATGTGACCGCCCACCCCACCGTCGCGGCCATGCGGCGCGACGTGGACGTGGCCAGGCAGACGGCAAACCTCACCGCGTCGAACCGCAAGCCCAACTGCAAGCTTCAAGATCCCGAAAAACATATCGCGTAGGTGTAAATGGAGAGCATCTAAAGCAACTCCTCCCCAAGCAGATTAATCATTAACCAGTTCTTGAAACGCAACCAAAGAAAGGAGCCCGGCACGTCCTCCTGCACAATGTGCTCACCGGTACTGTCATGACTCAACCACTGGATGCGTCGCCCGTCTTCAGACAGGCGCAGACGATAGCCGAGTTCGACGTGCTCGGCCGTTATCAGTTGGTTTAGTTCGTCGACGATTGTCGGGCTCTCAATCAGCAATGCCATCTCGGTGTTGATCGCCGCGGATCGGTGATCGAGATTCATCGAGCCAATGAATAGACGGTCATCGTCAACCAGCGCGAGCTTGGCATGAAGGCGAGTGTTTGACTGTCCAAAGTCGCCGAAGCGACGCGTCCGGGCGATACCCTCTGGCGCAACTTCATAAATCGACATTCCAGCCTTCAACATGGCGAATCTGTAGCGTTCGTACCCGGCGTACGTTAAAGGCTCATCTGTCGAACCGAGGGAGTTGGTTATCACCACGACCTGTCGGCCCGATTCGAGCAGTTTTCCTAGAGTTGCCATGCCGCTTTGACCAGGCAAGAAGTAGGGCGACACGATTTTGGCCTGACGCTTTGCACTGGCAATAGCTAACAGCGCGCCTTCCATGACGCTCCCGCGGAAAGCCTCTTCATGTTCAATGCGCAATTTTTCTGGGGGATCGGCGTATAGCTTGGCGCGCGCCCAGTGGCGATCCAGCCGACCTGCGTCCAGTTGCTGGCTGACCGGCACGGTCCTGAAGATGTCACGGGAGCAAGGTTGCACGTTCGAGAAGACTGCCTGCACCAAGTCGCTAAATTGCTGTTGACGCTCATAAGTCGGACCATTGACGGGAATAAGCGCTTCGATTGGCCATACTTGATCGCCGTTCCAGAACCGATCAAAAACCTCGGACATCTCCCGAACGATTGGGCCGCTGGAGAGCACGTCCATGTCGATGAAGTTTGCTACGGCGTCGCGCATGAAGTATTCGTTGCCGATGTTGCGTCCACCGGAGATGGCGAAACTGTTGTCCGCCACCAGCAGTTTGTTGTGCATGCGATGGTTGATGCGCGAAAGTTGAAAGAGTGAAAGTGCGACACGTGTCCTCAAATTCCCCGCCCGAGAAGGAAGTGGATTGAAGATCCGGACCTCAATGTTGGGGTAGGACGCGAACGATGTCAGCAATTCACCTTCTCCACCGGTGTAAAGATCGTCGACCAGCAGACGAATACGAACACCTCGCACAGACGCATCGCGCAATTCTCGCAATAAGAGCCGCCCAATCTCATCGCCACGCAGTAGGTAATACTGAACATCAATGGACCGTTCAGCCCGCCTTATCAGAGCGATGCGCGCATCCAGTGCCGAGCCTCCATCGGGAAGCAAGTAGAAGCCAGATAGATCGCGTTTTATGTTCAACACCTCTGGTGCTGACAATCTGCCAAGAAATGTATCGGCACCCTCGACGATGGAATGTGAATTAGGCAGCGATCCTTTAGAGGGCAGGTCTGCGCAGCCTCCAAGACACAGCGTCAGCAAAATGCAAAACACGCGGTGGTGCGCTGGGCCTTTGAAGGGAACTGATTCAATTCTCATAGGGCACGAATTAGTGTTTATCTAGCGTTATGTTTGAGCGTCGAAGGAATGCCTCGGCGATAAAGAAATGACGCACTAGCAGGGTTGGTTGGCCGGTCAGCATGATCTATTGACCTCCCTAGTAAACAGTTTTGACCTCAACGCCTGGGACTAGGGCGAAGATGAGTCTGTCCGGAAACTCGAAAGATCGACACGGTGTTACGCGTGAATTTCAAGCACATTCGATTGAGCAGCAAACAGCATGTCCTCCTTGCTGTCCACATCCAACACGGCCCGTTGGTTAGCGCACGGGCCCGTCAAGCATGCAGGATGTTAGGTTTTTCAGTCTAGGCTTGGGTCTGGAGGAAGGGCTGCCCCCTGACATCCGAAGGCCCAACCAGACCCCCATCAAGGAGACAGGGCAGGTCTTTAGTTGTTCCATCATCAGCATGGCGACCAGTTCGTGGAGCGGCACAGTTCGAGCTCGGTTAGCCAGCATTGGAGTCGATAACCCGGCCCAACATGGGCGACGAGTACGGTCTTGTAACGTGAGGCTCAGCACTGAGGCTCGTGGCGCGAGGAACTTCAGTGTCGCCTAGCTAGCGCGAAAGTCATCGATCGATTGGCTCCACTGAGTCCAATAAAGTACCGGATGCAGGCGGCGCCAAGGCTTGCTTGCAAATGCGATGGTGTTAACCAGGACAGCGAGCACAAACACCAAGGCTGCCCAGTATGGCCAATTAACGGTGTCACGAGCCGCCCTTTGCACGTACCTCCCGAACACGACTCCTGCGCAAGTTAGAACACCGGCCCAAAGCAAAAGGGCTCGCCAGTTCATCCGAAGGTATTCCCAGGCTTCCCGGGTGTTTATGTTCGCAGCGGCGCCCACAACTACGGAGCTATGTGAAGTTGCGCGGTATGTGTCCAAGAGGTAGGCGCGAAGGGTCGCGTCTGTCGCAAACGACATGGCCGACGCCCAGACCAACCAACTGCGAAGTCGATGGACGAAAGCAGATTTAACGGGCCACACCAGCCAGGCAATCGCGGGTGACGCGAGAGCCAACAATTGTGCAACTTCCCGACCGTCGTGGCCTAGAGTCGAAAGCAAAGCCAGCGATGCGAAAATGGCGCCGCAGGCAAAGATCGTGCGTCCTTCCGGGCTGGGAGTCTGATCCGAAACTTTCATCAGCATCCACCCTTTGCGCGAGCTAACGCAAAGATGTCTAACGACTGCTTGTATTCCATGGTGGTGACCGTCTTCAACCCGAGGAGTGTATGAAAGAGGTTGTCGTGTGTCCAAGGGTCGTTCTCGATGGCGGACATGCACGAACGGTTGACGCCAAGCCGTTGTTCGGCTCCGTGAGAGAGCCATAAAATCATGGGAACTCTGTATTGCTCCTGGGGTGCCAAGAGCATGGGCATACCGTGGAGAAATAACCCCTTTTCACCAAGTGATTCGCCATGATCTGAGACGTAAACCATCACGACGTCACGCTTATCCTCAAGCCGCTTGAGTGCATGAATTGTGCTGTCTAGAACCCTTGAGGTGTATTCAATGGTGTTGTCGTACGTGTTGAGCAAGGCGGTGGATGAGCAGTCTTGAATACGGCTCGTGTCACAGGTCGGCTGGAACGGGCCAGGCTGCGGGTAACGTTTAAAGTACGCGGGTCCGTGACTTCCCTGAAGGTGCAATACGACCAGGGCATCGGTCGCTGGAGGCGGGAGATTTTGTTCAAGAGAGGTGACCAGGGTTTCGTCGAAGCAGACTTCTTCGTTGCAACCAGGCAGCTTCAGGTCACGAGGCGTGATCGTTTTGATTCGCTCGCACACCCCTTTGCAGCCCGAATTGTTGTCTATCCAGCTGACTGCGACACCGGCGCGGCTCAGGACGTCCAGGATGTTCTCGCGAGTCCGTGCTTTCTCCACGCTGAACTCCCCGATTCCCAGATTGGAGAACATGCAAGGCAGTGAAGTCGCGGTGTCAGTTCCGCATGAAATGACGTTATTGAGATAGGTGACGTTTTCATGCAGCAACGATGCATTTGTCGGCTTGCCGTAACCACCGAGAGAAAAGTTCGCTGCTCTTGCCGTTTCACCAACGACCAAGACTGTAAGTAGTGACTTCCGGCCGACAACCCGCGATTGAGTCGCATCTTGTCCAACCTTCTGTAGTTCGGGAGTCCGTATGGCTTGTTTTGGCAATAGGCCTATTGCTCCATTAATGGCGTTCGAAGGAACAAGCTGCAGCCGTAGTTCTCTATGTGCCCGAAAGGTCGGCGCATAGATTGAATTGAACGCGACAAATGAGGAGCCGAAGAGAACGGCCGCGATACTCCAAAACGCTACCACAGCTTTAGCCCAATGAACGGGAGAGAGCGTTCGCAGCGGTATTAGGGCTACCGCCATCGCCGGCAAAATCCCTCGAAAGAAATTGTCGAGAAAGAGTGGCACCGTCATCAGATCCTGACCCTCTTTCCAGTCAGTTTCCAACAGATTTCGGATCATTGCCTTGTCGATAAGCACACCCCATCCATCGACGAAGTGGGCAGTTGAAGCAGACGCGACAAGGGCAACAATCAGAACTGGGCGAATCAACCGCCCGACTGATAGAACCCGCAGAACGCTTGCTATAACCAACACGAGCACCAAAGCCAAGGCGAAGGCTGATCCCCAGAAGCGAGGCGAGAACGAGTCCTGTGCTCCAGCAAACCCGCGCCAGAACGATAGGTTGTCGACAACCACAAGCCAAGTAGCAACAAGCAGGACTAGAACGTTCTGGCTGACGCCTTCAAAGGTATTTTTCGTTGGGGGCCGCGCAGGCTTGCGCCCACGCAGGCGCGCCAGTATCTGTCTCATTGGTGACTCCGGTGCAGGCCACGCGTGAATTGGCCTTACCCGCTCGGGGCAAGCAAAGAACGCAGGGCGGCAGTCGCTATTTACTAAAGGGAAGCCAGGGCCAGACTACGGGACAGCCTCTGGTAGTGAGCTAAGTGGGACGTGACCGGCCCCAAGTGCACCAACGGCGTTATGCCGTGTGGGTATGCGGTCGCGCTGCCGTGTTACCCGTCGACTCGTAAGCGTGCTCTTCGCCAGCGAGCCAGCACGGCTCGGTTTCTAACTGCAAAGTGGTGTGGTGAATGTCGAATTTCGACTTGACCAAATCCTGCAGGTCCTCGAGCAGTTTCTGCGGATCGCCGCTAGAGGAATGGACAATGTGGGCGGTCATGCTGATCTTGCCGCTAGCTACTTCCCACACGTGCAGGTCATGGACGCCCTGAACGCCCGGTTGCTCGCTCAGTTGCTTGCGGATCTCGAGCATGTTGACCCCCTTGGGCACTCCCTCCAACAGCACGTTGATGCTTTCGCTCAGCAACGTCCAGGTTCGCGGGAGAACCCAGATTCCGATCAGCACGGCCACGGCAGAGTCCACCCAGGTCCAGCCGGTGAAGTAGATGGCGACAGCGCCAAGGATGACGCCGACAGAGCCGAGCATGTCGGCCCAGACCTCCAGGTAGGCCCCCTTCATATTCAGGCTGTTTTCCTTGCCTGTCGATAGCATTCGCATGCTGACAAGGTTGATGACTAATCCTGCGAGCGCCACCACGAGCATCCCGATGGACTGGATTTCCTGCGGTTCCGACAGCCGCCGGTATGCCTCGTACAGGATGTACATCGCCACCAGAAACAGGAGTACCGCATTAAAGGCAGCAGCCAGGATTTCAAACCGCGCGTAGCCGTAAGTCTTGGCGTCGTCTGCCGCCTTGCGGCCCATTCGAACAGCCAAGAGCGATATGCCCAGCGCTGCCGCATCGGTGAACATGTGGGCAGCATCGGAGAGAAGTGCCAAGCTCCCCGTCAACAGCGCACCCACGACCTCGATGACGAGGAACGTCGAAGTCAGGATAAGAGCTCGGCGCAACGCTTTCTCGTTGGCGCCGCCGGTGTGGTCGTGACCAGCAGACATTTCGATTCCTTAGGTTGCGTGCACGACGGGTGGAAGCGCCTCATCGGGCTCGTCCGATACCGGACCTGGCTTGTCTTTGCGATGCGCCCAGGCGTAAAGCAAGGGCAACACCAACAGCGTCAGGATGGTCGACGACAGGATGCCGCCGATCACAACTGTTGCCAAGGGGCGCTGTACCTCCGACCCCGTTCCTGTAGCCAGTGCCATGGGGATGAAGCCCAGCGAAGCCACCATGGCGGTCATCAACACTGGACGCAGACGCTGGACGGCCCCTTCGTGCACGGCGTCGTGCACTGACATCCCCTGGTCCCGCAAATGGCGGATGAAGGACAGCATCACCAGGCCGTTGAGCACAGCGACACCACACAATGCGATGAAGCCGACGCCGGCCGAGATGGACAAGGGGATGTCCCGAAGCCACAAAGCCACGACGCCACCGGTAAGAGCGAACGGAATACCGGTAAACACCAGCAGACCTTCCTTGATGTTGCCGAACATGGCGAACAGAAGAACGAACACCAGAGCCAATGCGACCGGGATCACGATCTGCAGGCGCTGGGTGGCCGATTGCAGGTTCTCAAACTGTCCACCCCAGGCCAACCAGTAGCCCGGTGGCAACGCCACCTTCTGCATGGCCTCCTGCGCCTCTGTAACGAAAGAGCCCAGATCGCGACCGCGCACGTTAGCGCTGACGACGATACGGCGCTTGCCGTCCTCACGACTGACCTGGTTGGGGCCGGGTGCCACCGAAAAGTCGGCGACCTCGCTCAATGGGATGAAGGTCACGGTTGCGGCGGCGTTCGCCTTGGGCAGTGCCACCGGCAGACGTCGGAGCGCCTCGATGTCCTGGCGCGTCGCTTCGGGCAGGCGCACGAGGATGTCGAAGCGCCGGTCACCCTCGAACATGGTGCCGGCTTCGCGTCCACCGACAGCCGTTGCAATAGTGTCTTGTACGTCTGCGACGTTCAGCCCGTAGCGAGCTGTTTTTGCCCGGTCGACGTTGATTGTTAGCATCGGCAGACCAGTGGTCTGCTCGACCTTCACCTCAGACGCACCGGACAGTCCTTGCATGATGGTTGAAGCTTCAGCTGCAGACTTATTCAGCTGGTCCATGTCGTCGCCGAAGATTTTCACGGCCACGTCGCTGCGCACTCCGGAGATCAGTTCGTTGAACCGCAACTGGATGGGTTGCGAGAACTCGTAGCTGTTGCCGGCGAGCATTTCGGCTTCCTCCTGGATGGCCTCGAGCAGCTCGGCGGGGGTCTTGCGTGGCTCCGGCCACTGGTCCAACGGATTGAGCATGATGTAGCCGTCGGAGATGTTCGGTGGCATCGGGTCCGATGCGATCTCCGCAGTACCCGTGCGCGCGAATACGCGTTTGATTTCTGGAAATTTTTCCTTCAGCGTCGTTTCGAGCTTCTGCTGCATCTCAACCGACTGGGTGAGGCTGGTGCCCGGAATGCGGATTGCCTGAATAGCCAGGTCGCCTTCGCTCAAGTTGGGCGCGAATTCGGTACCGAGGCGTGTTGCCAGCAAACCGGACAGCACAACGGCGGCGACCGCCAAGGTGACGACGATGCCGCGGGCTTGCATCACCTTTTCGAGCAGGGGCTCGTAGCGGCCGCGTAGCCAATGCATCAAGCGGTTTTCCTTCTCGGCGACATGCTTGCCGATGAATAGGGCGACTGCAGCCGGCACGAAGGTGACTGACAGGATCATGGCGCCTACTAAAGCGATCACGACAGTGAAGGCCATCGGGTGGAACATCTTGGCCTCTACACCGGTGAGCGCAAAGATCGGCAGGTACACCACCATGATGATGAGCTGGCCAAAAATCAGCGGCCGGCGTGCTTCCTGCGAAGCTGCAAACACCTCGGCAAAACGCTCTTTCAGCGTCAGCCCCCGGCCAGCGGCGGCTTGTGCGTGCGAGAGCCTGCGAATGCAGTTCTCCACGATCACCACGGCTCCGTCGACGATGATGCCAAAGTCCAGCGCACCCAGGCTCATCAGGTTGGCGCTAACCTTCTGACTCACCATGCCGGTGAAAGTGAAAAGCATGGCCAGCGGGATGACCGTGGCGGTGATAAGCGCGGCGCGGATGTTGCCCAGGAACAGGAACAGCACCACGATCACCAGCACCGCACCTTCTAGCAAGTTTTTCTTGACGGTGGCGATGGCCTTGTCGACCAGCACGGTGCGGTCATAGACCGTCACAGCCTTCACACCCTTGGGCAACGAGCGATTGATTTCAATCATCTTCGCGTCCACAGCTTGGGACACAACGCGGCTGTTCTCGCCGATCAGCATGAACACTGTGCCGAGCACGACCTCGCGGCCGTTGTCGGTTGCTGCGCCCGTACGCAACTCCTTGCCGATCATCACTTCGGCCACGTCGCTGATGCGGATGGGCACCCCCGCGTTGTTGCCCAGAATCACGTTGCGCAGGTCGTCCATGGATTTGACTTGGCCTGGCGCACGGACCAAATACTGCTCACCACGGCGCTCGATGTAGCCGGCACCGACGTTGGCATTGTTGCGGTCCAGCGCTGTCACTAGGTCGGCCATAGTCAGGCCGTAGGCGGACATCTTCTCCGGACTTGGAGCGATCTGGTACTCCTTGGCGAAGCCGCCGATGCTGTTGATTTCGGTGACACCCTTAACGTTGCGCAACTGGGGTTTGATAATCCAGTCCTGAATCTCGCGCAGGTCAGTCGGCGTATAGGCATCGCCGTTGGGTTTACGAGCATCGTCTTCCGCCTCAACGGTCCAGAGGTAAATCTCCCCCAAACCGGTCGATATCGGACCAATGGCCGGGCTGACACCTTCCGGCAACTGATCACGCGCCGACTGAATCCGCTCGCCAACCATCTGGCGCGCGAAGTAGATGTCGGTGCCGTCTTGGAAGATTACCGTCACCTGGGACAGGCCGTAGCGCGACAGCGAGCGTGTCTGCTTCAGGCCAGGCAGGCCGGCCATCACCGTCTCAATCGGATAGGTTACACGTTGCTCTGTCTCCAGAGGCGAGTAGCCAGGAGCTGACGTGTTGATTTGGACTTGGACATTGGTGATGTCCGGGACCGCGTCAATCGGCAGACGCTGGTAGTTGTAGATACCCAGGCCAGCCATTGCGAGGACAGCCAGCATGACAAGCCATCGCTGGGCGATAGAGAAGTTGATGATGCGTTCAAACATGGTCGGTGCTCAGTGCTCGTGGCCCGAAGAGCCCTTGCCCTTTTGCGCCTTCACAGCAAAGCTGTTCTTGCCCGCATGGGTGGTACCGGCTTCCAAGCCGCCAAGGATCTCCACACGTTTGCCGTCTGAACGGCCGATACGCACGGTGCGTGCTTCGAAGCCCCCATCGACTTTCACGAACACAGTGGGTTTTTCTTCCACCGTCTGAATGGCGTCTGCGGAGACCGTGACTGGAGCATCGGACTTGCCCGACACCAGTTCAACGGTGACAAACAGTCCCGGACGCCAGGCAAGGTTTGGGTTGGCCAGCGTTACGCGTGCGGCCGCAGTACGGGTCTGCTCACCCAGCAGCGACCCCACGTACGAGACCTTGCCGGTAGCCGATTGTTCGAATCCGCTAGCTCGGATTACAGCCTGTTCACCCACGCGGACCAGGTTCAGGTTGGATGCGCTGACGTTGATTTGTGCCCAAACGGAGGACAGGTCGGAGATGGTGAAGACCTGTGCGTCTTCGCGCACCGATTCGCCCATGGCGAGATGCTTCTCAACGACCATGCCGTCGAACGGGGCTCGCAGTTCGTAGCGCGAAAGACTTCCGGATCCGGTGGAAGCGCCGATGGCCTGCAGCTTCTGCGAAGCGTTCGAGACTGCGATTTCTGCTTCGCGCTGAGCTTGTTCGGCCTGCAGGAAATCCTGCTGGGCCGAAATCTTGTCATCGAACAGACGGCGTTCGCGGTCAGCCGTCACTTTTGCCAGGGACAGTCGCTTCTGCGCTGCTAACAATTCGCTGCGCTGCTCGGACACACCGACGCTGGCGAGCACCGCTAGCACCTGGCCCTTGCGCACTTGCTGGCCCAGGTCGACATGCACACTCTCGACCACACCCGCAACGCGGGGTACCACATGGGCCGTACGGTCTTCGTTGAACTTGATTTCGCCGGGCAACTGCACCGTCGTGGAAACTTGCGAAGGGCCAGCTGTGTCGATGGATACGCCCGATGAGGCAATCTGCTGCTGAGTGAACTCGACCTTTTCGTCGTGGCCATCCTCCTTCTTCTCGCCTGCAGCCGCCTTCTGGTCGGAGCCACCTTCGGCTTTACCGCCAGCAGCCTTCGTGGCTTCGCCTTTCGTGCCCTCGGCTTTGGCCGCATCGGACTTTTCATCGTGTCCGTGTTCGTCCTTGGCGTGCTCGTCCTTGTGTTCTTCAGACTTCTCGTCGTGACCGTGCGAGTCCTTGTGGTCTCCGCCTTCCTTTGCAACGCCGCCCTTGGCGTCGTCGTCATGTTCGTCGTGACCATGACCGTCTTCCGCCTTGGTGACCTTTTCGGCCGCAGGGGCCTGGCCAGACTTGCCGCTGCGGAGGATGGCGGCGCCTGCGGCAACCGCCAGCACAATGATGATGGCGATGACCACCCACTGCTTGCGCGAGGCGCCGGGGGTAGTGTTGTTGCTGTTCTTCATGATGTTCAGGAACTCGCGTTATTGGGGGTTGAGCAAAACCGAGGTGTCGTCGGAAATGCTGAGCAGGCGCTCAAGCTCGGCGGCTGCCTGGTAGGTGTCGGAAAGCGCACGGAGATACTGGGCCTGAGTGCCGATCAGGGTGCGCTGCGCGTCGAGAGCCTCGAGGTAGCTGAACTTGCCCAGCGTGAAACCCTGCGACGCGGCTTGGTAGGCGCTTCGAGCACCCGGGACAGCATCCCGCTGGAGAGTCAATGCTTCGGTGCGAGCCGCGCGAAGTTGCTCGCGCGCCTGCGACACTTGCGAGGTAAGACGCACTTCCGCAGCAGTCAGTTCGTCTTGCGCCTTGTACTCACGGCTGATGGCTTCGGCGATGTTGCCCTGGTTGCGGTCGAACAGCGGGATTGGCACTGAGATGCCGACCACGGCCATCGTCGTGCCGGAAGCTTGGTCCCGCTTGGCGCCTGCCGTGACAGCCACGTCTACAACGCTGCGTGCGTTCTCAAGCCTTACCTGGGCACGCCAACGTTCGACCTCAAGCCGGGCTCGACGTAGTTGCGGTGACGTCTGCAGTCGCTGGTAGACAAACTCGTCCGGCAGTCCTTCAGCAGGAAGAACCAGGCTTCCGGCGATGTCGCCATAGCTGCTGACCGAGTCACCCCAGAGCGCGGACAACCGTTGGCGCGCCGTTCGCACGTCGCTTTCGGCGCGCGCCAGTTCTGCCTGGGCTGCCGCTTGGGCAACCCGTGCCCGGGTTTCCTCGACCGGAGAGACCTTGCCGGCCTGCACCCGCTTGCTTGCAGCGTCGGCGCTGCCAGACGACAGCGTCAGAGATTCCTGGGCGAGCTTGAGGCGCTCCTTGGCCAGGAGGACCTCAAAGTAATTGGCCATTACAGCCGCACGAACGTCGGCACGGTACTGATCAATGCCGAGTTCTGCCTGTTCCCGCACGCGGCTGGCCACTGCAATCCGTGCATCACGCTTGCCCCCCCGTTCGATAGGAACTGTCACCTGAAGCGTAGAGGTACGCCGGCCGGCTCGGATGTCTTCCTGCACGAAGCCGGCTTCCGGGTTAGGACGCAGACCTGCTTGTAAAAGGGTGCCAGCCGTTGCCTCCCACTCCCGGCGGACAGCCGACAGATCTGGGTTGGCTGCCAGTGCCCGACGCACTGCCTCGCCAATGGACAGGGCGTTGGCAGCAGACGGCACGGCAAGCATGCTGGGGGTGCTTACAGCAGTCGGCGACAACTGCGCCTGCGCGGAGCAGGAAACCACGAGGAGCGCTACCGCAAGACGCGGTGCGACCTCAAAAAAAGAGGGGCGAAAAAGTGCCACCGAGGACTCCGAAGTAAAAAATAACTTCGGCGAGTCCGGACGAATTCAGGGCATGGGTGCCAACGTCAGGAGTTCGCCGCCGATTGCTGGCGGAAACCCCATTTGGGCTTTTCGATATCGCTGTGGGCGTGCATCCCAAGCGGATTGATTTGGAGGGCGACTGACCAAGCTTCGCCGGTACGAGCCAAGATGTGGCCCGCGGCGTAAAGCGGCACGGATGCAGCAGGTTGCGACAACTCATGGAACTGGCAGATTCCGCCCGGCTCATCCGTATGAGCTAGAAGTTGCGATATGTCCGCGCGGGCCGCGAACAAAGTTTCAAATACGCCTGCGTCGTCCTTGAGTTCATGCGCTTGCGCCGCACTCCACTGGAGCGGAAACAGCATCAGCATGAAGACGATGACCAGGCGGTTGAACATTTCGATGCATTCTAAGAGCAGAAGATGTCAGTTCGGCCAGAGGCCTTACGAACCCTCGCCCATCGGAATGACACCGGCCTTCACGGCACGGACGGTCTCGCGTTCGACATCCGCGCGGCTGAGGCCGGGGCCGTTCTTGACTGCCGGCGCTGGGTAGTCCATTGCGTTGCCAGTCGGGGAAAAGCGTTGCTGCTTCGATTGCATGGCCGCATTGCGCTCGGCCACGACGTCAGCTCGGTCGTTGTTCAAGACGCGATGCGAGGGGTACTGGGTGACACCCTTTTCGCCGCTGCCCGGATGGAATTCGCCAGCAGCTAAAGCAATGGCGGGAGCGCCAAAGATTGCAGCAGCGAAACCGGTGGAGATGAGGAGAGTGCGTACCTTGGACATGATTTTTTCCCTTTTGGTTTACCTGCCTCACTTGGAGGAGGACCGGACAACGTGTCTCGGTGAAAGGACTTTAAAAAACCAGTCCACTGATGACCGAACGCTGGAATTACAAATAAGTAATCAACGCGGAAGCGCTTGCCTTTCTATGATTGGCGCATGCGAATACTGATAGTCGAAGACGAACAAAAAATGGGGGACTACCTTCGGAAGGGTCTTTCCGAAAACGGCTTCCAGGTCGATTTGGCCCGGGATGGACTGCAGGGTCGAGCGATGGCTCTCGATGGTGACTACGACATCCTTTTGCTTGACGTCATGCTGCCGGGCATTGACGGTTTTGCTGTCCTGGCGGACGTCCGAGCCGTTAAGGCGGTACCAGTACTCATGCTGACAGCCAAGGACGAAATCGACGACAGAGTTCGCGGCCTGCAGGCTGGAGCCGACGACTATCTGCTCAAGCCTTTCGCGTTCTCGGAACTCTTGGCAAGGTTGCACGCCCTTCTGCGGCGGGGAAAGCTCCAAGAGATCACGCAGTACCAGCTGGCTGGGCTTCAGCTCAACCTGGTCGCGCGCAAAGCCAGCCGGGACGGCACCCGCCTCGACCTAACGGCAAAAGAGTTTGCGCTGCTTACCCTCTTGATGCGCAGAACTGGCCAAGTTCTGTCCCGAACGATGCTTGCAGAGCAGGTCTGGAATATGAACTTCGACAGCGAAACCAACGTGGTCGAAGTCGCCATCCGTCGGCTGCGCAGCAAGATTGACGACCCCTTCGAGACAAAGCTCCTGCACACCGTCCGCGGCATGGGGTACGTCCTTGAAGACCGAGGCTCCTGATGGCCACGCGGTCCATCCAGAGCTCACTCTCCCTCTCGCTCGCACTTCAGACCCTGTGCTGCTTGGCGATAACTTCGGCTGTCATTTATTTCGTTGCTTACCAGAGCTTCGAGCAGAACCAGCGAGCCGAAATCGTCAGACATGAAGCGATGATTCGTACGCTTTACGGGCAGGCGAAGGCCACGGGTGACTTCGACGGACTGAAGGCCGAACTCACCAGCTTTTTCCGCACCCACGACGAACTCTCCATTCAAGTGAAACGCAACAGTGAAGTCATATTTGCTGCGGGTCCCGATTCCAATGCCGAAATCTGGCGGAGAGAACGCCTGTCTGGCGCGCCCGAGGCACCCGAGTTGGAGCTGCTCATGGGTGTGGACGTCAAATCGGATCGCATGGTCCTCAAGACGCTTGCCATCGCCCTGGTCATGGTCTCGCTTGCGGCCTCGTTGGTGATGTCCATGATGGGGGCACGCCTGGTGCGCCGCGGGCTGACGCCACTGCGCTCCCTTGCGAAAGAAACCCGGGAAGTGGGGCCGCACGCGTCGGGCAAGCGTCTCGACGAGGATGCCTACGGAGTCGAGATGGAGCCTTTTGTTCACCAATTCAACCTGATGTTGGAGCGGGCTGAACAGGCATACCAGCAACTGGAGGCATTCAACGCCGACGTTGCACACGAACTACGCACGCCGCTGACCAACCTGATCGGTGAGGCTGAGGTTGAGCTGGGCCAACCGCGCAACGCTGAGGAGTTACGAGAAGTCCTACTTTCGAACGTCGAGGAAGCCAGACGCCTTGCGGCCATGGTCACCGACATGCTGTTTCTATCGCGGGCTGACCGAGGCGTGACGGCACGGACGGTCCATGTCGCCAGTCTCGTAGAGCCAGTCCAAGATGTCGTGGAATTCCACGAAGCAATTCTTGAAAGCAAAGGTCTGACTGTCGACGTGGCCGGTGAATCTTCCGCTGAAGCAGATTTAGGGCTTGTGAAACGAGCCCTTTCCAACCTTCTCGGTAACGCAATTCAATATGCGACGCCGGGTTCCGCTATCCGCATTGATGTTGCGAGCCGGCAAGAGGCAATCTGGTTTGAGGTAGCAAACGATGGGCCCTCAATACCGAATGGCGCCGAAGAAAAGCTTTTCGAGCGCTTTTATCGAGTGGACCGCAGTCGGACCGGAGCGAACTATGGGCTTGGTCTTGCGATTGTGGCGGCAATTGCTCGCATGCACGGAGGCCAGACCAAAGCTAGCTCGCACGGGGGGAAAACTACAGTTGCGTTCTCTATTGGTGCGAAGGAACTTCGGTAATGTGGAAAGCCTCTGTAAAAGAACACGTTCCGCACGAGGGTGGCATGACCCTTATTTGGTCCTATTTGGCCCTGCTCGCGATTGGCATTGCCGCGCATCTCATATATCGTCGCTGGTGTAAATCACGGGAGCGCAAACCAGAGCCTAAACTAAGTTACACGACACGGCTGACTAGGCGGATCGCTGCTAAATCAAATCGCCAGCGCGGTTTAATATCCGATTCCTCGCCAAAGCACACGAAAAAACATCGGCCTTAACTGGCAGCGAGAATCCCGTCCCTTCCTAATACGTATTAAATAATCTAACAACTATAGGTCGCAAGGGAAGTCGCTCATATTTTTCACTATCAGTTCAAGTCTTATGCCCATTGAACGTGCCGCTCTTAACTTTCGCTAGTGGCCAGACACCAGCGAGCGTGCAACGGAAGTGACCGAAGCCATGGCTGTAATAAATTTACATCGCATGCAAACACTATGCCGATTCTGCGAAGACGCTTTTGCTTAGCTTTGGAGTTATGCGGAGCCCATCTCAGCGCAGCTTTTGGCACAGCGCCGGCAGACTTCCGCGCACTTAGCCATCTGACCATCGGGGTCCTCGTGGGCTTCGCACAGCGTTGCACAGGCTTCGCATATTTCCGCACACTCGCCGCAAAGGTGGGCATGGTGAGGGGAGCGACGACTCATGAAATCGGCTGAGACGGCGCAGATCTGTGCACAGTCGAGCAACGCAACCAGATGCTTAGTCTCAGAATGGCCCCCGCCGCTATGCAGCACATGCGCGACCGTTTCGGTGCAGATCTGGTGGCAGTCGAGGCAAGTCTTGAGGCAATCCGAAACTGCACTGTTCATCTGTTCCATGTGATTTCTCCTGAAGTTTGAAAGAAAGCCAGGCGTGTTAGTGGTGAGTCCAGCAGCGCCAACGCCATCATGCGAGGCCTGCTTAAACCCTGCGTGTCAGACAAAGGCGCTTGCACCGCACGCTTTGCACAGGACTGACCGACGATGCATGACCTTTCGCACAGTCCACAAATGAGGTGCTCGAAGTAAGCGGGCCTTGGAAAGTGTCTTCTCTGGCTACATCAGAAACAAAAAAGGCTGGCACACGGTGCCAGCCTTAAGGCCGCCAGATTAACTGGCTCGCCTGCCGCTTACTCGCAGCAAGGCATTGTCACTTCGTCACAGCAGTCTGCGCCGTCGCAGCAGGGCTCTGCAGCGAAGACCGCGCCAGACGCGAGCATGAGGGCAAAAATGGCAAGTAGCTTCTTCATGTTGATCCTTGGTTGAATTTGAAAAAAAGACGGGTTGCGGCGATTTCCCTAGGAGGCCGCCAGATGTCACTGGTCCTGATTGGAAGTATCGGTGACGAATCTATAGGCGCCAAAGCTGCAGGCATTGGCAACAGCCGCGCACTTGACATAGACGGCAAGGCCACGGGTTGGCAAACGCAGCTTGCAATCACGCAATGGATGTCGGCGCACTCATCGCAACAGTCGGGCGCACGCGGGCTTGCTGCATAGGCGGTGTGAACCGCGAACAGCAAAGCAAGGGCTAATCCAAGGATCACGCGCATCTATGCAGATTAGCAGGTCGGGCTTAAGGCTGGGCGATCACGGCCGACGCGCCGTTCAGCTTAGGCGCGCCGCAGCTTGCGTGCCCGATAGCCATTCATCACAAAGCCAAAGAGTGCAATCGCCAAGACGACGACTTGCGCAATGACGGTCTCCGCCGAGGGATACACCCCCAGCAGGTCGATGCGCGGCCCCATGATCGGGCTAGCACCGATCCAACCTGCCTCCTGCAGCCCAGCCATGCCCTTGCCAGCAAGGACCACCGCCAGCACAGCAACCAGCATCGAGCTAATGCTGAAGAATTTTCCGATCGGCATACGGGCGCTGGTCTTGAGCAGCACCCAGGTAAGTATCGCCAGCAGTGCGATGCCAACGCCGAGCCCGCTCAGCAGCGCGTTGCTGTTTCCATCGGTTGAGAGCGCTGAGTAGAAAAGCACCGTCTCGAACACTTCCCGATAGACCGCGATGAACGACAGGCCGAACAAGGCCCACGCCGATCGCTTGGACATGGCTGAGGACAGCTTTTCCTTGAGGTAGGCTTGCCAGCGGCCTGCTGCGCTCTTCTGATGCATCCACAGCCCGACGCTGAGCAGGACGAGGGCTGCAAAGAGCGAGGAAAGCCCTTCGGTCACTTCGCGGCTCGCTCCGCTGATGTTCACGAAGTAGGTTGCCACCCCCCAGGTGAGCCCGCCAGCAGCCAAGGCTGCGATCCAGCCGCCATGCACGTAGCGCAAGACGTCGGGACGGTTGGCTTTCTTCAGGAAGGCGATCATGCCAACGACGATGAGCAAGGCCTCAAGGCCCTCGCGGAGCAGGATGGTGAGCGAGCCCAGGAAGGTAGTGATCGGCGCGGCAGCTTGGCCGCTCAACTCTTTCTCCACCTCGGCAAAAAGGTAGTCGAGCTTCTGCGCGGCGGCCTCGGTCTGGGGCAGCGTGCCATTGGCAATCGCCGCGCGATAGGCCAGCATGCCGTTTTCGACTTCTGTGAGGAGCGCTTTGTTGCGCGCGCCTAGCGAGGGTTCTAAGGGCTCGAAGCCGTCCAGGTAGGCTGAGAGAGCCAAACGCGTCGCGCTGGCCTTGTCGCCCTTACGGATAGCCGCCAAGCTTTCGTCCAGGCGAGTGCGAGACAGCGTTAGCCCGCTGGCGTTGCCGGCCGCCGACGCTGCATCGGGTTGGCTGCGCAGGAAGGCGGTGATGTCCCTCGCCGCATCCGGGGCGATCTTGCCGGCAGCCGCTGCTTCGGTGGTCGTGGTCACGGCAGCCAGGTTGGGGAATGCCTTCCGTGCAGCAGGATCTTGCTTCCATTGTTGCTCGCCACGCTCACGCATGCTGCTGTCATAAGAGAGCGTTCCGGCAAAGAACGCCAGCGCCCATCGGTCCTCGTCACTCAGCGTGGAGAAACTCGGCATCGACGTGCCGGTGACGCCTTGAGAGACGACTTGGTAGAGCGCCATGAGGCTTCGCGAGCGCGCGCGCCCCCGGTCTGTAAAGGCGATCGGTGGCGGGTCCAGCTGCGCAGCCAGAGGACCGTCCCCGCCACCCGTTGTGCCATGACAGGATGCGCATTGCGCCTGGAAGAGCGCGGCGCCACGCTTCAGATCCGGCAGCGCTTTGGGTGCGACGGGGATGGGGTAGGCCGCAACAAGGAGCGCTTCTGCCTCGTGCGCCAGTCGTGCAACGTCGGCTCCATCGGCCATGCCAATGACTGCGTCCTGTAGCTTGGCGGCCGCGTCGATCACCGCATCCTTGGAAGGGTGCGCCGTAAGGGCTCGCGCTTGGGTCACCGCGTTGGCCGTGAAATCACGCATTTCGGCGTATTCTGATTCGCTGACAACAGAGCCCTTTTCAACGGCACCCCCGTAGTCCACCGCGACATAGTCCAGCAGTTGCCAGAGTTGACGAGGACCCTCTTCGGCCCCTGACGATGGCGTCTGCGCTAATGCAAAACCAAAAAAACAAAGCCACACGGCCAATACCAACAGCAAGCGCTTCATCTTCAACTTGAATAGGATCGAGAAGGATTTTTCGGTCAACCATTAGAGGGGCCTTTCCCCAACGGCACTGCATCATCACGATGCAGTGCTTCCCAAGGATCAGGCCTCGGTCTTCGCCTTCATGAGCCGCAAACCGTTTGCAACCACCAGCAGGGTGGCCCCCATGTCAGCAAAGACGGCCATCCACATGGTGGCCGTGCCAAGAACGGCAAGCACCATGAACACCGCCTTGATGCCCAAGGCGAGAGTGATGTTTTGCATCAGCACGGTGTGGGTCTTGCGGGACAGGCGGATCGTCTCGGGAATGCGGCGCAGGTCGTCGTTCATGACCACCACGTCGGCCGCTTCCATTGCGATGTCCGTACCCATGCCACCCATCGCAAAACCGATGTCAGATTGAGCAAGTGCGGGCGCGTCGTTGATGCCATCGCCCGTCATGCCTGTCATGCCGTGGCGCTTCTTCATTCCTTCGATCTGAGCCAACTTGTCTTCTGGCAGGAGATTGCCAAGCACCTCCTCGATACCGGCCTGTGCGGCGATCGTCTTAGCGGTGGCGACGTTGTCACCAGTGAGCATCACTGGAATGACACCCAGCGCCTTCAGCTCGGCCACCGCTTGCTTGGACGATTCCTTGATCGTGTCCGCCACGGCGAAGATCGCCAAGACCCCATCGTCATCGGCCAGCAGCGTGACGGTGCGGCCCTGTTCCTCATGCTTCCTCAGCTCCACCTCGAGTTCTGCGGAAATCTGGCCTCGTTCCTGGACCAGGCGAAGATTGCCCAGGGCATATTTGCGCCCACCGATCGTGCCCTCCGTGCCCCGGCCCGGCAGGGCCGTGAACGAGGAAACATCGCTCTTTGGCAAGCCCAGGCCTTGCGCGATCGCTTTGGAAACGGGGTGGTCGGATCGATCCGCCAAGCTCATGCCGATACGCCCGATTGGCCCCTCATCGTCCCCGCCGCGCAGAGATCTCCACTCCACCAGTTTTGGCTTGCCTTCGGTAATGGTGCCCGTTTTGTCGAGTGCTAGAGCCTTCAAGTTCCGGGCCTCTTCAAGGTACGTTCCGCCCTTAATGAGGATGCCTCGGCGTGCGGCAGAGGCCAGAGCGCTCACCACGGTGACTGGTGTCGAGATGACCAACGCGCATGGGCATGCCACCACAAGGAGGACCAAGGCCTTATAGATCGCGTCCAGCCAGGCAAAGCCGAGCAGCACGGGGCTCAGCACGGCTACTGCCAAGGCCAACGCGAAGACGGCGGGCGTGTAGATCGCGGCAAAGCGATCCACGAACCGCTGTGTAGGAGCGCGTGTGCCTTGAGCCTCTTCAACCGCATGGATGATTCGTGCGAGGGTCGTATTGGAGGCGGCGGCGGTCACGCGGAACTGCAACTCCGCCGTCTCGTTGATTGTGCCGGCGTAAACCGGATCGCCAACCGTGCGGTCGACCGGCAAGCTTTCTCCGGTTACGGGGGCCTGGTTCACTGCGCTGCGCCCTTCCGTAACGATGCCGTCAAGTGGCACTCGCTCACCAGGGCGAATTTTCACAACGGCTTCCAAGGGAACGCTCTTAGAAGGCACCGCCTTCCAGGTCCGGTCCGCCTGCAGCACATCGGCTTCTTCAGGCGCAAGCGCGACCAACCCCTTGATGGCGTTCCGCGCTCGATCCGCAGCGCGCCCTTCGATGAGTTCAGCGATCGCATACAAGGCCATTACCATCGCAGCCTCTGGCCACTGACCGATGAAAAACGCGCCGGTGACGGCAACGCTCATCAGCGCATTGATGTTTAGACGGCCGCGAACGAGGGCCTTCATGCCCTTCGTGTACGTCTCAACGCCAGAGAGCCAGATCGCCAGCATTGCGACCACGAGGCCGGCGTACTTCAATGCCGGGGCGTCGCCCGAGAAATAGTGGAACGCTTCAGCGCCAATGGCCAGGAACAAAGCCGCCGCCAGACGCTTAACACCGGCGCCGTGCTCATGCTCATCCTCTTCTTCCGCTCCTGCCTTCCCCCCGGGGTCTACAGGTGTCGGCTCATAGCCAGCCTTACGTATGGCGGCAACCGCGGCTGCCAGAGCGCCAGCTTCGGCTTGGATGGCCACAGTGCGCGCGCCAAGCTGAAAGTTCAGGCTGCGGATGCCGTCGACCTTGTCCAGCGCTCGACGGATGTCGCTTTCCTCAACAGCGCAGTCCATGGCTGGGATACGAAAAACGCTAGCGCCGGCAGGGATCCCGGCGACTGGCACAGCGGCCGCTGCTGGAGCACAGCAAGCGTCGGCGGCGCAGCAATCGTTCGAAGAGACAGATTCCGACACGGAACATGAGGTCGGCGAAGCAGTAGCAGGCGCAGAGGAAGGCGAGCAGCAGGACGCCTGGCTGCAGCAATCTTGAGCGGCAGGGGCGGCGCCTGCGCGAGAGGTGGCATTTGACATCTAAACATTTGAAACCCTGAAGTGGGGTTAGAGTCAAGACTTTCTTGGAGGCCCAGATGAAGATTGGCGAGTTGGCCAAGGCCACAGGCACCAGCGTAGAGAACATCCGGTTTTACGAACGAGAGGCACTGCTGCCGGCGCCGATGCGATTGGAGAACAACTACCGGTTCTATGGAGATGAGCACATTGAGCGTCTCACCTTCATTCGACATTGCCGATCGCTCGACATGGCGCTTGGCGAGATCCGATCCCTTCTGCGTTTCAAGGAAACGCCGCAAGAGAACTGTGAAGGCGTCAACGCACTGCTGGATGAGCACATCGGACACGTCGCCGAGCGCATCGGCGAACTAAAGCTGCTCGAAAAACAGCTGAAGGCGCTGCGTGCTCAGTGTGCCGAATCAAGCGCTGCAAGCTGCTGTGGAATCTTGAAAGAGCTTTCGACGGAGATACCCGCGGCTTCCGAGAACTCAGTACGAAAACACATCCACGGGACGCACTGACTCGCGTACTGAGATTTCGTGCCCTAAGCTTCTCAAAAGCGGGTGTTCGTCGATGTCTGCTTAGGGCGCGGAAGCGGCTGTTGGTGCGCGGCGTATCACTCGTCCGGCGTGTCGCCCCAGAACCCTTCCATTGCTTGAACCCGCTGATCCCGCTCTGTACTCAGATAGCCTGAAGTCGTTGAAATCGATGCATGCCCCAGGTTGTTCCGCACGATCTGCACCCCCACAGGCGTCCGCCCCGGCCGTCCATTCACTGCATGCGACCCATGCGAGTGCCGCAGCCAATGCACGCTGGCCCGCCGCAGCGCCGCCGCATCTGCGGGCTCCATATTTGCTGCGCAGCTAAGCATGAAGCGTTTGATTGCCTGGTACATCCCCGAGGTCGACCAAGACGTCAGTACCAAGGCATCCTCATCAAACACCGCCAACACGTGGATGTCCCGGTTGCGCTCGTCCAACGCGTTGTCCGGTCGCAGCAATCGGTCGAGCTCGGCGCCTAACTCATCCACCAGATGCCCCGGAACCGGCACCTGCCGAATGCGTTCACCCTTGCCGCGCACCGTCAGCAACCAGCCAGGCGTCAGGCGCCCGTCCGGCCGCCGCACGTCGACCTGCTCCAAGTCCCCGCAAACGGCCGCCGTCATCTCAGCCCGTCGCAGTCCCGTCGCATACAGCCAGGCAATCGCTCTGGCGCAGCGCCGTACCGCAGCTGACTCGGACATCAGGTCCAGCCGAACCCGGCTTTCAATCAGATCCCACTGCGCGAAGCTAAGCGTCCGCCCCGACCCCAGCACCCTGCCCTCCTCGCGAGGCCGTGCCAGCGCCGCGAACGGATTGCCCACCAGGTAGTTCTGCCCGGTCAAAAAGGCATACAGCCCCTGCAGGATGGTGATCGACTGCCGCAGTGCGGCTGCGGACAGCGAACCTTCCAACGGCCGCCACAAAGCCGACCACCGCTGCCGATGTCGCGGCCCGCACCAGTGCGCCGGCGGTGACTTCAGAAACGCCACGAAGGCCTGCACGTCCTCCACATTCAGCGACGACAGTGCCTTGCCCCGCTCCAGCACCGCCCACAGCAACAACCGCTCAGCCTCCTTGCGATAGGAACGCTGCGTCGAGGACAAGGTTTCCCCATCGTGACTTGCGCCGGCTTTGCTCGACAACCAAGCGCCGATGGCGGCGTGGTCGTTGTCAGCTGCCAGCAGGCACAGGTCCTTGGCCGCCCGGTAACGCCCACGGCCGCCGTTGAGCTCCACCGGCACCAGAAATTTCTCATAAGGCACGACGGCGGTCGCCGCCGGCACCACGAACGACAGTGCCTGCGGCGTCAGCTCAGTCCGCCGGCGAGCCACATGCGCGCCCACCCGCAATCCTAGTGAGGCTTCGTTCTCACGCATCCATTCCAGGATGCGTTCGCCCTTGCCCTGGCCAATACCGGGAATGTTCAGCCACCAGCGCGCGCCGATGCCATTGATGCGTTCGGCCAGCGCGAACAGGTTGGGTACCCCCGATCGGACCAGTCGAGTGGCCAGCGCCGGGTGCAGCCAAGCGCCCACCCCGTCTGCTGGCCGAGGCGCCTGAGCCACCAGATCTTCTAGCCAGCGCAGCGCCTCGAGTTGCCGATCGATCAGCCGTGCACGCCGTGCTGCCCTCCCCCGTCCGTCAACGTCGGCTGGATACGCTGCCGCATAGGCCTCGACCTGCTCGGCTTCAGAAAACGCCTCCAACCCCTCAGCCGCCGCAAACGCCTCCAGCGTCGGCAACTCCGCCCCCGTCCCAATCTGCCGAGCATCGATCCGCACCAGCCGCGCGGTGCCCGGCCGCTGCTCACGCTGTGCGGCTGCAGCAAACAAATCTCGGATCCAGGTCACGGTGCGACGCACCGTCCGCACATCGGTGTGCTCGCCCTCCAGACGCAGGTACCGGTCCCAGCTGTCGCGCTCGTCCAGACCTTGAGCCAGGCAGCGCATAAAAGCAAAGTGCGCTCGTGAGAGCTTGCGCGTCTGCGGCTTCACGGCCATCTCACCGCCCTCCCCATATAGGAGAGCGGCAAGGCCGTAAGAAGGAGCACGACCGCACCCATTCAGACGAAATCCCACCGCTGTCCCCAGCCGGCCACATCCCGCCAGCGGCGCAAACGGTCGGGCACCTCACCCAAGGTGGGGACGGGCGGAAGCGGCTCGGCCGGCGCCGCAGACACACCGGCCTGTTGCCGGCGCCGCCGCAGCTCCACTTCGAACTCATGCGCCCGGCCGCGTGCGAATGCTTCGCCGTGCAACGCCCGCCGGCGCCATTCCTGGGCGAGCACCTGCAGGTGGTCATCCGGCAGGTCGGCTGGCTGGAGATCAGAGGCGTCGAGCGAAGTCATGAATGGATTGTGGCGGGCCGACAGGGCTGGCTAGGGAGGCTTTTCCCGGCCGCTGCGGGCTCTCATTTTGCGCGATCCTGCCGATGCGTTGTGATGATTACTCCAATTATCATCACTTCAATTATTACTTTTTAAACTGGCAATTTGGCCACTTGGTTAGCACGATGGCACTACTCTCAATGCATTGCGCCACCGAGCGGCGGCTGTTGCTTGCTTCTTGCCGTTGCCATTGCTAAGCACGGTTGGCGCAGCGCAGCGAGCAAGGTGCGAACACAGCGGAAAGCCCCCAGGAGTACGTAACAGGCAGCCTTTGAACGCAAGCATGGGCGTGCAAGGATCACTTGAAGCCTGCGGCAACGCTTTAGTGCCACGGCCCCTGTGCGCCGGTTAGCGCGGCTGACACGTCCCTCCGGGCTCACCACAGGGCGGCTCCCCAAGTACATAGTCGTCGCGCCTATGGTCAAGTTTTGCGATGCTGAGAAGACCGCTCCCACGCGGCCTCTGAGTGTCCAACTGACGCGCGTCATATTGATCAACCCATGCGCATGATCGCCCAGGAGTCACCTACCAGCATCGATCGGGTGCATTTCAAGCCGTATATCGGTGCACCGTACTTTTGATTGCAGGTGAAGGATGCAGCTGCATAATTGCGCGGCATTTCTAAACGTAACGACCGCCACTTGCTGTTGTCGGTGGACTGCCGCGGTCGCACTATGAAAGTAGACAAGGCTTTGACGTCATTGCGCCCCCACGTGCCGCCGGAAGAATCACCTGCCGATGCATCACTTGAAACGTCAGAGCCAACTATCCAAGCTGCACCTCTGGCGGCGAAAAACGCGCGGCTTATGGCGTACTACCTCAGCCGTGACCGCATTCTTAGCCTCTTGAGTGCCCAGACGCTGCCTTTGCCCATTCGCGCGTCACTGCAGGGCGAAGATGTGCCGATGGCCGCGGCTCTTCTGTCCAACGCGGTTGGCGAATATCTGTTGCAAGCCATCGCAGACCGCAGCATCAAGACGCTGGAAGACCTGCACTTTGAAGGAACGCTGGTCGAAGGGGTTGCGTTCATCTACAACGGCCATGTCACCGGCAAAGGCTTTGCCATGACTAACAAGACCTCCGCCTTGCGTTTGACCGAGAAGTTGGATGGCCCGCACGCAGGCAAGCAACTGGTGATCGATTTCTCGAAGAACGGCTTGGTCAATGACACGGCTTATTCCCGTTTGTCTGGATCGACAAGATTGTTCATTTTCGGATATGTCGCCAATATGGATGGAGCTACCATCCGAGCCGTGCCATTTGCCATCGGGGATTTGATCGAGAACGCTTCGCCCATTCCGTCGCTTTTTCTTAGAACTCTAGAACTGCCACCTGAAGAAATCGAGCAGTTTCAAGGGGTGGCAGATGCATGGCTTCCGTCCAAAGCAGCATTTAACCGCATGGCTACGGTACCGGAGAAGACGGTCAAGGAATTGATTTGTACTTTGTTGGGTGAGCATTCAGTACCGAATGATTGGGGCGGAGAAGAAAGCGACGTGTTTTCTGCCAACCTGTTGGTTAATGGTCAGCGACGTACTGCCGCATTTTTGCTCAAAGGACCGGCTCAGTTCCATTCAATGAAACCAACCGATCTTGGGAAAAATGGCGATCAACTCTATCGTCTATTCAATATTCCCGCGCAAATCTATGTCGTGCAGCACTGCCACGCCATTGGCGCCGCTGTGCGAAAACAGGCAGAAGCTTTTGCATTGGCACGTAGCTTTACTCAGCCCTGTCAAATAGTCTTCATGGACGGCATCACCACCGCGCGCCTGTTAAAAAAACATGGGCTATGGCCCAGTGCGACGCCGAGAACCAGAAGTGGCAACGTTATATGATGGTCCGATCTCCCCATCGCGATGCCCTGCGAATCCTCTACATTCTCAAGGCAGGTGGTACTGTTGAAGATTTAGTCGTAGCTGAGCACGCTCTGATCTTCAAAGGTGAAGCACGCCTGCAGGCCTTTGATTTCTGGATGCGCAATCCTGATTACCTGGCTGCCGAATTGCTCGATATATATGTAGCGACCGCGGATAGAACTTACTACTGTGCAGCGCAGTTGATCTTGAAAGACGAAGAGCCAGATCTCCGACGTGTTCCCATGGTCCGTTATTTCTTCGGTGCATATGAGCGGTTGGACGATGCTTTGTCCTTGTTAAGGTCACGTGACCTTGTACGGATCACAGGCATCAAATTGGCCAATAACAAAGTTAGGGAAACCAACTTTATTTTGACCAGAGCTGGCTTAGAACTCTGTTCGACTGCCCTGGCTCAGGAACCGATTTTGCAGTGGTACGCGGATCGCGCCGAGCTGGTCGCAAAGGTGGCGGGAGACCTGGGCGGCGCGGCGTTGAAGCAAAGGCAGTATCAGCGAACGAGTTATGCACAAACGAAGTTAGGCGGCGTCATTCCCGCGATCACTCGGGACGTGTGTCAGCGTCTGATTCAGCTCCATGCGGGCGCCCAATAGGAGACAACATGGCTCGACACAAAGAAGAATGGCTAGAGGCCATCGCCACGCGAGCAGGCAAACCCGTGGTTGTGGTGGAGGGAGCTCTTTCCGCGCATCGCATCCAACCCTCACCATTGCTTGCACAACCGCGACGTCTAGTGCTGCAGGAAATCGAATTCAGCGGAGAACGAGTCGGGGTGGTCAATGCCGGTCCATTTTCATTTGTATGGAGGGACCTCCAAGCGGGCCTTTGGGCCATGCTGACGGAGCACAACTTGCGGGGCAAATCCAGCGTTATCGAAATCATTCGATGGATGGTCCGTGGAAGACCGTCGAGCAATCTCCAAGCTGACGTCAGGCAATGGATTCATGCGGTGCGTTTGAAATTCCTTTTGGACGCCGATGGCTACGAAGTTGTCGCTAGTACCGAAGGCGAGCCAGTTGGCCAACTAATTCGCCTGCGTATGGCAACCCCAACAGGTCAGGACCCCATGAGGACGGTCTTGGCAGACTTCACCACCGATAGTGAGTTCGAAGCCGTCATGGCTGACTTTTTCATGCGCATGTTTGCCATGGATCCCATTTCGACCCTGCGCCAGGGCAAGGAAGAAGACTCCCAGCCGGTGACCCATAGCTGGGTGGCTTTTTCTGGCGCAATGTTCATCGGCACCAATTACGACGTGCTGCTGGGCGACATGCCTGTGACTTCCGGTCTCACGTCGCGGTTGATGCAGATGTACCTTGGGGTCCCATGGGTTTCTACGCTCGCCGCGGCCAAGACGGCAGAAGCTATCGTGGAGCAGGCTGTCAAGGCTGCCCAGCGCAGGAATGAAAGCGGCCGCGAGGCGGTAGACAAACGGCGGGCAGACCTCAACGCGCTAATAGTCGAAAAGCGCGCGGAATTGGCAAAAATACCCAGCGATAAGGCGATCCGCGATGCGATTCACGCCGACTCCATTGAACTTGCCGACGTGCGCCGGCAGGAGCGGGCAATGGCAGAGCGCGCCGAGCGAGATGCAGCGGCATCCCGAGAGCTGAGCGCGGTCCATCAGGAGGACCGGCGCGATCTGCTGGCTCACACCGATGGCATGTCCGCCACTGCTGTATTTCGTAGGCTGGATCCAAAATGTTGCCCGCGGTGCGACCACACGATCTCGAAAGCAAAAAAAGTGCTTGAGACCGTGGAGCATGCTTGCTCGGTTTGCGGCGAGTCCATCACCAACTCCGAGGACGCCGAGGCTATGAAGACAGAGCTTGAATCCCGTGTGGAGGCGTCCGGTACTGCCGCTGCGATGGCAGTGGCGAGTCAGGCGCAGGCAGAGGACGCATTAGGGAGGCTGCAAGACACAGCAGCGGCGCTACAGGCCCGCCTGGAGGCGGCGTCTCGAGAACTTGCCGGCGCTGTGAGGCGGCAGGAAACCGCGACAGCTTTGGCAGTTCTGGAGGGGCGACTCGAGGAAGCATCGATTAGCCGAATCGCGCAATCTGAAGACAGGACAGAAGAGCTCAAGATTCTTTCCGCCGTAGTGGCGGAAACCGAAACGCGCGTCAAGAACATACGCGACGGGTTGCTTGCCGACGTTTCCACACGCCTGGTGGAATTTGCCCAAGCTTTTGGCATGAAGAACCTCACGGAAGCGTCGTTGAAGGGCAACGCGGCGCTAAGCCTGGTCAAAGGGGGCGTGGAGACCTCTTACAGCAAAGTCACCGAGGGCGAAAAGTTACGGCTGAAGGTCGCGGCAGTTCTCGCGATGATCGAAGTTGCCGAATTGAAGGGCGTTGGACGTCACCCGGGCTTACTTGTCATTGACTCGCCTGCTGCACAGGAGGTCTCGCCCCTAGACGTTGAACATTTGGTGGCGGGCCTTCAGGCCGTCTCCAAGCAACTGCCCTATCTGCAGGTGTTCGTCGCTGGCCGTACGTCTCAGGCCATTATTGGTCAGGTACCGCAGGCGCATCGGCGTGAAGTGGTTGGCGAGGCATATTTGTGGTGACTGCCATGCATCCGATCGAGGTGCAGTTGATCGATATTGCCCGAAGCGGCCGGGCGTGGGGTCTGCCAGACATTGGTGGAGTCGCGAAGTTGGCACCGGAGGCTCGGTCACTGGGGGTCACTCCGATGCTGCCTGCTCTTCTAAAGCCATTGGTCACCGAATGGGCCAGTGCGCCGGAGACGGCCCGGCGAGACTACGGAGGTGTGTTACGCGACATGCTGGACGTTGCGACTTTGGATTTCGTGCTGATAGAAGTGGTCGACATCCTTGACGATCTGCGTCCGCTGCCAGACGACGGAGATGAATGTTGTTTCACATTGCTGCTAGCCAAGGTGGCATCAAGTGATGCGTCCCTCTCGGCATTAGCACGCGGGGCCGCCTTGGACGGCGCCTTTCGCTTCTCCGCAGGCAACAGGCGTTGGCAGTTGCGATTGCTGGACCTGTTTCTTGGCGTTCAACTCGATGACGACCCCGAGTTTCTGCGACACGCTGCAAAGATTGCCGGCGTGGCGTTTTCGCACTGGCGGGACAAGGAGTTGCTCGAGCTGTTGGAGCGGCTGGCACCACTTGCAGGGGTGCGTCAGGAAGCGACCTTTGAGCTGGGAATGGCCGCTCTGGCCGTAGCCATCGACCTACGGGAAGAGCGCGCGGCACCAGCGGCCTTCCGCGTTGCGCGCGACTGGTTCTGCAAGTCTGCCGGGACAGCCGAGCATTGTCCGCAGACACGTCTATATCTCGATGGACTTGACCTGCTCCTGAGCTTTCAAGAGGGTTCCGACAACTACGTGCTCGAAGACTTAAGTACCCGGGTGCGCCAGCATGCTTTCGAATTGCACGCGTGGGCTGGTGGGCAAAGCCCATCTTGGTTAGGTGCTAGGCACACTGAAGCCGTGTGTTGGAGCGCATTGGCCACCTCTATTGCCAGCATTACGGCTCGACTTCAAGAGCCCAGCTGGTGGGCGCCCGCAGCCGTGATCGAAGAAGGTCTTCTGTCTGTTTACATCGCAGGCCGCGCTATCCTGCGTCGTGGGCAAGACGGCGGCGTCGAATCGATGGTCCGGCCCCGTATACGAACCAGCTTGGCTTCCCAGGCTGGATTGGCCCATCAAGTTCAGCTGTGGCTGCAGAGAAACCAAACGCACGAATGGGCTGCCGAGGCGCAAGAACTTCTCGGCCAGTTGCAAGCGCACTTCCAGGAAAAGGGTGGATTAAGAAACCCCATTGAGGCGGCGAGCGGTCGGACCACGCTCGCCGCCGTCGTTGCCAAGTCCACAATACCTTCTGAGCCAAAGAACACGCTCGTCAGCGTCATCGAAAATGCCATGTCGTTACAGCTGCGTAACCTGACTGGAGCGGAAGTCGACATTATCGAGCGCTGTTGTGAAAAGGCTAGAACACACCCCGACCACAATTCAAACCCGAATGGCGCATGTTTATTCGATGCCGTGCTGCTGTGGTTGGTCCGATTTGTCTTTAACCGACTGGAGCTCACGCAAGGTGATGACCCGACCGGCGCTTATCTATTCGAACGAAAGGATGGGACCCTTCCCCACGAAGGTGAACTCCAGGCCGACTTCTACCGATGGATTTCGAAGAATGCGGCGGGCATTGATCTTGAGCCAACAAACATTGCAAGCGGGCGCGCGGACATCCGCTTGAAATCCGGACCAGAACGGCTCATTGTCGAGGTCAAACGCGAACAGAAGGACAGTTCATTTGAGGCACTGAGCGCAGCTTATGCAGCTCAGACAACGGACTACCAGAATGTCAGTGTTCGAATGGGTGTGCTGTTGGTTTTGGATTTGGCTACACCGAATCGGAACGGTACGCCGCACATCACGAGCCTTTTTGAGATGCGGCAAATTTCCCGACCGGGTGAGACGCAGCCGCGTTTAATGCTGATAGTCAAGGTCCCCGGTCGTAGGAAGCGTCCGAGCGACCTCACGCGGCAACAAAGGGCTAAGTTGTATTGATCTGCCGGAGATGAGCCGCCGTTTTCGCGCTTTCGTAACCTTCAAATCCTAGCTACGTTGAAAGCTTCTCAGCGTAGGGGTAAAGCTTGCTTAACTCACGCATTTAGCATTTCGGACTCATCCACTCCCACTGCCAAGTATTTCGTATTCAAGTTACGAGCCAGACCTGTACCCCATGCGATCTCGAAAATGGAAATTTTCTCGCACATGGCCGGTGCTGGATGGACACGTTGTGTCGCCACGGCTATCTCTGTGAGGGGTGAGCGCGTTTGCGCAAAGCTGGAAAACGTCGTCCCGACTCTGCGTGAAGACGCATCTAATACGCCTAGATGCACACCGCTAGGAAGAAAATTACGGCCGAAAACTCTCCAAAAAAGGTATCGCACTTAAATGTCACGTGGGACACTGTGGCAATGAGCGCGGAGCCCTCTCGTGCAGCATAGGGCCTTGACCGCCTGTGCACTTGGCGCACTGTCATGGCCTCGAAAGCTGCAACGCTAGGTCCTGCGTTTCTCGGATTTATATGCCTTGTACTATTAGAGAAGGAACGCGGTAGGGCCTACATCCTCGAACTCGAAAGCGCAGCTCCAATTCAAAAATTTGACCAAGCTTATTCCCACTATGATCGGAAATCAGCAGAATGCAAAGAGCAGTCAATATCAAATCCCTGCTTCAATCCAAGCAATCACTCGACGGGCCAGCGTTTGAGTCTTACATGGCCCATCTCGGCGTCGACATAAGAGTCGCTGAACTCGAAGACCTCGAAGTCTTGGCGCAATCCTTGGAAGACGCCGGTTGCAAAATCACCGAATTTGACATGTTTCATGTTGGCTACAAGATACCGCAAATTGGCAAAGAATTCGATCTTTTGAGATTCGGAAAAGATTCCGTCATCAACATAGAACTAAAGAATGATTGCACCGAAGCTAAGATTCTTAAACAGCTGCTGCGAAACAAATATTACCTTAGCTTTCTCGGTAAAAATGTTTACAATTTTACGTTTGTGTCTAAAACAAAAAATTTATATTATCTAAATCACGCGGAACTATTGGAGGCCGTTTCTATTGAGCAACTGGCCCAGCATCTATCAGGACAGGCAGCCGCTGTAACGAGCGACATCGATCATTTATTTGAACCATCGGACTATTTGGTATCGCCGTTTAATCTGACAGCGCGATTTCTAGCTGGCCAATACTTTTTGACGCATCAACAAGAAGAGGTCAAAGAAAAGGTTATTAAGGGTCTAACAAGGCCGGAAAATGCGAAGTTTTTCTCAATCTCAGGAGCTGCCGGCACAGGAAAAACGCTGCTCACCTATGATATCGCACGACAGCTGAAAAATCAGGGTGAAAGCGTGTTGATTATCCATTGCGGCCAACTCAATCACGGCCATGAAGAACTCATTAAGAGCAGCTGGCATATCACGCCAATCAAAGGGTATGCCGCAAAAAATCTAGCCAACTTCGATCTTGTCGTCATTGACGAAGCGCAGCGAATCTATAAGCCGCAGTTGGACGATATTGTAAGCAAGACGCAGATAAACAAAAACTGTTGCATATTTTCATACGACAGCTCGCAGACCTTATCCAATCAAGAGGCGTACAACGATATACCCACGGAAATTCAGAAAATCGGGGGCTTAAATTCCTTCAGGCTTTCAGAGAAGATCCGGACAAACAAAGAGATTGCTGCACTAATAAAAATGCTATTCAATAAAAAGCGGCCATCGATACCAATTTCCGGAAAGAATGTAAGTATCAACTACTTCAATAACAACGAAGACGCCAAAGATTATCTGAAAGGGCTCGATCCAAAAGAGTGGGAAGTTCTCAGATTCACTCCATCACAGTACAACACTGAACATCACGAAAAGTATTATGACACTTGGAGCAAGACTTCGCACAAGGTAATTGGTCAAGAATTCGACGGCGTCGCAATCGCGATCGATCAATACTTCACATACGACGAAGACGGCAACTTATCTTATAGAGATAGAGCCTACTATGCGCCGGTCAAAATGCTATTCCAAAATATTACTCGTGCACGTAAAAGGCTCAATCTTGTCATCATAAACAACGAAGAGTTGATGGCAAGATGTTTAAAAATTTTGCAGTAGCGCAGACGTGCTAACTGAGGTGTAAGCAGGCCGGGCGAATTCAACCGCTGCCGTATCTCCCATCGGACCTGACTGCCTCGCACACTAAACGACATCTTAGAGATAACACCAGAAAAGGAAAGTATGTTCACGGCACACTTCTTCCATGACCCAGCCATTTGCCTGGATGCCGCTAGAACCAATTCTTGAGTGAGGAGGCAATCGTGTCGATCCTAGACGTCATCACCAGCAAGCCCGCCGGCGCGACCTTTTATCGCGCTGATCTGCACATCCACACTTTCGGGGGCTCGCACGATGTAAGCGACGCCAGCATGACCCCAGAGAACATTGTGGCGACCGCCGTGGCGGAGAACATCGCGATCCTGGCGGTCGCCGACCATAACGACATCTCCAAAGTGCATGAAACCGTCGAGGTGGGCGCTAGACAGGGTGTTCTGGTCGTCCCCGGCATTGAGCTCTCGACCCCACAAGGTCATCTGCTGTGCTACCTGCCCGACTTCGCCCGGTTGACCAAGTTCGTCGCCGGCCTCGACATCGTCGACCGAGGGCTGCCAACCTCCCGTTGTCAGCAAGCCATTCACGAATGCCTTAACGGCCTACTGGCGCTAGATGGTTTCGCCATCCTTGCGCACGTGGACGTGGCGTCGGGCTATGAACACGACAACCCGGGCGCGTCGCCGCATAAGGCAGACGTGATCTCCCACCGCGCGCTGCTGGCCATCGAACTAAAGCACGCGAGTTCAGACATTTACTACGCACCGCTGGACGCGCAAACCTCGCGGGGCCAATTGGGACAGCAGCGCATCCATCGGCTTGGCTTGGGCGCAAACCAGTATCTTGCGCGCGTCGTGAATTCCGACTCGCACACGCTGCAGGCGCTTGGCCGCAATGCCGCCAACGACAAGCGCATCACGCGCTACAAGATGGACGAGCTGAGCTTTGCCTCGCTGCGGATCGCGCTGGAGGATGCGGACGCTCGGGTACGGATTGAAGAGCATGTTCCCGTGGCTGTACCCCATGTCGTGGGCATGGCGATGGAGGGCGGCTTTCTGGACAAGCTGGTCATCCAGTTCAGTCGCAATCTCAACTGCATCATTGGCGGCCGCGGCACGGGCAAATCGACCACCTTTGAAGGCGTCCGTTGTCTTGTGGAGAGCGAAGAGTTTCCGGGCCAGGTTGTCGACTCAGAAGTTTGGCCCGATGTGCTCCATCTGGTGTGGCAGGACAAGGCTGGCCAACGCCATCTGCTGACGCGTCACAAGCTCGGTGCCCTTGAGAATGCCGACGATCCGGACGGCGGCCCCCGTGCCTTCGACATCGATTGTTTCGGCCAAGGTGATGCGGCCCGCATCAGCATCGAGGCCCAGACCAATCCGCTGGCCCTGCTGAATTACCTGGATAAGTTCATCGACCTCGATACGTTAATCGCGCACGAGCATGAGGCACGCGAGCTACTGCTGGAGCTGCAGACCGAGATTGAAGCGGCAGAGCAGGAGGTGGGACAGATTCCTCAGTTCAAGCGGCAGCTGCAAACAACGCAGACGGCGCTTGCCGCCATGCAGAAGCCCGAGGTCAAGGAACTTATCGCTCTGCAGCGGCAGCTATCGACAGAGCGTGAGGTGCGCAACCAGATCCTGCTCAAGCTCCGGCAACTCAAGACAAGTGGTGACGTTGCGATGCAGGCGAACGCCGCAGACGAGATCACGGGACTGGCCGTGCCGGGGTCCTTGACCCTGGGCCGCGAAGAATTCGAGTCCATCGTGGCCAGCGTGGGCGTCTTCAAAGCGCTGATCGTGGATGCTCGGCAGAAGATCACGACCGCAGCGTCTGCATTGGAGCGCACCGTCAATGGCCAGGCCACCGCGTGGAAGGCTAAGGACACCGAAGCGCAAGGCCGTATCGACGCCAAGAAGAAGGAACTCGAGGGCCTGAAGATCACTTTCGACATGTCCTACATCACCAAACTCTCCAACGACGAGGCTAGCCACCAGGCGACCCTCAAGAGGCTAGAGAATTGGCGAACGCAATTGGCAGAATTGCAGCGTAAGCGCCAAGGTGCCCTCCAACAACGCCGCACCGCGCGGGACCGCATCGCAGCGCAGCGTTCGGCCTTTGGTCGTCAGGCATCGGAGACCCTGAGGCAGGCCTTGTCCGATCTGCAGGTCAGCCTGAAATACGTTGCCAACGGGTACTCCCCTGACGCGTCGGAGATGATCATTGCGAAGATGGGATGGCGCACCAATCAGCAGGTGCGGGCAAGTTATCTTGTGGAAGACTTGACGGTGCCCCGCCTCCTGGAAGCCATCCACTCCAAGGATGCGGCAGCCTTGACGAGCCTGCTGACCAAGGATGGCGCGCAGGCCTTTGACGCAGCCGAGGCCAATGTCGTGCTGGAGCGGCTAGCCGATCCAAGTACCCGCTTCGCGTTGGAACGTGTTGCGCTGCACGATATCCCGAAGCTGCAAGTCAGCAGGCAAGTTTCTGACAATGCCGGTGGCATACACGTGGTTCGGCGCGAGTTTTCTAAGCTGTCGCTGGGGCAGCAACAGTCCATCCTGCTGGCCTTGATGCTCTCGGCCAACACTGACAAGCCGCTGATCATCGACCAGCCGGAGGACAACCTCGATGGCGAATTCATTTACTCGACCCTGGTCCCGGTCCTGCGGCGTGCAAAGGAGCGGCGCCAGGTAATTATCGTCACGCACAACGCCAACGTCGCGGTGCTCGGGGATGCCGAGCAGATCATCGTCATGAAAGCGAATCAGGAACACGCGAGCGTTGTCTCGCGGGGCTCCATTGACCGCGCCGAAACGCGAGACGCCGCATGTGCGATTCTGGAGGGCGCGCGGGAAGCCTTCACGCGCCGCGCCAAGATGTATGGGCTGTAAGCCGCACCGGACGGATTGGCTAGGTGGGGGAATGACCTCAGCTGACATGACGAAACTTGCCTTTGCTGCACCGACGCTTTCATGCGCAGGAGTACGAGTGCGAGCCACGGCTGTTCAATGAACTGACCGAGGCGGATACCAGTGGACGCCAGGGATCGAGCGCAGCGAAAAGATCGTGCACTGATGTTGCGTTCAGTAATCGGGCGGGATTCTCTAAAGCGGGGTCCAGTTCATGCCAAACCACGGACAGGCTGAAATGGCAGCAGGTTCCGCATGGCCAGAGACGCTGTCTGACGAGACTATGCGGCACTGTTGCAAAATGTCTTGGTAGCGTTTCCCCACACATCGAAGCATGGCAAGAAAACGCAAATCCAGCCCGGCTGAAGACCTGATCGATCTCGTCGCCATGATGCGGTGGTGGGTCGGAGTCGTGCTGGCCGGCATCGCCTACGTTGGCCTCCATGCGGTCGCCATGGAGCCCCTGCCGGCGGCGCGGGGCGCCGCAGCTGCGGGTCAGATGGCCTCGGCCGCCATTTGGCGGGGCTTGGCCTCGATTGGGCAATACGCAGTGCCGGTGATCTGCTTAGCGGGCGCGCTGGTTTCGGCTATGCGCCGGCACCGCAGAAACGCTTTATTCGACGCGGCCAGCACGAGCAATGACGCCGCCGCAACTGTTCAGGTCATGTCGTGGCGAGAGTTCGAATTGCTGGTGGGCGAAGCTTTTCGCCGCCGCGGCTTCGGCCTGCAGGAGACTGGCGGCGGTGGTCCGGATGGTGGTGTCGATCTGGTGCTGACGCGAGGCACGGAGAAGTTCCTGGTCCAGTGCAAGCAGTGGAAGGCATTCAAGGTCAGCGTTCCCACGGTGCGAGAGCTCTACGGCGTCATGGCCGCCGAAGGTGCAGCTGGCGGTTTTGTCGTGACTTCTGGCACCTTCACCCGTGACGCCGAGCGCTTTGCCGAAGGCCGCAACATCGAGCTGATCGACGGCGCCAGCCTGCAGCGGCTGCTGCAGCAGGCCAGGACCGGCACCAAGCCCGCCGTCAAAGTTACCGCTGCGTCGATGGTTGGACCGGATGCGACGCGCATCGAACCTGTGGGATCGTTGGAGCCCGCGCAGGGCTTCGGCACCGATCAACCGGCGGCCATGCGTTGCCCCCGATGCACCAAGCCGATGGTCTTACGCGTGGCTCGACGCGGCGCGTCGGCAGGCCAGTCGTTCTGGGGTTGCTCGGCTTTCAGCGATGGCTGCCGCGGCATCCGTCCGGTCTGACGGCACAGGCGAGTCTATCTACGCATGTGCCCAAACCCTTTCAACCAGGCCGGCCTTCAAGGCCCAGCTGATCACGTGTCACACGTTCACGCACAAAAGAGAAGGATCTGACATCCATGGGTCGACGCAGTGGGTTTGAGGGTTTTTTGCGGGCTACGGTGCGAGCCGCCGCGGCCTCTGAGCGGGAGCGGCAGAGAGACATCCGGTCGCGGGCAACCCAGGCCCGCCAGATTGAGCGTCACCAGCGCATGGCACTAGCGCAGCTGAATCGGGAAGACCGGGCCCTGCAAAAAGAGGCCAAGGCCCAATACTTGGCGGACCGGACCGGTGAAACCGACGATCTGAATGCGGAACTGCAGGACCGCATGCAGGAACTGCAGTCGATCCTGGGACATACGCTGTCCACGGACGACCGCATCGATTTCGACACCTTGCGGCCGTCCACCAAGTTCGAGCGCTTCGAGACGCCGCCGGCGTTGGCGCCCAGCCAGGCACCACGCGCGCCCAGTGTTCCTCCGCCCCTCGCCAGTTGGCGCAAGCTGATCCCCGGCGCGGCGACGCGGCATCAAGCCACGCTGGCGCAACTCGCCCGAGAACATGAAGCCGATGTGTTCCGTTTCAACAAGGCCGAGCAAGCTAAGCTGGACCAGCTCAAACCGCTGCGCGCTGCGTACGATGAGCGCAAGCAGCGCTTCGAGGCAGAAGTCAAAGACCGCAACGAAGAGATCGACGAACTCCAGAGCGCGTACCGGGATAAGACGCCAGAGGCAGTAGTGGCCTACAACGAGATGGTCCTGGCGCGCTCCGAGTACCCCACCGAAGGGTTTCCGCAGAAGTTTCGGGTGGCCTACAACCCGGATTCATCCGAACTGGTGGTGGAGTACGAGCTGCCCGAAGTGTCGATCGTCCCGCAGGACGCGGAATACCGTTACGTCAAATCGCGCGACAGCATCGAGTCGAAGGCGCGCAAGGCCACGGAAATCAAGCAGGTCTACCAGGACATCCTGGTATCGATCACGCTGCGCACACTGCACGAGCTCTTCGAGGCCGACCAGGCCAATGCCATTGCGATGGCGACTTTCAATGGACTGGTCGATACGACCGATCCGGCCAACGGGCAAGCCGTACGGGTGCCGGTGATCTCCGTGCGGACGTCCAAACTTGAGTTTCTGAGCCTGCGGCTAGAGAAGGTGGACAAGGTGGCCTGCCTGCGCAGCCTGGGCGCTCAGGTCTCCAGCAGGCCCGACGAATTGCAGGCCGTCAAACCCATCGTGGAATTCGACATGGTGGACAAACGCTTCATCGACCAAGGCGATGCGTTGTCGGGGCTGGAGTCGCGTCCCAACCTCCTGGAGATGACGCCGTCGGCATTCGAAGTCCTGGTCGCCAATCTGTTCGGCAAGATGGGGCTTGAGACCAAGCTCACGCGCAGTTCTAAGGATGGCGGCGTGGATGCGGTGGCCTACGACACCCGGCCCGTGCTGGGCGGCAAGGTGGTTATCCAGGCCAAACGGTATCGAGACACGGTGGGGGTCAGTGCGGTGCGGGATCTCTACGGCACGATGCTCAATGAGGGCGCCAACAAGGGAATCCTGGTGTGCACCAGCGGCTACGGCCCGGACGCCTACAACTTCTCCAAGGACAAGCCCATTGAGCTGATCGATGGCGGGGGCCTGCTGTACCTGCTGCGCGAGCATGCTGGCGTCGCAGCGCGCATTGCGTCGTGAAAATGGGCCTTGCGGCCCGGCGCTCAGATCAGTCCCTGCTCAGCGAAATTCTGCACGGGCGTGCCGGCGACGGGCTGGTCATTCACGACCCGCGCATCGATCACCGACAGTGGCTGGGTCAACTTGCGGGTCAACATCTCGTCCGCATGGGAAGGCTCTATCTGACCTAACGGATGGTTGGCTGATCAGTGGTTAAGCACAGCCAGTGTGGTGGCATCTTTTTGGCCATTGAAATATTTCTGCAGTACTGCCTCGAAGACGGTCGACTCGGGCACTGATTCAGCAAACAACGTCATTGATGACCGTAGCTTCATGGCGTCTGTGCTGCCGAATATCTCAAGGGCCGAACGGCCTTCGACCTGGAGGATCAGTTCACAGCACTCTTTAAGCCGAGAACCCAACACCGGATGCTGCCAGTACGCGAGAGCCTCCGCCGTGCCAGCCAGGCCGAAATACTGGGCCGTAGAGCTCCGACCGAGCGACTGCAGCTGCGGAAAAACAAACCACATCCAATGCGATTCTTTTCGTCCCGCGGCCAGCTCTTGACTGACCTCCGCATAAACAGGCTCTTGCGCCTCCATGAACCGGCTGAGTGACTTGCTGTTGGAGTCCATAGCATCTCCGTCTTATGTTCAGTCTGGTGACCCTGGTAAGGATGCGTCTGTCGACACAGACGCTTTGGGGCGCGCCTCGGCAAGCAGGCGATCCGCCGGAAACATGTGCATGAACTCCATGCTTTGTTCAGGCGGCGCGTCGAGCCAGGCGTCGTAGAGACCGCGCGGCAATATCGCCACCATGCGCTTGTCTTGTAGCTCGACCGGCCGCTTGGGGTCCGGCCGATGGAGCTGATTGAATATCGGATGCGTATCGGCGTTGAGCGTCAACATGGTGAAGCTGTATGCCCAACTTCCATCAGCAACCTTGCGCCGCTCGTACAGCCCCGCGATACCCAACAACAAACCGTCTGCCCGGGTGATGCGTGTCGGCACGGCCTTGCCGCTGCGCCAATCCGGCTCGTAGATGGCCTGCGCGGGGATGATGCAGTGCTGCGCTCGTTTCCACGCTTCCCGGAACGCCGGCTTATCGGCCACAGTCTCCGACCGAGCGTTGTAAGTGCGTTTCGCAATGCTGTCGTCCTTCGCCCAGAACGGTATCAGCCCGAAGTTTCCAACGTCGACTTGCAGCGGTGGCACCGCTTCGTCTCCAGCTTCGGCTTCAGGCGGCCGGCGGATAAACGGAGCGGCGTAACCAGGCCAAATTTCCGGCTTGTCCCAAGCGCTTGGCATCGCTGCGGTCGGGTAGCTCGACTGAAGCAGCTGTCTCAGTGGGGCTTCGTATCGGCTGCACATGTCACGTGGGTGGAACGTCAGCCACGACGCCGCCATCACCGTCGCCTACGGGGTCGGCAGACTCGTTTTCATACGCCTGGTCGTCAGCAGCGGCCAAGGCCAAAGTGCCTGCGTTCAGTGCCGACTCGTAGTCCGCAAAGACATCATCCGAATGGCTATGTGGCTCAAATGCCAGTGCGACATCACCCGGCTGTAGGAGCTGCCACCGAAAAGATCCGGCACCGTCAGGGATGACTTGAAGAGCGTGGCTTTTCATGAAAACTCCGGTTGATTGCAAAGTCTGAGGCGCCGCGCGGCCTGCAACGTGACCAACCGCTACGCATGCGGATAGCTGTATATTTATACAGCCCTTATCTCATTGCTGGTTTTGTCATGTCTCCGCCCACCATCCTCCTGCTGCCGGAGTGCCCCGTTCCCATTTCACTTCTGCCGCTGATCCTGCCTCTGGCGGGAGACCGGGTGCAGGCAGGATTTCCATCGCCTGCGGAGGATTTCAACTGCAAGCGCATCGACCTGACCGAGCAGCTAGTCCAGCATCCGCAGGCCACGTTCCTGCTGCGGGTCCGAGGTGACTCCATGAAAGAGGCTGCCATCTTCGACGGTGACGTCCTGGTGGTCGACCGGGCGATCCGGCCGGCGCACAAACACATCGTGGTGGCAGTGCTCGATGGTGGCGACTTCACGGTGAAGTATCTGCACAAGCGCGCCGGCCAGATCCGCTTGGTGGCGGCCAACCCCACCTATCCGGACATCGTGCCGCGCGAGGGCCAGGTGCTAGAGATCTGGGGTGTCGTCACGGCCAGCATCACCCAGTTCAAGACATGAGCGCCTTGCCTTCCCCTTTGTTCGCACTGGTCGACGGCAATAACTTCTACGTGTCGTGCGAGCGTGTCTTCCGGCCCAGCCTGTGCGGGCGCGCGGTGGTCGTGCTGTCCAACAACGATGGATGTGCCATCGCGAGATCGAACGAGTCACGTGCGCTTGGAATCAAAATGGGCACCCCCTGGTTTGAAATCCGCGACAAGTTGCCGGAGGGTTCGGTCGTCGCCCTGTCGGCCAACTTCGGGCTGTACGGTGACATGTCCAACCGGATGATGTCGATCGCCGCAGGCCTGGGGCCGGAGCAGGAGATCTACAGCATCGATGAAAGCTTCATCGACCTGGCCGGCGTGCGGGATGTCACCAGGCGCGCCGTCCAGGTGCGCTCTCGCATACACACCTGGATCGGCATCCCCTGCGGTGTCGGCATCGGGCAGACCAAGACTCTGGCCAAGCTGGCGAACCACGTCGCCAAGACAGCAGAGCGCAAGCCCGGCAGTTATCCGGACGATCTGGCGCAGGTCGCCAACCTGGCGGCGCTTCCCCCATCCGACCTGGATGCGGTGTTGCAGGCCACCGAGCTCGGCGATATTTGGGGCATTGGGCGGCGGATCGGACAACAGCTGAAAGACGCTGGCCTGGCAACCGCCCTGGACGTTGTGCGCTTGGATGCGGCGATGGTGCGGGCCCGTTGGGGCGTCGTGCTCGAGCGCACGGTGCGCGAGCTCCAAGGCATGCCATGCATCGATCTGGAGGGGCAGCCGCCGGCCAAGAAGGAGATCGCGAGTACTCGCAGTTTCGGGCGCCCGGTCACGCACCTCGAGGACCTGATCGAAGCCGTCACCGAGTTCGCGCAGCGCGCCGCAGAAAAGCTTCGCCGGCAGGATGGTGTGGCGGGGCAGGTGGCGGTTTTCGTGCACACCAGTCCGCATCGCAGGGAGCAGCCGCAATACAGCCGTGCCACAGTGGTCCCACTGCGCAAACCCACGGCCGATACCGCTGCGCTGGTGCAGGCCGCAGTACGCGGCATGCGAGAGATTTACCGGCCAGGCTTCCTGATGGCCAAGGCCGGGGTGCATCTGCTGGATCTGCAGGATGGATCCGTCAAGCAAGGCGAACTTGCGCTCGACGAGGGTGTCCAGGATCGCAGTGGCCTGATGCGGGCATTCGACGAACTGAACCTGCGTTACGGGCGGGGGACGGTGGCGATGGCCAGCACCGGCCTGACGGGAGACCGTCGTGCCTGGGTGATGCGTCAGGAGCGCAAGACGCCGAACTACACCACCTGCTGGGAGAGCATGCCAACGGCGGTGGCGTGAGGCTTGAGGTCCAGGCGCCTCGTCCTAGTCCCCTATGCCTGCCCTTCCTACCTGCCCTCCCCCGCTGAGATTAATCACAACAATCAGAAGGAACTGTCATGACCATTCCAGAACTTCAGCCTGTGCTGGTGGCGCCCACGATCCCGATGGTGGTGGAGCCTAATTGTCGTTATGGGCACGGACTGTTGGTGAAACAGCCGTCGACCTATCTCATGCGCAAGACGGCCGGGATCTTTCAGACAGATGAGCGCGGGAGGCGCTACATCGTGCCGAGCGGGACGTCCTTTGCAGTCACGCTGTGGCGTTGTCCGGTGTGCGCGTACATGGAGGTTTTTGATCCGGACGAGATGGTGCCGGGCGATGGAGTTGACCAAGACGTCGGGGAGGATGTCGGCGTGCGCATGTACCGGGTACCGTTCATGGGCACTGTGTCATAAGCCATGTGCGTCTCCCGGCGATGCCGGGCCGGCGTTCTCCAGGTTCGCGCAGCCGCGCTCATCCCCTGGCGGGGACTGCCCGCGGCAGCCATTGCGCATGCCTGACGCCTGCGTTGCGGCTGCACGCCTTCACTGCGCGCTGCGCTTGCTCAAGTCGGATACGGGGCTGAACAAGGTGGTGAGGTGGTGGAGAGTCTGGCTTGCTGTTCCCTTCATCCTTGCACACCGTTCTCGCGTTCAAGGTCTGCGGCATGCGTTGCAGGCCTGGCGTCCTGGCGGCCGTCTTGCGAACCTTGAGCCCTGCGCTGCGGCGTGCCGGTGTCGGTCTCGGGCAATCCCGCCCGTTACCGGAGGCCACCATGGCACACGATCTCTTCTCTTCCCTCGATTCCTTTGACCAGGTTGCCGACGTCGGCGGCCTGATGGTCCGCGATGGCACGGGCGAATACCGCCTGGCCGAGGCCGACGAGGTGCTGTCGGCTGCACAGCGTCTGTTGGCGAGCCGGATGCGGGGCCACTGTGCCCTAAATTCACCGGGGTTGGTCAAAGACTTCCTGCGTACCCGGTTGGCAGGGCTGCCGCATGAGGTGTTTGCCGTGGTGCATCTGGATTCGCAGCTGCAGGTGATCGACTATGTGGAGCTGTTTCGAGGGACAGTGGCGGCGACTGCGGTGTATCCGCGTGAAGTGGTCAAGGATGCGCTGCTGAAGAGCAGCTCGGCGGTGGTACTGGTGCACAACCATCCGTCGGGAGTGGCAGAACCATCGCACGCCGACGAGGTGCTCACGAAGAACCTGAAGCAGGCGCTGCAACTGATCGATGTGCGGGTGATCGACCACCTGATCGTGGCAGGGCCCACGGTGCTGAGCTTTGCCGAGCGTGGGCTCATTTGAGCCATGCGCCCGCCGGCTCTGCCGGCAGGCTCGTCCGGAACGTCATGCCTGGCTCACCGTCGCCTTGCTTTTCGCTGTCTGCCGCCGGATCAAGGCCCGGCACAGCACGCACGCCGGTGACCAGGCCCATGATTCGGCAGCGCCGGCCCCGATCGGCGCTCCAGCGGTCAGCGGGCGATGCCTAAGTTATCCAGGCGATTAGGCGGGTGCGCGCATCCTCATCTGGCTGAGTTTGCATCTCGCGAGCCCATGCCGAAAGTATGACGCCCATCGCATCCACGATGAGTTCCTGCGCTTGCGCATAGGCCTTCGTCGTGTCGAGCCCGCCGAAGATGATTGCTTGCAACACCGCGGTCACGCGCCGTGGGGAGATGGGGCGGCCCTCCGCAGTCATCGTCGCCGCCACGCTTCGGCTGACTTCAGCGATTTCAAAGGACTCGGGCTGTCCCATGAACGAACGCGTTGCCGTCAGAATGTGTGCCATGTCGGCGCCCTTCATCTCCGGCAATTCGGCTGCCCGCAACATGCCGACGACCAATCGGTCCCTGATCATGCCGCTGGGCGCTTCGTGCTGCGTAGGGTCGTACAGCACATAGGTGGTGCCATTCTCCAAGACAGTCCGTTGCAGTGGATCAAGCGTCAACTGCTGAAGAAATCCCGCGAGCGTGGACGTACCGGCCCAGCCGCTGCGCAGCTGCGGAAGTTCCTCCCGCAGCATTTGTCCGAGCGTGGACAGATGAAGCGGGCCTTTGGAATGGGCGACTGCACGGCGCACGACGGCCTCCGCCGCTTCGTTGAGCGCTTGCGGCGTGAGCAGATCAGAAGTCGCCTGCCCAACCGTTGGCTCCAGCACCCTGACATCAGCGCGAATTGGCGCCGTCAGAGGGACGACCGGCTCTATCGGCGCTACCCTGCTACTACTCCTGCGCAGGTCGATTGCCACGTCACCCTGGAAGTCGAATTCAACGTCTGGAACGTGAAGCTCTCGAAGCATGGCGGTGAAGGTGCCTGCACCGTCCCACCGGTCGGCACGCAGGCCTGCAAACTCTCGCCCGATCTGCTGTGCGATGGCTGGCAAGGTGACCGGCTGTTCGGCCCGCAGGACGATCTCCCGGATGCTGTCGGCCACGCGGTTTCGGAGGCCGTCGATGGCGTGCGCGGTGGACTGCGCGGTGGACTGCGCGCTCAATTGGGCCAATGGCGGCTCCTCATCCTCGACAGGTTGAAGTTGCAGCGCTTCCTGCAAAAAGGTCTGGATGTCAATGACATGATCCGCGGAAGCCTTGTACGACTCAGACATGGCACCGGCGGCGAAGACTACGGTGCGTCGATCGTGTCGCCGAAGTCGACGCAACACCGGAGAGAAATCCGCATCGGCGGAGAAGACGATGAACTCGTCAAAGTGGGTTGCGTCCGCCAGTGCATCCATCGTGTCCAGGACAAGGTGGATGTCCGTCGAGGTCTTTCCCGTGGCCGTCATCGGAGGACAGTCCACAATCTCAAAGCCTGCCTCGTGGAATGGGCGCCGATACTTTTGATAAACGACCGGGTTGAGATAGCAACGCCGCACAAGCACACGTCGACGCGCGGTGGCGTGGCGCTCACCCACACCCTCCCCGGCGCCTTCGTCCAAAGCCGTGGTCAGCCACTGCAACCAGCGCAAGGGTTGACGGGAAAACCGCTCCGCTGCCTCGGCGCTGATGCGCCGCAGACCTGAGTACACATTGTCGAAATCAACAAATAGCGCAATCTTCATGATCCCCTCCTCGGGCGGCGTGAAAACGATGGAGCCTCCGGATGGCGCGAAAAGGAAATTGGCAGGCATTCTCTGCGAAGCACAGGCGGGGTGAAGCGAGTTCTCGGGCGTCCAGTACTTCTGCCGATCTGCATAGCTGCGGGTGCCGGTGGTCGTGGAGGGCTGATCGTTTCCTGAACATGACGTGTCCGGCCCTGTCGTGGGTGCTTCGGCAGGTAGGCATGCCCGCCGAGTAGAGCATGGGCGTCTCCCGGCAGAGCCGGGCCGGCGTCCTCCAGGTTCGCGTCTTCACGCTCATCCTCTGTGGGGGGTGGAGCAAGGGATAGAGAGCGTTGCCGCCTAGGCTCTATTGCGCGATCGCATCCAGTCGATGATCCCGGAATGGCAGGGTGGCCGCCAGCTGCCATGGGCCGCCGACATAGAACCAGATTTGGAGGCCCACTGCAGAGATGTCGAATGGCCTGAAATCTCGTGCAAGTTCGGCATGCAGATCTCTGGCGACCTGGTGCGGTACCTTGTTCTGCACGGTCACGTGCAGTCGGCCTGGCCAATTCGCATCCTGCCGACCCAGTAGCTCCGCCCAGCGCGTGGCGAGGGTGTCGCGAATGCCGCGAGCTTTCGCAGACGTCATTCCATAGGCAACGCCGGCGCCAAGGAACTGAACGCGGTCCACCTGAAGGCTGAAGTTTTCGGTAGTGTCGGCCGCAGCCGCAGCATCCTGCACGACCCTGTCCAAGCAGGCCACTGGCAGTGCGTGGAACAAGGTGATGTGAGCGTCCAACCAGTTGCGCTCGGGTGGGAAATGCTTCTTCCGCAGCTGGGTGAAATGCTCGGCAGCCTTCGCTTCCATTTGCAGCGTGATGATCAGTGCCGTTGGAAGCATCGGGAAATCTCCTGGGCATGAGCCGATTCAAGCGGCATTCGCGAACCGAAGCAGGCATTCAATGTATCCACATCACCGAATGGAAATGGCGCAATCTGGAGTTCCAGTCACGCGGTGATAGCTAGATAGATAGCTATTCTGATAGCTGTCACTTGGTGTCAGTGGGTGATTTACCCATCCGCTCTTGGGCTTTTGGCACGCGCGTCTGGAGATACCACGCCTTGTAGGGCGTGTTGGACACGAGTTTTCGATTCAGGTCGGGCGCACCATCGGTCCACCAGACGGGACCTCGTTCACCCAACGCGCGTTTCGCAGCGTCGACCGCGGCTCTGGCAGCTATCTCCGATGCCTGGTCATTGGCGCGTGTGGCGACTCCTACATTGCGCCTGGCACGCATCAGCTGGTCCACCCAGAACTGCTGGTCGTGTTCAGACAGGGCCGGATTCGTGGCTCGCCAAAGCCGATCCTTGACCACGAAGTAGCGGCCGTCCGGTGTTGTGGGATAGGTTGGTGTTTCGCGCACAGGGGCCGGATATGGCGGTCTTTCCTCGTTGTGTTTTGGGCTTCAGGCGTCTTGCAGCTCCGGGCGCCAGGCACTGATGACTGCTTTGAATTCGGTTGTGTAGCCGAGGGTGTCCGGGTACCGGGCCACGCGGCCGATCATGGCGAAGACGGTGACCATGTCCTTTTGGATGGCTTCGTCGAGGCTCCAAAGAATGGTCAGATCAAATGCACCACAGGAGCCGCTGTTCCACCAGGCGAGCAGAAAGTCGGCCACTTTTCTGCTTTGTCCGGTGTCGCCCTGAGCGATGACCAGGAGGCGCTCCAGAGCTAGTTTCTCCGCACTGGTGAGTGGGTTCTCGATGACTGGATGGGTGATGCTCATGACGACATTCTTACTGAGTCTTGTGGATCTGTGGCTACAGGCGAGAGTCCTCTGAAGTTACACCGGCAGCGCAGGCTGCAGGGCGTCTCCGGCTTCGCCGGCCGGGCAGTCGTGCTGCGCATCGAGCCTGCGTCTCGACCCTGCCGGGCTTTCGTCCCTGACGCAGGGCACGCGGGGCGTGCCCTCGACTCCAAGATCGCAAGACACCGACTTCCTTAGCGCCTGCGGCGCCCATGCGGTGCATGGAGCCACGTGCGTACTGCGTCGCACCGAGGCGCTCGCCGCGCGGCGTTCCGGCTTCAACAGCGGTGCTCTGCCCAGCCATTCCCGGAAGACCCGTCGCCTGTTTCCGCTGACGCTGCCCGTACCCATGCGCAACACCGGCGGCTCGCCGCCTTCAAGGGGGCGTCCGTTACGGCCTACGACCGTCACAAACCCTCCCCCTTGATGTTCCTCCTCTGCACCGCCCGGCTGCGCCGAGCTCGGGCTGCTTTGACAGCGGGCGACGGAACTCACGGGAACGGCAGCAGCTGCGAAGAGCAGCCGCTTTTAAAGCCGGAACCGGATTCCAAAAGGGCTCAGAAATCTTCGGGCCCGGCCTGCTCTTGAAAACCAACGCAAAGGAAGCGAATCATGTTGAACGAAACCAACTTCATCACCGAGAACGAAGCCGCGATCACTGTGGATGCTGTGACGGCCAAGGTCGGCAAGGAGCGGCGTGCGCCGGTGTCCGAGGCGGCGAAAGCGGCACCGGCGCTGGTTCCTATGAAGTCCGATGTGGAGAACGGGGTGCTGCCGCTGGACATGCTCTGCCGTGCGGCCGACAACGTGCGGACCCGTGGGACGGATGAGGCCGACGGCATCCCCGCCCTGGCCGAGCTCATCTATGCATTCGGGCTGATCAATCCGCTGTCCATCGTGGACAAGACCGAAGGCGATGACTTCCGGTTCCCGGTGGCAGCAGGTGACCGGCGTTTTCGGGCGCTGCTGTTGTTGGCGTCTCAGGGCCGTATCCGGATGGACGAGCCCATCGATGTGCGCCGTTTCACCAGCAAGGATGCGCTGGCGGTGAGCCTGGCTGAAAACAGTGGCAGGCTGGAAATGCATCCTGTCGATCAGTTCGAGGCGTTTCGCAAGCTAGTGGAGATTGAGGGCAAGACAATGGACGAGGTGGCTGATGCCTACGGCGTGTCTGCCTTGACGGTGCGCCGGCGTCTTTCGCTGAGCAAGGTCGCACCCGAGTTGCTGGCCCTGTTTCGGGAGGACGGCATTGCACAGGATCAGCTGCAAGTGCTGGCCCTGGTCGAAGACCATGCAACCCAGGTTCATATCTGGCACTCCGCACCCTCCTATAACCGCAGTGCTTACAACCTGCGCAGCATGGTCCTGGCCGCCGAGGTGTCGGCCAAGGATCACCGGGCCCGCTTCGTGGGGGTGGAGGCTTATGTAGCCGCTGGTGGCACCTTGTGCAGCGACCTGTTTAGCGACGACGACTCGACCTACCTGGAAGACGTGACCCTGCTGGATCGTTTATTCGCAGAGAAGATGGAAGGTGAAGTCGCACGGCTCACGGCAGAAGGCTGGGCCTGGGTTGAGGTGGCAAACGATCTGCATGGGCTGTATGCGTTTCACCGCACTGCGCCGACGCCGCGCGACATGACCGCCGAGGAAGCGCGGCAGATGGCGGTGCTGGACGCTCGCATGGCTGAACTTGACGCGAAGCTCAACGAAATCAGCGACCAAGCCGACGAGTCCGGCGATGACGATGGAACGTTGTACGAACTGCAGGAAGCAACGGAGGAAGAGCGGGAGGCCCTCGAGGCGCAGTGCAATGCCATCGACGAGCAACGCAAAGAATTCACGGCAGCGGCACGGGCGATCAGCGGTGTGCGGATCTGCGCGGCATCCGGTTCGCTGGCGATGGCCGCAGGCTTGATTCGGCACGCAGATTTTGTTCTGCAGCCGGCTGCGACATCCGGCGAAGGCGACGGCTCCGACGACCGCGAAGACCTGGAGGACGAAGAGCGTGATCACGACCGTGACGCGGCAGTGCTGATCAACGGTGTCCATGTCGAAGTTTCGCGTTATGCCGGTGTCGGTCGCGGCGGGCATTCTGGCGGCGCCAGCAACACCCCGAAGGTCAAACCCGAGTTCAGCGAGAAGGTGATCTCGGATTTGTCGGCGCATCGCACCGGTGCGATGCAAGCTGCGTTGTTGGAAAACCAGCATGTCGCTTTGGCGACCTTGGTGCTGTCGATGTTGTCGCGTGAGGAGCGCGGTGATGGCTATTACCGCCATGCCGTTCCGGCCCAGGTTCAGACCACGAGCTGCACGCACAGCATCCTGCAGAAGGCGACCGGGTATTCGACCTCGCGGGCCGGTTTGGCAATGGCAGAAGCCGAGGCGCACATGCATACCCTGCTGCAGGTCGAGGACGGCGATGCCGCATCAGACGAAGGTGTTTTTGGCCGGTTGCTGAACCTTGGCGATGACGACCTGCTGACCTTGTTGACCTACCTCACAGCACGCACCGTCGATGTGATCGGTCCGCGTTCGGCAGAGCCTTCCTACGCGGATGCGTTGGCCGATGCGCTGCATCTGGACATGGCCGAGTACTGGAAGGCCGGCAACGACAATTTCTTCGTGCATGTGCCGAAGGCCAAGGCCATCGAAGCGGTCACGGAGGCCGTCTCAGTCAAGGATGCCGAGCCGCTGGCCAAGATGAAAAAAGGCGAAGCAGCCAAGGCGGCGGGCACCCTGGTTTCTGCGACTCGTTGGCTGCCGGTTCCGCTGCGGCCACTGGCGAAGAAGGTCGATGCTGCTGCCGTGGCTGATCGCTCGGAGGACTGCGCGTGATCTCCTCCGCACGACATGCGGTGGAAGGGGCCTCGGCCCCTTTCAGCACCGACCTCCCCTGCTCACGTTCTTTGGTTTTGCCGACCATGCCGAGCGTCCTGGATGACAAGCAAATTCGTGCATTGCGCGCAGCGCTCCAAGGCCGGCTGATCGCCCTGTGTTTTGGTGCCGGCGTCGATTCCACGGCCATGGTGGCGGCGCACCACGCCGCAGGGCTGCGGCCCGATGTGATTACCTTTGCGGATACCGGCGGAGAGAAGAAAAGCACTCTCCTCCACCTTCATCGGATGCAGCCTGTTCTGGCTGCATGGGGGTGGCCGGCCATCAGCATCGTGCGCAAACGCACGCTGCCCACGACAGGCTATTCGGACATGTATGGCAATTGCTGTGCGAACGAGACATTGCCCTCATTGGCTTTCGGCATGAAGTCATGCAGCATCAAGTACAAGGTCCAGGCGCAGGACCAGTTCATCAAGGGTGCCAAGCGCGGGCCGAATGTACAGCCGCCGCATCCGGTCTGGCTGAAAGCCCAACGCACCGGGACCAGGATCACCAAGCTCATTGGCTACGACTGCAGCAAGGCGGATCAGCGCCGCTCCGGGGCAATCCCGGCAGCGGATGGAGATTTCGACTACTGCTATCCGCTCCAGCTCCTTGGGTGGACACGCCGCGAGTGCGTGAGCGCCATCGCGCTGGCATTGGGCCGGCACATGGTGCCGGAGAAAAGCGCATGCACCTTTTGTCCTGCGTCCAAGGTGCATGAGTTGTACTGGCTCGCCGCGCACGAGCCGGATCGGCTCGAAGCCGCACTGCGCCTGGAGTACCGCGCGCTCACCGGCAGACACAGTCGATTTGACGCGGTGGCGTTCGGCGCGACATGGGAAGAGCTGATCCGCACCGCAGATCGGTTTCCGAGCACTGCAACCTGTGTCGGGTTGGGGCGCAGCTTTTCCTGGTGCCAGTGGGCGCGTGTGAATGACGTCGCCGATGCGCGGTGGCGGGTGCATCGATCCTCTGCCGAGCGGTCGCGGTTTGTCGCCATGTCCGAGTCCCTGCGTCGTGACGACAACGCCTTTGACGTTCGTGAATTGCGCCGCTCAACTTCTTCCTATAGCGCACCCTCTGGGGCTTAAGGCATCACTGTCCGTGTTAGCTCATGTCCTGCCAATCCCCCACTTTGCCTAGACGTTGCGAGACGATGCCTGTTGCGCAGGCACTCTCTGCAGGCCCAGTGTTGGCGCGGCTTTCGGGAGCTTTCATGTGGCTTATCCACAAGCTTATGCCCGTCCGGTGTGGATACGCCTGCACCTGATGGATTAGGTTTCGGATGATCGAAATGGCTATCTATCTAGCAATATAGCCAGCTAGATAGATAGCTATATTGCTGGCTTGGCCCTTAGGGCGGTGTTTGGACGGTTTAGGCACGAGAGATTGCTACCACATGCTGCGATGTAGTCGTCTCCCGGCCATATCGGCCAGAGGGTGGTGCGTACGTCCAAGCGTAACTCGCCGGGGTCACTTGTCGCCGCTGGTCTCTGGATAGGGTAGGGGAGTCCAATGAAGTGCCCGACGGATATCACACGACTTCATTGTGATCCTGGAAGCTAAGCTATATATCTAGCTAGCTACTTCGGTATTGCGGCAACCGTTGTCATGTCTCGAGCGTTGAATCCCCGGCTTCAGGCCTGCGAGCAATTTCAAAAATGGCGAGTTGATAGCTAGCTAGATTGCTATCTGGCTAGCTATGAGAGGGCTTTCCACGCTGCCTTGGTGATGGCCTGGCTGGCTTCCGTAGCTTTCGTTCAACCCTTTCGCAAGACAGTCATATTCAGGCGCACGGCGCATACTTCCGGTAGAAGCGACGAAGCCAATGCCGCCCAAGAAGCTAGCTTCAACATCCCGGGGGTTAATGGATCGGCGAAATCGTTGCTGCTCAACCGGGACAAAATTGGCGGCCAAAAACGGTATGGCGCACGATGTTTGGTGGCATGCAGCCCATAGCGAACCTGTCCGACCCGTTGGCCGTCTGCAGCGTAGCAGGGCTGTACCGCGGAATAGCTAGGTAGCTAGCACTTGACCTTCGGCATACGTCCATAAACACGGCGTTTTGTTCCCTGAGAGGCGCCGTGAAAGCTATCTATATATCTAGCTAGCTAGATAGATAAAAAGCTATTGAGCTATCTACCAATATAGCAATCTAGATTGCTAGATATGTAGCTAGCTAGCCCGTGGGAGATTGAGGGGTTGAGTTTCTCTGGGGGCAAAAAACTGTGCACGCCCGTTGCTGATAGCTAGATAGCTAGCTACACTGTGCGACTGCTTGCGGAAGCGTGCTTGGCGGCATGCCTTTCGATGAAGCCTTTGCGGAGGCAGCAGCAAGACAACCAGTTCTAACGGAGTTGAAATGATCTACGCATGTGTGAACACCAAAGGCGGTGTTGGCAAGACGACAACCGCAGTCCATTTGGCAGTACTTCTGGCGACGGAAGGTGAGACGCTGCTCATCGACGGTGACCCCCAGGCGTCCGCTGCGAGTTGGGCCGCCTGGCGCCGTGAATCTGAATACGCGGACTTTCCGTCTCCGACCACGACGTGTTTGGCAGGCAAAGCTATCCTGGCCGAGGGTAAGAAACTGGCCGCAGGTTTCAAACACGTAGTCGTTGACGCCGGCGGCCGCGATTCGGTCGGCTTGCGTTCCGCATTGCTTCTGGCACAGCGGGCCATTATTCCAGTGGGCGCCTCCAATCTGGATGCTGCAGCCATGACCGACTTGCTGGAAGTGGTCGATATGGCGAAGGACTACAACCCGGACCTGGACGTTCGCGTTCTTCTGACGCGAGTGGACCCGCGAACCAAAGACGCGGCAGAAATGCTTGCCTTTCTGGCCGATGCCAAATTGACGGTGCTTCCAACCAAAGTCTGTGAGCGTGTGGCTTTCCGGCGCGCCATTGGCGAAGGCGCCACCGTCCAGGAGCTCAAGAAAGATAACGCGGCAACGGCTGAAATCGCCGCGTTCTTCAAAGAGGTCAGCGCATGAAGAGCAAACCCGATATCAGTCGCTTTACCCGAGCGGCAAAAGACCCGACAGCCTTTTTGGATGGCGCTTCGGCCGACGTTTCGGAGAAAAGCCCTCCCCCAGCACCGGCGCCCCACGCTGCGCCGCCAGTTGCAGTTGCGGCCGTCGCCTCACCGGAACAGACCGCGACTGTGCCCAGGCAGCCCGATTCGTTCGCCGAAGCCACGATGCCTGTCGCGACCGTTCAGAAACTTTTCCGTCTGCGCTGGGATACGGCCAACGCCCTGCGGCTCGGCGCCGCGCAGCAAAGCACGCAGCAGGGCAAGCGAATCACCGAAACCGAGATCGTCGAGCGCCTGATTCGCATGAGCTTCAATCTCGGACCGTGATCGTTTGATAGCTAGATATCTAGCTATGTTTACGGGTGTCCGCATACAGTCCTGTGGCCGTCGGACTAGGGCGATCAGAACGCCCGTCTGGTCGCCCTGCCTGCTTTTCCCTTTCGCAGGGATCCGTTTTGCTGGCATTTATCGGCCAGATCAGACCCAGAACGCTGTGGCTTCTTATAGCTAGCTATCTAGATATCTTTATAAGTAGCTAGCTCCATATCTAGCTAACTTTGTAGCTAGATAGCTATATCGAATTTTGCGGCGATGAAATCGATCCTCGTGAGCTCACGAATCGAAATTGCTTGCTTCAAGAATCAATCTTGCTGCACACTAGCGGCTGAGAACTCCAACACCCATGCTCGAACTCCATAACGAACTTCCGTCCCGGCTCTTCAAAGAGCTAGTGGCGGCCGGTAGCGTCACGAACGTTGTCATCGAGGGCACCGGTAGCGGGCTCGTAGTGGTACTGCGCGTGGGGATGAACGACCGTGTACTCGGCGCTACCCGGGGGGGGCCCCGGTATTTTCAAAGCATCGACGGCGCTGCCTCGGTGCTCCAGCAGGCGGGCATCCGGACTTTTAACGTCAATACGACGAACTGGACGCCCAAGACGCTCAAGATCAAGAATGCAACGCTGCTGTAAGCAAAAGGACCTGATTAACGTTTGGACATAAAACGCAACTCAGAAATGCAAAAGCCCCGTTGGCGCGGGGCTTTTGACTACTAACTACGGGTGGAGACGCCTGGCAGGCGTGAAGAAGGTTTGGCGACCGACTTCATGTCCCGTACTAACCGTTCTAACTGTGAATCGGATTGTACGAGCCGAGGGTCCCACGCGCAAGCGTTCGCACGCCTATTTTTTAGGCGGGCAGGGGGACTTATGGCTCGGCTATCAGCTATCGCCGTTCGCGAAGAAAGCGAAACGCCGCGATATTTCCAGCGCGGAACCGCGCTGAACCGTGTGTTGCTCGAGGCGCCTTTCCTGCCTCGCTGCAGCGACGACAAAACCGCGGCCATGGTGCGGCCGCGCAGCCTCGCCATTCGCTATCCCTACATGCAGGTCAATCGCGGTGGGCGGGTCAGCTGGCTAATTTTCGACCTGGACCACCGAAACGCGTTCATTTGGGACGACGTAAATCTCCCGGCGCCCAACCTGGTGGTGAGCAATCGGCAGACAGGTCATTCGCACCTGTTCTACGCCATTGGCTCCGTCTGCACGACCGAGAAGGCGCGCTCCAAGCCTATCGAGTACATGCGGGCGATCTATGAGGCCATGGCTGCCCGCCTGCAGGCCGATCCGCAGTTCCACTCCGGCCCTGTCGCCAAGACCCCGGGCCACCCCTGGTGGTTGACGACCGAGTTGCACAACCACGAGTACCAACTGGGCGACTTGGCGGAGTACGTCGACTTGGCCACCGCTGCACCGTGGGGCAAAGGTCCAGATCTGGAAAACGCCGCGCATTCGCGGCATTGCCTGCTCTTCGAGCAGCTGCGCTACTACGCCTATTCCATCGTCAATCGGGAGCGCGAGAAGGGCAGTTTTGAGAGCTTCAACCGCCTGTTGGATGCCTATGCCTATAACCGCAATAGTTTCGCCAAACACGGCTTTTCTGAGGATCTGCCGCTGTCTTCCATTCGCGCGACCGTGAAGTCCGTGGCACGCTGGACCTGGGACAGGTACCGGGGCACCGGGCGCTGCCATCGCGGCGTGATGCAACTGGACAAGGCCCTGCCGCTCGTCGAGCGACAACGGCTGTCTGCACAGCGCACGACGGCCCTCCAGACCCAAGCCTCGGAATCCAAGATCAGAGCCGCCTGCCGGCGCCTGCACGAACAAGGCAAAGCACTTCTGCAGACGAGCATCGCCAAGCTGACAGGTCTCACGCGGCAGACCGTCGCCACGTACAAGCACCTGTTCCAGGAGATGGCCAAGCCAGCCTCAATTACTTCTGCAGGACGCGTACGCACCAAAACTAAGACTGTTAAGTCCGGTGCGCATCAGGTACCTGCACCCCCTGCGGGAATGTCTTTTTTGAATGATGTTTTGCACCTGACTTCCGTCAAAGTGCCGGATGGGCCTTCTTAGAGTCTTCTGTTTTCTTCAAAGCGTTTAAACGCGAGTAGCCGCAAGCCCCTCGTGGTCAACTCTTTAGAGTTGTCCATCAGGGGTGCGCAGGGCGCGAAGCGACCGGAGTCTTCCAGCCGCGCGAAGCGCGGCCCCCTCTCAACACCCTGTCGTTCGATATATTTCTAACGTATATATGGCTAGAACCTTTAGCTCGAGCACTTTGGAGCGGCTTCGTTGTGTTTCTTTGTCCGCTGCTCTTACCGGCCTAGAAATTTATTGGAAGGCGGACCCGAGTTTTATTCCGACAAAAAACAGCCTTACGGAGCGTTGGATGGTGAGTACCGACGCCTATGTTTTTGAGTTGTTGATTACCGGGCAAAAGTGGTTTGATCCACGGCTTGGTATTGGTGGTGCGGGCACGATTGATCTTGTGATGCATATTGCTTCGCTCGATTTTCCCAAAGCCGTCAAACTTTTAATCAAAGCGGGCCTTTGAAAATTCAGGCGGCGGCGGACGAATTCTTCGGATCAACTCCAATTGCAATGGTCTGCATGAAGTTTTTTGCCGAGCCTTGATTATCGAAAGGTGATTACGCCAGCAGGCAATGCGCCTGCGTCCTGGTGGCGTTGTGCTGCACGGTCCCAGGCACGCAAAAGGCGCGCGTAGGTGATATTTGCTGGGTCAAAGATGCCGTGGCCGCCGGGATCATCAACAATGTCAAATAACAGCAATCCTGCAGAAGGTTCTGAGTCCTTCAGTGAATAAACGGCGATTCGGTCGCTGGTGCGTTGATAGGGTGTGACTTTGTTATCGTCCGCTAACGCGTCCCATGCTGCCTGGTCCGTAGGATTCATTGGCTGCAGGTGGGCGTGAAAAGCGTAACTCACCCGCTGTCTTTTCACCGGACGGTTTGGCTTGTCGCGGCCAAAGAACCAGTGGTCTTGCGTCGTGATCTGGCCGTCGGTATCGATCACCTTCCACTCACGGATTAGTTCCGCAATTTCTTGCAGATTCTCCATGGACCCTATCTTTGCAGCGAGGTCAGGATCAAAGTGGACGCAGAGGACGGTCGGAGTCTGTGCCGGGCCCGTCAATTTGTGGGCAAGCCGTACAGCTGCTCAACCCGGCGGGCCTTTTCGTCTGGGTCGCCCAACTTCCAAACGTCTCGCTGCAGCGAGCGTGCAAGTGCCTGATGGCGTTCGCTCGGCGGCCCCTGCCGGCGAATGCGACTGGGTGGTGTCGGGCGCGCAGCCGCATTCGCCGGTCCGACATGATCGGCCTGGTTGAAGGTGACTGCGAGTTCTTGCTTACCCATAGCCCCTATTGTCCGGCTTATTCGTAGCACGTGCAATTGCACACGGCTTCCAGACGTCATCAATGCGCTCTATCGTTGTGCGATGCGGTGAATCCGCTCTTTAAAGGAGCTGGGCTAGCTAGCAACATCCCTTGATAGATAGCCGAATTGATAGATATAAAGATATCTAGCTAGCTATACAGCTATGGGGGAGCGGGCATTTTTCCTTCGGAAAAACCGGGCTGCCCATTGCGTGCGCGTCTCTTCGGCTTGGTCGCTGCGCGACGGATCGGCAGCGCCGATCCCACTCCAGGCCACCCTTGCCGACGCCGGCGTGCCGCCCGCTAACTGCGCGCTGTGCTTGCTTGGTCAGGCGGGCCAGCTGGCCCGCGGTGGCGCTCGCCGCGCGGCGTTTTCGGATGCGCGTGACAGTGCAGCCGTGTTCTCCGTTTGCCTGTGTTCCTCGCCATTTCCGGTGACTTTGCATCCCTGCGGTTGCGGGACCGGCTGCGTGTCCTCGCCTGCAAGGGGGTGTTCATAACGCTGCGCGTTACGAAGGCTTCCACCCTTGCTCCCCTCACCTCCAGGCTGCCGCAGATCACCGGGCGACGAACTCAGGAAAACGGCGGCGAGAGCACCGAGAGCCAGTCACTCGCCCCCGAAAACTTCTTTTTTGAAGGGCTCGGAATCTAGGAACCCGGCACCTCTTTAGGAGAAATGAAATGCTTGCAACCCGCTTTGCCCGTCAGTCCCCCATTCTGCGCAGCCGTGACCCGCTGTCCGATGCGCAGATTCGTGCGGTGGCCCCATCGATTTATGCCGATGCGCCCCATGCGAGCCGGACCGAGCGTTACACCTACATTCCCACGTCCACGGTTTTGGACAGTTTGCGCAAGGAAGGTTTTCAGCCTTTCATGGTGACTCAGACGCGTGTCAGAGACGATGCGCGGCGGGACTTCACGAAACACATGCTACGCCTTCGCCATGCAAGCCAGATCAACGATACCGAGGCCAACGAGATTATTCTTTTGAATAGCCACGATGGGACTTCCAGTTATCAAATGCTTGCAGGTATGTTCCGGTTTGTATGTTCGAATGGCTTGGTGTGTGGCGATACCGTAGCAGATGTACGCGTCAAACATAAAGGCCAGATTATTGATAACGTGATCGAAGGCGCATTTGATGTATTGGACGGCTTTGGATTGGTTCGCGAAGTGCGTGAGGAGATGAAAGCTATATCGCTGAAGTCTGAAGAATCGAATGCTTTTGCAAAGGCTGCGCTGTCACTGAAATATGAGCCGGACGACACGAAGCCGGCACCCATCACCGAAGCGGAGATTTTGGCTCCTCGCCGCAATGCTGACACCGGAGAAGATCTCTGGACTACTTTTAACCGTGTTCAGGAGAATCTGGTTCGTGGTGGGTTGAATGCCCGGGCCACAAATGGCCGCCGGAACCGTACACGTGAAGTCACCGGGATCGACCAGTCGGTGAAAGTGAACCGAGCACTCTGGTTGTTGGCAGAAGAAATGCGAAAGATCAAATCTTAAGTGCCTTGGCATGGCGTCCAAATGCGGGCGCCATGCGGCTCCTGACCGAAGCTGGCTCAATTTCGAAAGGACACAAAATGTCGAATGTGGTGAAATTTCCGAAGGGCAGGGCGCACGCCCCTGCGTCGAACTGCAAGGCAGAGGGGAAGACTCCGCTCCCCGGAAGGAAAAGATGCGCGGCTTGTCAGGCCCTTTGGGCTGCATTCCGCGTGTCGTTGTTTCTGGTTCTGTACTGGCTGCGCATGCCACTGGTGCTTGTTTGCTCGGTCGTCACCTTGCCGATGTTCCTGCTTGCGGTTTTCGCGTGGTACGCGTTCCCGGAAAAGCCCCAGATGTTTGGCAGCTTTGGCGCGGTGAGCTTCACCGCGTTTGTGATCCTGTACGGATACGACCTACTGCTGGCGTGGCTGTTGCCACAGAAAATGGTGCGCATGCTGTGATGGAGATGCAGCGCATCGTGCCGAGCCGCTGGCGCGTTCAGAGGATATTTTGAGATGAAAAAATCAGCGAAACGACAGATCCGGCCGCTGGCCAACCCGCTGACCGTGGCCATCAAGCGAGCCAGTCCTGTCACCCCCGATGTCGTCCAGCAGCTACGACTCCGTGAATGGTCGGCGATTGAAGCCTTCGCCCAAGGACAGGCGACCAGTGTCGATTTGGCCTTGTTGGAAGAGTTGCTCTGCATGTGCCAATGCAGCATCGAGCTAGGCATCGGCCCGGAAGCGCAACCGACCTGCGAAGCCGCGGAACAGGTCTTTACCGCGCTGCACGCCCGAACAGCGGTGAACACGCTGATGAAAATGGACCCTGCAGAACTCGACGTCATGCGGGAGCTGCAAGGCTTCCACGACCAGCAACGGGCAGCGTGCAACCGAGCGGATTACTCGCGAATGGCCGGCATGGTGGCCGAAGCCGTTGCGCTCAACCAAGCACGCATGAACCAAGAGCCTCAGCGCACCGAAACCGCGACCGCGACCGCGTAACCAGGACTTCGTCAGAACAGCACTTATCCCCTGCCGTGCAGGCAGGGCCAGTGGCACGCGGCGACAAGCGCAGCGCTGTGCCGTCACACCACGATCCGTGAATACCGGCCGCGAACGCGCCTACCCGCAAGCACACGTTACGACGCGATGCAGGGCCTTAAATCCGCAAGGCGCCCACTTCGCGCTTGGAAAGCAATGCCTCCCGCCGAGGCGTTCGACTTCAGAAGGCCGAGAACCCTTTGCCTAGTGCAACGGTGATCAGAGCTGTGCTTGCTGCCACCAATGCGTACTCTTTAAGCCGTTGCCAACGATCGGATTGGAAATGATGCGTGACCGCCGCCAGGCGGGCACGCATGTCTTCAGCCGCCCGCAGGGCCTCCACGCTGAACGCATCCCGAGCCGACTTTTCCATAGCTGGTCTGAACTCTAGCGAGGCCATTTCGGTGCGCAAGCGCACCGTTTGTTCAACGTGGAGGTTCAGGTCTGCTTTGGCTTGCTCGACAAAGCCTTTGACCGCCTGCTCGAAGCGCAAGGTGGCGTCGTCGAGCGATGCCACCGTCGACTTCAGGCGCGCCTCGATCGCCAGCGACTTCGCCTGTAGGTCGGCCGTCTGCTGGCCGAGACCTTCAAAATCCTCGAACAACTGCGACACCAGGGCGTCGCGCGACGAATGCGCCCGGTTCATGCGAACAGGGCCGCATACGCATCGTCCAGGTTCTTGGTCGCCGTCACACCCAGGCGCTTCATCGCGATCATCTGCAGACAATCCAAACGCTGGGATTCATCCGTCAGCGTTTTCAGCTGCGCACGGTAATCCGTTGGATCCGAAACCACCTCATCGAGCGACTTGCCGGCATCGCTTAGACGTTCATACACCTCGTTCTGGTAAATGATGGCCTTGGGCCGAAGCGTGAAGTTCTTCTCCGCCGTGTGCATTCCATAGATGGCCGCGAAGTCCTTTTCCATCTCGTCGTCAAGCTCGATCTTATTGAACACCACGCGGATTTTGTCGCGTGGAATTCCAATGTGCTGCAACGAGTTTAACGTGCTCAGGGTGTCGGTTTGCTGCTTGCGCTCCTTCACTACCGGCACCACAAAATAATCAAACTCCAGGTGTGATCCAGCAAACTGCTGCATCAGTTTCATAAAGTCTTCGACATTGGACGCGCCCACATCGACGATTGCGTCATCACTTTCCATCACAGCATCGAGCAAATCACCAAATCGTTTGCCCACGATCTTTTGCGCTTCCACGTCACCGCCAGCATTCAAAGTTTCGACTTCGAATTTCCGAGGCGATCTCATTCGACTGGCAAGCAGGTTTGTAGAAATTGTAGATTTCCCAACGTTTCCGGAATAGTTGATGATGACAACCTTCATTCTTTCCCTTTGCTTTCTCGGTGAAGACGAGCGTAGTGATCGATGCTGGGTTTGGTCCGCATGACGGTTTTCAACGCAGCAGGGTCATGGCTTTTATCGGCAGCTGGGGCCGACCCGGAAATATAACTTTCATCGCTTCGCAAAGCGGCCGACGGCGCCGGTATAGAAGGTGAAGAAACGTTAGATGCGCTACCAGATTGAATTTTCTGTTTCTTTCTAATTCGGCTCAGCATCACCCCAAGCGATTTCTCAGAAATCTCAAGACCGTTCGCAGCGAGCACTTTGACGATCTCTGCTCGTCTGACGCCTGCGGCCGCAGCTGCTTCGACATCGGGCAGCACGTCTCTTAGACGTGCTGCTTTGGAGCGATGTTCATGGCCTGAGGCGAGCAACCGCAGGCCCTCGGAAATGGCGTTTGTGTCCATGGATAGGCGGGGAGGTACAGACGAATAGAGAGATCAAAAGATCGATCCCCATGATCCCGCGCAGTTGAGCGCAAGCGAGAAGGGATAAATCGTGCGGAGAATAGCATTGTGCTAACAAACTGTTCGCCACATGGTGAAAAACGTTGTCAAGTGTTGGCTATTGCATAGCGAAGCGTCGCATGGCGTTGTAAACACCCAGCCGACGCTAATACGGGGGACGAGGATGAAGAACTGAAGGCAGGATAGGCCTGCGGCGGCGTTTTGTAGCACACTAAGCGCTATGGCACCGCCTTCGCTCTCGCCCACCTCCCCTAAACAGGGAATGCTCCGCGCCCGTGTCGACATTCATGTTGAGGAGGCGTTCGCCGCCCTTGCGAAGCAGCGAGGCATGAAAACCAGCGACCTCCTGCGATCGCTGGTCCTGGCCGAGGTCGGGGCTGGCGGGCCGCCTATCGGGCACGTGAAGCCAGAGCCAGAGAACGCGGAAGTGAACGAACTCAGGGTCCGTTTGCCCGCGTTTCTCTTTGATGCGGCGAAGGCGCGGGCCAAAATGCGCGGTATGCCGCCAAGCCGTTGGGCAGCGGCTTTGGTGCAATCCAACCTGTCGCGTCATCCGGTTCTGAACGACGACGAGATCAACTCGGTGAATACGACAAACCGGGAACTGGCCGCTGTTGGTCGCAATATCAACCAAATAGCGCGCCGGTTGAACGAGGCGTTTTACGACACCGAGCGTGTTCGTGTTGAATCGCTGGCAGAACTCACCAATACCATCGTTCGAACGCGCAATGTCATTCGAGCTTTGGTCCGTACCAGCCGCCAAGGTTGGGAGGCGGAAGAGCCATGAGTCTCATTGAAGACGAATTCGATAAAGCGTTTCAAGACCCGGTCAAACGCAAAACGAACAAGACCCAAAATCTTCGAAAGGCAACGAAGTTTTTGTCGGGTGTGCCGGAAGTCATGGTCAAGATCACAGGTTTTGGCAAAGGCGCGGCCCATGTTAGAGCTCACCTGGCCTACATTACCCGTCACGGAGATGTTGAGCTAGAAAATGACCGTGGCGAAGTCTTTCACGGTAAGGCCGAAATCAAAGCTTTGTTCACAGACTGGGCGGCAGACTTCGCCGATGTAAAGCGACGGCCGAATCAGCGAGACACGATGCACCTGGTGTTGTCGATGCCCGAAAATGTGGATCCGGTGTCCGTTCACGAAGCGGTTCGGGAATTCAATAAGAAGACATTTGGCAAAAACCACGAGTATGTGTTTGCCCTTCATACCGATGCGCCGCACCCGCATTGCCACGTGACGGTTAAATGCATGGGCTTCAATGGACGTCGGCTAAATCCCCGCAAAGCAGATTTGCAGACATGGCGCGACCGCTTTGCGAACGCAATGCAGCTGCAAGGGGTGGAAGCCAATGCCACGCCCCGGCGTGCTCGAGGCGTCGTGAAAAAGGCCGAGCGCAGCGTGATCCGGCACATCGAACAAGGTGATGAAAAGCGGCCGCCTCGCGTATCGCGCGTGCGTGCCCTGGCGGTGAAAGAAATCACACAAGACATCTCCCAGACGCTCGCGCCGGATCTGCCAGGTGAGCCATCTCCAAAAAGCCCGGCCACGCCTATACGCCCATGGGAGCAACGAATTCGGGATCGTCAGGAGGCCGTTCGTACGGCCTGGTTGGCTGCTGCCGCTGCATTGGAGCAACCACGGCCCCGAATTGAATTCAAGAAAGAACTGAACGATGGACAACCCAACTACGACCAACTCGACGCAGCCAGAACCCGTCGAGTCCAGCGATCCGCCGGTGTATATCAGTCCCGTCTTGAGACTGCTCGCGGCGTCGAGTCGGCCCCACCCATCGCCGGCCTGCGAAACCTGTCCAGCCTCCCTCTGGTTCAGTCCCAAAGATCAACTGAAGTGTTACTGCACGCGGATGCACGTACTGACCTGGGACACCACGGCGGACGAGCCACCCACGCCGGTAATGGCGTGCGACGGCCGGGAGCTGGCGTTGATGGCCCTGGCCCAGTCAGAGACGCTGGAGGGCCTGTAGACGCGCCAGTCGACGCGCGTGCGATGGCACAGCGGATCCGCGAATTTGTTCAAGGTTTGCCTGCGCCGGAAACGGCACGAGATGCGATGCGAAAACGTCTCCTGGCTCAGTTCACACAGTCACCGGTTGTGGAAGCTGCGCCTGTTTCGGACGTCAAACCTATCCGTCCGGATCGTGGCGTGGAAAGATGAGCTTCTTGAATAGGCGTCGGTGCTTTGCCACGCTAAACCGATGCGTCCGGCTATCTCATAGTGACTAGACAAGGCGGACTTCGCAGAGGCGCGTTCGACACAGCGTCCATCAGTGCGCGCGTGGACGCCTGGACCACTGTCAGATGCTCCGTTGGTTCACGCGCAGGGATAACGCCTCCGCGTTTTCCCTGCGCTCGCTGTACCGGTCGACCAGGTAAGCCGAGCAGTCGCGGGTCAGCCAGGTGAACTTCACCAGTTCCTCCATGACATCGGCCACACGTTCGTAATACGCCGATGGTTTCATGCGGCCGGCGTCGTCGAACTCCAGGTAGGCCTTTGCAACGGAGGACTGGTTCGGGATGGTCAACATGCGCATCCATCGGCCCAGGATGCGCATCTGATTCACCGCGTTGAAGGACTGGGAGCCGCCCGAAACTTCCATCACCGCAAGCGTTTTTCCCTGCGTCGGGCGCACGGCTCCCATGGCGAGCGGTATCCAGTCAATCTGCGCTTTCATCACACCGGTCATGGCCCCATGGCGCTCCGGTGAAGACCACACCATGCCCTCCGCCCAGAGCGCCAGTTCACGCAGCTCTTTGACCTTGGGGTGGTCATCGGGCGCGCCATCCGGCAGGGGCAGGCCGGCAGGGTTGAAGATTCGGGCCTCGGCGCCCATCGCGGTCAAAAGGCGAGAGGCTTCCTCGGTCAGCAAACGACTGTACGACCGTTCTCGAAGGGAGCCGTACAGCAGAAGAATCCGGGGCGGATGGCTGCTTCGCTGTGCGGAAAACAACTGCTCCTGGTCCAGCGGACGGAAGCACTCCGAGTCAAGGTTGGGCAGGTCGGAATCAGGCAATTCGTTTCCCCTTTGCGTCCACGACTTTCTCGCCGTCCTCCTTTGCGAACGTACCCGTCTGCGGGTTGGGCAAGATGTCCAGCACCCGCTCGGAGGGGCGGCACAGCGCTGTTCCCAGGGGCGTCACCACGATGGGCCGATTGATGAGGATGGGATGCTGCAGCATGAAGTCGACCAGCTGGTCATCGGTCCACTTCGGGTCGTCGAGCCCGAGCGAATCGTAGGGCGTGCCTTTCTGGCGCAGCACCTCGCGGGCGCTCAGTCCGGTTGCGGCGATCAGGCGCTTCAGGGTGTCGCGGTCCGGAGGTGTCTTCAGGTATTCGACCACCTCCGGCTCCTCGCCCGAATTTCGAATCATGGCCAAGACATTGCGGGACGTACCGCACGCCGGGTTGTGGAAGATGCTGATGCTGCTCATGGGTTCTCCAGCTCGAAGGTTCATCTCAACCGACGCTCAGCCGCAGCGCCAGGGCTGCAAGCGTCACGGTCAGCACGGGAATGGTCAGCGTGATGCCGACCCGGAAGTAGGTGCCCCAGTCAATCGTCATGCCCTTGCGTGACAGCACGTGCAGCCACAGCAGGGTCGCCAGGCTGCCGATGGGCGTGATTTTTGGGCCGAGGTCGCAGCCGATGATGTTCGCGTAGACCATGGCTTGTTTCACGGTGCCAGCCGTGTTCGACTGGTCGATGGACAGTGCGCCGACCAGGACCGTCGGCATGTTGTTCATCACCGATGACAGCCCCGCGCTCAGGAAACCGGTGCCCAGCGCCGCGCCCCAGACACCGCCTTGCGCGAGCCGGTCCAGCACGCCTGCCAGGTGCGCCGTCAGCCCGGCATTGCGCAGGCCGTAGACCACCAGGTACATGCCCAGGGAGAACACCACGATTTGCCATGGCGCGCCCTTCAAGACCTTGCCTACGCTGATGACCCGTCCCCGGGCGGCTACCGCCAGCAGCACGATGGCGCCGATACCTGCGACCGCGCTGACAGGAACCCCCAGTGGTTCCAGACCGAAAAAACCGACCAGCAGCAGCACAAGGACCACCCAGCCGGCTCGGAACACAGAACGGTCACGAATGACGGCATCCGGAGTCCGCAGCAACTGCAGGTCGTAGGTAGCGGGGAGGTCCTGGCGGAAATACAGGTACAGCGCGGTCAGCGTGGCCGCGACCGCCACCAGGTTCACCGGCACCATCACGGCGGCGTATTCGTTGAAGCCGATGTCGAAGAAGTCCGCCGAGACGATGTTCACCAGGTTCGACACCACCAGCGGCAGGCTCGCGGTGTCGGCGATGAAACCCGCCGCCATGACGAATGCGAGCGTCGATGCCGGGCCAAAACCGAGGGCGACCAGCATCGCCATCACGATGGGCGTCAGGATGAGTGCCGCACCGTCGTTGGCGAACAGGGCGGAAACCGCTGCTCCGAGCAGCACGATGAGGGCGAAAAGCCAGCGGCCGTTGCCCCGGCCCCATCGGGCGAAGTGCAGCGCCGCCCACTCGAAGAAACCGGCTTCATCCAGCAGCAGGCTGATGATGATGACCGCCACGAAAGCAGCCGTGGCGTTCCAGACGATGCCCCAGACCACGGGAATGTCGGCGGGATGGACCACGCCCAGGGCCAGCGCCACCGCCGCACCGCCGGCAGCGCTCCAGCCGATACCGAGGCCACGGGGTTGCCAGATGACCAGAACGAATGTCGCGAAAAAAATGAGGAGAGCGAGCAGCATGTGACTGCCTCAGCGACCGGTCATGCCGCGTGCCTGCTGCTGCAAGGCGAGCTTGTCGAGCTTCTCGGCGGGCAGACTGATGAAGAACTCCAGGCGCTGGCGGATGGCCAGCATCGTCTTACGAAAAGCCGCCAGCTTCACTTCGTGTGTGCCTTCCACTTCGGACGGGTCGGGGTAGCCCCAATGCGCTGTCGCCGGGTGGCCCGGCCAGAACGGGCAGACCTCGCCGGCAGCGTTGTCGCATACGGTGATGACGAGGTCCATGTGCGGGGCGTCTTCGCTGCCGAACGTGTCCCAACTCTTGCTGTGCAGACCTTCGGTAGAAACGCCAACCGCCTGCAGAACTTCGATAGCCAGCGGATTCGGTTGCTGTCCATCACGCGGGCTACTGCCGGCGGAGAACGCCTTAAAGCGGCCCTTACCAACTTCATTCAACAGCGCTTCGGCAAGGATGCTGCGCGCGGAGTTGTGGGTGCAAAGGAAGAGGACGTTCAATGGCTTGCTGGTACTCATGATTTTTGGGCGCAGGTGTGGATAGGCGCATGGCAAGCCATGCACCGCGTGGTACTTCTGGAGGGTGGAAAAACTAACTGGTCAGCATTTGCACTGGGCCGCATCGGTCTCCACCGCGCATGTGGCACCGGCGCAGCAGTTCTCGGTGAGGTAGCCGAGAAGACCATTCATGCTGTCGAAGGCAGCGCGGTAGACGAGGTGCCGACTGGCGCGTTCTTGGGTCACCAAACCCGCACGAGCCAACTCTTTGAGGTGAAAGGACAGTGTTGCGTTTGGCACTTCCAAGGCCTCGCTCATCACGCCCGGTGTGAGGCCTTCCTGGCCCGCTACAACAAGCGCCCGGAAAGCACGCAAGCGCATGGGATGCGCGAGGGCTGCCAAGCTGGCTACAACTTCTGATTCATTCATCATGGAATGATAACTATATTTCCATAAATGTCGAAATGAATCCCGGTCGCACCTTAGAACTGCGCAGGGAGCCAATGACTTTTGGCTTAGACAGCCGGCGTCACCGACGCGGCAACAAGTCACCGACAAGCCCGGCCCGCCCCGTTGGCAGGCATTTCAGAACATCCTTCAGGTAGGCATACAGGTCCAGCCCGTTGAGCCGGGCGTAATGCAACAGGCTCATGACCGCTGCCGCCCGTCGGCCCGCCCGCAACGAACCGGCCAACAGTCAGTTCGAACGTCCAATCGCGATTGGTCCTATCTGGTTCTCCACCCAGTTGTTGTCGATGGGTAGTTGGTCATCGTTGAGTAACGGTGGAACGTCATACCGAATGCCGTCGTTGTAGACGTCCCCACCAACACTCGTCACCGTTCTGTTGAACGATCACTAGAGTTTTGTGCCTCGCGCGAAACGGTCGACGACTCCCTGACGACATTCATGCGCGGCAGTTGGTCTTGCCGCAGCGATGCGACGATGTTGTCTCGAGCTCTTTCAGCCACGATGTGGCGCGCTTGAGGTGAAAGGCCATCGACCTTGGCTTTAAGGTCGATGGCTGCGACCACGGCATAGGCGCCCGCTAGTTCGGGGTAATGCTGGGTACCGACGACAGCGTCCATTTCGCGCCGGAATGCAGCAGCCCGGTCAGCTGCAATCGAGCGGTCCGGTGCGACGTGGTCGTCGTCATTGCGGGCGTCACTGCGGCTGAGTGGTCCGTTCGGCATGTCGTTAGGAACCCGTGCTTTGGCGGTCCTAGGATCTTCCTCATCACGACTAGCGTCTTCGGTCGTGGCTGTGTCTGTGTCACCCAGAGGGCCCATGCGATTTTCCATGGCTTGACGTTCGCGAGCAGCCAACGTTTCCGCGACGATCTTCGCTTCCTCCGCCTGCTTGATGGAAAGCTTCCTCAGCGCGCTTTTATCGAGCGTCAGCTGGTGCGCCAACAACTCCTCAGCCATGGCTTTGTCAGCCTTGCTGAGCTCGGGATGGGCAGCCGCAAAGGGGTCATTCAGCGAGCTATCGACGCGTGATTTGAGCTCGTCAGGTGAGGAAGCGGTGCCAGGCGATTTGGGTACAGGGTCAAGAGGCTCCGGGGTGTCGGCATTGGTCATGGTGGTGTCAGCAATTCACGCCGGCATCGCGGCAAAGTTGGTCGGCGTAGGCCTGTAGCTCGGCGACATTGACGGCCACTGTGGAAGGGGGCCTCGCGGTGAACGCGACGCTGAATTCATTCAAGTCACCCCGGGCTACAGCTGCCATGTCCGCAGCGGTCACCGGCCTGGCGATGGGTGCTTCGCGTTGGCCACCTGCTTGGGTCGGAATCTGTACCGTTTGAGATGCCTCGGTACCAACCAACTGCGAATGCGCCACAACGTCGATTCTTGGCACTGGCGTGGCGAGCTCGCCAGCCAGAATCGCAGCCTTGAGCTGTTGTTCGGTAGGTGTCTTGCGACCCAGTGTCCTCAGCGATTTGGAAACGCTTTTGAGCCGATCCACAAAGATAGGGTCGCGGTAGTACTGGATGCGCTTGCCCATGATCGGCGGGCAGTTTTCCACCACCACGAGTTCGGCAGAAGTGGGCAAGCTGGTGATTTCCTGCGGGAGAAGTAAGGCCCTGCGCTGGTCGGAGTGGCTTTCTGAAGGTGCCTTCTTCACAAAGATCCCCTTGCGCTTGGATTCGGAGACACCGGTGACGGTCTGGTATCCGAGCCATTCGGACACATCCTTGGCGGTCTGCAGCTCTGAGGCCTTGGGCGGAAACACGATCTGCGCGGCATGGTTCGTCGTGAAGGTCTGGGCCGCATCCTTGCCGTAGACCTCGACCACCTGAGCCGGACTTTGGATGATGGGCATCATGCGCAGGCCATAGCCTGCGATGTAGCTGATCCCCTTGGACAGAACATGAATCTTGCCCATCGATGTGAACTCGTCGGCCAGCAGCAAGCATTGGTACTTGAGCTTTGGATTTCGCTCTGGAAGTTCACGTGTGTTCAGGTCGATCAGCTGCTGGAAGAAAAGGTTGAGCAGCGGTGCTACACGCTCCAGGTTGTCCGGTGTGACCCCCAAAAAGATGGACATCCGCGTCTTGCGAATCTCCCGCAGATCGAAGTCGTTGGCGCTCGTCGCCGCATCGATCAGCGGGTTGTTCCATAACTCCAGGCGCGATCGGAAAGATGTCATCACGCCCGAACGCGTGTTGTCTGAAGAGATGGAGATGTAGCTGTTCAGGGCGCGTACGCATGGCGCAGAAAGTGGATTGCCAGCGGCGTGCCGCGCGTTGATGTGTTTGGCGAAGTACTTGGCGCCATCTCCATCGGCAAGCGACTCGCGCAGGACCTGGCCCAGGGTGACGAGCTTGCCGGGCGTCTCGATGAGAAACAGAACCACGCCCAGGAACAACGCTCGTGGCGTAGCCGTCCAGATTGGGTCTGTACCTTGCTGATCGGGGAACAGCATGTTGCCGATCTTCTGGACGTCGTCGATACGGAAGTTCGGGTCATCGCTGATGTAGTGCAGCGGGTTGTACCGGTGGGTCCGGTAGTCCGATGCGGCCGGGTTGAACATGAAGCAAGGCTGCCCGTGCTTCTTGCGGTACCCGCTGGTGATCGCATGGTTCTCCTGCTTCACGTCGAGGACCACCACGCTGTCCGGCCAGGTCAGCAGGTTGGGGATCACGATGCCCACGCCTTTGCCACTGCGCGTAGGGGCAGAAAGGATGACGTGCTGGCTGCCTCCAAACATCAGATAGGCCCCTTTGTAGAGGCCCAGAATGATCCCTTTGTCGGCCAGTAGCCCGGCCTTGCGGATCTCTGTTTTAGTGGCGAAACGGGCGTCGCCAAAGAGGCTTTTCTTGTTCGGGGAGATGAACAGAAGACCGGGCGCCATCACCAACGCAAAGGCGGCGCTGGCGGAAATATAGATCCACTGCAGGACCTGTGGATTGCCGCGGTAGTAGTACCAGTATTGGTACAACGTTGCTGGTGTGGCATCGTTGAAATTGCGGTTCTGCGATGTGAGGAAAATGCCGCCCGCCAGCGTTACCCACAACCCGAATGCAGTGGCCAGGCCCCCGAGTGCCAGAGCGGCCTTAGCCCATGCGTTCACGCTTGTGCCCCGGGTCGTAATAGATCTCGCGCAGCTTTCGCTGGTGGTAGAAAAGCACGATGTCGATGGTGGTGAACAGCCGGTGCTTGATGTATTCGGTGTCCAGATGCGCACCGGTGGGGCTGTCCTTGATGAGCGCCGTCAATTGCTCAAAGGCCTCGAATGCGCCGTTCGCGTGCATGGTGGAAATGGAGCCCGGGTGACCGGTGTTCACGCTTTTGACGAACTCCCAGGCCTCATCGCCGCGCAGCTCGGCCAGGAGGATCCGGTCGGGCTTCATGCGCAGGCAAGAGGCCAAGGCTTGCTTGGAGGAAACCTTGCCGCCGCCCTCATCCGCACGTGCGTAAAAGAGGTGGACCTTGTTGGCGTGATCCCGCAAGAAAAGCTCGTGCACGTCTTCGATGGTGATGAGGCGCTCGGCTGCCGGAATGCTGCGGATGAGGCTTTTGGTGACGGTGGTCTTACCCGACCCGGTCTTGCCGACGACAAGGATGTTTTGCTGTGTGCGCACCGCCAGGTCGAGGAATTCCTTGATCCGCTTTTGTTCGCGCAAGGCCATGAGCTCGCGCTCGATGGCCTGCAGGCCAGGGTCGACTGCTTCATAGGCATCGAACGCACCTTCGGCATCTAGCTCTTCCAGCGTCTTGTCCAGCAGGCTGGGTTTGCGCACGGTGATGGACACCGTGTGCGCTTCGCACGCTGGTGGAATGAGGACCTGCACACGTGCGCCATCGGGCAACACCGCAGACAAAATCGGCCGGTCCGCGTCGATGGCCTTGGCGTTGTAGCTAGCTATCAAGATAGCTAGATGACGGCAGTGTTGGAACGTGAGCGCTGGAACGTCATGCCGGTTCCAACCCTCGCGGCTCTCCGTCCATACCTCTCCTGGCCGGTTCACGCAGATCTCGGTAGCAGCCTCATCTTGCAGGTAGGGGCTGAGAGGCACCAGGTATTCCTTGAGCATCTCGAAGGACGGCGCACCGTCCCTCGACAAGGGGGTGACAGTGCCGCTCATGGTTTCGCCCTTAGTGCATAGACACCACCGAAATCCAGGTCGCGTGCAACCATCACCTGGATGTGATCGCCCTGGTTCTTGATCAAGGTGGGAGGAATGTTGATGGTCGAATCCAGCACCTTGCCGACGGCCTGCTCACCAGCCTGCTGGGTATTGCCGTAGACCACCTGGCCACCGCCGGCGCGCTGCTGGTTGGCGGCAATCACCGCCAGGCCGTCCTTGAGCAAGCTGAACATGATGGCCGCGCCAAACCGTGCGGCGAAATGGGTGTCGACCCAGCCTTCCACGCCGGAGCGGCCGAGTGCGTCGGTGCCCGGCGAGTTGAGAGCGACCACCACACCGTTGGGCGTTTTGGCCCTTGTCCACAACGTGAAAATTCGCGCCTGGCCCTGCTTGATGCCACCCTGGTATTCACCGGTTAGTTGTGAGCCGCGGTCGAGCAACACGACTTGGCCGTTGTCTGAGTAGATATCCCGCGTCAACCTGCAGGTGGTGATGCCTGGGACCGTGCTGTCCAAGGCCGTTTCCAGAGCGCAATCGAGCGTGGTGCCCTTAGTAATCAGGTAATTACGATCCGGCAGCATGCGGGCGGATGCAGGCTTGGCCGCCGTCGGCTCCAGACGCGCAGCAAGCTCGCTGCGGGTATTGCCGCCACCCTCAAATCCAGCGTTCGCAGCGTTGCCACTCGAAGCCGTTTGAACACCAACGGCCGAGGCTTCAGATGCCGACGCACTCGCACCTGCAGCGCCGACCATCAGATCTCCGGACCGCTTGCGGTCATACCATTCCAGAAGCGGCTTACCGTTGGCTCCGAGCTTTGGTGGCTGTGCACCACCTTGCAAAGGGATGGGCTGAACAGGTGCGGTTGCCACCGGCAACGTAGCGGGTGCGGCGAGCGCCGGCGGCGGAGGCGGTGCAGGCATCGTCAAGGCCGGCAACGTGTTGCTCACGCGATCAGATTCCGTGAGCGCTTTGACTTTCGTTGGCCCCTTCGGTTTGTTCACCGCCACGATGAGTGTGGCCCCCACCGCCAGGATAAAAACGACACCCAGGACGTTCACCATCTGGTTGTTGTTTCGGCGACGGTTGACGGCCGGGAGGCCTTCGGTCTCCGCCATACCGTCACCGTTAATCCGTGCCTTCTTGCTGGCGTCTAGTTCGTCGGGTGAAGGTGAGGCATCAGGACCTGTCGTACCGGGCTTCTGAGAGCCAGGCTTGCCCTTGAATCGATCGAATATGCTCATGGCGCTGCCCCTTTGATCACGCGCTCGACCGTAGGTGCGACCGTTCCAGTGGTGTTGTCCTTGCCGCCCTCCAAATCGAAGGACTTGTTGACGAGGCAGGCCACATAGGTGCCTTTGCGGAGAACCAGCTTGCGGACCACCCGCTGCACGACGATCCTGTTGCCCACGACGTTAGTATTGATCAGCGACTCAGCACCAGATTCATCGACCGCATAGACGGCTGGCATGTCTCGGTTATTAGAGAAGGTCAAATAAGTGAAGCGGCCGTCGTCACTGGCGGCAGTTGGACTGATCTCTGTCGAACCTGCCACCCAGTAGTCTTTGTTGGCACCTTCCGTGGTTGCGCCGGTCAATGCTGACTGCAGGTCACTTTTGCGCTCCTGCAACTTGGTCGCCTGATCAGCAGCTTGGCGTTTGGCTGCCTCCTCTTCCGGGTAGCGGAACGTGAGCGAATAGATGAGGTTGGGGTTCTTCCAGGCGCGCTCATTGCGCATGGATGCGGGCTCCACCACCAGGGCGAACTGGTAGGTTCGTTTGGTGGTCACGATCGTGACGTTGGTATCGGCCTTGGTCTCTTTGGGTTTGATGAAGAGGTGGTTGCGCCGGGGGATTACCGACCATGCTGCCACGTCACCCACGGCGGAGTCCAGGATCTCCTCACCGTCGCCAAACTGGATGTGGGTCGAGACGCCATAGAACGTCGTGATGCGCACGACGTCCGTTGGGTCGTAGTCGACGATACGGACCCGCGGGTCGGCGTCGCCGCGCGGTGGGGTGGTTTCCGCGAAGGCAGATAACGAAGAGGTGGCCACCAAGCCGGCAAGTAGTAGCGTTTTGATCATGACGCTCCTCATTGGTCAGGCTGGATCGCGGGGACGATGGGCGCTGAGTAGACAGCCGGTGTCTGACCAGGCAGCGGGCTTGGCGCCGCAGGGATGGACGGAAACAGCGTGACCGGTGCAGGCGCAGCATTCGACGGCGCCGGAGCGATGGCCTGCGGCCGCGAATCAACAACCAGGGAGTCGGGATCGTTGCGGTACTCCGTGACCTGGAACCCGAGCGGGTTGATGGCTCGGTCCTTCTCCGCCATCGGCGCGCCCGAATAGCGAAAGGTGATGGTCGCTGCCCAATGGGTGATGGATGGAAGATCTGTCCCGCGCTGGACTTCCTTCGAATACCGCACAAGGGCTACGTTGGGCTGAATGAATGACGTGGACTTCAAAACGATTTTGACCTTTCCAAAATCGCCGTAAACGTTCATGGGCGACGTTGGCTTCTTTGGATCGAAATACGCAAAATAACGCTGTTGTTCTTGAGAAGATGACATCAGTCCGACCGCGTAGTAGTACTCCTCGGCCAGATCTCGACTAAAGCCCTCGCGATAACGTAAATACCACTGAACGAAGAACTTGTTGACGGATTCCTCATAGTTCGACTTGCTGTTTTTAAGCGCTGAAACGACGTCAACGATTCCGGTGGAGTTGTCTACGCGGATAACGAAAGGCTCGACCGTTTTAAAAGGTGCAAGTGCTGCAACAGCGACAATGGAGGCCGCACACAACAAGCCCGCTAGGCAAGCTATGCGCCAGGCCAAACGCTCGGATTTTTGGGAAGCTAATAGACGGTTGGTTTCCCAAGAGCGCGCCTCACCAAGATATTTCTGGAAATCTTTGGAATTAACCGCGGTCATTGTCGCTCCCGGTGCAAAGAGCCGCGCTCATTTCGGAGCTCAATGCAGTGCCTAATTGGGCCCCATTTACGGGCTTGAACTCACCGTTGCAGGATGGTGGCTTCGGGGGCGACCCAGCGCATCCGGCTAATGCAACCAGGGTAATAAAGTGGAGGAAGTAACGCATGAGTTCTCCGAGGAGGGTGCAGTTGGCCTGACCAGGCACATGTCCAGTCATCGAATAAAAGCAAGTTTTGATTACTTGGGTTTTTCTGCTCTTGCAGATCGAGATCGGGTTATTTTTCTATAGACCGCTTGAGGTGCTGTCGCGACAGTCTTGACTGCCCGAGATGCAATAATTACGTCTGATCGCGCTTTGTTGGTACTGCGGCGCAGATTGGTTGGCCTCATAGCGGTGGCCGTGCCTGTGGCTTTTCCATAAACCCAAGTTACGGCGCCGAGCGTGCTGATTGCTGCGCCGCCACCTAACGCCGATGCAATCGACGACAGCTGCATCATCACAAGTGCGCCGATCACACAAAGAGCAATGGCGGGTAGGGCTTGGCTAATAGATGGGTCAACCACAACGCCGCTCGCGTCAGCCAGATATTTCTGCAATATTATTAAGATTAATTTTACAGATGCCGCGCAAAGCATGACAAGGAATACATAATTCAATACTTGTCCAAGCCAGGTTTCAAAAAACTTCTTTGTGGCTTCGAAAATCAACAATAAAACAAAAATGGGCCCGACTCCCAGGAGGATAGCTAGCGCCATTTTTGAGAGTGCAAATAGAAAAGTGGCATAGGCGGTAGCGATTAGGCCGGTGCCCCATACACATAACGCAGTTGCGATTAGACCGAAATCAGGAAATAGTCCCGAGCTTGCATTTGCCTTCTGCCAGTAGGCATCGCCCAAATCGTATAGTTTGCTCATTAAGGAATCTAAAAACTGAGCATTATTGTCACTGTTGGAATAGCCGGATGCTACATAACTCGCTAAGGCATCAGGACTTGACCAAAGAAAATTTGAGATGTACCCGTTATAATTGCCAATGGTCAGTGCAAGAGCGTAAATAATCGTCAGCCGAACAATCCGCGCGATCCCATCAGTCACAGGCTCACTAATCATCCCGCGTATTGTTGACCAGCCCCACAGCATTACATATATCATCAGCAAAGTTGTGGCAACGGGTGTGATTGCTCCAATGATATTGGTGGCGACATCTGCGACGTAGCTTCCAAGAGCTGAATCCAACTCAGAAAGTGTTCGCTGATAAAAGTGAAAGTCTGCCGCCATAAGTCACCAGCCTTTCGGCAGTGCACCTTTAGTTGCGTCTTTCGCCATAGCGTTCTTAACTGATTCGCAGGTTGAGCTCTCGCTTTTTCCAGAGCAATAAGTATTTAAGAAGTCCTTTGGGCTCATTGATTGGCCATTGACTACGGGAGAATGTGGATCTTGTACAGGTGGCACACTGTCGCTGCAGCCAGCGAATAAAACCGGGACGGCACAAAGCATAGTTTTAAAGATCTTCATTTTTACCATCCGGTAGGGAGTAGGCCTTTGCTCGACTTCATCGAAATTTCGCGTGCTTGCTGTTGAGCAATGTCTTTCTGCACGCTAGATAGATACGTCATCATTTGCAGCTTTGATTGCTCATTTTGCAACATTACCTGTTCAGCTTGGATTCGGCCTTGAAGATCGAGAATATCTTTCTGATCCGGCGCCGCATTCACTTTATCGAGCAGAACCTGGATGTTTGCGAAACGACTGGCAGCTTGGCGGTAACCTTCTTCGCCAATCGCTCTATTAAGCGCATTTTGATTTTGCATATTCTGCATCGCTTGAGCTGCGTCGCTTGTCGCGTCAAGACCAGTGGACTGAATGCCGAGTATTCGTGCCGAATCTCGAATTGAGGCGATGCTGCCTGAAAGCCCAGCCGGCATGCCGTTATTGCTCAGCATGGCTTGATATTCCGAGGGAAGATAATTTCGCAGCGTAGGATTGTTGACGAGGTTGGCCATGCCTCTGACACCGGATAAACCGTTATAAGTCGATTGCAGTTGATTGAACTGCTGCTGCATCTGTGTGTACTGTTTAGCCCACGATGCCACCTGCTGAACTTGTTGGGCAAGACCACTAGCGTCGATTACCGGTATCCCTGCGGCTGCAGATGGACTCAAACCTTGCGCGTGAATGATTGACGGCAGCAGACATGTTCCAGCGAGCAGTAATACCGGCAATGCTTTGGCGATGGTTCTCATACAGAGCTCCGAATAGCGTGAAACTCTTCCAACCAGTTGGCTGGATGCTCGCCTCGTGCTTCGACCAAACGCTCGACGAGTTTCGAAGTAGATGTATTGCCGGAAAGCACGGCCAATTCGTCTTCGAAACCAGCCAGGTTCAACTCGGCTACAACCGAGTTCTCGCCCTGTTTGACCAGGAACCGCCGCGACTTCTCACCGAGGTCTTTGATGATTTCGAACTCACGCTCAGTCAGCTTGAAACCGTTGATGTAGTCATCCCGGTCCGCGGCCGGGTTCGGCAGGAAGATCTTGGTCGCGGTCTGCTCGACGATGGCGAAAGCGATAGGCGAGTTCAACACCTGCTTGGGCGACTGGGTGAACATCACAAGGAAGCCATCCTGCTTGCGGATCGTGACCAGCTTGTTTTTGGCCAGGTCTTCGAATGCAAGGTCGTCGAGAAGCCTACCGAACTCGTCCATGAAGATCGGAATGCGGCGTCCATCGATCAGCGACTGGATGCGATGAAAGAGATACATGATGGTCGGCGTGCGGGTTTCCGGGTTGTCCAGAAAGTCCGTCACGTCGAAGCCGACGATAGGTGTGCCGTCCACTTCGAGGGTGTCTTCGGCGTTGTCAAAGAGCCAGCCTAGCGCGCCGCCGCGGCACCAGCGCTGCAGCCGAGCGTGGAGGCCGTTGGCGTCCGATGGATCCAGGAATTCCAAAACAGACGAAAGCCGCCGCCGGCAGTGCTGCGCGCTCATGACACCGTTGATTGCCTCAGCGATTTCTCGTTCCTGCGACGGACTTAGAGCGCCGTCGTCCCGGCGCACAAGCTGACGCACCAGCTGTTCCAGGAACATCAAATTCCCCGGTGTCGCAGGCATCTGAAACGGGTTGAAATTGGATGGCACTCCGTTCTTGATGGGGTAGTACCGTCCCCCCATCGCACGCACGGCGATCGATGCGCCCAGGTCCTTGTCGAACAACACGCAGGACAGAGCCTTGTCACCCGCACGGAACTTCTGCACCTGCGCAAGCAGGAAGCACTCCAACACCGTCTTGCCGGATCCCGACTGACCGATCACCACCGTGTTGGCCAAGTCCTTGTGATTCGGATCGACACGGCCGCTCGGGTCTGGCTTGTGGAAGTTGAAGTAGTAAGGCGCACCACTGCTCGTCTGGAACATCGTGACTGCATCACCCCATTGGTTGTTGCGGATGTGGCCGATGGGATAGTTGTGCAGGCTGCTGAATCCGGCGAAGTTCTTGCTGGTGATGTCACCAACCCGTACGCGGTACTGGAAGTTGCCGGGCAGCTGTGCCCAGAAGGCCCCGGCCATGGCGGCTTCTTCGCGGGCCCACTTCATACCTGCATCCGATAGCGCAGCGCCGGCCTCGTCAATGTCTTCATTGAGTGCCTTGTGGCTCTCTGCGCGGAGCATGAGCGACAAGCTGTGCGCACCCATGACGAAGCGGTTGGACTGGAGGTCGTCGAGGGCCTCGTCGATATCGTCAACCTGTGACCGGGCCATGTCGCCAGCGTTGATCATCCGGGACTGCTGCCGACTCATGCGGCCAATGGCAACCGGCTTGGAGAGGAAGGTGAAGGACTGCGAAAGCGTCAGCTCAAACGGCATGCTGAGCAAGTCGTTGAGGAGGCCTGGGCAAGAGACGGACGGGTACTCCTGAATGCTCAGGATCGCGCCATAGGTGATCTCCGTCGGCCCCTTCAAAGACATGAGCCCGCCGCGCCCAAAAAATGGTCGAGCCTGCATCAAGCTCTCGCGGATTTCGCTGTAGCTGACGGACTGCCGGGACCATCGGCCGTTCACGATGAACGCGAGAAACTCCTGGACTTCGGAGAACATCACCTTGCGATGCTCGTAGCAGCCCAGCAGCTGGGGCTCGTACCGTGCGAGTGCGGCCATCGCGGCACCGGTGACCGCTCGGAGTGCCTCCAGGTCGTCGATCTGCTCCTCTTCCAGCACTGCGCGCGACTTTTTGGAGAAGAAGTCGAATACCTTCGCCACGCGGATTGGCTGCGGCCGGTAGACGATGGTCAGATAGAGCTCGTTGACCAGCATCCTGGTGGTGCCCAGATGCGCTTGGTACTTGTCGTTTAGGTCTTTGGCGAAGCCCGGTTCGAACTCGCCTGCTGGGTATTCAGAGAATTCGCGTCGAATGACATGCGACCAAAGCGCAACTTTTGGCGATGCGATATTGCGCATCATGTTGTTCAATTGCTCGTGCCAGATATTGATGTTCTGGATATCAGCGCTTTCGTGGGCTGCGCCCTGAACCCGAATCGTCTGAATGTAGTCGCCGGTCACAAGTTTGACGACATTTCCCGTAACGTGATTGCCGTACGGAATAAATGTCGAAGTAACCTCTTCAGTCTCAACGACAGCTTGATTTTTATATCGCATAGGCCCATGTCCTGTAAGCCGTCTAGTCTTTACGCCACTTGATAACGCGAAGCGGCGAAAAGCTGGCGCCTCCCCAAAAAGCGGAGTTTCGGCATCGCCCGAAGGTTTTTGTCCACATGAATAGAGAGCCGATAGCGCCGGGATCCGTCGCCGTGATCAGATACAGAATTCCGTGAATTGGGACCGCAACTAAAAGATATAGCGGGTTACCAATGGCTAAAAAGATGAGCGTCGTTGCCATGAACTCGACGACGAATGCGTGATATGGCACACCCCACATGGTCGCAGGCCGCGTCAGGCCGACAAACAAGGGGTCGACGTGGACATCCTGCGTGACATTCTCCATCGTTTAACTGGCCGCGGCAATGATGTAATCAACGATAGCAGCAGAACCGAAAATCAAGACGACGCCCACCACGATCTTGATTACCCAGTCCCAAGACAGCTTTCCCGCCATAGCGGCAATGCCGCAGGCAATGACCGCGACTATCGCAATAGTACGGGTCAGTCCGCCTGTGAAAATTTCTAAAACGCGAGTGGCGACCGAGTCCCAAGGAGCCGCTACGGCAATCTCTGGAACTATCGCAGCGCAGGCTATCGCGAACGTAGCAGCATAAATTCCTACTGTTCGGTTGGATGTCTTAATAGATTTTTTGGAAATCCGTTTACGCATAGCGATAGCCAGTGATGCCAAAGTCATCAATTATCCCAGTTAGAAAAGTTGAGCTGAAATGCGAAGGTGATTACGGCCTATGCACTATGGATAAACGCTGATGGAGCCAGCGGCGCCCTCATAAACCGAAACGGTTGAGTTTTTTAGTGCTGACTGGTTCTGGCTAACAGAACTTAGCAGCGGCGTTACGACGGTTAGCTGTCCGGACTCCGGCAATATGCGGACGGCACGGCTGGCTGACTGCGCTGCTCTTGAACTGATAGGAGCGCTGGCATCGGCGGACATAAGTGCAATCGGCACTGCAGACGAGGTCGGCACCGTGATTGAAGCCACAGCATTGCCGTTTGCCAGGACTCGCTGGACGTACCCGTTGGCAAAACCGCGTGACGGAGACCCAGTGTTGTATGCCGAAAACGCGGTATGGAGCGCTTTCTGTCCACTGCCGACCCTGGTCACCGCTGCAAGGTAGTTGTCTTTCAGGATCTTTGCTGCCGCCGCCAAATTCTTGCATGGTTCAAATGCATCTTCAATGGTCAGTGACGTTCGAGCGAGATTAGTCGAGTTGATCTGGCCCAGTCCCAAATCAATGTTATAGCCGTTCGCGATAAGCCATTTTGCGGTTGTTATCGCCTCAAGTTTTGTATGTGGCTGCCGTACAAGTTGGGAGTCGCTATTTATGCCGATTGTGAATGGCCTGAAGCCTGACTCTGTCTTCACAATTGCAGCCATCGTTTCCGGTGCAACCATAGGCGCGCACTGTCGTGCGAGTTCAAAGAAATCCAGCATCAGCCTCCCCCACCCTGCGATGCTAATTCTCGGTCAGCGTCCTCCCTAGCAATTCGTGCGTTATATTCTGCAAGGGCTAAAGCATAGGTGGCTTTATCAGCCCAAAAACCGTGTCGCTCGGGCACGCCAACGTACACGACAGCGGTCTTTTGTAAGTCTGCTGTGTATGCATGGGTGTTATATGCTAAACAGTTCGACGGCATGAGGTTGCTAATCGAATAACCAGCTTGACCCTCTCCAGTTGACCTGGTCATAAGTTGACTATTCAGAGCGGCCGCGTCACATTGTCCCGCACCATTTGCAATAGCATTGACCAGCGATTTCATGGTCGGATCAACATTGGCGGCGGGGCATAAGGCAAGAAAATTAACTCTGCCTTGAATGGTATCTGCCAAGCGTCGCGAACTAATCGAAAAGTATCGGGCGATGGAGGGGGCACATTGCGCGGGACGCTGACCACTCGACAAGCAAAGTATTGCCTCACAGGCAAGCTTTGTATCGCCGGTAAAAACGGTTTGTGCAGTCGCGGAGTTGACTAGGATAATCCCAACCATTGCTCCATAGATGAGGGGCGCGTTCTTCACTGATGCCTTGTTATTTATCGCAAGGCAACTGTAGCGTTATGTGAAGTTTGTGTGAACCCTCAAAAATGAAAGCAAATGATTCTCAACTTCCGGCCGAGTGTAAAACTTTACAAAAAAGTTTGACAGCGGTATGACTAGGCTTTAGGTAGTGCTCCGCACGGCGATGCGAATAAGCTAATACTAGTTGTTGTAGCTGGCTCGCCTTGTTGTGTTAACAAGTAATACATAAAACAACAGGCCGATAACTAAAACCCGCAGCAACAAGCACATGGCTTGGATATTTTGCATCGATATAAAGGAACCTAAGTAATGCGTTATATCGGCGTTTCATACCTTTAGATGTGAATGATTTGTGCTGTCGGTTTCCTTGCTACGGCTGGCCCGCAAGCGCAAGGCGTTGGTGATGACGGAGGCTGAACTAAGGCTCATCGCTAACGCCGCAATCATGGGAGAGAGCAGCCACCCAGTGGAGGGATACAACACCCCCGCCGCCAGCGGGATGCCCAGCGCGTTGTAGAGAAAAGCAAACATCAGGTTCTGCTTCATGTTGGCGATGGTTTGCTCGGAGATCAGACGGGCCTGCGCGATGCCGCGCAGGTCGCCCTTGACCAGTGTCACCTGGGCGCTGTTCATTGCCACGTCGGTTCCCGTTCCCATGGCGATGCCCACATCGGCCTTGGCCAGTGCCGGCGCGTCGTTGATGCCGTCGCCTGCCATGGCGACGATGCGGCTTTCCTGCTGGAGCCGACTGACCAGCGCCAGCTTGTCAGCGGGTTTGACTTCGCCGTGCACCTCGTCGATGCCCAGCCGCTCAGCGACGGCCTTGGCCGTTGTCAGACCATCGCCCGTGGCCATGATGACGTGCAGACCGGAGGCTTTGAGGCCGGCCAGTGCCTCCAAGGTGGTCGCCTTGATCGGATCGGAAACCGCCACCAAACCTGCAGGCTGACCCCCGACCGCCAGGAACATCACGCTGGCGCCTTGCGTGCGCATGGCCTCGGCCTGCGACTTCAGGTCATCGACCGGCACGTGCAACTGCGTCATCAGCGCGGTGTTGCCCAAGGCGAGCTTTTTGCCGTCCACGTTGCCGCTGACGCCGATGCCGCTGCTGGACTCAAAACCCTCGGGCGTGGTCAAGGTCAGGTTTCGCTCGCGCGCCGCCCGAACGATGGCGTCGGCCAAAGGATGTTCGCTGCCTTGATCGAGGCTGGCGGCAAGGCGCAGGACCTCGTCCTCCGTGAAGCCCGACACAGGCACGACTCGTTCGAACACGGGCCGGCCCTCAGTGAGCGTTCCTGTCTTGTCAACGATCAGCGCATCGACCTTGCGGAAGTTCTCGATCGCTGCCGCGTCTCGGAACAACACGCCCTGGGTGGCGGCCTTGCCGGTCGCGACCATGATCGACATCGGCGTGGCCAGGCCAAGGGCACAGGGACAAGCGATGATGAGCACTGCCACCGCATTGATCAGACCGTAGACCCAGCTGGGTTCGGGTCCGAAGAATCCCCAGGCCAGCAACGTCAAGACGGCCACGCCAATGACGGTCACGACGAAGTAGCCGGCCACATGGTCGGCCATGCGCTGCATGGGTGCCTTCGAGCGCTGGGCCTGTACGACCATCTGCACGATGTTCGCCAGCACGGTCTGCGAGCCGACCTTTTCCGATCGCATCACCAACGCGCCGTTCGTGTTCAGCGTGGCGCCAATCAAGGGGTCGCCCACCCGTTTGGTCACGGGCAGTGGCTCGCCCGTCAGCATGGACTCATCGACCGCGCTGCCGCCTTCGAGCACCACGCCATCCACTGGCACTTTTTCTCCAGGACGCACGCGCAAGCGGTCGCCCACGTGGACGTGCGTGATTGGCACATCCTCTTCGACGCCATCGGGGTTGATCCGGCGGGCCGTCTTGGGTGCCAAGCCAAGCAGCGACTTGATGGCGGCCGAGGTCTGCGAGCGCGCCTTGAGTTCCAGGATTTGGCCGAGCAGCGTGAGCGAGATGATCACCGCCGCGGCCTCGAAATAGACCGAGACCCTGCCCATGGACAAGAAAGAGGCGGGAAACACGCCCGGCGCCACCGTCGCCACGACGCTGTAGACAAAAGCCGCAGCCGTGCCCAAGCCGATCAGCGTCCACATGTTGGGACTGCGGTGAACGACCGACTGCACGGCACGTACGAAGAACGGCCAGCCGGCCCACAGCACGATCGGCACCGTGAGGACCAGCTCGATCCAGCTCTGGGTGCCCATCTCGAACCACTGCAGGCGGTGACCCGCCATCGCCAGCACGGTGACGACGATGGTCAGCGGCAGGGTCCAGAAGAACCGATGCCTGAAGTCGCGCAGTTCCGGGTCTTCCCCATCCTCGAGCGTCGGCATCTCCGGCTCCAGCGACATGCCGCACTTGGGACAGTTGCCCGGGTGATCCTGACGGATCTCCGGGTGCATGGGACAGGTGTAGATGGCACCGATAGCATCCGGCGGTGCCATCTGGGACGGATGCGCAGCTTGGACATCGACGGTCGGAGCCGACACCGGCGAAGGCTTCATGTACTTGGCCGGCTCGGCCTGGAACTTGGCCTTGCATCCTGCACTGCAGAAGTAGACCGGCCGTTGTTCGTACTGCAGGACATGAGGCGACTGGACGGTGACGCTCATGCCGCACACCGGGTCCTTCAGCGGCGGGTCCATGTGGGTGGAGGATGCTTTTTCACCCAGGACTGAAGGATGCGAGCTGTGAGTTCCGCGAGGACCCCCATGGGAAGGTGTATGTGTGTGTTCCATGCGGTTTGTCCAAGCGGTGGGGGTTGCAAATGCAGTGGATCAGTGCCGACCTGGCTGAAGGCCACTGCCACGAAAGCGATGCGGTGTCGCATCGGGAATTGGACGCTGCTCGGCCGCCAGGTTTTCGACGATGGGACAGTCAGATCGGTCATCGCCATGGCAATGGTCCACCAGATGCGCCAGCGTGGCCTTCATGGCCTGGAGTTCCTGGAGCTTGGCGTCGAGTTCCTGGAGGTGGGCCTGCGCCAGCACCTTGACCTGTCGGCTGGGACGCCGCTGGTTTTGCCACAGGCCCAGCAGCTCGCGGATCTGCTCGATCGAAAAGCCCAGGTTGCGCGATTGGCGAATGAACCGCAACGTGCTGACTTCCTTATCCGTGTACTGGCGGTAGCCGGCTTCGGTGCGCAACGCTTCCGGAAACAGACCCACCTTCTCGTAGTGACGAATCATCTTGGCTGACAGGCCCGAAGCCTTGGCCGTTTCGCCGATGTTGAAAGGACCCATGCGTCTTCTTCCTTGAAAGTGATGCTTGGCAACGCGGACTGCCGGTGGCACCGAAGGCAACCTTGCAGCTCAGCAAAATCGCTAAGAGTTGGTCAATGAATCACATCAACCTGCCCGGTTCAACAACGCATCTTCAAGGTTCACACAATGGCAAGGTCAAAGCTTGTGTGCGTGAACATTTCGGGATGAGGGACAAGACAGCTTTTTTGTTGACCTTCCCATTGAGGCAAGGATGAACATGAGCTTTTCAAACCCTTCTGTCGAAAGAATCCATGATCACATTTGAAGTCAACGACATGACCTGCAAGCACTGCATCGCCATCATCACCCAAGCGGTGGCGAGCGTCGATCGGCAAGCTGACGTTCGCATCGATCTGGCGAGCCACAGGGTGGAGATCGAGTCCAGCACGACCAGCGCTGAAGCTTTGAGCCGATGCGTCCGAGACGCCGGATACAGCCCTTCCATCGCCAGTTCGGCAGCAGTGGCAACGGCACCGAAAAAAGGTGGCTGCTGCTGCGGCTGACGAGGGGACACCTGCGCTTACCGGTAGGCTCGATAGACGGTCGGCGCGCCTTGTTTTGAAACCAACAAGACATCGAAACGGGGTTGTGGTTGAGCGGCACCCGGGGGGCCTTCCATGCCGGGGGACCCCATGGGCATCCCAGCAACAGCAAGTCCGACCGCCTGAGGGCGCTCAGCCAGCAAACGCTTGATTTCCGAAGCCGGCACATGCCCTTCCAGGGCGTACCCGGCGACCTCGCCGGTATGACACGATGCCAATGCGAGCGGAATGCCTTTTTTGGCACGAATCGCAGACGTGTCTTCGACATCGTGCACCGTTGTTTTGAAGCCGGCGCGCTCCAAATGCGAAACCCATTCCTTGCAGCAACCACACGTTGGCGTTTTCCACACCTCGATCAGCGGACCTTTTGCCTCTGTGGCTGCCAGCACAGGCAGCGCGAAAGCGGAAAAGGCGCCTGCCACCATGAAGCCGCGGCGCGTAGGGTTGATTTCAGTTGGCATGTTTGAGACCGTGTTGAAAAAGCTGAAAGGTTGTTTTTACTTTGGAATTTCAGGCGACAGCAGGCCGAAAATCGCCACCAGAAAAAGTATGGCGACAGCCAGTGAAAATTCGATGTTGAGGCTGCGCTTGAGAGTTATGCACGCCGCTTGCGTATCACCCGAAAAAACAGCGGCTTTAATGCGTGGCGCAAGGCGATAGCGATTACGGGCGGCCATCAGCAGCATGCCGGCAAACAATGCCAACTTGAGCAGCAACAACCTGCCATAAGCGCTCTGGAAAAGCAGGTTCAGGTTTGTCCCTGCAATCAGATAGAAGTTGATGATTCCGGTCACGAGCAGTGTGACGACCATGATCGTTCCGACCGTGGCGAAACCCACGGACGTTCTGGCAAAAACTGCAAAGTGCTTTTCGCTTGAGCCTGGCTTGGCCAAGGCAAGGAATGAAGCGAGGGCACCCACCC